>JACKQG010001796.1_pt1 | contig 29074 bp, 30 predicted proteins | sample 8237621 | NCBI WGS metagenome assembly JACKQG01 (sample SAMN15677084, study PRJNA649215) | marine metagenome | biome: marine; feature: Black Sea; material: saline water; isolation source: suspended particulate matter (SPM) from the Black Sea western gyre | collected 2013-06-09/2013-06-10 | depth... | reverse complement strand
TAACCTATATCTTTATTTCTCATGATTTATCAGTTGTAAAATACATGAGTGATAGTATGGTTGTTATGCAAGCAGGAAAAATTGAAGAAATGGGAGATGCTGACCAAATTTACAACAAACCGGCAACCAAATATACTCAGAAATTAATTGATGCTATCCCTGAAGGAAAATTGGAAGACATAAAAAAGCATTTAGAAAGTAAAGGCATTAAAGTAAATTGAGTCCAAGAAATTTAGCCAAATCCGCTACGGTTGAGTAATTTGGTTTCACCGATTTAGATCCAAAAACTTCTTTAGTCAAATTGTAAAATCTTGTTATTGATTTTTACTTGTTACCATTCACTTTAACTATTCCATTAAGTACTATGAATTGGTTTCAATGTTGAATGTTAGAACATAAGGGTTCCGACTAATATTATATTTCTAATAGTACTACATTAATATATGTGATGTTTCCGTGAGAATATTCGATTTAATCGACTAACATCAAAAACCTGGGGGAGATGTCGATTAGTAAATCAAGATGTGTAAATCGTAAATTTTATTGGACATTAGACCGTGACCGTGGTTGTATTTTGTATGTTTGTAAAAATTTAATTTATTTAAAATTCAAGAAATGAAGAAATATATATATGTATGTATCCTTTTTTTATTTAGTTCATGTAGTACTAAATTCTTATTAACTGGATCGGGAGAAAGTTTCGACTCTTTAACTAAAATAACCCAAGGAGAAAAAATTTCTTCAGAGTCAACAGGAGGATTTGCTAATACAAATCTAATATTTACTTCACAAGAAAAAGGTAGTGAAGGTTATACAAATATTTACATGAAAGACAATGTTCTTTCTCAAGGGGTTATACAAAAGACAGAAGGCCCAAATTATAATAGAACTCCCAATTATTGTAAAGCTAATAATAAGATTGCATTTGCATATTGGGATCGATCAAATTTAAATTATGATATTTATTATGTTGATGCTAATAAAGGAAAGGCAATATCACAGGTGACTAATACTGATGGGCAGGAGGGGAATCCATGTTGGTCTCCTGATGGATCTCAAATCGTATTTGAAAAAGGGGCCCTTGCAAAAAGTTATATAAAAATGGAAGTTGATCAAAAGAGAATAATTGATGCTCTTACAATTAAGATCACAGATAATCAGATTTGGATTAAAAATATTAATACTGGAGAATTAAAAATGATTGGGAATGGAAGTTTTCCTAAATTCTCTCCAGATGGGAAACAGATTGCTTTTGTTAAATATGATTTAAATAAAAGAAAGACTGATGAGACAGGAACAATATGGGTTATGGATACAGAAGGAGGTTCTCCAAAACAATTAACAAACAGTAATCTTGGTTACGCAATTCAGCCATCATGGAGCCCGGATGGCAATAGCTTAGTGTTTACTCTTGAAAAAGAAAAAAAGAAGGATCAAAAAAGTGATCCGAATATTTACACTATAGATATAACCGGAGACAATTTAACTCAGCATACCAAAAACGAGTCATATGATTATTCTCCATCTTGGACAAGTGATAATTTTATTTATTTTTCTTCAGATAGAGGTAGTGATAAGGGTGATTTCCAGATTTTTAGATTCAAAATACAAGATTCCAAATAATATTTTCAAATTTAGAATCAAAACTTCTGTTAATTCTGTTTTCTCTAATCTTACCTTTACTGTAAATTGTGTAGATGTATGAATTCTTTAATATACTGTTTGTTCTTACACTCCGATAACCTTTTTCAGTTAGAATGTGTGATATTCTTCTATAACCAATTCCAATTTTATATTTTGGGAACCAAATATACCTTCCTCCACTCTTTCTGAATGAATGAGTCTTACTTTTGCTTTTTTCTTAGATATTCATTTCAGGAACTTCTCCTTCAATAATTAGATTAGCTTCAGTCGCATTTTTTATTTCTTCAACACTAACGCCTGGCGCTCTTTCCAAAAGTTTAAAACCGTCTTTGGTAACTTCCAAAACAGCTAAGTTAGTTACTACTTTCTTTACGCAATTTACTCCAGTAATTGGCAAAGTACATTGCTTCAAAATCTTGCTTTCTCCTTGTCGGTTAGTGTGCATCATAGCTACTATAATATTGTCAGCTGAGGCTACTAAATCCATAGCGCCACCCATTCCTTTTACCATTTTCCCAGGGATTTTCCAATTGGCAATATCTCCATTTTCGGAAACTTCCATTGCGCCCAAAACAGTAAGTTGAACATGTTGCCCTCTAATCATAGCAAAGGAAGTAGCAGAATCAAAAAGAGCTGCCCCAGGCATGGTCGTAATCGTTTGTTTTCCTGCATTTATCATATCAGGATCTTCCTCTCCCTCAAAAGGAAAAGGGCCCATTCCTAACACTCCATTTTCTGATTGAAATTCAATATCAATTCCCTTAGGAATATAGTTTGCAACCAAGGTTGGAATTCCAATCCCTAAATTTACATAGGTATTATGCTCTAATTCTTGAGCAATTCTTTGTGCTATTTGGTTTTTATCTAATGCCATTATTTTTTAGTTCTAACTGTTCTTTGTTCTATCCTTTTCTCGTAATTCACTCCTTGAAAGATTCTTTGTACAAAAATTCCTGGTGTGTGAATTTGATTTGGGTCTAGCTCTCCTGCTGGAACTAATTCTTCTACTTCAGCAACCGTAATTTTCCCTGCCATAGCCATAAGTGGATTAAAATTCCTGGCAGTACCTTTAAAAATTAGATTCCCTGCAGTGTCACCTTTCCATGCCTTTACAAACGCAAAGTCTGCTGTTAGTGCTGTTTCCAGAATATGAGGTTTACCGTTATATTCTCTTACCTCTTTTCCTTGCGCTACTTCAGTACCGTATCCTGCAGGAGTGAAAAATGCAGGTATTCCTGCTCCTGCTGCTCGGCATCTTTCTGCCAAAGAACCTTGTGGGATTAAATCCACTTCCAATTCACCACTTAACATTTGTCGTTCAAACTCAGCATTCTCTCCTACATAAGAGGAAATCATTTTTTTAATTTGCTTTCTCTGTAGTAAAAGTCCCAATCCAAAGTTATCAACTCCAGCATTATTAGAAATACAGGTCAGTCCAAAAATTTCTTTCTGGGAAAGAGAAGTAATTGCATTTTCAGGAATTCCTGAAAGCCCAAAACCACCAAACATAAAAGTCATATTGCTTTCCACTCCTTCAAGTGCCTGTTCAATATTATCAACTATTTTATTTATCATAATTTAAAATTCTTCATCAAATTCTTCAGTCCCAATACTATTAGTTGCTTCTCCACAATCTAATTTTAGATCCACTGACTTGGGTATATCAAAGTCAATTGGGTAAATTCCTGACTCTAAAGTGTCGGCATATACCCTCTGCATATATTCTGCAAAAACCGGCAATGCCATATTAGCTCCTTGTCCATAATGTATCGTTCTAAAGTGAGCTGCTCTATCCTCACAACCACTCCACACACCTGTGACTAAATTAGGTGTTATACCCATAAAATAACCATCTGACTGGTTTTGAGTTGTTCCAGTTTTACCTCCCATTTCATTTTTAAAACCGTACTTAAAACGTAATCTTACTCCTGTTCCTCTGGTTACTCCTGCGGCAGGACTATACACTCCATCTACCACCCCTTGTAACATTCTCACCATCAAATCAGCCGTTTCTTGACTCATAGCCTCTTGAGTTTTTGGATGAAAATCTTCCAATACCACTCCATTTTTATCTTCAATTCGAGTAACAAAAATAGGTTCAGTCCACACTCCTTTATTTACAAAAGTAGAATACGCACCAACCATTTCATAAACCGATAAATCAAAAGTTCCCAAACATAAAGAAGGCACAGCCAAAATCTTAGATTGAATTCCAATCTTTTTTGCCAAATCAACCACAGCATGAGGGCCAAATTGCTTCATGATATAAGCTGTAACTGTATTGATAGAATTTGCCAAACCAAACTTTAAGGTTAATGACATTTCATCAAACTCATCACCTGAATTTTTTGGTACCCAATCTTTTTCCAAGCCCCATCTTGTTTTATCAAAAACAATCGGAACATTAGATACCTCATAGCATGGAGTATAACCTTCCTGCATAGCTAAGGAATATAAAAAAGGCTTAAATGTAGATCCTACTTGTCGTTTTCCTATCTTAACATGATCGTACTTAAAATGCTTATAGTTTATTCCTCCAACATAAGCTTTAACATGACCCGTTTTTGGATCCATACTCATCATACCACTATGAATAAAAAACTTATTATATTTTATAGAATCTCTAGGTGAAAGCAAAGTATCTATCTCGCCATCCCAAGAAAATAAAGTCATTTGTACTTTCTTTTTGAAAATACTTTTTATTTCTTTTATAGATTTTCCTGCCTTCTTTAATTTACTATACCTTTCAGAACGCCTCATTCCTTGGTCAATAATTTCATTTATTTGCTCCCATTCAAAATCATCAGGATAAGGCGCTTTTGTATAGCCCTTCCAATGTGAGTTAAAATCTTTTTGTAAAGATGAAATGTGTGTACGCATACCTTCTTCTGCAAACTGTTGCAACCGAGAATTAATAGTTGTATACACTTTTAATCCATCCGTATAAGCATTGTAATTTGTGCCATCTGGCTTAGTGTGTGTTTCACACCATTTCTTTAGCTCTCCTCTAAAATATTCTCTAAAATAAGGAGCCAAACCTTCATTATGACTTGCTTTTTTAAAATTTAAAACAATTGGCTGTTGAACTAAAGTGTCATACAAAGAATCAGAAATAACCTCATATTTTTTCATTTGAGAAAGAACAATATTTCTTCTTCCCTCCGTTAATTCCATTCTTCTATTTGGATTATAGTAAGATGGGTTTTTCAACATTCCTACTAGCATTGCTGACTCTGAAACATTCAAGTCAATTGGTGCTTTATTAAAATAGACTTTTGATGCCGACTTAATTCCTACTGCATTATTCACCCAGTCAAAACGATTTAGATACATAGTCAATATCTCGTCCTTTGTATACCGTTTTTCAAGTTGACCTGAAATTATCCATTCTTTTAATTTTTGCATTACTCTATCGATACCTGAACTTGGCTTTTCGGTAAACAACATTTTGGACAATTGTTGGGTAATCGTACTTGCTCCTCCTGAACTACTTTTTCCAGTTAAAGCTCCATAAATTGCTCTTAATAATGCTCTTCCATCAATTCCTGAATGATTCCTAAAGCGCACATCTTCAGTTGAAATAAATGCATTAATTAAATTTTCTGGAATCTCATTGTAGGATACTCTACTCCTGTTTTCAAAGAAATACTTTCCTAAAACTATTCCATCTTCTGAAATAATCTCAGTTGCTAAATTATTCTTTGGATTCTCTAATTGCTCAAATGTAGGTAGGTCACCAAAAACACCTATAGCGGTCAAATTAACGAGTAGAAACAAGCCAAAAAATGGACTTGTAATAATCAACCACAACAGTATCTTTCTATATCTACTCATTTTGTTTTTCTATACTTATCCCTACGGCAAGAACATTATTTAGTATTTGGATTTTTTCAGCCATTCCATAACGCATTGCTTGTTCAATTTTAAACGAATAATATCCTTTTTTACTAAATAACTTTGCATTCTGATATTCAAATTCAAACTCTCTTACATCACCAATTCCACTGCCCAACCACATTCCTTCCTTGTTTGCCAACATCAATTCAACTGTGTCCATCACATCTGTTTCAATAAATAAAAACAAATTCTGAAATTCATATTCAACCGTATGCCTTAACTTAATTTTGATTGTGTTTTTACTAGTTGTATCCGAATTAGCATAGTTAAAAAATGCTACACTATCAGTATTCCACTTCTGATTTTCAAAGCTTTTATATTCTTCAAAAACAATAGAACTATCACATGAAATAAACATAACTATTGTGCCAATTAAAGCTAAAGTCCGTATCATATAATTACTATTTAATTGCGGTGGGATCCATCACAATTTCCATTTGGATTTTTAGTTTTCCCACAATGACAATTTCCTTTTTTTTTCTTTTTAAATTTTGGGTTCTTTTTTTTGTCAAAACGACCAATATTGTCTTGACCCATAGCGTCTTCAAAAGAAACTTCCTTTTGCTCAATTTCAATTACAAAACTTTCAAAGCTTGCAGGTATTTCACCTTTCTTATTCAATGCAATAATTTTATTTACATTCTCAATCGATAGCTCAAGCAAATCACCTGGATTATCCATATTAAAATAAAATAATACCCCTTTAAACACATCTAATTTTACAAATTTAGCATTTCCTTTTTTTGATTTTAATTGCACTTTTATGCTTGGAAAATCTTTTAGCGCCTCAATATAGCCATCTAATTCAAAATTCAAACAACACTTTAATCTTCCGCATTGGCCTGAAATTTTTTGAGGATTAATTGACAGTTGTTGATAACGAGCAGCATTAGTTGATACTGAAGGAAAATCAGTCATCCAAGTAGAGCAACAAAGCTCTCTACCACACGAACCTATTCCTCCAATTTTGGCAGCTTCTTGTCTAACCCCAATCTGGCGCATTTCTACCCTAATTCCAAAATTCCTTGAATACTCTCTTATCAACTCACGAAAGTCCACTCTTTTTTCAGCCGTATAATAAAATGTTGCTTTTGAATTATCTCCTTGGAACTCAACATCTGTAAGCTTCATTTCTAGTTTGGAATCTTCAATAATTCGTTTTGCCTTTACTAAAATATCGTCTTCATTAGCTACCGCATCATTCCATATCTGCATGTCATTTTCTGACGCTATTCGAAATAGTTTTCTGATAGGTTCCTTTTCAACGTCTCTACTTTTACGTTTTATCTGCAAAGCAACTAGCTCGCCTTTCATTGTTACTTTACCAATATCATGTCCTGACTTTTCTCCCTGAACAGCTACCCAGTCTCCGCTACTAATATCTATATCTTCTGAATTAACATAGAAGTCTTTCCTGTCTCCTTTAAACTGCACTTCAACCAAGTTACTGTTTTCGCTTTTTGGAGCATCAATTTGATACAACCAGTCAAAAACAGTACTGTTAGCAGAACCTCTATTCTCGGAAACCTCACATGTACTACAATTACTACAACCCATTTTATTTTATTTTATGGCAAATTTACGCTTAAGTCTTAAGAATTTCACCATTTGAAGTGAAAGCTCAAAAAATAAGATTTTTGCATTTGCATTTCGGTTAATTGCCTTAATTGATTCTTCTAATTTTTCAGTTATCATTACACTGTTCTCCTCATGTATGAATGGTGAAAATTTAGTTAAAAAAGCAAATTCATTTTCGTTTGTTTTTAGTAGGGTATCACTTGCAAAATTATAAATTAAGCACTCCCTAACCATTTTTATAGCATAGGATAAGAATAGATTTTGTTGTTTCCTTCCTTTTAAAGAAAGATTATCTACCCATTTTGAAATTCCCTGAACATCCATTTTGTAGGTAAGTCGCATCCAAACCGAAAAGTCAGAAAACAAATCTAATTCTCCTTCTTTATCCTCCAAAATTTGAGTTATTTTTCCCAAATCAGCATTGGTTAAATTCCTAAGCTGCTTTGCCTTTTCCAAGGATAAAGCCTGTTCACCAAAATGATTAACAATATCTTCTGCTGTAAAATCAGCAATTTTAATCGTCTGTAATCTTGAAATTATAGTTGGTAAAAGTTGATTTGCATTTTCTGTTACCAATAAAAAAATAGTCCCCTTTGGTGGTTCTTCAAATAATTTCAACAGCTTATTGGATACTTCCAAATTCATTCTTTCAGGCATCCAAATCAACACAACTCTATATTCAGCCTCATAATTTTTAAGGCTTAACTTTTTATGGATATTAATTGCTTCATCCTTATAAATTGTACCCTGCTGACCTGTTTTGTTTTCAGTTCCAAATGAATCAATCCAACCATTTAAAGACCCATAATAATTATTAGTTATAAAGTCTCGCCAGTTTCCAATAAAATGGTCGCTTACAGGGTTCTGTACTTCTTTAGTTTTTAAAACTGGTATAACTAAATGTAGATCAGGATGTGATAGGTTATTAAATTTCAAACAGGAAGAACAGGTTCCACAAGAATCAACTGTAGTTCTGTTTTCGCAATTTAAAAACTGAGCATAGGCAAGCGCTAAAGCCAGTTTGGCACTACCACTTTTACCAGAAAAAAGCTGAGCATGACTAATTCGATTATTTCTAACCGCCTCAATCAGTTGCTTTTTCACAGAATTATTGCCTATAATCTCTTTAAATAACATTCAAAATTTATTTCTGTCAAATATAAATAATTTGTGCTCATTTTTAGCATTTATTTTACTTTTACAAAATGAAAAACATAAGTGACATATCTCTAAAAGGAAAAAAGGTTTTAATACGAGTAGACTTTAATGTTCCTTTAGACAAACATTTTAATATTACTGATGACAGTAGAATTAAAGCAGCACTACCTACAATTAAAAAAGTAATTGCAGACGGAGGAAAAGCAATTATTATGTCTCACCTTGGAAGACCAGAAAATGGTTTTGAAGAAGAATTCTCATTGAAACATACTACTAAACACCTCTCTAACTTGCTTGAAACTGAAGTTAGTTTTAGTGTCGACTGTATAGGGGGAAAAACTTTAACTGATATATCTAAAATGGAAAATGGAGATGTATTGGTATTAGAAAACTTGCGTTTTTACTCACAAGAAAAAGCAGGAGATAATGAATTTGCAAAACAATTGGCTAAGCTTGGGGATGTGTATGTAAATGACGCTTTTGGAACCGCACACAGAGCGCACGCATCTACTTCCATTATTGCTAATTATTTTCCAAATAATAAATATTTTGGACTATTACTCAGCAATGAAATAAATAGCTTAGAAACTGCACTTAAAAACCCAAAAAGACCTTTTACAGCAATTATAGGTGGTGCTAAAATAACGGGTAAAATTGATGTTATTACTTCACTTTTTGACAAAGTAGACAACCTAATTATCGGTGGGGGAATGGCTTATACTTTTGCCAAAGCAATGGGTGGAAATATTGGTAATTCATTAGTGGAGGATGACAAAGTAGCTTTGGCAAAAAGCTTAATTACTGCCGCTAAAGCAAAGGGAGTTCAATTATTATTACCTTCTGATTCAGTAAACGCAAAAGAGTTTAACAATAATGCAACTATTCAATATTCTGAAATTACAAATATCCCTGATGGATTTATGGGGCTAGATATTGGAAGCGATAGCATCACTCACTTTTCTAAGGTAATATTGAATTCAAAAACAATAATTTGGAACGGACCAATGGGTGTTTTTGAAATGGATAATTTTTCAAATGGTACAAAACAAATTGGAGTGGCAATATGTAAATCAACACAAAATGGAGCATTTTCATTAGTGGGTGGTGGTGATTCTGTTGCTGCTGTAAAGCAGTTTGGTTTTGCTGAAAAAGTATCCTATATTTCAACAGGTGGTGGTGCTATGTTAGAATATCTTGAAGGAAAGCAACTTCCTGGAGTAACTGCTATTCAGGATTAATTTTTTCTTTTACTTTTGCAGTTCCCTTTTCAATTTTATCTAAAATGGATTGATGTTTTTTTAATTGTGGGGTTATTATTTCGGCAACATCCGTTAGTGGTTCGAACAATACGGAATCCTCTTTAGTTTGTTTGTTTACCAAGTTATAGTCGGTAATAACAAAGAGTAAAAAACTGAAAATAACGACTACTTTTAAAAATCCAAAAACTCCTCCGAACACCCTGCTAAAAATGCCTAAGGCTAGTGCTTTTGTTAGTTTATCAACAACAAAGCCTAGCGCTTTTATACACAAGACACTTACTAAAAACAAGACGCCAAAAGCTAAAACAGGAACAAATTCCTGATAACCATCCAATATATCAACAAATTTTGGTTCCAAATATTCTGAAAAATTTATAGCAACATATACTCCTATAAACAAAGCTAATAATGAAGTTACCTCTTTAACAAGTCCATTAGAAAAGCCTTTTATCAGGCCATATAATAAAGGAACTGCTATTATAATATCTAAATAATTCATACCGTAAAGATATTAAAATTTTAACTTTGCATTATGGATGACTTGAATAAAAAATGGGATGCTTTAGTTTTAAAAATAGAGAGGCAATTTGATGATGAGATAAACTTAAAGGCTATCCTTTATTTAATTGGTGTGCAAGAATTAAATATGGGTATAAAGCGATTTGGTCGGGAGGAAAAAGTAGATATTCTACATGTTGCAGTATGTAAGATACTAACTCCTTTTGGGTTTTATAAGTTTGATAGAGTAGATGAAGACGGATGGCCACACTGGACCGAATTAAAAGCCCTAAAAAATCTTGATGACGCAAAGCAAGGATTGCTAATGAAGGAAGCTATTATAAAATACTTTAATAATTAAGCAACTTCACAACCTGTGTAGTCGTTTTTTCTTTTTGAATATTAATTACATTTGCTCCTAAGTACTCATCATTTCCATCTGTTTTTAAAACTGACACATTCAACACCATTTCTAAAGGAAGTGTAAATTCTGCCCTACCATTATCATCAGTCCATTCTGCCTTAAATAAATCTGAATTTTGTCCTGTAGAGCTATAAATAGTGTCTAAGTTAGCTTTTACTAAAGCATCTAGAGATCTATCCGTATAATCATCTGGATTATATGTATATAATGGTTGTTTTAGTTGGTTTGCATGCAGAACAACCCTTGCGTTAGGCACTACAATTCCAGAACCATCCTTTACAATAATTACAGCTATTGTGTCTTTTTCTTTTTCGCAAGAAGTAAATGTAGATGTTATCACTAGAGCAAAAACTCCTAATAATATAGTTTTAAAAATCCTATTTAGCATAATTATTGTTTCTTTGTAATTGAATTAGCAAATATATATAAATTATTACAATGTTAGAAAAGGTAAAGGAATTACTACAAGAGGTTGAAAAATTTGTTTCAAAATCAGAGAAAGAAACAGAAGAATTTCGCCTAAAGTTTTTAGGAAAAAAGGGGGAAATGAATGCTTTATTTGCTGCATTTAAACGGGTTCCTAACGAAAATAAAAAAGAATTTGGAGAAGCAATAAATGCCTTAAAACAGAATGCTCAAGCTAAAGTAGATGCATTTAAGGGAAATTTCAACACTGAAAATGAGAATGAAGAAATTGATTTAAGTCGTCCAAGTTCCTTAGATAACTTAGGAAGTAGACATCCTATTTCCTTGGTAAGAAACCAAATTGTAGATATTTTTAATCGCATTGGCTTTACTGTTTCAGAAGGGCCAGAAATTGAAGATGATTGGCATAATTTTTCTGCTTTAAATTTACCAGAAGAACACCCTGCAAGAGATATGCAGGACACCTTTTTTATCCAAACTAACCCTGATGTTTTATTAAGAACACATACCTCATCCGCACAAGTAAGATATATGGAGGGTAATAAACCCCCAATCCGAACACTTTCACCAGGAAGAGTATATAGAAATGAGGCGATTTCAGCTCGAGCACATTGTATTTTTCATCAAGTGGAAGGTTTATATATTGATGAAAACGTAAGTTTTGCCGATTTGAAACAAGCGCTTCTTTATTTTGCAAAAGAAATGTTTGGAGAAAAAACAAAAATAAGATTAAGGCCTTCATATTTCCCATTTACAGAGCCCTCTGCTGAAGTAGATGTAAGTTGTAATATTTGTAATAGCAAAGGATGTAATGTATGTAAATACACTGGTTATTTGGAGATTTTAGGTTGTGGAATGGTTGACCCCAATGTTTTGGAGAACTGTGGAATTGACTCTAAAAAATATACAGGATATGCCTTTGGAATGGGAATTGAAAGAATTGCTATGCTAAAATATGGCGTAAAAGATTTACGGCTATTTTTTGAGAATGATGTGCGTTTCTTAAAGCAGTTTGACAAAAGCATCTAAATTTAGATGGAAATAATATTAATCTGCTTAGCGGCATTTTTCGCATCACTACTCACTTTTTTCTCTGGTTTTGGTTTAGGCACAATTTTAATGCCTGTTTTTGCTCTTTTCTTTCCTCTTGAAATGGCAATCGCCTTAACCGGAGTTGTTCATTTGTTGAACAATCTTTTTAAAATGTATTTGGTAGGGAAAGAAGCAAATTGGAGAATTGTGCTGAAATTTGGTGCTCCTGCTGTAATTAGTGCATTAATAGGTGCATGGCTGTTAATGTCCTTTTCCGAAACCACAGAGTGGTATGTTTATGCTCTTGGTGGGAAATACTTTGTAATAACTCCTATAAAAGTAGTGGTTGCCTTTTTAATGTTTGGTTTTGCCTTTTTAGAATTAATGCCTTTTTTCAAAAAATTAGAATTTGCTGAAAACAAACTATTTATTGGAGGGGTTATCAGTGGTTTTTTTGGTGGACTATCTGGTCATCAAGGAGCGCTAAGAAGTGCTTTTTTAATTAAGTACGGATTGAGCAAAGAGAGTTTTATTGCTACTGGAGTAATGATTTCCTCTGTTATTGATATTTCAAGAGTCTCGGTTTATTTCACAAAATACACCTCTATGGGAATAGAAGAAAACATCAATCTTCTTTTAGCGGCTGTGCTGGCTGCATTTGCTGGCGCTTTAATTGGTAAAAAACTACTGAAAAAAATCACAACTACTTTTGTGCAAATTACTGTTGCAGTAATGATCATGCTAATGGCTGTTGCTATTGGCTTAGGGATTCTCTAATAAAACAAAAACCACCTTTTCAGGTAGTTTTCTTATAATTTATCTGTTTTAATTACCTAAAACTCCAATCGTAAGTATGTAGGTTTTCTACTGAGTGACGCAATAAATCAATTGCTCCTCTTACATCCTCTTTGTGTACCATCTCTATAGATTGATGAATGTGTCTTGTTGGTATAGAAACCGCCCCAGCAATACTTCCTCCTGGATTCATTCTTTGTATTCCTGCCGTATCTGTTCCTCCAGCTGGTAATATCTCTAATTGCGTTTTTAACTTTTTGATTTTTGCCAACTCCTTCATGTATTTTACCATACGGTAATCACATACGGTAGCAGAATCCATCACCTTAATACAAGCCCCTTCACCCAAAGCAGAAACTTGTTCTTGCTTAGTACTTCCTGGAGTATCCCAAGCAATAGTAGTGTCTAATCCAAAACCAAAATCAGGATTGATATCTAATGCTGATACATTTGCACCTCTAATTCCTATTTCTTCTTGCACAGTAAATACACCATAAACATCATAAGGAGGAGTTTCTTTCATCTCACGGAACATCTCAATAAGTATAAAAACAGAAACTCTATTGTCTAATGATTTACAGTTTATACAATCGCCCATTTCAATCAATTCACTACTTCTAGTAATAGTATCACCAACAGAAATGATTTTATCCAACTCTTTTTTTGGTCTTCCTGTATCAATAAAATAATCTTTAATAGTGGGAACTTTTGCTCTATCAGCAGCATTCATCAAATGAATTGGCTTTCCTCCCATTACCCCAATTATATCTTCTGTTCCATGTATAATTACTCTTTGTGCAGTTAGTGTTTTTGGATCGAAACCACCTAAAGTATGGAAATAAACAAACCCCTTGTCATCAATATGAGTAACAATAAATCCGATCTCATCCATATGAGCGCCAATCATTACTCGTTTACTTTCTTTTCCTTTTTTTATTGCCACAACATTTCCCATGTTGTCTATTCTTATTTCATCTACTAATGATTCTACTTCTCTTAGTACAATTTCTCTTACTCTTTGTTCGTGCCCTGGAGCTCCTGCAACCTTACAAATTTCTGCTAATAATGCTGTATTTATCATTTTTGGTATTTATTTTACTTTACTTAATTTCATCATATTTGTCATGCCTTTTTCTTGGGCTGGCATGCTAGCCAAATTTACAACTAAATCTCCTTTTTTTAAGAAATTTCCATCTCTTAAAATTTCTTTAGTTTCTTTTATAGTTTGGTCTGTTGTTGTTCCTCTATCATAATAAAAACCTCTTACCCCCCAAACCAAGCTTAGTGTATTTAAAATCGTATGATTATTTGTAAAAGCATAAATAAACGCACTCGGTCGATAGCTTGACATTTTTATCGTGTTAAATCCAGAATAAGTAACTGTAATTATTGCTTTGGCTCCTGTACTTTTAGCAATATCGCAAGCATGTGAACAAATTGCATTTGTCAATAATCGCTCGTCATTTATAACAGCTTTATTTATTCTGTTTTTTGATATGTTATGGTCACTCTTCTCGACATCTCTAATGATTTTTCGCATAGTATCAACAACCTTCAAAGGGTGACTTCCAATAGATGTTTCTCCGCTTAACATAACGGCATCAGCTCCATCAATAACAGAATTTGCTACATCATTTACTTCCGCTCTTGTTGCCGTTGGATTTTCAGTCATGCTTTCCAGCATTTGTGTTGCAATTATAACTGGCTTCCCTTGTGTAATACATTTCTCAACAATCATTTTCTGATAAACAGGAACCTTATGTGATGGCACTTCAACCCCTAAATCTCCTCTTGCAACCATAATTGCGTCAGCCGCTTCAATTATTGCATCAATATCATTTATTGCTTCAGGTTTTTCGATTTTTGCAATTACTTTGTGATGTAGTTTTTGCTTGTCAATAATTCTTTTTAGAATTTTAACATCATTAGCTGAACGCACAAATGACAAACCAACCCATTCAATTTTTTCAGAAAGCACAAAAGCTAAATCTTCTTTGTCTTTTTTTGTTAAGCAGGGTAATGAAATTTTAGTGTTTGGTAAATTAACTCCTTTTTTAGACTGTAATAAACCTCCAAATATTACTTTCAAAACAACAGTATCTTTCTTGTTTGTACTAATAACTTCTAATGCTAGCTTCCCATCGTCTAATAGAACTTTATCTTTTTCACTAACGTCTTTAGCAAAATTAATATAGCTTATATAAATTGTGTTTTTCTTTCTTTTTGTACTAAAAATTACTTCCTCTCCTTTTTTAAGTTTTATTGGTTTTTCAAATATCCCAACCCTTATTTTAGGTCCTTGTAAATCGGCTAAAATAGCAGTATGCATATGCAATTCTTGGTTTATCTCCTTTATGTTTGAGATAATCTCTTTTGCTACATCATGTTCAAGATGAGAAAAATTTAACCTACACACATTAACCCCTCTCTGGATAATTTTTTTCAACATCTCTTTGGATGATGTTGCTGGACCTATAGTCGCTATTATTTTAGTTTTCCTTATCATTGAAAATAAATCTATCTATGAATTTTAAATTGGCTATATCTACCTCAAAGGCCAACAAAACATCTGGTATATTTCTTAACTTACTCATAAAGTCTAGCTTCTCCTGCTCCCAATAATCATTCTTCACAACCAAAAAATAATTAATACTTTTTTGGTTTGGAACTAAATATCCTTTTTTAGAACGATTAGCTAATAAATCATACTCTATTCCGTCATCTGAAATATAAGTATATCTTGAAAACCACAGGTCCTTCTTAATATTGTGATCGTTTTTTTTTTCGAAATTTAATTGCATTGAATTATTAATATTCCAACACAACTTATAGGCTTTTATGTGGCTGTTTATTGCCAACACAGCAAATTCAAATTCTTCTGAACATTCTAATGTAAAGCGAGTTTTCATAATCGCTAAAATACACTATTATATGCTTTTTTAGCTGCTTTTTGTTCTGCTTCCTTAATTGATGATGCTTTTGCTTCTGCCTTTTTAATGTTTTCTATATAAACAGCAACCAAGAATTCTTGCTTGTGACTAGGACCCTCTCTTTTTATAACCTTGTATGTTGTTTTAATTTTTAACTTTTGAGATAACTTTAGTAACTTACTCTTATAGTCTGTATCAGAAAGCTCTTCAATAAATTCTGAACTATAGATATGCTCAATAATAAACTGCTGCGCTTGTTCTATTCCTTTATCAATATAAATAGCACCAATAATTGATTCAAGCGTATTTCCATAAACACTTTTAGGAATTACTTTAAGGTTGCTTTTAATATAAGAATCTAAGAAAATTTTTTTTCCCACTAAATTCAAGTGTTTTCTTCCTACTATTATGGCTCTTTGTTGTGATAAAAAACCTTCTTCCTGATTTGGATTTTCTAAATATAACTGCTTAGCAACAATAAAATCCAAAATGGCATCACCTAAAAACTCTAAGCGCTCATTATTTTCCTTAACACTATAGGATTTATGTTGTAGTGCTTTTAGGTATATCTCTTTATTTATTGGGTTGTAAGCTAGTATTTTAAACAAAAACGAATTGCTCTTATTGTAAAAAGCAAGTCTTTCATATATTCGTTTTAAAAAAGTTATGATGTATATTTTTTAAATAAGACAGAAGCGTTATGACCTCCAAAGCCAAAAGTATTGGTTAAGGCGTAGTTCACAGTTCTTTTTTGTGCTTTATTGAATGTAAAATTCAATTTATTATCGATATCTGGATCATCAGTAAAGTGGTTAATAGTAGGAGGAACAACATTATCCTTGACCGCCATAATACAAGCAATTGACTCAATAACTCCAGCAGCACCCAATAAGTGTCCTGTCATTGATTTTGTTGAGCTAATGTTTAAGTTATAAGCATGCTCACCAAACAAAGCTTTAATTGCTTTGGTTTCTGCAATATCTCCAAGTGGGGTTGATGTTCCATGTACATTGATATAATCTACGTCTGTTACTGGAATTTCAGCTTCCTCAATTGCTAACTGCATAACATTATAAGCGCCCAAACCTTCAGGATGTGGTGCGGTTATATGATGAGCATCAGCCGTTAAACCTCCACCAACTATTTCCGCATAAATTTTTGCTCCTCTTTTAATTGCATGCTCGTATTCTTCAATTACAATTGCTCCTCCTCCTTCTCCCATTACAAAGCCATCTCTATCCTTATCAAAAGGGCGTGAAGCTGTTTTTGGATCATCATTTCTTGTTGATAAAGCCATCATGGCATTAAAACCTCCAATTCCTGGCTCATAAACACAAGCCTCCGAACCACCAGCAATAAAAAGATCCGCTTTATTCCATTTAATGTAATTAAATGCATCAATCAATGCGTTGGTAGAAGATGCACAAGCCGAAACTGTTGTAAAGTTTGGACCTCTAAAATTATATTTTATAGATATATGTCCTGCGGGAATATCTGAAATTAACTTTGGTATAAAGAAAGGGTTAAATCTTGGTGTACCATTTCCGGATCCGAAGTTAACTGATTCATTATAAAAAGTTTGCATTCCGCCAATACCTGAACCCCAAACTACTCCAGCTCTATCAGAATCAATTTTATCCATATTTAATCCAGAATCATTAAAAGCTTCATCCGCAACAACCATTGCATACTGACTAAACTTATCTAATTTTCTAGCTTCTTTTCTATGAATAAAATCAGTAACCTCAAAACCCTTAACTTCACAAGCGAATTGTGTTTTAAAGTTTTCAGCATTGAAATGAGTAATTGGCGCAGCACCACTTACCCCTGCTTTCAGGGCTTTCCAATAATCCTTTAAGTTATTACCGATAGGCGTTAAAGCACCTATGCCGGTAACAACTACTCTTCTGCTTTTCATTTTAATTTGTTAGGCTGCCTCAATAAAAGAAACCGCATCACCAACTGTTGCAATAGCTTCTGCTTTATCGTCTGGGATTTGGATATCAAATTCCTTTTCAAATTCCATAATAAGCTCTACGGTATCTAAAGAATCAGCTCCTAAATCATTAGTAAAACTAGCCTCATTAGTTACTTCACTTTCGTCAACTCCTAATTTGTCAACAATAATTGCTTTTACTTTTTCTGCTACATCTGACATATTTAAATATTTTAATTATTAAAGTGCAAATAAAACTATAAATTAAAGAACATGCACCCTTTCTTATTTTCTATTTTAACATATCTTTGTTTAAACTATTTTTGATAAAAATTAATCATGCCAAAAAAACTTGCAATATTTGCTTCTGGGTCAGGTTCAAATGCCGAAAATATCTGCAATTATTTTGCTGAATCATCTGATATTAAGGTGGTTTTAATCTGTACAAATAGGGAAGATGCTTTTATTGTAAAAAGGGCTAATAAGCTGAATATTCCAGTATATATATTTACTAAATATGAACTGAATAATTTTGTTGATTTACATAAAAAACTACAAAGTATTGGTGTAGATATTGTCATCTTAGCTGGATTTTTGCTTAAACTACCCGCTATAATGGTCGATAGTTACCCAAATCGTATTATTAATATTCATCCTTCTTTATTACCAAAATATGGTGGGAAAGGAATGTATGGTAGTAATATACATAAAGCTGTAATTAAAAATAAAGAAACTGAAAGTGGAATTAGCATTCATTTTGTGAATCAAAACTATGATGAAGGAAAAATTATTTTACAAAAAAAGTGTTCTATTTCTGCTAGTGAATCTGTAGAAACACTAATACACAAAATACACAAATTAGAGCATAATTATTTTCCTGGTGCAATTGAAAAAACTATTAAAAAATTATAAAAATGAATGCCTTATTTATAATCTCAAAAAACTCTATTTAATTAATGAGTATTATTATTTATACAGACGGTTCCGCTAAAGGAAATCCTGGGAATGGCGGATATGGAATTGTAATGATGAGTGGCGACCATAGAAGAGAGTTGCATCAAGGTTTTAGGCTTACAACCAATAATCGTATGGAATTGTTAGCTGTTATTGTTGCTTTAGAAAGCATTAAAAATGAAAACTCAGCAATAACTATTTATTCTGATTCAAAATATGTTATTGATTCGGTTGAAAAAAAATGGGTGTTTGGTTGGGAAAAGAAAAATTTTAACAACAAGAAAAATCCTGATTTATGGATTCGTTTCTTAAAAATATACAGAAAACAAAAAGTAAGTTTTATCTGGGTAAAAGGTCATGCTAATAATAAAGAAAATGAAAGGTGTGATGTATTAGCTGTACAAGCAGCTGATTCCAATAATCTTCTTGTTGATGATTGGTATGAAAACAATGTTAAAAACACCGGCTCTTCCTTATTTTAAGGAAATATCAAATTTAACTAATTTTACAAACTTATTTATTCTTGCATTAACATCCTCCTGGGTAATTTCTGTTAATTTCTGTGTCCCAAATTTTTCAACACAAAATGATGCCATAGCAGAACCATTAATAACAGCTCTTTTCATGTTTTCAAAAGAGATGTCATTTGTTTTTGCCAGATAACCTATAAATCCTCCTGCAAAAGAATCTCCAGCTCCAGTCGGATCAAACACTTCTTCCAAAGGTAAGGCTGGAGCAAAAAAGACTTCTTCATTATTAAATAGAAGAGCTCCGTGCTCTCCTTTTTTTATTATTAAGTATTTAGGACCCATTGCTAAAATTAGTTTGGCTGCTTTAACTAATGAATACTCTCCTGAAAGTTGCCTTGCTTCTTCATCATTTATAGTTAACACATCAACTTCTTTTAAAGCCTCTTTTAAATCATCCATAAAAAGATCCATCCAAAAATTCATGGTATCCAATACAACTAGTTTTGGTCTTTTCTTCATCTGACTTAACACCTTTTTTTGAACACTTGGCATTAAGTTTCCTAGCATTAAAAATTCTGATTCTTTATATTTTTCAGGAACAATTGGGTCGAAATTCTCTAATACATTTAATTGAGTGTCTAAAGTATCTCTAGTATTCATATCGTTATGATACTTTCCTGACCAGAAAAAAGTTTTTTCTCCTTTTTTTATCTGTAAACCATCAATATCTACTGATTTGTTTTTTAGCATTTGTATTGCGTCAGAAGGGAAATCCTCTCCAACAACAGATACTAGGTTTAAGTTTTTAGCAAAGAATGATGACGATAAACAGATGTATGTTGCTGCTCCACCAACTATTTTATCTGTCTTTCCGAAGGGGGTTTCTATTGCATCAAAAGCCACTGTTCCTACCACTAAAATACTCATAATTATTTTTTTTGCAAATATATTTTATTATTTCAACCTTTGTGTTATTTTTGCAGCCGTTTTAACAACACTCCTCCTTAGCTCAGCTGGTTAGAGCATCTGACTGTTAATCAGAGGGTCCTAGGTTCGAGTCCTAGAGGGGGAGCAAACAAAAAGTCCAGCTATTTAAGCTGGACTTTTTGCGTATTAACCAAAATTGTTTTACTATATAAAGACTACTCTTTTGATTCCTATCTACTTACAATAACGTTATCTTCAATTGTAATATTATTTTTAAATTCTATTCCTTCAGTGTTAAATAAAATTATATTATTTAAAGTACATATCCATTTATTATCAAACGCATCTATAAAAAGACTAGTTATTACTTCTTTTTTGCAGATTTTTGTTTTTTGCTTTTCCCAAGAATCTCCATCATACGAAATAACACCTTTTTCAGTACTAACCCATATTCTATCATAATCATCACAAACAATAGAATTTATGTGGTTTGATTCTAAAAGGGAATTTTTCTTATTAAATAATTGCCACCCCTCATCTGTGATTGCAACTAACCCATTTTTAGTGCCAATCCATTTTTTACCCTCACCATCAACAACTATATTCCAAATATTATTATTTGGTAATTGAGAGTTTTGAGTAGTAAAAATCCTCCAAATATCATCTTTAAAACTATAAAGACCATTATTTGTTCCAACCCATATCATTTCGTTATTATCAATGCTTAAGGTTATAAAATCGTCATCAATAATACTGTTTTTTGCTTTACTTAAAATTACTTCAAAATCATTTTTATATCTAACTAGTCCTGCAGATGTCGCAAGCCAAACCACTCCTTTATTTATTTTTATCTTTCTTATTTTGTTAGAAGGCAGGTTACTATTAGTGGTTGTAAAAACTTCCCAATCATTATTTTTAATAACTAACAAGCCTTCTGTTGTTCCAATATATTTTATGTTATTTTCTATTTCAACACATAATATCTTATCTGATGGTAGTTTACTATTTTTTGTATTTAAAGTAACCCACCTTTGTCCGTTATAACAAATTAAACCCTCAAGAGTGCCAATCCAATTTAAACCAGCCGCATCAGTAGCAATTGCTGTTATACTTTTTTCGGAAAGAGGGGAGTTTTTATCTAAAAATACTTTTTTACTATTTGTTTGGGGAAACAAATAAGCGGGAATGATAAATAATATTAATAGCGCGTGTTTCATTGTTGTTCATGCTTGTAAAGTATAAACGATTTAGAAATTGAATTAGTTACGCTAGTAGCGTTTTAATTACTCTTTCCTTTTCTTAAACAACCTACTTCTTCCTTTTTTAGATTTTTTACCTAACTTTTTCCCATCCTTATACAGCACTAACTTCCATTTAGATTTCTTTTTTGTTTTGGATGAGTTTTCGTAATCAGAACAAGGAAGGGTGGTTGTCCCGTTAAATGTTTTTTTTGCTCTACATGAACTCAATAGAACAACACTTAACAATAAGATAATGATATGTTTACTTTTCAATAGTCTCACTTGGTAAAATTAAACATATTTTTGCTACTTACATTATGAAGAAAAAGAAAAGAACCAAAAAATCCGGGAAAGGAGAGTTTTCAAACTCAAAACTATTTGATATAATATTATTAGTTTTTAGAGAAAATCCAAATAAAAAACTAAACTATAAGCAGGTTTCTAAAATATTGAAGGTAACAGAAATGGGTGTAAAAATCCAAATTATTGATGTAATAAAAGAAATGGTTATTTCCGGCACACTAACTGAAGAACAAAGAGGTTCTTATCGGTTATTAGAAAAAACATCAACCCTTATTACAAATATAAAAAACACAACTAGCAGAGGTTCTTACGCAAATATTGATGAAGAAAATGAAGTTTTTATTCCAAAAGAATATGCTCAATTTTCATTAGCAGGTGATGAGGTTGAGGTATTGCTTTTCCCAAAAAGAAAAAACAAACAAGAAGGAGAGGTAATAAAAGTTATAAAAAGAAGAAAAGAAGAATTTGTTGGTATAATAGACGACTCCTCTTCTAATTATTTTTTAATTACTGATGATAGAAAAATTTCTTTTGATGTATTTATACCGCCTAAAACAATAAAAAAGGAATATCTTAACAAAAAAGTAGTCGTAAAAATTGAGGGTTGGGATTCAAAATATAAAAATCCTATTGGGAAAGTAATACGGGTTATTGGTGAAATTAATGATCATAATACTGAAATAAATTCAATTTTATATGATTATGGTTTTTCTCCTAAATTTCATGATAACGTAGAAAAAGAAGCTAATAAAATAGCAGAAGAAATTTCAAAAGAAGGGATTAGTAGGCGACTAGACTTAAGAAAAACAACCACTTTTACGATTGACCCTAAAGACGCAAAAGATTTTGATGATGCTCTTTCTGTTAAAAAACTAAAAAATGGAAATTGGGAGGTTGGAGTTCATATTGCTGATGTTTCTCACTATGTAGAGAAGGGAGGTGTTATTGATAAAGAAGCTGCTGAAAGAGCTACATCAGTTTATCTGGTGGACAGAGTGATTCCTATGCTTCCAGAAGTACTTTCAAACAACATCTGCTCTTTAAAGCCTAATGTTGATCGTTTATCCTACTCTATACTTTTTGAGATGGATGAATCAGCTAATATGCTTGATTACACTATTAAAAAAACGGTTATTCATTCTGATGTTCGTTTTACCTATCAAACAGCACAAGATGTTATTGATAATAAAGAGGGTAAATTAGTAACTGAACTGCTATTACTCGATAAATTATCAAAAATATTAAGAGATAAAAGACAACAAAATGGTTCTATAAATTTTGAAAGTACAGAAGTAAAATTTATTTTGGATAAAAATAATAACCCTATTGATGTTTATTTTAAAGAGAGTTTATCCACTAATCATTTAATTGAAGAATTTATGTTGTTAGCTAACAAAACAGTTGCTAAACATATTGGGTTTCCTAAAAAAGAAGCTAAACCTTTTGTGTATAGAATTCATGATATTCCTGATGTTGATAGAATAACAACTTTAAATAATATTGTTAAAAAATTCGGACATTCTATTGATAATACTTCTACTCCTAAGTTATCATCTTCCCTTAATAATTTACTAAAAAATGTTAAAGGTAAAGATGAACAACAAATGGTAGAAACTTTAACTATTCGTTCAATGGCAAAAGCTATTTATACCACTGATAATATTGGTCATTATGGACTTGCTTTTGATTATTATTCCCATTTTACATCACCTATTAGGCGTTATCCTGATTTGATTGTCCATAGATTATTAGAACAATATATTAATGGAGGTAATTCGGTGGATAAAGAAACTATTGAAAAAATATGCAGGCATTGTTCTGAAATGGAAAAAGTATCATCAAGGGCAGAGCGTGATTCTATTAAATATATGCAGGTTAAATTTTTAAAAAATAAAATTGGATCTATTTATGATGGTGTAATTTCAGGAGTTACAGAGTGGGGTTTATATATTGAAATTACTGAAAATAAATGTGAGGGCTTAGTTAAGGTAAGTAGTATTAAAGATGATCATTATATTTTTGATGAAAAAAAATATGCCCTAATTGGATACCGAACAAAATCCACCTACCAACTAGGGCAAAAAGTTAAAATTAAAATTCAAAGAGCTGACTTAGAAAGAAAGCAAATGGACTTTATTTTAGTTTAATTATTCTTTAATTAATTTACTTACTTCATTCCAGTCACTACCTTCAAATTTAATTTGATATACTCCTTTAGAAAGTTTTGAAATATTTAAATATTCTTTGTTTGAAACCTTATTTTCAAGTACTAATTTACCTTTAATATCATATATCTTAGTCGTTATATTATCTTCCTTTAAATTTGAAATATAAATTTTATCACTTGCTGGATTTGGATAAATATTCACTCTATTTAGCCCATTCAACTCTATTCCTGAGCTAGTTATAGCACACTGAGTATATCCTGTATTAATTGCTGTTGTAATTCCTGTTGAAGATGCGTTATCAATTTGATTATTATCATCAATAAACATTCCTACAATATGAATTTGTGATTGATCCCAAGAAGGATCTAAAATAAATTCAAAACAAATAGTTTCAGTATCTCCCACTAAAAGAGAGGTTGAATTTAAAGGTTCTCCTCCAAAAGATGGAGCAATACTTCTTCCTACATGTCTATAAATCATTTGAGAAGCTGGTACATTCGATGGCATATTAGCCCAATCTGTTCCATCTACATCTATTAAAGAACCTGAAGCTCCTCCACTGTATGAATTTGATTGATAATATTGAGTGCTATTTCCTGTAACAGAATCTTCAACCAAAACACATGCTAGTTTATAATTTCCATTGATATTATTTTGAATTTCAGCAGTAAGAGATACTTTTAATATATTTCCGTTTAATTCAGCTCCATTTGTTATAATTCCATTTGGCTCAATAATAATTCTTTGTAAAAAGTCTTGTTTAAATGCACCAGGATCTATATCAGAACCTCTATCAACCAATCCACTTGGGTATCCAGAAATATAAGGAACCATTCCATTATCGTAATCAAGACTTGTCATAGGATCACCATTATGAACTGCTATTCCCTGCCAATATCCTTCGTAATCTTTATCCATCCAATTCAAAGCAACAGCACCTCTTGGACACCAACCACACCAAGTACCTGTTGCTTCTTCTCCTATTACTAATTTTCCAGCAGCTGGGGTAATAGCTTCTATTTGAATTGACATAACATCATCTGATATATCATTATCCGGTCCTAATCCATTTACGTTATAAATAGTTGCTGTTCCTGTATTTATTCCTCCTATTAATGTTATTCCATTAATCATATTAACGTTATAAATATCTTGAGTTAACATATTTACACCCGTAATATTTTCTGTTATTGTAATACTATTATATTCAAAATCAACATCAAAAGATGTAATATTAGATATACCTAAATTTCTTATATTAATAGAAGGGTTTCTAGTTTGTCCAGATAAACCTGTAATAGGATTTACTAATATAGTTTGAGCATTTAAATCTGCTAAATTTGGTGCTGTATATAACCAACAAACATCATCTACATAAAATTGATGTCCTATAATTGGATATAAATTTAAGGATGCAATCTTATTTATTGTATTGGTAAAACTTCCTTGACTATTACCATCTAAAAATAATTCCCAATTATTATTTGTTAAATCACAAACTAATTTTAACTCAAACCAAACTTCTTCTGGATATGTAGTTGTTAAATAATTTAATCCACTTCCTGTATTTTCTAAAACTAATGCACCTAAATCCATTTTACAATCTAAAGACCATACATTTCCTGGAATATTTTCTGCTTGAAAATTAAAGTATGCTCCTGTTCCTGTATTAACATAAATCATAGATGAAAATTCAAAAACACCTAATTCATATGGAGCAGCTGTACCGAAAGGTAAAATAATATCTTGTGCACCTTGAGTAGTACCAGAGAATAAATATAAAGAATTACTTCCGCTTGAAGATAATAAATTAGTTACACTAACATCAGTAGCAGTTGCTGAAGGCCAAAGATCCCAATTAGAAGAAGTAGCTGCAATAAGATTTCCATTTTGATATGAATCAAAATTTTCACATATACTTGTTTGAGGTGGATTCGAAGAACATGGACCAGATGTATAAGAGGTATTTCCTCCTAATAATGCTGCAAAACAATAATTATCATAAGTAATTCCATCACATCCGCAAACTGGATTATAAAGACTAATACAAGGAGACCAAATTGTTGTATCCATTAAAGTAGAATCTACACAAGTTATTTGTGCATTTGAATTGAAAAAAATTAAAGTTCCAATTAATAAAGTAAATATATTTTTCATAGTTATAATTTTTATTGAGGGTTAAAAATATATAAAATTATTTAAAGTAAAAATTGAGTTAACAATAACTATATAATATATAAGTATTATTTAATTTTAAATTAAAAGAAAGAAAGATATATATATATATAAGTTGTTAGTTTGGTTTATAATTATTTTACATTAAAATAGGATTAATTATTTTTTAAAATAAACTAACAATAAATAAATAACAATGTTAATTTTTAAGTTTTATAAATCAATAATTTACCTTTTTAATTAACTAATAATAGAATTTGTTAATAAGCTTAGTTAACTATTAAATATTAATAAATAATTATAAATTTACAATCAAATAAAGTTAATAAGCATACTTAAAAATAAAACACAAATAACAATAAAATTTATTGACTTTGATTTTTGTTATTAGCTTAGTTTTTTTTAATAAATATTGAATAAAAGTTATTATTTTTAAATAGTAATTTATGAACAATTTTAAAACACAATTTATTAATAACTCAAAAATTTGTGCTAGGTTAAATATAATTAATATTAACAGACTGTTAAAATAAAAAATAATGAAAATAGGTTTAGCATGTGATCACGCAGGATTCGATTATAAAGAAAGAATAAAAGAACTTTTATATAGTAAAGGTAATCAAATAAATGACTATGGCTGTTATTCTTTAGAGAGTGTAGATTACCCAGATTTTGCACATAAACTAGCTGAAAGTATTGAAAATAATGAAAATGAATTGGGTATTCAATTTTGTGGAACCGGTAATGGAATAAATATGAGTGCCAATAAACACCAAGGAATACGGGCAGCACTTTGTTGGAATTCTCATATTGCAGAACAAGCTCGCTTACATAACAATGCAAATGTATTAACTATGCCTGCTCGACATTTAGAATGGGAAGAAGTAGAAAAAATTATAGACACCTTTCTTAATACAGATTTTGAAGGAGGAAGACACGAAATTAGAGTAAATAAAATAAAAATTTAAATATGAAAAAAAACTTTTTACTACTTTTTTTTCTGCCAGCGGTTTTGTTTGGGCAAGACCTCCCTTTGATTGAGATAAAAGTGTGGAAAGAAAACATAGATTTTTCAAAAACAATTTTTGTTGAAGACCTAGAAAGACACCTTAACATTCTAGCGTCAGACTCTTTAGAGGGTAGGGAAACCGGTAAGCCAGGACAGAAAATGGCAGCTGATTATATCATGAACCATTTTAAAAATATAGGTATACCACCCTATAAAAAAAAGACCTATTATCAAAAATTTAAAGTTAAATCAGGAAAACATCTTTGCAAGTGTGATGATTGTGATCAGAGTTTGGTAAAAAAAATATTTGGCAATAAAAAGAAGATAAAAGGTGAAAATGTATTGGGTTATATTGAAGGAACAGACCTAAAAGAGGAGCTTATCATTATTACGGCCCACTACGATCATTTAGGAAAACACGATAGTTTAATTTTTAACGGAGCGGATGATGATGGCTCAGGAACAGTAGCTGCAATGGAAATAGCAGAAGCATTTATGTTAGCTAAAAAAGCAGGAAATGGACCAAGAAGATCCATTCTTATTATGACAGTTTCGGGAGAAGAAAAAGGCTTGTTGGGAAGCAAATATTATGCGGAAAACCCTATTTACCCATTAAAAAGCACAGTAGCTAATTTAAATATAGATATGATTGGTAGAATAGGAGATTTTAAAGATAATCCAAATTACGTATATTTAATAGGATCTGATATGTTAAGTACAGACCTTCACGATATAAGTGAAAAAGTAAACAAACAACATATTGGTTTAGAATTAGACTATACTTTTAATAAAGAGGATGACCCAAATAGATATTATTACCGTTCAGATCATTATAATTTTGCAAAAAACAATATACCAGTAATTTTCTATTTTAATGGGTTACATGAGGATTACCACAAAACAACAGATACAATAGAAAAAATTAATTTTCAAAAAATAGAAACCATTGCTCGTTTGGTTTTTTTAACCGCCTGGGAGCTTGCTAATAGAGATGAGAGAATTGTAGTGGATAAAAACGAAAACTAGTTTTTAATTATTTTTCTTTTCTGATTTTCATATTCTAAAAAATAAATACCTTTTTTTAAATCAGAAATATCAATATTAGAAGTATTTAATATTTCATTTTTTAACAACCTACCATCAATACTTATAATTTTATAATTATTGTTTTTGTTTAATATTCCTTTTAAGGTAATTGTATTTTTTGCCGGGTTAGGATAAACAATTAAATCATTAGTATAATCAACAATACTAGTTGGAGTAGGGCAAGTTATATTAGTTCCATAATCGGATGCTGTAGTTGGAATATCTAACAATAAAGGACAATAACAACTATCATTAACTAGATATTTATTTAACCAAGAAACCCCCATTCTTCCCACCTCACCCAATCCACCCAAAGGAGTGTTTGCAATTGAGTGTCCACCACCTAAAACCTCATATTTAAGTTTTTTTGTAGAATTTGGAGTGTAATTGTACTGTACGTCAGCATGAACACCTGGCGGAGCTACAACATCAATTTAGCCACTAAAAATGAGAATTGGCGTGTTGTGATTTAATAGAGTAGGAGAAACAACCGCCGGATCAATCCAAGGGCAGAAAGCAAGGATAGCTTTTATATTAGGGTTTTCAACAGCAACCAGTTGGGCGCCACCACCACCCATTGACCATCCACCAAGAGCAATAAGATTAGTGTCTAACTTATTAAACAAAGGGGAGGTAACTCTAGATTGTTCAGCTTTTAAGCTAATTAATGCATCTTGAAGGGCTTTTTTTCTATCCATCACCTCATCAAAAATACTATTAGTTCCAATAGTCATAGTAACAATACCATGAGAAGCTAAAAAAGGACCCTAAGCTTGAATACTTAATTGTGGGTTAGCGTAACCTGGAATAATAACAATACTAGGTAATAAACCAGCAGTGTTTTGGGGGTAATAGATTGTTGATTCATCATAATCATCCCCATCCCTTATCCCGTCACTTTCTACATAAGAATTTACAGTATAACTACCATTAGCTGTTGCTGAAGAGGTGGTTACATCACTACAATCCGAATTAGTTTGACCAAAAGAAAAAACAGGAATTATTAATAAGAGTTGTATAATATAATTTCTAGAAATAATCATTTACCAAAAATATAAAAAAAACCCACTCAACGAGCGGGTTTTTATTTTGTAGAAAAATTAGTTGATTATAATATTACAAATCAAATTTAATTCCTTGTGCTAAAGGTAATTCAGCAGTATA
>JACKQG010001795.1_pt1 | contig 29081 bp, 23 predicted proteins | sample 8237621 | NCBI WGS metagenome assembly JACKQG01 (sample SAMN15677084, study PRJNA649215) | marine metagenome | biome: marine; feature: Black Sea; material: saline water; isolation source: suspended particulate matter (SPM) from the Black Sea western gyre | collected 2013-06-09/2013-06-10 | depth... | reverse complement strand
TCGAAGAAAGTTATGGCCGGTTACAAAAGGGAACTTTGGCCATTGTAAAATAGGTTAGGAATATTGAAAAACCATGAAGGGTTATTTTATGTATTTCTTTGTTGCCGTATTATTGTTCTGGCTGTTTTGGGCATTGCCATTTTGGGGGATGCCCTTTAATCATACACGCCACTCCGAAATACCACACACTCCAGCCTGGGCATTGGAATGCTGGTTATGGGAAGATGACATTAATACAGCCGAAAGGGTATGGGAACTGCTGGATGGATATAAAAAATATGATATTCCGGTCAGAACAATCCTGATTGATAGTCCATGGAGCACACGCTATAATGACTTTGCAGTAGATACGGTTCGTTATCCAAAACCTAAGGAATTTTTTACAGATCTTCAGGATAATGATTATCGAGTCGTGTTGTGGATGACAACAATGGTCAATTATTATAGTAAAGATACCCGCATACAAAATTCTCAACAGTGGTTCAATCACGCCAAAGGAAACGGGTTTTTGATTGGGAACGGATATGAATTTGACTGGTGGAAAGGTGATGGCGGTTTAATCGATTATACGAATCCAAAGGCGATGAAATGGTGGTGTGGAATGCAGCAGCCATTGTTCGATTGGGGGATTGATGGATGGAAACTTGACGGGACAAGCACATTCTTTTCTTCAAAATTAGGGAAAATTCCTATTCCGTATCAAAAAACACATGCCGGATGGATGACAACTCGAGGATACATGGATCATTATTATCGGGATGAATACAAACATGGAATTTCCCAAAACTCGGAGTTCATTACGCTATCCCGCTCTGTTGATCAGGGAGGGCATCCGGAAGGATTTGCACCCTTGGATGCTGCTCCTGTATCATGGGTAGGTGATCAGGATCATGCCTGGAATATTGAAAATGAAGGTATCGAAGAAGCCATTAGAGATATTTTGAAGAGTGCCGAATTGGGTTATGGCGTGATCGGCTCTGACGTTGGAGGTTATTCTGCCCGTGACTCTTTTCCTGCTGAAATTTATATCCGCTGGGCAGAGTTTTCGACTTTTTGTGGTTTGTTCCTCAATGGCGGTCACGGCGAACGTCGGCTCTGGAAACGGTCAAACGAAGAACTTGAAATAATCCGCAAATATTCGTGGTTGCATACCGAACTGATACCGTATATCTACTCTGCGTTAGAAGATCAGCGTCAGGGGGGACAGACATTAATGAAACCCGTCAGCGGAAAATATCAGTACTTGTTTGGAAAGGATTTACTGGTTGCACCAATCTATGAGCCTGGCTCCAGACGCAAAGTAAAATTTCCGAAAGGGACCTGGGCCTATTTCTTTAATGAAGAAATAAAATATACCGGTCACACTGAGATCGAAATGGATTTTCCGATCGATGAATTTCCGGTATTTGTACGTGATGGCAGTATCATACCGATGAATATTTCACGGTCTTACACTGGTTTCGGTGATGAAAACTCTATTGGATGCTTAACCTTAAATGTCTACGGAGGAATTGATACAAAAAGGGATTTTACCCTACCTGAAGATGATAGGAAGCTACATGTGGCGATTAAAACGGTTAATAATCGTTGTGAGATCAATACATCCGGAGACGAATTACCGCTGATCTTTAATATTTTTACAGATTTACCCCCGACTACAGTTGAATTTAACGAAACCCGCTTAACTTCGAATTCTGATTGGTACTACGATGAAGCGAGGAAATGCTTACGGGTGAAAAAAATGAATTACAAAACAGGAATTGTTAATTAAAAATTGGTATTTACTACTCTGGCAGGCGAGTACTACGCATCGACACTAACCAATCACCAGCTAACCAATTTACCAACCGACATTTTAAACCTCATATTCGTTATCGGTGGTTTAGATACAGAATCCAGATGACATTGTAATAGACGACAATCTTTTGGGTTATCGGAATAATCGGACCCCACATGTCGGCTAATCCCTGCCCGATGTGAACACCAACCAACAAAGCCAATCCCACGCTAAGAAGTCCGTATCTCTTTTTCACCCTAAGCCCGGAATATGCCGTCAGTACTGAAACAATAAACAATGGAATCGCCCACACCCAAACGCCAATCATATGGAACTCAGATAAAATATCATCAGGGGATACTCCGATGAGAATCATCCCAGCTGCCGAAACAAACCCGATGATTCGGAATGTAGCAATAAGAGAACGGTTTCTATGAATCGTAGTTGGCAAAGCAAAATAAAAGGCGAACAAACTTGCTCCGAACAGAGTCAGTGCGAAATTAAAGATAATGGAGGAAACAGTATTAATCTCACCGGAATAGGAGACCGTACGTCCAAGGTCGCTGAACATATTAAGCCAAAAAGTATAGCCGACGGCGTTATGATTCCAGGCCGTCCCGCCGGTGTAGAAAACCATCGCAAGCGCCGAAAAAATTACAAATTGTATTGCCCCGATCGTTCCGATAAGCCCACCATGCAGAAGTTTTTCTTTAATTTGAGTCTCGGCCATTCAGCTCCTCCAGTACATTACGTAACTCACGATAGATGATGGTTCCGGTCTCCGGCCCCATGGAATTTTCTTCACCGTATGGTGAATTATGGTCATGATAAAGGTGGGGGTGCTTTGTATCCCACTCACTTTTCGGTATAATATACCCGATTTCATCGTTAGCCAATCCCAGTACAAATTTGAATTTTCCTGGCATTAACTCCCTTAGTGGCGGAATTTCTTGTGGCATAAGGTTGAAATCCTGGCCGACAGGGGCTTCAATTCCGCCATTTACCATTTCAGGATAAATTTCTCCCGGCACGGCGATAAAATCTGCCGGACCGATTCGGAAGGCAGCCACTTCAGTTGCGGTTTTCATCCAGCCAGACATTTTACGGTCAAGAATGCCAAGAAAAAACCCAAGGCGGAATTTCCAGTTATCAACGGGTAAGAAAATTGGCTTGGATACCAAACTTATTTTTCCTGATGTTATGGATTCAACCGCATTTCCATGGACAGAATTAAGCACTAATTTAGCGATTTGTAAACCCTGAGCGCGGGTTTTTTCGAATGTGGCTCCAATATGAATTTCATTGGTGATTGGATCGGGGATTGGGAAATTTGGTCTGGTTGTCATCAGTCCGCCGATCGCTCCATTAACATAAACTGCCGTCCCGCCGACACCGGGGATTACAACTCTACCATTGTTGCGGACCCCGTTTTCAACGCCATCGCGAATATAATGCGGAAAATCAGAGCTGATTAGAAGGTTGTCGCTCCAAAGTGTTTCAGCGTGATTCGCCCAGGAAATTAGTGTTCCAAGTGTGGTGTCCGATTCTGTATCAACTACGTGAATAATACGAATTCCGGGATCTAAAACAATCGGTTTTCGAGTATCTTGAACCAAGTGTTCCGCCCCGGTCATATCTTGAGAAAATCTCAATTCAGACGGACGCAAATTATTTACTGCTTCCGTAATGGCGAGGATTGTTTGATCCTTTACAGACTGTAGATAATCCTTGTTGACACCACTTGTGAAGAGACCGTCGCCCCAAATTCCAAGCAGATCCGGCGCCTCATGGTCATGAGAACTACAGACGACCGTATAGTCTATTTCCAATTCTTTTGGTAAGGATTCACGAATATCAACAGCATCTTCATAAAAGAATCCGATTGCATCCAAGGCCACGATTGCTATGCGAATTTCTCCGTCATCAATGACCATTACCCGTGACCAAAGATCATCATGGACACCTGTTGCCGGGCGGCTTTGATGAAACCCGGCGATCCAAATCGGATCGAACCGGCAATTGCCATTATTATCTTCGTAGGTATCGCCGTCATCAGGATCGTATTTTGCATCTCCGTTGACATCAGCCCATGTATCGATCACTTCCGGTGTAATCTTCATTGCCGAAAATCCGGCTTTAAACGAATTATTTGAAAAGGAAGCTGAAACTGAAAGTAGAAATAATATGAGATATTTGGCGGGGTTTTGTTGCATTATTTTGTCTTAGATTGATTGGCGAATATTAATGATGATAACCACGTTATCCTAATGTTAAAATCATGACAAATGTCAAGACTAAGCTTTTAATCATCTTTGGCATCATCGGAGTCATCTATATGATCATCCATGAGCCAATCCGTATTCTAGATGCGGTAACTCTCTTGCCCGTAAAGGACTTTGATTTATCTATCTCTATTTGGAGGATTATTTTCGAACCGATTGTCGGTCCAATGCTGTTCTATTTACGGGCGGGAAATCCGGTCGAAGAGTTCTTTATGTTATTTATTTGGATTATTATTGCCGCTTTTATTTTGTCATTGATAAGGAAGATATCCCGACATTCTATTCGGAAGAGGTTGCTGAAATGGGTTGCAATGATTCCAATCGCTTTCAGTGTTTGGCTGGCCGTGTTATTGATGATGATCTTCGCTCCATTACCAAGTAATCGCATTGCAAATCACAATCCTGATCTAATTCTTTTGGGTACCCATAGTCATACTCATTACAGTCATGACGGTTTAATAAGTCAAAGGGACATGAAAGATTGGCATGAAAATAACGGATTTGATGCTTTTTTCATCACAGATCACAACCACCATGAGCAGACGCTTAAATTTATTGAACGGCAACGACAGGGAAAAGTCTCTCCTGATCCACTGATCTTATGTGGTGAGGAATTTTCCGGAAGCAATCATATTTTATTGCTGGGCTTTGAACGTAATACGATTACAAAAGGATTTACAGATGAAGAAGCGATTGATGCTATTCATGATCAGAGCGGATCTGCGATTGTGGCGCATTGGTTTGAGGGGGAGAGAAATTCTATTCAGTTCTATATTGACAAAGGTGTGGATGGTTTTGAAATTGCTAATCAAAACGATGTATTTTATCCGGAAAGAGTTCACAAAGCTATTGTCCAAAATTGTGTTGATGATGATCTGTTAATGATCGGATCTTCAGACTATCACGGTTATGGAACAGCATGTTTTACCTGGAATGCTCTTAAAATACCGGGTTGGCATGAAATGGATTATGATGACAAAACCCAATCGATTATGAGTATTTTCAGAGGACACGAACAGGAGAAAATACAAGTGATAATCTATCGTGATCGCTCTCTGATTCCCAAAGGTCAAATGGTGGTAAGCCCTCTGTATTTCATCTATTATTATTTTCGTGGACTAACGGTTATTCAGTTATTTTCGTGGTTAATTTGGATCGTCATTATGATACAGCTGACCAACCGCAGAAATACATGTAAACTCTGCATGTATTTGAAAAATCATTTTCTTATACGGTATGGAATATTAGGTGGTATTGGCTCATTTATTTTAATTGCCACCGGGTTAATGTTGTTGGCTAAAGTAGAGGGATTGGGCGCTTACAATGATATTCACCAAGAATATGGGGCACCTATTACATTGATAGGTGTTGGAATTTTTGTTTATAGTTTGATACTAATGTTAATAGCGAATAAAACACAAAAGAAATGAAAACTCTATTTGTCTATTTCATGGTCAAGCTACTGTTACAGTTTCCGGGCTTGTTTTCTGACGGTACGCGATTTTATCCTTCGGATGTTGCTATAGTTGAAAGTAGTACACCGACGGTATTGAACATTAAAATTGTTACATTCAACGTATTGGTAGAGATAGAGGAGAAAAATGGAATATCGTCTTGGGATGATCGTAAACAACTATGTGCCAAAATTTTGGAAAAATCAGATGCAGACTTTATCGGATTACAAGAGCCTACTCCATGGCAGGTTTCCTATTTGAATAAACAATTACCGGTTTATGATGTCCTGTATTTTAAGAAGAATATTGTCCATTTTACGGACGTTGTTCTAATGTACAGGTCTGATAAATATGACCTTATCGAACATGGCTGGTGGTGGTTGTCTCCGGAACCGCAAAGACCATCCCTGGGGTTTGGAAATGATTTTCCACGAATACTAATTTGGGGGAAGTTCCGTCATATAGAATCCGGCCGGGAAATATTTGTGATGAATACGCACTTTGACAATACAATGCCCAGCCAATCACGAATGGCAGAGTTGAATACAAAAATGTTAAAGAAACTCACCAATACAGGACTACCCATAGTATTGATGGGTGATTTCAACACCGATCCGACGCGCGGACGATATGACCTTCTGGTCAGTAACGGTTGGAATGACGCGTATTTATCTTCCGAAAAGTCGAGCGAAACGGGGCTTGATAATAATGTACCCACCGCTTTCGGAAGAACAAGGATCGACCATATATTGTACTTCGGTGATACAATTATAGCGAATGGGTGGAAACGAATTGAATCCACAGATCCGCAAAAGAAACTATCCGATCACTGGCCTGTTTTTACAGAATTGATTATTCACTGATCCGTACGATTGATGGATCGGAATCTTGCCATTATATCTTTCCAATCCGTGAAAAGAATATCCTCATTTGCCAAAAACTGAATAATCTCAGTATCATGAAACATATCCGTCTCCCAGATGCGTTGCTGCCAGTGAACGGTGATTTGTCTTAGAAGGGAAGAATCATGGTTTGGGTGGAAAATAATCTCCGTAATTCCGGGTTTTAACGATTGAACCAAATCTATAAAATTTTGCTTCTTTTCTTTGTAAGTAGCTCCATAAGGTACAGCATAAAAATCATCCACCTTTGGTAATGAGTACTCCGCCGTAATGTCAACGACATCATCCGGGATATTGATTCCGTCGCTTCTCAATCTATCTAAAATTTCGGAGGTGAATTCGATGACTAAAGCCGGAATATCATATTCTTCAGCAACCTTCAAAAAGCGTTCTGCAAATTCAGCCCTTCCGTACAGTGTCCCCATATGTGTATCCAGATGACCAGGTTGTATTCCATATGACACAGCATTTTCGATTTGAGCGCGGATCTCCTTTTCGACTTCGTCGGCGGATGCGTGCTGTACAACATCGGCTACTTCGTGCCACATAAACCCATCTTCATCCAACAATCCTGGAACAGAGTCAGCGACAGTGCTCCAGCGATACGTACTCCATTCACTGGTAAGCGTCAAATGAAGTCCCAAATCAACTTCCGGATTATTAAGGATCCAATTGGTGAATTCTTCAAATGCCGGGCAGGGGACCATGGCGGCAGCGGATTGAATACGTTCGTTTTCGAGTAACGATTGTGCGGCGGTATTGGCTTCATGATTCATCCCCACATCATCGGCATGAAGGATCAAAACCCGGCTGCCCCTTGGGAAACCAAGCCTTTCAGCCCACGTCTTATGGATATCCGGATCGTTCTCTTTACAGGCAGTCATTATTAACACGATGGATAATATTACGAGAAGACGTTTCATTCGTTGGATAATGGAACATAGGTTTCAAAGAATTTCATCATTTCTGATTGGCAAAATTGATTGACAGACATAGCGGCATCCATCGTGTGCGGCCAACCTTTCAATCTATGGTAAATAAATGGAGCGCCAACTTTCGTTAGTTTATCGGTCAAAATATCGGCTTGGTCTACCGGAACGATTGTATCTAATGTCCCGTGAAAAATCAAAGTTGGCGGATCATCTTTTGTGATGTAATTAATAGGCGAGGCATTTTGGTATGCTTCTTTGTGGTCATTGTATTCACCCCCTATGAACTGTTTTGCTGACTGTTGCGCGATGGCAAAATCAGTTGTCAGGTCTACGGCGCCGTATAAGTTTACAACAGCGTTCACCCGGCTGCTTATCGAATCACAATCACAATTTCCTTCAAATATTTCTGTTTCAGGAGAATATCCAATCATCATAGCCAAATGCCCACCGGCGGAACCTCCGATTACGGCGATTTGATTAGGGTCGATGAAGTAATCTTCAGCATGAGACCGAATCCACTTAAGAGCGCATTTAACATCTTTAACAGCTGCCGGGAACACAGCTTCTTGCGAGAATCGATAAGAAAGACTCACCGTAACATATCCCCGTTCCGCAAAATCTACAAGATATCGCAGGTAATCTGATTTATCACCAGATTTCCAAGCGCCTCCATGGATAAATATCAATACCGGTGTTGGTTTATCCAAATTACGTGGGTGATAAATATCCAGTTTGAGAGGGCGACTTTCGGTGGTTTTGTAAACAATATCACGGTACTCAATTACCGTTGGAGGAATGGGTGGTTTTACGTCAACTAACTTCTCCAATCCAAGCAATATCGACCATTCCAACAATGTGTAATTAGGATATCCTCTGGGATGACCTGTTCCCAAATTGGGAATATGAGAACAGGACTGCAACGTGAAGAATAGAGAAAATATTAAAAGATTGTACGGCATAAATTATAGGGGGAGTGCAATTCGCAGGGATAATTTGGCGGACGGTTGAATGATGGAAACACCTTTATTGTATTGTGAGGAGAATCCGCGACCGATGACAGTCCCCAGTCCGGCGCCAAGAACCACATCGCTGAGATAATGTTTGTTATCATTGATCCGACTGACAGCAACCAAGGCAGCGGTCAGATATGCAATTGTTCCGACGGCGTCCCCGAAAAGTTCGTGCGCTATGGCTGCCACCGTAAAACTATGCGATGTATGTCCGGACGGAAACGATTTACAGCACCCGCCGTTCGGACGCACGCGTCCGAAAGAGACTTTCATGAGGTGTGTTATGATTCCGTTCGTCACCATCGCAGCCGTGGAATACTCCATTTTCCGATACACGTTTCGGCCGTGATCCTTATTAGCCCAGGATGTTGCCAAGATTGAAGACCATAAAACCCAATGAGCCCATCTTCCCCCATATTCATCTCCAAAATGAGAAACATTTTTTGGCAGCAGTCCTTTGGTTTGGGCAAAACTCTTTACTTTGAGGTCGATTGGATAAGCCAACAGGGCGCCAAGCGTGGCACCACCCAAAATCATTTGATTTGTAGGTTCGGTGACAGTGTTTAATAGTCCATCGCTTATGAAAGAAGGTGAAAACTTGCTTTGACCGAAGATAAGACCAGTCAGAAGGAATATCCCCGTAATACGAAGTCCGTGTTTCACGGAAGCTAAAAGATCATGTAAATGATAACTTGTGAGGTCAAAGCAGCTAAAGCGTAGGGGCGCAAGTTTACCTCTTTACCGGTGGATCTCATTTTGAGAAGGATTTCATCCTTGGGAAGTGTTGAGACCCAGATGATAAGAAGAACAAAATAGAGGATGAAAAATCCTCTGGCAACTGTGATATTAATGGCCATGACAAGTCCGCGTAGCCAATCGCCGGGCACACGAAGAATGTTGGCAAAAGAATCCGCAATAGCAGTTGATTTGGCTGAAAGAGTTGGAAGTATCTGTAACATGGGTTTCTCCTCAATCGTAGCGATAGACGAGCCCGCGAAGTTTTTCTTCGGGCTCCGGTTTCGTTAGTAAGCTGACAATGATCGTAATTGCGATAGACAGGACAAAAGACCATAGCGCAATGTATAGGAAGGGTTCCGAAACTTGAAACAATGGTACCGAAGCATTATTGTGTATCCAAAGCATAGATCCCGAAAATAGAACTCCAGATATCAGCCCGGCCAATGCGCCGGCCCCGGTAGTACGTTTCCAAAGTACTCCAAGGATAATGATTGCCAGACTTGGTCCCTGGAAAAGAGACAACAGTGTTTGAGTCAGATCATAAATACTTTCAAATTTTGTAGCGAATTGAGCAAAATAAATAGCTGAAGCCAATAGAACGAACGTAATGAATCGTCCCACTTTCAGATAATGCCCTTCAGTAGCGGTTGGTTTTATAAACCGTTGATAAATATCTTTCGTCCAAATTGTCGCGGCAGAATTGAGAGCAGAATCCACACTGGACATCAATCCGGCGATAAAAGAGGCAAAGAACAAACCGATTAATCCGGCCGGCATCAAATCGCGTACCAATATAGCCATAGCTTTATCGGCATCCGTAATATTTGGATTATGTGCCAAAGCCAGAATTCCCGGTACGACCATTGCAAAGGGGATCAATACTTTTAACAGAGATCCGAAAACGTAAGATGCTTTCGCGTCTGCCATTGATCGTGCACCGAGCGTCCGCTGAACGATGGTCTGATTCCCAATCCAGTATGCATTGGCAAGGACTAGTCCAAGTCCCAGTAAAATACCGGACCATGGATGTGGTGTTTTAGTATCAGCCGGTAAGACCAAGCTAAAGTGATCTTTTGTACGGGCGCCAAGCTGATGAATTATATCGACAAATTCTGTGATTCCGCCCATTTTATAGATTCCAAAGAACAGAATAAACAAAGAACCGCCCAGCATCACAAAACACTGGATAACATCAGTGTACACAACGGCTTTAAGTCCGCCGAGCAACGTGTATATGCCAATGAGAACGCCCATCAGGATAATGGAATATAAGATTGTCCAACTTGGCGGGCGGGCAAGCTCTTGTACAGAAACACCCCAGCTTGAGTCAACTTCAGTTACATTAAAATATTTTATTGGTATATCCTCATTCACGTGTATTTGGAATGTTGAACTTTCTATAGATTCGTCAATCAGAACAATGTTTGGTTTTTGGACTTCGATTGCTTCACCGGCGCCTTCAATATTTTCTTTTAGGATAAAATTATATTTTTTCGCGCCGGTAACATTTGCAACCTGTTCAAAGGTGAATCTGTCTTTTGTAACAACCAAAATTTTTGGATCCAAATCTAAAAGAACGTTGAACATAACAGCAGAGGCATAGAGAACAATCCCAAGTCCCATAGCCATATATACTCCCCAAATTAGTGCAGAGGTGGTGCGGACAGTGACATTATAACGTTTACCCAGCCATTCCGGGATTGTGGTAACTTTGCTTTTCCAGAACATCGGAATAAAGAGGAAGGCTCCAATTATCATGACAGGAACACTCCCCAACCAATCATAATTTCCTAACACGATTCCGTACAAATAGGCTGATCCAGCGATTCCAACCATGTCAACTGCACCTATATCGGTGACAACAAGTGACATCCCAATCGCCCACCAAGGAAGATCACGCCCGGCAAGAAAATAATCTTCGCCAGTTTTCATTTTCCGCCCGATATAAATTCCAAGTATTACGGTGCCGATAATATAAAGAAAGATAATGCTGTAGTCTAGTACTGTCAGAGTCATGATTGATCCTGTTTTTTAATAAGGTGTTCGCATCCTGTAACGCAAAAGTTAGACCAATTTGATAAAGCAATACAAGGTAAATACTGAAAATGGATTAGGATAAGGAAGTATTTTCCTGCCTATAAATATCAAAACTTTTTCCCCATGAAGATTACGTCATCGTGTCTCTCAAGTTCAGTAAACCCCATTTTTTTATAAAAGGTAATGGCTCCGTAGTTTATCTCACCGACACCCAAATGAAGGCCGGGGACATGGTTCGTCTTCTGATATTTAATTAATGTATTCATCAAAGATTTACCATTTCCCATCCGTTGTGCTCGGGGTAGCAGATCGATATGTAAATGGGCGGGATAATCTTCAATGTCCTTAATTATATAATTATCGGGATGGTGATATTGATGGTACACATTTTCATCCGGGGAGAAATTAGAAAATTCTCCAGTTGGCTCGGGGTACTTATTTCGTAGGGAAGGAAGCCAAAGCGATACATATTTATCATAAAACTCCATAGTGTTTTTTGTAGACAAGATATACCCACAGACACCTTCAGCATCTTCGAGTACAAAGGCAGATTCCGGTTCGAAGTAAATATAGGGACCGGCGTAGATATTGCCCAGGGCTCTTGGATCGGAGTAAAGGTCTGAAGCGTCTTTGCCGTTATCCCCACACTTTAGACAAATATCGTACACCGCAGGTTCATCCTGAATAGAATATGATCTGACCTTAAAGTTGCTCATTGAATTGAATATTTTCGTGTTTTGTATCGATACCTGTATTGAATTTACGCATTATTTTGATTATTTCTTATGTTTTCAATATTGCATTCGATTGTGTAAACTCTCCATCAATAAACGGTTTGAAATAGAAAAATGAAAGCTTCGTGATGAAAAAAATACAGGTCTCTATATTTTTCGTATTGGTGTTTTTAATGGTATCGTGTGCGGTGCGAACCCTTGATGTACAGGGACATCGTGGCGCTCGTGGACTACGGCCTGAAAATACGCTCGCCGGATTTGAATATGCGATAGTCCTGGGAGTCACAACCCTTGAACTTGATATAGGGATTTCGGCAGACGGAGTAGTCATTGTGACACATAATCCCTCGATTCACGGTGATTTATGTCTGAATTTAGACGGTACTCAAATTAGTACGGATTCTTTAGGACACGGTCCTCTGATCCGTGATCTGACACTGGATAAGATCAAAGAGTATGATTGTGGCAGTTTAAATCCAGAACAGGCGAGATTTTCGGAACCCCCGCGGGTAAATATCCCAGGCGAAAAAATGCCTACCCTGAAAGAAGTGTTTGATCTGATTCGCAAAAAGGAAAATGATGTTAGTCTCAATATAGAAATGAAGGTTGATCCCCGTTATAATGTTACTATCTCGGATTCAGAATTTGTGAAGATCGTGGTTGGTTTTATTCGAAGGGAGGGAATGACCCATAAAGTGCACCTACAGTCCTTTAATTGGAGGACGCTGGAAATGGTGAAGAAAATCGCTCCTGAGATAAGAACCGCCGCACTTTTAGGCACCGGGTCTTATGAACCAGTCAATGATACTGTTCCAAGTCCGTGGCTGAACGAAATCCACTTTTATAACACGGATGGTACCGCGCTGGGGATATTAAAAGAAGCAAAAGCATACGTGGATATATTTTCACCGTCCTGGCATTTGATCGTCCCGGAAGATACGTTATATTTACACAGCTCGGTTAATGAAATCCAACAAGCCGGATTCCCGGTAATCCCCTGGACGGTAAACCTGCAAAAGGATATGAAACGCCTCATCCATTTAGGTGTGGATGGAATTATCACCGATTATCCGGACAGCCTGATCGGAGTTTTGGACGAACTAAATTTAAGAGTGCGTTAGATCTTTATCCGCCTAATATAGTTTTTCTACCAAGACTTCTTGGTCAGTCCGTTTTTGAGTGGTGACCAACCGATGTGTTTCCCGATCTAATTCGATTAGCTTCTTAGTGTTGGTGAAAATATGACCAATAACAGCATGTGTGGAATGTAATCCACCCAGCCACCGACGTTTGTCACTTATGTAAAGCAAATCACCTGAAACGGCTTCCAATTCGTCCGCCACGACCTCCGAGATGTTGATTAACGGCAGGTTGGCGGAACCGGTCGTTTCTGTCATTTGGTCATTGATTATGGTAAACGCATATCCCGATTTACTGGCTGACTCTTCTCCGGGAGAACCTTTATAGTTTAGGATGGCATCTTTGATGGTTCCCCATACTAAACCCTGCTGCCGTTGAACAGATTCAGGTTTTGTAAAGACAGCGGTTGTAAATCCAATCACAGCGCTGACGGATAAACCGTAAAAAGCACGCATGAATTTAAATTGTTTCATTCCGTCGAAAAGTCCGCTACCGGTTTCCTGCATCGGTACACCATGAGCAAAGGGGATAATCACTTCCGGTACGAACAGAGAAAATATGATGGCACTCATTCCACCGACAAGCGTAAACAGAGCAGCTTGTCGTGTGAATCGTTTCCAAAATACGCTAAAAAGTAACGTGATTACCAAGGGAGGAGTTACAGCAGCCGTGAAGGCCCCGTGAGCGGCGTAGATCGTCTTGAAAGACATAAAGACCGGAACCAATAAAATACCCAGTAATGTGACCGATACGGAACTGATCCTGGCCATTTTCAGTAGCTGTTTTTCACCGGCATCGGGGTTGAACAGTGGTTTATAAATATCGTTGACGACAATGGCAGCCACAGCAGTGATGAGTGTATCAACTGTGGACATTAAAGCCGCCGTCATTGTGGCTAAAATCAACCCGAATATTCCGGGACGGCTTAGAAAATCTGAAGCGATAAAGAAAGCCTCATCAGCGCGGATATTTCCCGGTAGAACTCCCGCATGAACCAGAGCTTTTGCCACCCACCCACCGGAGGCTGCAACACAAGCGGCGATGGGCATCAACACCAAAACAACTGTGAAAATTGCTTTTCTCCCATCATCCAAAGATTTTGTGGACATATACCGCATCAGCACCCCTTGATTTAGAAAATAAAACATAGCCGTATTGGCTATACCGTCCTGCCAAAAAATTCCGACGGAGGGGAAGGATGGATCTTGATTAAAGTTTGGGAAAGCTAATTTATGTGGACGGGGAAGATGTTGCCAAAAGGAATCGAGTCCACCTAAATAATGAATTCCAAGAAAGAGAAGCATAATCCCGGTTGCCAGAAGCATTAATCCCTGAAACAGATCAGTCATGATTACACTGGTTTGTCCTCCGGCAGTTACGTAGATCGCCGAAATAGTGGCAACGACAATTGCCGCCGTCAATATCGGCCAGTTCAGTAAGATATTTAGGACTTTCCCCATTGTAAATAAATTCACCCCGACATAACCGATGAGATAGATCAGAACAAATGCAGTAACCCATTTTCGAATTGTGCGATCAAAACGCCGCTCGAAATATTCAGGGATGGAAGTAATCCGTGAAAAATATAAAATCGGAAGCCACCCAAAAAGCAAAAGCGGTAACCATATCCAATCATTGAGGTAGGTTTGACTGCTGCCAAGTCCATATGAAAAAGCCACGCGACTGTATTTTACAAAGCTGTATGAACCGACCGTTGTTGCAATTAAACTGAATGTGATCAGCCACCAAGAGAAACGTTGTCCGCCGAAAAAGAAATCTTTTACGGTTTTTTGACGTTTCCCGAAATACGTTCCTATGGTTAGGATTATGATAAAATACATAATCATAATTCCATAGTCGATAGGTGCTCCCATGACGGACTTTCGGTTAGCAAGGCCGTTAAAAGGTATTGGGTGAGAGGAGGTGAAGTTCCCGAATTGTAAATAACCCTGAAGAACAAAATAGAACAAAAGTGGAATCATCACGAATAATACATTCCGCAACGCATAGGCAGACTGACTGAAATACCCCTGTCGGTGGGCAACCACCATGCCGATGGCGAATACAATTCCGCCAAGTATGAATTGATAGAAGAACATTATAGTTACACTGTTCTAATAAATTTTAGTAAGTGAAAAAACCGGAGAGACGAATATCACGGGAGGAACTTCCGACTAACGCTTCGAACTCACCCGGTTCAATAATCCATTTCTTTTTGTCAGGATGGAAAAAACTCAAAGCCTCCGTTGTCAGATTCATCGAGACGGTTTTGGATTCACCCGGCTCAAGAGCCACACGTCGAAATCCTTTCAGAGCTTTGTTTTCACGTTCCACGCTTGAATGAATATCTCTGATATATAGCTGCACAACTTCTTCACCAAATACCTTACCGGTATTCTTTACCGTGACTGAAACGATATACGTTTGACCACCCGGATTTGCACGAACATTATCAATTTCTATATTGTTATATTCAAAGGTTGTGTAGGAAAGTCCGTGCCCGAACGCGTATTCCGGTTCGATAGCGTATTTATCATAATGCCTATAACCAACAAAAATCCCCTCTGTGTATTCGGAATATGCTTTTACGCCTGGATAGGTATCCTTAATGGGTGTATCTTTCCAGAATTTAGGGAATGTCAACGGTAGCTTTCCTGAGGGGTTCACATCCCCGAAAAGGACATCAGACAGTGCATTTCCGCCTTCTTGCCCGGGATAAAGGGCATCTGCGACGGCCGGAACTTTCTCCAGCCAATCGTTCATAAGAATCGGGGTTGCGTTATTTAGTACGACCACCACATTCGGGTTAGCGGTAATTACAGCATTCAGCAAGGCCAATTGATCCACCGGTAAGCCCAGTTCATCTCTGTCCACGGCTTCACCTTCCATGAACATATTTAAGCCCAAGCAAAGAACAACAACATCGGCATTGGTGGCTACCTTAATGGCATCATCTAATTTGTTACCGTAATCAAAGGGAGCGAAACCCATGCGACAGCGGCAGCTACCGATATTTTCATAGAAATCCACTTGCAGATCGTAAATGCGGTCTGCTTCAAAATTATAACGGATAATCTTGAATTGTCCGGGTTTGGAATCCACCCAATAATCTAGAACTTTTTTCCCGTCTAAATACATCCGAACGCCATTATCTGATCTAAGTCCGAATTCGTACCAACCCTCTCCGGGAGAGACGAATTTCCCGGTCCAGCGGGCTGACCATTTTTCCAGATTAACGACGCCGGGCTTCGGTGAGCCGGGGCCACCTTTATCTCCGCCGAAACCCCAATCGAAGTTGATATCATTTTCTACGCAGGTATAAACCGGTTCACCTTCCTGTTCCCGATTGTTAAAATATTCGGCATAAACCCCGGGTTGACCATCCGGGAGTAGGAAATGCTCCGGTCCGGCGATTGGGAGATCCTTGCTTTCTTGGACAACACCGCGGGCAAAGGTAACGGAAATGGAATCACCGACTTTGTTTAATAATCCTTCTAACGGTGATATCCCGTAGTGACCGGTTAAACTTCCGCTTCCGCCGCCGTGCATTTGGGCGACATTTCCATTGGGACCGATAACAGCAATTGATTTGATTTTAGATGCATCGAGTGGAAGGAAATGGTCTTTATTTTTAAGCAGGACGATACTTTTCTGAGCGGTTTCTAATGCAAGGGCACGTCGTTCGGGAGTATTCGATGTATCCTGTGCAAATATATTATTCAGCTTATTGAACAAACCCTTTTTCATCATCACCCGTAATATACGGCGTACTTTGTCATCAACTATTTCTTGAGTGACTAACCCGTCATTGACCGCTTTAATTAGTTTTTCATTGTAATGAATTCCGGTTGGCATTTCCAAATCAAGTCCGGAATTTGCCATTTTTACGGTTGTCCTGGCACCGCCCCAATCGGAAACAGCGACGCCTGTGAATCCCCATTCATTCTTTAGAATATCAGTAAGTGTGTATTTGCTTTCAGTGCTATAATCACCAAGGATTTGGTTATAGGCAGCCATGATAGTTGAACCGTCCGCTTCGATAACAGCTGCTTTGAAGGCCGGGAAATAGATTTCATGCAATGCTCTTTCGCTAACCCGAACATCCACGTCAAAACGATTCCATTCCTGGTTATTAGCAACAAAGTGTTTTGTACAGGTTGCCACGCCTTGACTTTCTACTCCTTTAACAAACTCAACCGCCATTCTTGAGACGAGGTACGGATCTTCTCCAAACCCTTCGAAGGTTCTGCCGCCATGAGGTGCGCGGGCAATGTTTATGCACGGTCCCAAAAGCATATTCCGATCTTTAATCCGCGTTTCTTGACCTATATTTATAGCGACTCTGTGCATTAGATCCGTATCAAAACTGGCAGCCAGGTTTATCATCGCCGAATAATTGGTGGAAGGTCCGTTAGAGTTAGGTCCAAGTGGTCCGTCGGTCATAATCAGTTGAGGAATACCGAGGCGATCGTTTTTTGATGTTTTAAAACCTTTTCCTCCAAGCAGATCTACTTTTTCCTCTAATGTCATTTGTGCAAGAATGGATTCCACCTCTCGTTCGATATTTTCTACGTAAGTTTCGACGGATTTACTATTTGGCGGATAGCACGAAGTAGAAAGAATTAGAACTAATATTGTGAGGATGTGAAGAATTTTGATATTCATTTAATCAGCCTTCTAAGTGTGGTTATTTCGATAATTGTTTATGGTTTGTGCAGCCAATCCATATATTCAGTGACGCCTTCTTGCACAGTTTTGAATTCCTGTTTATAACCGGCTTCCCGCAGTTTTGTAATATCAGACTGGGTAAAACTTTGATAACTGCCTTGTAAATGATTGGGGAAGGGGATATACTCAATTTTCCCTCTTCCGTGAAAATCAATGACAGCTTGAGCCACCTCATTGAAGGTTTGACTCCGGCCGGTACCGATATTATAGATTCCCTTAATTTCAGGATGTTCAAGCATCCATAGATTTACGGCAACCGTATCGCTTACATAAATGAAATCCCGAAGCTGTTCACCGTCTCCGTAGCCGGCGCTTCCGGCAAATAGTTTTGGATTTTCACCTTTTTCAATTTGATTATTGAGATGAAAAGCAACACTGGCCATGCTACCTTTATGCTGTTCTCGGGGACCGTACACATTGAAGTAACGGAATCCAACAACCTGACTTTCAAAATTAGCTTCCCGTCGCCGAATATACTGATCGAAGAGATATTTTGAGTATCCATATACATTGATTGGATGTTCAAATTCAGGTTCTTCTTTAAATGTCGTGTTATTGCCATAAGTTGCCGCCGATGAGGCATAATAAAAAGGAATATCCCTCCATAAACAATAGTGTAAAAGTTCTTTGGAGTAGGTGAAATTGTTTTCCAGCATATATTTACCGTTCCACTCGGTTGTAACAGAACAGGCACCTTCGTGAAAGACCGCATTGATGCTGCCAAAATCTTCTTCATTTGTGATCAGCTTAAGGAAAGTGTCTTTGTCTATATAATCAGAGATATTGCAGTCCACAATATTGCTGAACTTTTTTCCGTCCGTCAGATTATCGACGACGATGATGTCATCATAACCCTTGTCATTTAATCCTTTAACGATATTACTACCGATCATTCCGGCACCGCCGGTTACAATAATTTTCATATCACACCTCTCAATTTAGTAAAATTTTCAACAATGTTTCTGATTCGGAGAAATCACGGAGGATCAGCCTCGCTCCGGCTTTGATTAATCGACAGCGTTTATCTAAGTTTAATTCCCCACCGTGAATTTCATCACTGGCTATACCAATGGCAATTCCGTTATTTCTTACGCATTCCTGTATTTCTACAGGGCCGTCACCAAAGGTGGCCAATTCCGCACCGTTCAACTGATAATTTTTAATAATCTCGCGCATAACCTTCTTTTTGGAATATTTACTCACATCACCGACAGCTCCATAAATTCCGCCATTAAAAAGATCGGCATAGCCCATAATAGTCGCTTCATTCACCACATCTTCTACATCGGTACCACTTGCTAAGTATAATGTCACTCCACGGTTGCGTAATTCTTCGAGAAATTGGATGCTTCCCGGAATGGAAAAATCTTCAGATGTAGACCTGCCACTCTTTAACTCGGTAAGTCTTTCATCTACAGTCTTCATCAAAGCATCATTATACATTTTCTTGTACTCGAATTTATCCAAAATATGATGGTTCGGTACAAATCCAAACTCTTTTATCAAATCAATCAATCCATCCATTTGCAAGATAGTTTGAATTCCGGTTGTGTTATCAATAAATTGCCGAACCCGTTTTGTAACCTTTTTTCGGGTTAACTCATCTGTTTCCTGATATTTATTGCCAAGAATAGCGTTGATCATCATTGGTTCCATGACGGCTTCCCAGCCTTCACGGAGTGTGCTTATCGTTCCGTCGTGATCAAATACAGCATGTGTGATCTCACTGATAGCATTAGAATCATAATTCGCACACACTTCGATGCGTGTACCGCGAAGATAGTTTGCTTTTTCCGCATTCTCGGCCAGCTCCGGATCGTGAATGAAAGAAGCTTCAGCAGCCATGTCCAGAGTTTCTTTACCGGATGCTGTGCCGGTCTGAAATAATTTTTGGACGGTTACTGCCGATGCATAATTAGCAAACTCAGCAGCAGAAGCGGGAGTTTCACCGATGCCAAGGCAGCAGGCTAGGGCACTGATCATCGTATCTCCGGCACCGACCGGGTCCACTTGCTTAATTAGTTGGATTCCCGGAATATTATAAGCATTGCGACCATCAGTACCAATCAATCCATTTTCTCCCCTACTGATAAACACCGGGCGTTGATATTTATCAAAAAGTTTAGCAGCGAAATTGCGAAGTTCGGAGATTGAAATCGTATCTCCGTGGACGGTGTTTTTACCGTTCAGAATGGCAGCTTCAACTTGATTTGTTTTCAAAAATACATTGGTAAACTTATCGGCATAATGTCGTGAATCCATCAAAACCAATTTATCGGGAAATTCTTTTATTAATAGATTTAGATTGTCTATGAAGGACGGATTGGTGATACTTCCCGGCACTTGTTGATTTAGGATAATAACATCAGATGATTTCAGGGCGGATTTTATTGATTGAAGTAAAATCATATCCGTTTTCGCAGTCCGCTTATTGAAGAAACCGAAATCGATACGCGGTTTTTCTTCACCACGCAAGTACCGTTTGCTGAAGACTACGGTATCGAAACTGTCTTCTTGAATGACAAGTCCGGAAGTATCAACATTGAGTTGATTCAATTTCTGCTGTAGCTCACGACCAAAAATATCGTCTCCGACCACACCGATCGTTTTAATCTCTGCTGGATTAAGTACGGCTAAATTTGCTACGATATTCCCGGCACCGCCCAGGGAGTACTTCTGTTTAGTAACCGCTTCGGCCATTAATCCGGTTTCAACAGAAACTTCTGATCCGCGAGGGTCCATAAACCAGTAGGCATCCAGACAAAAATCACCGTAAACAGCGACTTTTACGTTGTTGGTTTTTGCCAAAATGGATTTTATTTTTCGTAAGTCAGGCATATTGATCATTAATCCCAAACGGTGAGGTTCTTGAGCTTCTTACGACGGTCGGACAGCATAACGGCAGCAACGACAGCCAGAGCAAACATGACGATATTGCCAATCAGCCCGGTGTAATATAGATCGAAGGGTACCTGAAGCCATTCGGGGACTAAACCACGGCTGGCAAGAATCGTCCAGAGGGAAAAGAAAAATGTGATAACAAGACTAATCCAGACCGATTTTGCACTACCTTTTCTTGTGAAAAACCCAAGTAAATACAGCCCCAGTAGACCGCCACTTGTTAAGGAGGATAAAATCGTAGCTGTATCTTGAAGCGTCTTCGTTTTTGACATAATGAGGATAATTGCACCGCCAATCATGAATATGGCTGCTCCACCTGCAATAAACCATGCGGCTTTTAAGTAATGCTTATCATCTTTGTCTTTAACAAGATGTCGTCGATAAATATCCACAATTCCAACAGTTGAAATGGCATTTAGACTGGAATCCAAAGATGACATAGCCGCCGCCATAGCCGCCGCTATCACCAATCCCGTAATTCCCGGCGGCAAGAAGTGCATGATGAAATAGGGGAAAATCTGTTCAGCTTTCTGTGTGCCGTTCAACATTTCTCCCGCTTCAATTGTTGGGAATATTTGAAAGAAAACATAAAGTGCAGTACCAATAAACATATAGAATGCCCAAATAGGCAAGCTGGACATAACGCACACAAGCATGGCCTTTCTTGCTTCGTACGTACTCTTAGCGGCTGCGTAACGTTGTACAGTATTTTGATTAGCACTATACTCGGTTAACCAATTAGTTAGCCCCACAAGGAATAGCATAGTTCCAGTTTTTCTTGTGAGGGAAAAATCCCATTCGATAGGTCTGAAGCCGGTTTCTGTTAGTTCGGAGAGGGAGAGCTTCCCATCAGCAAATGCTATAGAGAATAGTTGATCTAATCCTCCCGGAAGATGGTAAACAATTACTCCTAGTGTTATCAATCCGCCCAATACTAGAACGACGGTTTGAATAACGTCAGTCCAAATGACTGCTTTAATGCCTCCGATTACTGTATAAAGAGCGACGAATACTCCGCTGATTAGTACACTGGCAACGGAAGAAAGCCCGGTCATTTCGTGCATGAGTAAAGAGACCAGATAAAGTATCAGACTTACTCTAACCAATTGGGAAATAATGAATGTAATTCCTCCATAAACTCTTACAGACGGTCCGAAACGTTCTTCAAGGTATTCATAAGCTGACGTAATCCGTCGTCGTCGGAAAAATGGTAGAAAAACATAAGCGGCTATAAGTAATCCCAAAGGCATAGACCAGGTTGTTATAAACCGGATCCAAGTTGTTTTGAAAGCATCTGCAGGAAAAGCAAGAAAAGTAATCGAGCTAATCGATGTTCCAACCAAACTTAATCCGATAACCCAACCGGAAAAAGATCGACCCCCAACAAAATATTCTTCTGTATTAACGTTTTTCATGGAAAAATACACTCCCATACCGGCCACAAGTATCATATATCCGATTAGTACAGCCAAATCAATCCAGTGTAATGTCATTAGTCTCTCCTTGATTTTAGGTTTAATTTTTTCTGCCAGAATTGATGTTGGTTTTTTAATTCAATCAATTGCTCCATCTCCTGTAGTGTAAGTGAATGATTATTTCCACGGCAAATTAGCTCAATCGGAATATTTGACAATTTCGCATAATATTTGGCGGAATTTAAGTATTTATTATTAATAATAGGGTGTGTATCGTTGAAAAATTGTTGAAGTTCAGCTGACAATGTTGGTTCAGAAAGATAATTGCGGTTAAGCCAGACCAACAAATCGGGATAAAAATTGGTCGCAATACCGCAATATCCGTTCACCCCTGATTTTAAAGCTTGAAGTTGAATCCTGGAATCCGCGTTATAAATTTGCAAAGTTGTGGATGTTACGTCATGAATCTTTGATTGAAGTATTTCAATGTTTTCGGATGTTTCTTTCATCCAGACAAAGCGGTCGGTGTCTGCGGTCCACTTTAATAGTTTTGGGGACATAAGTCGATGGTAAGGCGTCGGGCACTCATATAACCCCAATGGGATATCCTTTGTTTTTGAAAGCAGAAATTCGGTATTTCGTTTCCATACGTCGTCCGGTTCATTTTCATCTGCGAGCTGATTAACAAGTAAAATCACTGCACAGGCTCCTAGATTATATACCTGTTTGATCATTGTAGATTGCCTGTCTAAACTTGCACCATAAATACCACTGACAATAATCGGACATTTTTCGTTTACAATCTCGATTATCTTTTTTACAAGTTTCAATCTTTCATCCCAAGACAATTCAAACATTTCACTTGACCCGCAAACTGCGAATATACCAGCAACATTATTTTGTAAATAGTATTCAGTCAAAGATGAGAATGCACTCCAATCAATCTTTTTATCTTGATCAAAGGGAGTCAGCATAACCGGCCATACTCCACGTGGCGGAAGGAAAACAGAATTCAAATGTTTATCTTTTTTTCTATTATTGATTAGCAAACCATTAATTTTATTTAAAAGCAGATTATTTTATCCCTTAATTTCCACAGTTTAGTTAAATTGGTGCAATGATTATTATTCTTTTTCATAAAGGTGTCGAAATAATTCGACGAATGAACCTCGCTCTGCTGTCAATTATACTACTATTGTTGACGGGCTGTAGTGTCCATAAAGGGCTTGATAATCTTTGTTAGAGGGCACAATGCTATGAAGAATAGTAAATACATAATTCAATTGTTAATCCTAACACTTTTGGTGCTCTTTATTGGATGCGAAGATATCCATGATGATCCTTACAACCCTAAAATATTGTTCCAAATGGTCTGGGATATTTATACAATAAACCTTGATGGTACGGAATTGGAAAATCTTACGTTTTCATCATATGATGCATATCATGGGTCACCCCAATTCACACCCGACGGGAGTAACATAATTTTTAGTCGCCAACAGAATGGTCATTCGCAAATATTTATCATGGACATTGACGGAGAGAATGAAACAAACCTATCTAATTCTACTTCCGACGAATATGATCCACATATTGCTCCTAACGGGCAATTAATTACATTTATCTCAGAAGTTGACAGTATTACAAATGTATTTCTAATGAATTTTGATGGCAGTAATAAAATTCAATTAACTAATTCAGAAGCACGGAATTATTACGAACCCACTTTTTCTTCGGACGGCGAAAAAATATACTATTCAGCCTATGAAAATACAGCAAATTATTATTCAATGAATCTAACCAGCGGCGTCGTAAGTAAAATAAATGGTGAATATCCTGTTATCAAACCGCAAATTTCTCCATTAAGTGATAAGATTGTATATTCTACATACCGACCAGCCCAAACTCAAAATATATATGTTTGCGATAGCAATGGGAATAATGAAATTCAGGTTACAACAGTAGGTAATTGTGAAAAACCAAAATTTTCACCAGATGGATCACACATCATCTATAATAATGCCAGCACTGAGGGCTGGAAAGTATATTATACAGATTTAAATGGAGACAACCATACATTCATTACTGAGGGCGTAAGTGGTGCATTTACACCAGATGGTGGAGGTTTGATTTACGAAAGTTTTGATGAAGATGGAATTCACCTATATTTCATTAATTTAGATAATAATGAGAAGCGACTGATAACTAGCGAAGGGGAATGGGAATATCATTCAATACAGGTTCAACCAAATTAACCAGCATATTGTAATGTGCCCACTAACAAACACTGCACCGGACGCAAATAACGGGCTTTTCATTTCGAGAAAATGAAGATTTTGAAACAGGGATTCTTAATCAACAAACTGGCGGACTTTCAAGTTGCGCCCGGTGAGTTAGACCGTTATCAGGATACTTTATTTATTCAGGAACAGCATGAACCGAACACAATATCGAATAGGGGTGAGTATGTATATTCTGTAGCTGTGTTAAATCATAAGCGACATTTTGGAACGAAAACAGGCTTCTGCTCATTTGACATATGCACAACGGGTTAATAATACGAACTGGGAATTACGGCAATTTGAGATATTTGCTCATAAATGGATTGATAAATCCCAACCGGATTATGGTGTTGCACTCTTGAACGATTGTAAATATGGGCATTATGTGAAAGGAAATATCTTAGACATCAACTTACTTCGGAGTCCGTCTTGGCCGGATCCGACCGCCGACCGAGCTGAACATGAATTTACTTATGCATTGTATCCACATCCCGGAAACCATATAGAAAGTCCAGTAACACGTGTCGATTATGAACTGAACGTACCATTGAAATATTTGGTTACCGATTCGCATCACGGGAAACTCAAAGCAAACTGGTCTTTTGTAAAGTCCAGTGTAAAAAATGTGATCGTGGATGTACTGAAACAAGGCGAAGATGGAAAAAATATTGTAGTAAGGATGTATGAAACCGATGGAAAAAATGCCAAAGTTACTATCAAGCTCGGGATAGATATTCAGTCTGTTTTACTGACAAAGATGATGGAAAAAACGATAGAGAGCATCGCGGTCTCCAACGACGAAAACCGACTAAATTATCGACCGTTTGAGATTCACACAATTAAAATTAAGAAAACATAAAACTTAAACACTTTAACACTCAAGGAGATAACTATGCGTAATTATGGATTACTAATACTGCTGGGAATGTCACTCTCATCCGCTGAAAATATTGTAGTAAAAGAGTTTGCACAGGAGGTACGGACATTTTACACAATCGATAACGGGCTTTCCGATAATAGGGTTAATTCGGTTGCTGTAACAGAGGGCGGAACGATATATGCCGGAACTGAAAATGGGTTATCTGTCTTTTTTAATAACGAATGGAAAGATATCACAACACTTAAAGGAAAGAAAATATGGTACGTTTCCGTAAAAGGAAATACAGTGGTTGCCTATTCAGCAAAATCCGAAACGATAGCCAAGGGTGGTATGATTTATCTTCTCAACCAAAAAGGGGAGATTACAGATACAATAAAACTACCGAAGAAATTAAAAGTCCCTGTAAAAAACGGTGATATGGTTTTTTCAAAACGAATCTTATTAAGTGGTGTTGGTCAACTTTACGCCATAAACCCAGCATCAGGTGGATGGGGAAAATCCGTTAATCAAATGGATGTCCCCGCAAAAGAAATTAGGCAAATTGCTGTAGCGAAAAAAAATACGATTATGATAGCAACAGATAACGGGATTTATAGACATAATAAACACGATAAAAAATGGGAGCGTATTTTCCCCGATGACAGCGAACGAAGCTGGGCGATGAATGACTGCCGTAGTGTTGTAATTGATTCAAAGGGTCGTATGTGGTTTGCCGGTCCGCAGGGAACGGGTGTGTATGATAAAAATTGGGCGCTCTACGAAGGTAAAGACGGATTGCCTTATAATGATTTTACAAAAATAGCTGCCGGCACTAAAGGCGACATGTGGTTTGGGACCCATAAAGGCGGTATCCATTTTGAGGATGGAGTTTGGGAATATCGTCAGGGCAAACGGTGGCTGCCGAACGATGATGTGGCAGACGTAGCTGTCGCACCCGATGGTAGCGTTTGGTTTGCAACATCTGAAGGTGTCAGTAAAATTCATTATAAGGCTATGACACTGGCAGAAAAAGCAAAATTTTATGAAGATGAAATTGATAAATATCATCGTAGGACACCCTACGAATATGTGTTAGATGTGACTATTCCTAAAGCCGGGGACAAATCTGAATGGATTCAACATGATAGCGACAACGACGGATTATGGACAGGTATGTATGGTGCGGCTGAATGTTTTGCGTATGCCGCGACAAAAGATCCAAAAGCAAAAGCACGAGCAAAAAAAGCATTTGAAGCACTGAAATTCTTAGGCGATGTGACACAAGATGCGTTGATTTCTCCACCCCCGGGTTTTGTGGCGCGGACAATATTGCCAACCAGCGGTCCAGACCCAAATATTGGGCGCGTTGAAGATGATATCCGAAATCAAAAAAATAATGATAAACTCTGGAAGGTCTATGAACATCGCTGGCCCAAAGATAAAACCGGGAAATGGTATTATAAGACTGACACCAGTTCTGATGAATTAGACGGGCATTATTTCTTATATGGATTGTATTATGATTTGGTGGCTGATACTGAAGAAGAAAAATCGCGGGTTCGGGAGCATGTAAAAAAAATCACTAATCATATCATCGATCACGATTTTCAACTGGTTGATCATGATGGAAAACCCACGCGATGGTCCCGATTTAATCCGTATGAACTGAATCATGATAAAAATTGGTTTGTGGAGCGCGGTCTAAACTCATTGAGTATGTTATCATATTTATCCATCACGCATCATATGACAGGAGATGAGCGATATAGAGAATTAGCCAATATGCTTATAGAAGAACATGGATATGCACAAAATATGACGGATCAAAAATTCAATCGTGGGGTGGGAACCGGTAATCATTCCGATGATGAAATGGCGTTTATGAATTATTATCATTTAATAAAATACGAGACAAATCCAGAATTAAAATCTCGCTACGCATTTTCGATGTATATGAATTGGATGCTTGAGGCATCGGAACTCAATCCATTTTTTAATTTTTCCTTTAGGTCCGTAACAGCAAGTGAAGATTTTGTGGATGCATGGGGAACGTATAGTTTAGACCCGCATGAAGAATGGTTAAATGAATCTGTTGAAACACTAATCAGGTTTCCATTAGACCGTTTTGATTGGCGCCATACAAATAGCAACCGGACAGACATTCAAAAGTTGCATCCATGGAACAGAACGTTTGACCATGAAAATAATTCCCGAAAAGGATATCGTGTCAGTGGTAAAGTTTTCCCTGTAGATGAAAGCCATGTTAATCATTGGAATCATGATCCTTGGCATATGGATACGGGTGGAAACGGACAGAACCTATCCACAGGAACGGTTTATCTTTTACCCTACTATATGGGACTTTATCATGGATTTATTACTGAATAATCAAAACCATATGAGGATATTATGAAAAAAATCACTCTGCTTACCTTAATAGTAACAGTAGCCGTTCCTATCTTCTCTCAAACGGAAATTTGTCAAGAACCGATTTTCCCATTTCAGCAAAAGCATGCCCACGGTAGCAGTATTGTTGAACAGCCGAACGGCGACCTGTTAGCGTGCTGGTTTTATGGTTCGGGCGAGCGTACCGCGAATGATGTGTTAGTCCAGGGAGCCAGATTAAAGAAAGGCGAATCGGAATGGAGTGCAGTTTTCATCATGGCGGATACACCAAACCTGCCAGATTGCAACCCTGTCCTGTTTATTGATGAGAATGAGCAGTTGTGGCTGTTCTGGATTGCCGTCCGTGCCAACGGCTGGGAAAATTCCATCCTTAGATATAAAACTTCAACCAATTACCAAGATGACGGGCCACCGGTCTGGGCATGGCAAGATATTATTGTATTAACGCCCGGAGAGCGATTCTATCACGAGGTCAAACAAGCGTTTGAAGCAAATGTGGATGAACCGATGTGGGCGGAGTATGCATCGCCTTACAGCAGGATGATAATCGAAGCGGCCACCGATAAAGAGAAACGTCAGAAAGGTTGGATGACTAGGATTCACCCAACCGTTTTACCAAATGGGCGTATTTTACTTCCGCTATATTCCGACGGGTTTAATGTATCACTGGTCGCAATCAGCGATGACGTAGGTAGGACCTGGCACGCCAGTACTCCAATTGTGGGGTTAGGTCCGATCCAGCCCACCATTGTCCGAAAAACGGACGGCAGTCTGGTAGCGTATCTTCGTGATTCCGGGAGTTTACCGTGCCGGGCGATGAAAAGCATATCCGTTGACGACGGTGAAACCTGGTCATTTGCTAAAGATACGGATATCTTGAATCCCGGTTCAAGTCTGGAAGTTATCACTTTGAAAAACGGGAATTGGATAATGCTATACAACGATACTGAGGATAACCGCCGCAGTTTTATTGCTACCTTATCTGATGACGAAGGAAAATCCTGGAAATGGGAACGTCATATCGGAAGATCACCGAACGAATCCTATAGCTATCCGTCTGTACTTCAAACGTCTGACGAAAAAATTCACGTGACATACACCCATAGTAATCCAACCGGTAAAACGATTATGCATGCCGAATTCAGCGAGGAGTGGATCAAAGCAGGGGATTAACGCACAAACAGACCCGACGGCAAAATTTTTTAAACTCATGGATACCAAAACTTCTGGCCCGGAACTCATCTGAAAATAGCGACGACCAATATTATCCAGTTGCTCCTGTCAACAGCAGATAAATAACGACAGTTGTAGTAAAAATGCCGATTGAAACTGTTTTGGCATTTTTCCAAGGTGTCATGTCCACCGGAGATGGAACACGTTCATCACTGACAGCAATTTCTTCCGCAGATAAAAACCGATGATATGGCGCAGGGCATTCGTATAAACCCAATGGAATATCTCCCGTATTTTCAAGAATATATTCA
>JACKQG010001794.1_pt1 | contig 29088 bp, 22 predicted proteins | sample 8237621 | NCBI WGS metagenome assembly JACKQG01 (sample SAMN15677084, study PRJNA649215) | marine metagenome | biome: marine; feature: Black Sea; material: saline water; isolation source: suspended particulate matter (SPM) from the Black Sea western gyre | collected 2013-06-09/2013-06-10 | depth... | reverse complement strand
GCAAGGATTTCAATTTGGATCGGCTCAAAAGTGTCGGCTTTGATGCGGTTTTCTTGGGTCTTGGTGCACAGTTGAGCCGGCGTATTCCGGTGGATGGGGCGGATCTGCCGGGTGTTTTGTGGGGTGTTGATTTTCTGGTAAAGGTTGCCAAAGGCGAAGATATCAGGCTGAAAGATCGTGTTATCGTGATCGGTGGGGGCAGTGTGGCTGTTGATATGGCCCTTATCGCCCTGAGGCGCGGCGCCGGGGATGTGACAATGGTCTGCTTAGAGAGCCGTAAAGAGATGCCTGCGCACGAGTGGGAGATCGATGGCGCCCTTGAGGAAGGCGTCCGGTTAATGCCCTCCTGGGGTCCGGGGAAGATCCTGAGGAAAGACGGTCAGATTACAGGGATGGAACTGGTGCGATGCACGAAGGTTTTTGATGAAAAAAGGGATTTTTCGCCTGCGTTTGAAGATATAAAGGAAATAATAGAAGGGGATCAGGTGATCATGGCGATCGGCCAGGCCTCAGACCTGTCATTTTTGGAGAATGACAGGCGGATATCCATAGCCAAGGGTCTCATTGTAGTAGATCAAGGCACCCTTGAGACAGGGATGGAAGGGGTCTACGCCGGTGGCGACGTGGCAGCGACCTCTGGAGCCGGCATCATCCATGCCATCGCGGCCGGTCGTAAGGCTGCGTCCTCCATAGATAAGACCTTGGGGGGCGCAGGAGATATTGATGAAGTCCTGTTTGCGTCGGGGCCTCCGCGCCAGCGGTTAGGGAGGGATGAAGTATTTGCCCTGTGGCCCCGTGAAAAGGCGCCCGAAATTGACCTGAAATCGCGGCATGAGGGATTTCAGGAGGTGTCCCTCGGTTTTACCGATGATCAGGCGTTGCAGGAAGCGAAGCGCTGTCTCCAGTGCGACCTACGTCTTTATTTAGGGAGGAACCCTTCACCTCCTGAAAAGATGGTGACCTTTAACGAAGAAACGATTGCCCAGGTTCCGGAGGCAGAAGGGGTCTATCATCTGTACGATGAAGACAAAAATGTCTTAGCCATAAAGGGAACTCCCGATTTGAGGAAGAGCCTCCTTGAAGACCTGGAAGATGGGAGTTCGGCAGTATGGTTTGATTTTGAAGAAGATAAGATGTACTCCCAGCGGGAGAGCGAACTGATCCAGCAGTATCTGCAGAAGCATGGGGAGATGCCCGGGGGAGGGGATTCAGACCTTGATGACCTGTTTTGAGGGAGAGGATCAAATGGTTCGGTGCTGGGGTCTTTCTTCAAGGAGCAGGAGTGCCTATACGGTTTTTCAAAATGATATTTCAACGATACAAGCCCTGGTAAGGGAAATCCGGCTGAACTACTGTATGGGAATGGTGAAAGGGATGGGGATTGATGCCCCGGTGAAATAGAAAAGAAAAAGCATTTCACGGGGTAAAATTGATGATTTACGATTGAAAACCAATAACCAATAACGAATAACTAATACCCAATACCCGTTCTCATTTCCACAACACATTATAGATCTGGATCGGGTTGTGGATCCCTTTTACCTCTATATGACCCATCTCTTCCACCTCAATCAGCCCCTTCACCAGACTGTGTGTCCTCTGGCTGATCAAGATTTGTCCGGCCTTGGCCAATGTTTCAAGGCGAGCGGCCACGTTGACCTGGTTTCCTATGATCGTGTAGTCCCTGTGAGTCTCTGAACCGACATTGCCGACAGTTACAAATCCGCTGTTGATGCCTATCCCCACACCCAGTTTATGGCCGTATTGGTCCCATTCATCTGACAGGTCTACAATCTTTTTTTGCATATCCATTGCCATGCGCACCGCCAGCTCTGCATGATTTTCCATCGGGATCGGATCGCCAAAGAATATGAGAAGACCATCCCCCACTATCTTGTTCAGGGTTCCGTCATGGAGGTGGACGATCTCTATCATTTCAGAATGGTATCTGGTTAAGAGGTGGAAGAGTTCCTCTGGCTCTAAGCTATCCGTGAGATTTGAGAAACCCCTTATATCGGTAAATACCACGGTCATCATTTTTCTCTGCGGTTCCGTCCCAAGCGCATCCTCGCTGGTGAGGATTCGCTCAGCAAGCTTGGGGGAGAGATATCGGCGCAGTTCATTATGCTTTTCCAGTTGGACAACCTGGGCTTTGACCTTTGCCTCAAGGTTACTGTTCAGTTGAAGCAGTTCCTGCTGGGCCTTACGCAGTTCCGAGGTACGCTTTTCAACCCTGCTTTCCAGCTCTCTATTGTACTCGTCTAAACGGGCTTTTGCCTTTATCAATTCCGCAACGGTTTTCTCAAGCTCAAGATAGGCCTCATTTTTGGCTTTCATGCTTTTTCTGAGTTGATCGATTGTCTCGATCAATTCTTGTCCCGAACCCATTTTGTCCCCTCTTATCCTGGATATCTGGGAGAGGCGGTGGAGGATCGATACCCGGCCGTATGAGACATCTAAAATAAAATAGGGCGCCATAAATATTTCTCCGGCCGTGAGCAGCACCCTCTCATCGACCCGGATTGTTTCTGTTACAAGAATCGCTCCTCTTTGATCACCGGGTTCCGGAGTGAAACGCGGGGGTATTTCTGTGTATTTCCCCAAGAAAATCTCTCTGCCATTCACCAACTCCGGCTCAAGTAGGACCTTTTTCCCCACTTTGAGACGGCGGCCCTTGTTTGGGTCTCTAAGGGTCATGACACCTTCTTCAATTTTGACATTCAGCCCATATTGGGTGAATTCAGGCTCTTCGTTGAAGAGGATCTCGGGATTGTATGGGGTCACGGCTTGTTTGATGGTAGCCGGGGAGAGTCCCCAAATGGTAGGGATAGAGGAGAGAATCCCTCGCAGGTAGGGATCACCTATATAGTCGCTTTCAGGACCGATGTCGCTGTGGAACTGTACCTTCAGAATGGTCCTCATTTTTTTCGATTTGCGATTGTAGGTAGGCGGCAGGATTACGTCGATTTCTTTGGTGTCGTCAAAGTTATTGTTGAAAAAGGGTACTCGCTTGAACCCGTCATTAGGAGAGGCGAAGACCCTCACAAAGTAATGGAATCGCCCCCATGAACGGAGGCTTGCCGAAGATGCGCCGCAGTTGAAAAAGAAATCAGGTTCACCAACAAGTTCCTTGCCCCTCCTGAAGATCCGATCAAAGTTGTGGTAAGTGGTCCACTCGTCTTCGTTGAGGAAGAAATCCTCTGCCGAATCGTACTGATCCCGTGGGTAGGAGAGCCCTTCAAACAGGGACGGGTGGTTCCCCACCCTGTTTCTGGCATAGGTGGCGATGATTCTGATGTTGCGATTACTGATACAATCAGGACGGCTCATTGATTATATCCAACGTCTTGATCAAATGGGGGTATGTGTCCTTCCAGCTCCATACCATATAGATATTTTAGGCAACTGACAACCCGATTTGTTATTCGGTGGATTTTATTTCTTGACAAAGAGAGCGGTTGTTATAATATTGGGACAAAGATCAAACGGGACGTGGCGCAGCCTGGAAGCGCACCTGAATGGGGTTCAGGGGGCCCGGGGTTCAAATCCCCGCGTCCCGACCAGTAAAGATCAGGAAATTTGGCGGGTCAGCTGATAAGCGACCCGCTTTTTTTCCGTCAGACGAATATAAGGGGGTTTACCCCTGGCGCAGGTCTTAAAGAGCGGGTTAACAAATAAACAAGGTTATTCGATAGGGTAAACGGAGCGGCACCGGTGAAAAGCGGCTTAATGTGTGAAAAAAGGATTATATTTCCTTTCTCTGCCGATGGTCGTGTGGGGTCCGTGGCCCGGATATACCCTCAACTCATCTCCTAAGGGAAAGATCTTTTCTATAACACCCTGCACCAATTGATGATGGTTACCACCGGGGAAATCGGTTCTTCCGATGGAACCGGCAAACAGGGTATCACCGGTGAAAACGACTCCGGGTGCATGAAAGCACACCCCGCCGGGAGAGTGCCCGGGCGCATGGATCACGGAGATCTCGAAGTTGCCCAGAGGGATCTTCTGCCCATCCACAAGCCGCCCGTCCGGTTCAAAGACAAGGCCGCCTGAATCGAGGGGATGAATGAGTACCGGGGCCTTGGTTATCTTTTTTAACTCCTGGGCACCGCCAACATGGTCGATATGCCCGTGGGTGATAAGGGTATAGCGGATATTCAATCCTAAACTGGATATCTCCTTTATAATTCGGAACACCTCGTCACCCGGATCAATCACAAGACCCTCTTTTGTTTCTTTACAACCCAGTATGTAACAATTGGCCTGATAGGGCCCAACCACTAATTTTCGAAGCATTGATTTTACCTCGAGACCTTTGCAAAACGCCCCCTTTTGGCCAATCTCGGCGTCAGGCTCAGATTTCAATCCTCGAAATATTCAATATATTCCTGCGGTTAAAATTTTCGCCTTCCTTGACATTGACCAAAATTGAACATTTTTCAAAAGTCTCACCTCAAAGATTCCTGTTGCCGGGCGTGCTGCATACCCCGCAGCGGTAGCATTCTCCCACCCGGCAGATGTCCGATTCCTCTCCCTTCAGGGCCAGGCTGTACTCCTTAGTAAGATGCTTTTTCAAAATGCCGTTGTCAATAAAGTCCCAAGGGAGCAATTCATCAAACCCCTTTGGCCGGTACACAAAAAAATCAGGGTTAACATCAGAAAACCTTAGTGCCCTGGTCCAGTCCCCCCTCGATTTATGGGCCATCATCAGGATGGAACCCACCCTTCGATCCCCCATTGAAAGGAGTGTCTGGACATAGGCCCACTTGGGGACGTCCGAACTGATACCGATGCCACCTGCCTTGCCCAATGACTTCTTCAGCCATTTCTGCTTCTTCTTAAGGGATTCCAAATCCTCCATGGGAAACCACTGGAACGGGGTAAACGCTTTCGGAACAAAGCAGTTCACACTGAGTTTGATTCGGCCCATAGTTCCCCTCTTAGCGGATTCCCTGATCATGTGGTGTTTGATCCCCTTCACAAGTTCAACGATCTCATTTACATCATCATCCGTTTCAGTGGGAAGACCGATGAGAAAGTACAGCCTGACAGAAAAGTCTCTGGTCCTGGCTATCATGCGGACGGCTTCGGTGATCTGTTCACTCGTAAGGTGCTTGTTTATCGTTCTTCGGAGCCTTTCGGAGCCGGCCTCCGGGGCTATGGTTATGGTTTTCTGACCAGCTAACTTCAGTGTATCAAGGAGCCCCTGCGTCAATGCCTCTGCTCTCAGGGATGAGACGGAAAAGGAGCATCCTCTCTCAATGATCATTGCGGTGACTTCTTCTATCCCTGGTACATCCGATACAGCCGGGCTCAGCAGGCCTACTTGACGGGACCTTTCCATTGCCTTTGAAACGGACGCGCTGAGGAGTGCGTTCTCATAGGGTCGTGGCGGGCGATATACGTAGCCTGCAGCACAGAATCTGCACGAACGCCCGCATCCCCTCCCCAATTCCACGAGGACCTTGTTGCCGAATTCCGTATCAGGGGTTGTGATGGTCGATACCGGCATCCTTTTTTCTGAGAATCCCCCTGTGGCAGAACAGGCCACCTTGATTCTTTCAGGGACCTGATTATTCTCCGGGATAAATGCCTTAAGGGTGCCATTCTTGTGATATTCGGGTCTGTAAAGAAGGGGGGCATAAAGGCTTTGCATGTTCATTGCCAAATTGGCGGCAACCTCTTTTCTTGAGGCCCTGTCCGTATTGAACTCCAAAAGCTGGTCGATGAATTCATTCAGATTGGCCTCAGCCTCACCCAATAAGAAGAAATCAACAAAGCGAGAGAGAGGCTCCGGATTCAGAAAGGTGGTGATTCCCCCTGCCATGACAAGGGGCATCGGAGCTGATCTTTCCTCTGCGAGGAGGGGGATACGTGCCAATTCCAGGACGTGAAGGACGTTGGGGTAGTCATTTTCAAAGGAGAGTGAAAAGGCGACAAGGTCAAATTCATATAGTGGGATCTGCGATTCTAAGGAGAGGAGCGGCTTTCCTGATCGAAGGTAGAGGGACATTTCTTGACCTTCGGGCAGGAAAACGCGCTCTGCAACAACCCGCGACCTCTCGTTCAAAAGATGGTAAACGATCTGGAAACCTAAATTGGACATGCCCAGGCGGTAATAGTTGGGGTATGTTAGGGCAATGGAGAGCTTACCTCCCCAATCCTTTACCACCGCTCCGCTTTCCGTTGCGAGCCGGGCTCGATAGAGTGAAACGATGTCGTTTGAAATCGTCAATCGGCCTTGGCCCTCAGGAAGGTTGGATAATCCAGATTCTCCTTAATACGGAATTTATCGAAGAATCCCCGTTTTTCCCGTTTGTCAATTTCCTTTCCCAATAGACTGTTGAGACCCTTTCCTTCTCTTAGAAAAGTGGGCGTGTCGAGGCTCACGCCATTTTTTCTCACAGTCCAATCCTCCGCAATATCTTCGGAGGTAACATCTCTCAGTCTGACGACATTATCATAATCCGGACCCCTGACTTTAGCGGCATCTCTTACGACGGCCCTGATATGCTTGTGATCTTTCTCCACGCTATGCCCATCTATGCCGGTGGCAATAACCGTTATCTGGACCTCATCCTTCAGGCTGTCGTCAAGGACCATGCCCCAGAAGATCTCTGCATCCTCATTCACTTCGTTCTTGATGTAGTTTGAGGCCGCATCCACCTCTTCCATGGTCATGTCGGAAGGTCCGGTTATGTTCATGAGCAGACCTTTGGCGCCCGCAATGGAGATATCCTCCAAGAAGGGACTGTTTATGGCGTTTTGTGCGGCCTCGCATGCCCTGTTCTCCCCGCTGGCCTTGCCCATCCCCATGAGTGCGGTTCCCATCTGTTCCATTACCTTTTTTACATCGGCAAAATCAAGATTGATGAAACCGCGGCTCATGATCAGATCTGAAATTCCTTTGACCGCCTGGAGGAGGACCTCGTCGGCCTTTGCGAAAAGGTCTCTCAAAGGTGTGGTCTTATCCCCCAGGCTCTTGAGGCGTTCATTGGGGATAACGATCAGACTGTCCACCTGTTTCTTGAGGGCTTCGATTCCCTCCAAAGCTCTCCGCATCCGAGGTTCCCCCTCAAACTTGAAAGGCTTTGTTACTACGGCTACCGTTAGCGCTCCGTTCTCCTTGCTCACACGGGCTGCAACAGGAGCGGCGCCGGTCCCTGTTCCCCCGCCCATCCCTGCCGCTATGAAAACCATATCGGACTTGCCTAATGCTTCTATGATCTCGGTGATACTCTCTTCTGCCGAGGTCCTGCCGATGTCAGGATCAGCGCCAGCTCCCAGGCCCATGGTGATGGAAGGGCCGAGCTGGATCTTGTGAGGGCAGAAAGACTTTTCAATGTCCTGGGAGTCGGTATTTGCCACAACAAAATCAACCCCTCTCAGATTTGAGCTGATCATGTTGTTAATGGCATTACCTCCTGCCCCACCAATACCCAACACTTTTATCTTGGCGTTGTAACCCCCCTTTTCCACTTCATCAATAAACTCGAATTTCATGGCGTCCCCCCTTTCTTGTGGCTAATGCATTACAGGCTCCCAAATCCCATCCGCACGTTACCCCAGTACCATCTACCGGAGCTACCCCAGAGGAATGGACTTCGTATTCCACAGGGCAGGCGGGGCAGGCGCAGATTATCACAGATTTATTAAGCATCCATTCATCCATCCCCGCTTTCTGCCCTCTGCCCTCCGACCTCTGTCCTCCGTCCTCTGCCCTCCGACCTCTGTCCTCTGCCCTCTGTCCTCTGCCCTCCGCCCTCTGCCCTCCGACCTCTATCCTCCGTCCTCCGACCTCCGACCTCCGACCTCTGTCCTCTGTCCTCCGCCCTCCGCCCTCCGACCTCTATCCTTTCCATCCATCCAATCGCCAATCATAAATCGACAATCAACAATCCAAGAACTCTTCACTTCCCCAATCCCCCAATCGTTATTCAAACAATATCCTTAAACCATCTTTTCATTCTTGCCATTACAAGGTGAAAAATATTTGTATCCCGAATCCGGAATTTCTTGTTCTTTTTTCTTGCTTTAGCCCCGTACAGGACGAGTCCCACGGCTGTCGCATACATCGGTTTGTTGACCAGGTCAGTCAGTCCGATTATCCCCTCGGGATATCCTGCCCGAGCCGGTGCATTGAAAATCTGCTCCGCCATCTCGCTAATTCCCGGCAGCTCTGCAGACCCCCCTGTCACAACCACTCCTGAACTGGCCATATCTTCGTAGCCCGAGCGTGCAAGCTCGCTGTAGAGCAGGGAAAATATCTCTTCCACCCTAGGTTCCAGAATCTCACCTAAAATCTGTCTGGATAGGGTTCTCGGCTTTCTTCCCCCGACGCCAGGCACTTCTATGGTCTCATCCTTGCCTATCAGAGATGAAAGCGCGCACCCATATTTTATCTTGATCTTTTCAGCCTCTAATTTGGGTGTCCTCAGACCCACGGCAATGTCATAAGTCAAGTTATCCCCGCCTAAGGCCAGCACAAACGTATGTTTGATGGCACCCTTGGAAAACAGGGCCATATCGGTGGTTCCACCCCCGAAGTCGATGAGCGCCGCCCCGAGATTACGCTCCTCTTTTGTGAGGACAGCCTCGCTTGACGCTAAGGACTCAAGCACAATGTCGTAGACGTCGAGTCCCGCCCTGTTGGCGCATTTTATGATGTTCTGGGCTGACGTAACTGCCCCGGTTACAATATGGACCTTTGCCTCTAAACGAACACCAGCCATCCCAAGAGGGTCCATAATACCGTCCTGGTCATCGACGATGAACTCCTGGACCAGGGTATGGATAACTTCGCGGTCCATGGGTATGGCAACCGCGCTTGCGGCCTCAATAACGCGATCGATATCTTTTTTGGTCACCTCCTTCTCTTTGAGGGCGATCACTCCCGGCGTGTTAAATCCCTTTATGTGGCCCCCGGCGATACCGGCATAGACAGAGCTTATCTCACATCCGGCCATGGTCTCTGCTTCTTCTATGGCCTCCTTTATGGAATTGACGGTATGTTCGATATTGATAACTACGCCTTTTCTGAGACCCTCAGAAGGGTGGCTTCCCATGCCGATGATTTCTACCCCATCGGGGCGGACGTCACCCACGACCGCACAGATCTTGGTGGTGCCTATATCGAGACCTACAATTATCTCCCCTCCCATTTCGTTGTTACCTCGCTGATCGCAGGGCGCGTGGAGCAGAGCGCATAGGCCAGGGCGTCACTTCTTGGGTCATGCGCATTGCGTTCAGTGCCCCGCGGATACTGCCTGTTAGCTGTTTCTGAAAGAGACCACCGCCCCGTCCGCATAGTTGAGGTTAATGTGAGTCACCAAGTGAATCTTTCCTGACTGATTCAAGTGTTCGGCCACTTTTTTCAGCCCGTCCATTTTGACTGCCAATTCGTTCCATGTGAATGTGATCTCTGCCCTCAGGTGGTTGAAGTAGAGCGAGATCCCTCCGTCTTTTCTTAGATGAAGTTCCGAAAGTTTTTCTAATGACCATAGATCGTCTTCTGACGCCAAAACCCTGGTGACATGAATCGCTTTGCTCAACTGATCTTGGGCCTTTGAACTGTCCTGGGAAAGGCCCGTAATGACCGGGAAATCGATGTTGTCTGATTTGGAAACCGTCTTGAATATCTCGCCCCATTGATTGACGTAGTAAAATCTATCGGTGAGTGCCAATGCTGCGGGGACCTGCTTTTCCGCTTCAACAATCAACGTGTGGGGGAAGCGTCTTTCCAGTTTAATCGATCGGATCCACGGATGCTCCTCCATCCTTATTTTCAGCTTGTCAAGGTTAAGGTTCAGCAGGCCCTGGTCGGAGTTCAAGCCACACATATCCATCAGTTCATCTCTGATTTTTCCATCAACACCTTTCATGTCTACCTGTTCGAGCTTCATGTAAGGTGACGTGAGCAGGCAGTGGTAAAGAGACAGGAAAGAGAGACTCAGTGCAATTATCACTGATAGGAAGAGAAAAATTCTCATGATCCCCGATCCAATCCGTTGGATCAAACGAAATACCGAAAAAACCACCCGTTTTTTCATACAAGGTCTCCCACGATTCGGATCTCCAGTTCCAATTGCACGCCCGCCCTTCTCCTCACCTCTTCACGTGCCAGATTGATGAGGGCCAGGATATCCGTTGCTGTAGCGCCTCCTTTGTTGATGATAAAGTTGGCGTGCTTATTTGAGATCATGGCCCCGCCTATTGTTTTTCCTTTCAATCCCGCCTCTTCGATGAGCCGGCCTGCGTAATCGTTGACCGGGTTTTTGAATACGGACCCGGCGCTTGGATATTCGAGGGGCTGCGTTTCCCTTCGTCTCTTGAGGTAGTTCGCGATTTTCTCTGCCACTCTTTCCTGTGTGTCCCGGTCCAATTGAAACGTAACCTGGGTAATGACAACCCCTTTTTCCAGATCCAGGGAACGATATGAAAACCTGAGCCGGGATCTATCTCTTTCTTCCAAACCGCCTGTTTGGGTCACCAGTTTAAGTTTATGAACCTTGGCCCCTATTTCGTTCCCGAAGGCCCCTGCATTCATCGCCACCGCTCCTCCAACCGTGCCGGGTATGCCTGCGAGAAACTCCAATCCTGTTATCCCCTCTGCCCGGCACCGTATCAAGAGATCGGCAATAGGCAGGCCTGCGCCGACGGATATCTCCGAAACATCGGATTTATTACAACTTATTCTGGTGAAGGCCCCGGAAAGGAGGATGACCGTGCCTCCAATCCCACCGTCCCTTACTAACAGGTTGCTTCCCCGGCCTGCCACTATGTAGGGTATTCCTTCCTTGACAAGAAAAGACATTACCCTGCAAAGCGTTTCAGAATCTCCGGCTTCATAAAGGGCTTCAGCGTTTCCCCCTACCCGGAAGGTCGTGTGCCGGCTCATGGGAGAATCAAATTCGACCCGCTGACCAGAGATTCGTAGCAGTTCCGTTTTTTGCCATTTATTCATGATTTACCGCTATGCGCTATGCGCTTAGCATTTCAAAGAGCCTTTCACCCTCTTGATATATATTGCCGGCGCCAAGGGTCATTACCAGGTCATCTGGTTGCACGAGGTCCAGGAGGATGGGAGCGACCTCCTCCTGCCGAGAGCAGAAAACAACCTCCTTGTGTCCATGATCTTTGATGCACTGAGACAACCTCTCCCCGGTGATCCCCTCAATCGGAGCCTCTCCGGCCGAATAAATTGGGCACACGAGAAGGATATCCGCATCATTAAAAGAGATGACAAAACGGTCCAGCAAGGCTTGAGTTCGCGTGTATCTGTGTGGCTGAAAGACCACAATTAGCCGTCTCTCGGGCCAGCACTCCTTGGCCGTCTTGAGTGTGGCCATAATCTCTGTGGGATGATGGCCGTAATCATCGAGGAAAAGGACGCCATTCTTTTCTCCCTTGAGTTGGAAACGTCTTGAAAGCCCGCCCAAGGCCATGAGTCCTTCCTTGATGACCCCGAACCCTAAGTCCAATTCAAGTCCAACTGCAGTGGCTGCGAGGGCGTTAAGGACATTATGCTCCCCGGGCATTCCTACTGTCAGTCTCCCCAATGAACTCCCACGGAAAATTACTTCAAGGGTGGCACCCCATCGCTCCTTTTCCAGGTCCCTTCCCCTGAGATCGGCCTGGGGGGTCATTCCATAGGTCAGGCATCTCTTTTTCAGACGGGGAATAATCCCCTGGATTTCCTCGTTATCAAGGCAGAGTATAGCGCTTCCGTAAAAAGGGACCTTGTTGATAAAATCAACGAATGTCTGCCGGATGGCGTCAATATTGCCGTAATGGTCCATATGTTCGTGATCTATATTGGTAACTACTGCGATGGTGGGGGATAGCACCAAAAAGGAGCCATCGCTTTCGTCCGCCTCAGCAACTAAGATATCCCCCTGACCCAGTTTGGCATTGGATCCGCCCCAGATGTCGAGCCTCCCCCCGATAACCACCGTGGGATCGAGCTGTCCGCATGTCAGGATGGAAGCGATCATGGAGGTGGTGGTTGTCTTCCCGTGGGCACCGGCGATGGCTACCCCGTATTTGAGCCGCATCAGTTCCGCCAGCATTTCGGCCCTTGGTATTACGGGAACATAACGTTCCTTTGCCTCTAAAATTTCAGGATTGGCACCTCCAACGGCCGAGGAATAGACCACCACATCGGCCCCTTCCACATTTTCCCTGCTGTGCCCCTCAAAAATGCTCCCCCCGAAGCTGGCGAGCCGTCGGGTTACCGCAGTCGCTTTCAGGTCTGATCCGCTGACCTTATAGCCCAGGTTGATCAAGAGCTCGGCCAGTCCGCTCATGCCGATGCCCCCGATTCCCACAAAATGGATATGTTTTACCTTTCCGAATTGTTTCATGGGTCAACAGACCTGTTTTCATTGAGGTTGCGGGTTGCGGGTTGCGGGTTTCAGCCCGATTGAAGCGGGCGGCTAACCTTAACTTTAGTCACTTGTAACATCTCTATCATCTGGTCCACGATGACCCCTGCCGAATTGGGTCTCCTGATCTTATGCGCGTTTTCACCCATCTTCTTCAGCGCCGGGTGGTTGTCCATATATCTGATTAATGTGCGCGCCATAACTTCGCCGGTCAAATCTTTCTGCAGGATCATCTCTGCTCCTCCGGCTCGAACCAGAGAACCGGCATTTATTTCCTGGTGGCGGTTCGTCGCGTAAGGGTAGGGGATAAGGATCGAAGGCTTCCCCAAGGCTGCCAATTCAAAAATGGTGGTTGCTCCTGCCCTGCTCACCACAATGTCTGCCCTGTTGTAGGCAGCGCCCATATCCCTTATAAACGGAAAGATATCTCCTCTGAGCCCCCTGGCCCGGTAGTCCTCGATCACCCGCTCGTAGTCTCCTTTTCCGGCCTGGTGAATGACCTCAATCTTTTTTCCCCGATTTGTCAAAGAAGCCAGTGCCTCCACAAATATCTCGTTGATCGCCTTAGCGCCCTGACTCCCCCCGACTACCAGGACGGTAAACCTGTCCGGCTTTTCAGCATTCGGTCTGCTCAGGAAAAGTTCGCGCCGCACAGGATTGCCCGTAAGAAGCGGTTTTTTCCTCAAAAAATGGGGCCTGCTTTCCTCAAAGGAGATAAACACGCGATCCACGAATTTAGAGAGCAATCGATTCGTAACCCCCGGGTAGGAATTCTGCTCATGGATCGCGGTGGGTATCCCCATGAATTTTGCGGCCACGCAGAACGGTCCGGCAGAATACCCTCCAACGCCGAGGGCAACCCACGGCGAAAACTGTCTGATGATAGATACCGATTGCACAATGCTCTTCGGGAGTTTGATGAACACAGCCATACCTTTTTTCAACCCCCGGCCTTTCATGCCCTCCACATCAATAGGAAGCGCCCTAAACCCGTAATGTGATAATATATCTGCCTCCATTTTCTTTCGGCCGACCACAAATAGAACTTCTGCATTCTCGACCCTTGTTTTCAGTTCTCTTGCGACAGCTATGCCCGGAAAGAGATGCCCTCCTGTGCCTCCCCCCGCGATGATCAGGCGAAAACCGGATGTATTCGGCTCAGAATTCTTTGTTCCCCATTCCCCATTCCCCATTCCGCGTTCCCCATTCTGGATTCACCATTACATTAGCTTTTCGATGAAATATTCAACAGAACTCCTATGCTCGCAAGGGTTATTACCAGAGACGAACCGCCATAACTGATGAGAGGAAGCGTTAGTCCTTTAGTGGGAAGTAGCCCCATGACGACTCCCATATTAATCAGAACCTGAAGGCCGATAAATGCGGTCAGGCCCAGGGCCAGATAAGTGCTATAAAGGTCCTTTGCCTTAAGTGCCACTCTTATCCCCCCCATGATCAAGATGCCGAACAGAACGATAATGGATGCCACGCCCAAGAGACCCAATTCTTCACCCATGATGGAGAGAGCGAAATCGGTATGAGGTTCGGGCAGATAAAAAAGCTTCTGTTTGCTGTTGCCCAGGCCTGCTCCGAAAATGCCCCCTGATCCAAAGGCTAAGAAGGAGTGTATGATCTGAAAGCCGATGCCTTTAGGATCATCCCAGGGGTTCATGAAGGCAAGCCACCTTTTGAGTCGATAATCAGCGTTCAAGATCAGCCACGCGACTACCGGGGCGAAGAGGAGCAAAATGGAAAGGAGCTGAAAAATCCTCACGCCCCCCACAAACAGCGCGATAAGGACCCATGCGCCGACGATCACCGCAGTCCCGAGGTCCGGCTGAAGGACAATGAGGAACATAAATGCGCCGGCAACGATGAGATGAGGCAAAAGACCTTTTGAGAATGACTCCATGACCGTCCCTTTTTTGGACATGGAGTATGCCATATACACGGCCAATGTGAACTTTGCCAGTTCAGAAGGCTGAAAGGAAAAATTGCCTAAACTTATCCATCTGCAGGCGCCCCCCACTTTATGTCCCAGACCCGGAACAAACAGAAGCAGCAGGAGAGAGAGGCTGATTAGGAGCAAAGGATAGACAAGCTTCGAATACAGGGTGCAAGGGATATATCTTGTCATCACCATAAGTGCGATCCCGATGAGGCAAAACAGTGCCTGTCTTTTAAGATAGAAATAGCTGTCACCCAGACGGTGTTCTGCTAAGTTGGAGCTGGCACTATAGACGATCACTAAACCCAGTGTGACCAGAAGGATCGCAGGAATAAGAAGCATATAGTCGTATCCCGAGTCTGCTGCCTTTTTTTCACCCATGAATAAGCCCCTCAACCGCCTTTCTGAACACCCTGCCCCTGTGAGAGTAATCAGAAAACATATCAAAGCTTGAGCATGCCGGCGCCAGGAGAACGGCATCACCAGGTCCGGCCATGGAAAAGGCCTTAAATACTGCATCTTCCATTTTTTCGGCTAAGGCAAAGGGAATTTCATCACAGAAAGATTCTGATAGCAGGCCCTTTGCCTCACCCAAAAAAACCGCCCCCCTCAGCCTTCCGCAACCCGCCTCAACAAGAGGTGCGTAATCGGCACCCTTGTGGCGGCCTCCGGCTATCAGGATCAGGGGACGATCAAAACTGGTTACCGCCCTGACGGCCGCATCCACATTCGTGGCCTTTGAATCGTTGTAAAACCGTACGCCGTTGAATTCGTCCACATACTCCAGCCTGTGCGGAAGCCCCTTGAATTGATTGATGGTTTTCTGAATTGTCTCAGCGTCAATCCCGAGCGCCATGCCTGCCAGGACAGCACTTAAGAGATTCTCCCGGTTATGGGCTCCTGGCAAGGCAAAGGCATCCAGGGAAAATAGCTGGCGGGTCGCCCCATCTAAGCTGGCAATGACCATTTTTCCCTCCAAAAAGGAGTGCCTCCCAGCTTTTTTCTCCAGCCCGTACCAAAGCAGAGAGACATCGGAAGATGGACTCACTAAAGAAAGCCTCGGGTCATCGGCATTGAGTATTAAATAGTGTCCGTCGCCTTGATTCTCATAGATCCGCAATTTCGATCGAGCATAGGCCTCATAGTCAGGGTACCGGTCCAAATGATCCGGGGAGATGTTCAGGATGATGGAGATGAAGGGGCAGAAGGTCTCGATGGTATCCAATTGAAAACTGCTTACCTCCAATACAAGATAATCTGCCTCCTGCTCGCCCGCGACATAGGCCATCAGGGGCGTTCCGATGTTCCCTCCCACAAAGGCCTTAAACCCGGCATTTTCAATCAGAAGGCCCAACAAGGAGGTGACCGTGGTCTTGCCATTGGTGCCGGTCACGGCAATGATGGGGATATCGATAAAACGGCTGGCCAACTCCATTTCACCCATGACCGGGATGTTTCTCTTGGATGCAGACGTGATGAGCGCCATATCATGGGGCACGCCGGGGCTCAGTATGATAGCGTCAGCGTTTGAAAAGGTCTCTTTCCTGTGTCCTCCGGTTTCTAACTTGACGCCTAATTCCGTAAGCGCTCTTAACAATTCAGGATCGAGTTCCGATTCCGGTTTCATTTCGCTGACGATCACATCGGTTCCCTGTCCCGTTAGCCATCGAGCGGTCCAGAGCCCTGATATGCCGAGGCCAACGACCAGCACCTTCGAATACGGAATGCGGCCTCCGGCCCGGAGGGGCCTCCGGTCCTGAGGGAATACGGAGTGCCGAATGCAGTGTGCGGAATGTTGATTTTGTGTGTTTTGCATTCTGCTTACCTTAACTTCAGTGTGCTGATGGAGAGGAGGGCCAGGATGATGGCAATAATCCAGAAACGAACAATCACCTTCGGTTCAGGCCACCCCTTCAATTCAAAATGATGGTGGATAGGTGCCATCCGGAACATACGTTGCCCCCCTGTCAATTTGAAATATGCCACCTGGAATATTACAGAGAGGGCTTCAAAGACGAACAGCCCACCCACGAGGATCAATACCAGTTCCTGTTTTGTAATAACCGCAACAGTACCCAGGACAGCACCTAAAGGCAGGGAGCCGACGTCACCCATAAAAATCTCGGCAGGATAGGCGTTGTACCAGAGGAATCCGAGACCAGCGCCCACCACTGCGCCGCAAAGGACCGAAATCTCACCTGAGCCGGGAAGGTACGGGATCTGAAGATATGAAGCGGTCTTTATGTTGCCAGCCAGGTAGGCGAAAACCAGGTAGCTGGCAAAGGCTACGATGAGGGGACTGATAGCGAGCCCGTCCAGCCCGTCTGTCAAATTGACGGCATTGGAGGTGCCGACGATAATGAAAAGAGCAAAGGGGATATAGCCGATGCCGAGATCTGGCGAAACAGTTTTCAGGAAAGGCACATTGAGATAAGAACCAAAGCCCGGGTGGAAGTAGAGTGTCAGGGCGACAATAAGGGCGCCTGATATCTGGAGCGAGAACTTTGCTGCCGCGCTTAGGCCTCTGCTGTTTTTCTTCGATATTTTCAGGTAGTCATCGGCGAAGCCGATACCACCGAAGAAAATTATGACAAATATAACGAGCCAGATATAGATATTGACCGGATCGGCCCAGAGGAGGGTGGCGAGGGTAATGGCAGGTAGAATCAGGCATCCCCCCATGGTTGGGGTTCCGGCCTTGGATTTATGGTTGGGAGGGCCATCGTCACGGATCTGTTGCCCCACCTGCATGGCGCCAAGTTTCCTGATGATCCAGCCCCCAAAAACAAAACAGATCACCAGTGCGGTCAGGCTGGAGAGGATAGTCCTGAACGTTATGTACCTGAAAACGTTCAACCATGACAGGTCTGTGTGAAATAGATAGATCAGCTTGTAAAGCATATGAAATGAACCTTTAATCCCTATCCAGGGACAGACTGAACCTGGTCAACACTTGCCATCTCCAGCCCTTTGCCGGTGGCGGCAATTACCACGTTCAAGAAGTTTTCCAGCCCGAAGGGTTTTAGAAGACGTGTCACGATGGGTGGAATCTCTTTGTCTAACAGCCTCCGGTTTGAAGGATCTCCTGTCATGACAATAACCTTTTCCGTGCGGCCGGTCATTTTCATTCTCTTCAACATGGCAACGCCGTCTAATCTGGGCATGTTGATGTCGGTAACGACCAGGTCAAAATGGTCTTCCTCCAATTTATCCAATGATTCCTGCCCATCTCTTGCCAGGCTTACTTCGAACCCCTGATTCAGCAGGACTTCTGATAACAGAAATCTGATCCCCTCTTCATCGTCTACCACCAGTATCTTTTTTGCTCTTTCCATTATGGCGTTTCCTCCTATGATGGTCGATCAATTGTCATTCGGCCTCGCCGTCATTCGGTTGTCATTTGGCTTCGCCGTCATTCAATAGTCATTCGTCATTCGTCTTCGCCGTCCTTCGTCATTCGATAGTCCTTCGTCCTTCGTCATTCGTCCTTCGTCCTTCGATAGTCCCTCCGTTACTTTTTCAAGTTCCATTTTTCGAGAGCCCTTAAGAAAAACCAGGGATCCTGCTGTCAGCGTATCTATTATTCCTTTCACCATTTGGTCGTGGGTTTCTACAATTTTCAGGCGGTTTTCAGGCATGCCAGCAATCCGGGCACCCTCTATCATGTCGCCCGCGTGTTCTCCCATGGCAAAAAAAAAGTAGGCGCCTATCTCCGCAACTTTTCGCCCGGCCTCCCTGTGGGCATGGATCGTGGCATCTCCCAATTCCAGCATTTCTCCCAAGCCAACAATTATCTTCCCCCCCTCATTTACCAGTGAACTGACAGAGGCGAGGGCGGCGCCAAGGGAGGAGGGATTGGCATTGTATGTGTCATCAACAAGGGTAATTCCTTTGGATAGGGAGACCATCCTGAAACGTCCCTTAATCCCTGAAAACATGTCCAGCCCCTTCACGATATTTTCGGGGGGTTCGCTTAGGCTGAGGCCCACTGCGGCCGCGGCCAAGGCGTTGCCAAGGTTATGCAAGCCCGGGACCCTTACGCGTACCGGCCAGGAGTTGTCCCTGTACTGGAGATCAAAGGTTATCCCTTCCGGCCCGTTATCTCTAATGTTGACTGCCCTGACATCGTTTCCCTCACCGAGACCAAACGTCATTTTCTGTTTGGAAAATACTGAGGCCCTCTTCATCAGCGTGCCATCATCGCCGTTCAGGATTATCAGGCCTCTTGATGGAATCTTTTCCATTAGCTCAGTCTTTGCCTTTGCCACGCCATCGAGATCTGATAAACCTTCAAGATGGGCCATGCCCACATTTAAGATTACGCCCACATCAGGGTGTGCTATTTCAGTGAGCCGGTAGATTTCTCCAGGGCGGTTCATCCCCATTTCCAGGACGGCTCTTTCATAGCCCTCCTCCAGTTTAAGGAGAGTAAGGGGGAGCCCGACCAGATTGTTGAAGTTGCCTTGATTTTTGAGCGTCCTGTGCCCCAATTCAAGAATGGCGGCCACCATCTCTTTGGTAGTCGTCTTCCCCGAACTCCCAGTGATGGCCACCACCTTGAGGTTGTGCTGTCGGCGCCACCATGCAGCCAAGTCGCCAAGGGCCTTCAGGGTGTCATCTACTGAGATAACAACAGAATCAAGATCTTTGACCGGCCATCCCGATTGCACCCAACTTCGTTGAGCGACAATCCCGGCAGATCCCTTTTCAATGGCCTTGAGGGCGAAATCATGTCCGTCATACCGTTCCCCTCTCAGCGCCCAGAACAGGTCGCCATCCCGTATGATTCTTGAATCGGTATTGATCCCGGCCAAAACGGTTTCCGGATCGCCTGAGATCAGGGACCCCTTTACAGGGCCGAGTATCTCTTTGGCGGTTATTTTTCCCCAGCCGACCGGCATGCTATCCCCACGTACAGGATGGACGATTGACGATTGACGATTCGCGCTTGAAAAGGACCTGAATCTCTGAGCCTCTGAACCCATGAACCGGTTAACGGTCACCGTTTCAAGTTTCATTGGCGGCCTCTGCTGCGACCACGCGATCGTCAAAAACCCTTCTCTCTTTGCCAATGATCTGGTAGTCTTCATGGCCTTTTCCGGCAATGAGGACGAGATCCCCGTTGCGGGCCGTTTTAACTGCCCTCCGGATCGCGTTCTCGCGATCCAGATCAAGGATATAATCCTTTATGCCAGATTCAATCACACCCGCCTCGATTTGATCTGCAATTGCGGCGGGGTCTTCCGTGCGGGGGTTGTCCGAGGTGATGAAGACGACGTCGCTCTCCAACCCGGCCACGCGCCCCATCTCTGACCGTTTTCCCCTGTCCCTGTCACCCCCGCATCCGAACACCGTAAGCACGCGGCCCCCTGTCAGCAATCTTACGCCCTTCAGGGCCTTCAACAAAGCGTCCGGGGTATGGGCATAATCCACAACAACGGCTAATCCGCGCCGGTTCTTGACCAGTTCCATACGACCTGGCACCCCTTTGAGCTGCGTTATGCCGGAACATATGGAGCCGATGTCAATCCCAATGGAGAGTGCCCCTCCCGCGGCAGCCATGATGTTGTATATATCGAACCCTCCGATGAGAGCGGAGTGAATTTCAGCTTCACCTTCAGGGGTTATGAGCCTGGCAGTCAGACCTGCCCGGCTTACGCTGATATTTTCCGCCCTTACATGACACTCTTTACCCAGGCCATATGTCATGACCCGGGCATGTGTCAGGTTGATCAGTTCCTGTCCCCCTGGATCATCCAAATTAATGACTGCGTCGGCCGGATTGCCGGCCCCCTTACCCGGAAGGGATCTGAAGAGAAGGGCTTTCGCGTGAAAGTAGGCATCCATGGACTTGTGGTAATCGAGATGGTCCCTGGAAATGTTCGTAAAGATAGCCACGCGAAAAGGACAATCTCTCACCCGGCCCTGATCCAGGGAATGGGAGGAGACCTCCATAACTACGTCGGTAACACCACTATCCGCCATGTTGCGCATGATCCGCATCAGGTCCAAGGATTCAGGCGTGGTTACAGGCGCTTCCCAGACATGGCCTGGAAATCGATAATTAATGGTCCCTATTACACCCGGCCTTTTTCCCGCTGCAGCGAGAATGGATTCAAGGAGGTAGGCGGTCGTGGTCTTCCCGTTTGTGCCGGTGATCCCAATCAAATTCATCTTTTTGAAAGGACTGTCAAAGAACGTAACAGCAAGCCGGGATAAGGCCTGGCGCGAGTCAGGAACCTGAATCTCGGCAGCGATTCTGTCAGGCTGCTGGTCGGCAAACGACGCCGGAGGCAGTTCCGATACCACCGCGACGGCCCCCTTAGAGACCGCATCCTTTATAAAATGGTGGCCATCCTGTGTGTGGCCTTTCAAGGCCACGAAGAGAGCGCCGGGCTTTACCGTACGGGAATCGTAAGCAATACTGGTTACCTCTAAATCAAGATCGCCTTCAGAATCGGTGACAGTGATGCCATCTATGAGATGTTTCAATTGCATTTAGATCTGATGTTCAGGGTCTGAGACCTTAATCTGAAATCCTAAATCCAAAATCATCCCGGCGGATTAAAGCTCACCTTTACCGTACGCACCGAGTCGATTGGCGATCCGGCGTCTGGTATCTGGTTTACAGCCAGTCCGGAGCCTTCCAAAAAGACTTCCAGGCCTACTGACCTCCCTTTCTTAAGGACCTCTCTCATCCCCATGCCTCTGAAATCGGGGACCAGTCCCTCCTGTAGCTGATCGGCAATCTCAGCCAGGGCCGGCGATGCCGGATTCTTCGTCACATCTTGAAATGTATCTAAAGGTCGGTTCTCCGGTTTAGCCTCACTCATTGCAAGAAGGTCAGACTGCGGATTGACCCTGAGGTGATTTAAAGACCACGAACCCACTTCCCTGAAGACAGGTCCAGCCACCAGTCCCCCGTACGCGACACCTTTTGGTTCATCAATCACCACTGAAATCACTAATCTAGGCCTGTCGGCAGGGGCAAAACCAACAAAGCTGGCAACGTATTTACTCATGGAATACCGCTTCGTTTCCGGGTCAACCTTTTGGGAGGTTCCGGTCTTTCCTGCTACCCTAAATCCGTATATCGCTGCCTTTACTGCTGTCCCCTCACTACCCACCACACCCTCAAGAACGGCGATGACTTTTTTGGCCGTATTGACTGAGATAACCCTTCTTACCACCTTGGGTCGGGTCTCCTTAATTAGGCGGCCTGATTCATCAACAATTTTTTTGACGACAAAAGGGCGCATCAATTCTCCTCCATTTGCAATGGCGGCCATGGCCATTGTCAGTTGTAAAGACGTGGTGGTCATCCCCTGTCCAAAAAAGAGCGTTGCCTGGTCAATCTTTTTTGCCTCACGTGGCTCTCTGATAAACCCCTCTCTCTCCCCCAACAAGTCGACCTCTGTTTTTCTCCCAAAACCAAATTGGTTCAGGTAGTTGCAGAATTTTGCATACCCGAGGGTTTGACCGATTTTGATGGCTCCGATATTACTGGAACGTACGATGATGTCGGAAACGCTTAATTTGCCATGCTTGTGAGTATCGTGCACCACGCGTCCGCCGACCGTATATTCCCCGTCTTCGCAATAGAATTCGGAATGAGGCGTTACCACCGATTCTTCTAAAGCCGCTGAGAGAAGAAACGCCTTTATGGTGGAGCCTGGCTCGAAACAGTCGGTAACAGTCCGGTTTCTCCACTGATCTGGCTTGTATTTGGAAAACTGATTAGGGTTGAATTCCGGAACCACAGCCATTGCCAATATCTCACCCGTCTCCGGATCAACCACAAGGCAGTGGCCCCCCTTGGCCCTGGCCTTTGTTACTGCTGTCCTAAGAGACTGCTGGGCCTTATACTGGATGGCTTTGTCGATAGTGAGGATCAGGTGGTGCGTTCCCTGGCCGGAGGGGGCCGGCCTGTTGATGGCAAAGGGCCGGCCTAAGGCATCCCGCATACGGACCAGCCTGTGTTGCGGTCCTGTTAAAGGGCCATCGTATTTTTTTTCAAGCCCTTCAAGTCCCTGATTGTCAGCGCCGGCAAAGCCGATGAGATGCGCTGCAATCTCCCGGCCGGGATAGTACCGCCTGACTTCGGTAGTCACACCGATACCGTCTATTTTCAGGTCTGCCACCTGTTGGGTCAGGGTTGGGGGTATTTTCCTTTTTATCCATATAAAAGAACGATCGCTCTTCAGGAGAGCGAAAATAGCGGGCTCCTTTTCACTCAAAATCCTTGCCAGTTCCCTGGCTGCCTTGCTTTTTTCCTTGATTTGCCCTGGATGGGCAAAAACAGACCCGACCTGTACGGTGAGGGCTAATTCATTCTTTTCCCTGTCATAGATAGTGCCGCGTTCCGGAGGAAGTTTCGTAGTCCCGATAATACCACTCTCGGCAGTGTCTCGCAGAGAGTCTCTTTCTATGACCTGGAGTTGATAGGCCCTCGTAAATATTGTTCCGAAACCGAGTAGGAAGAAAGCAGCTACCACATAAATGCGGAATCTAATCCATTTCTTTTCCTTAACCTTCATGGCAACATGACAATCTGCTCGGGCGTTGGTTGTCTCAGGCCTATGTTATTAACGGCTTTGGTCTCTAAGTTATGAGGTGATTTTAAGAGGGCTAATTCCAATCTCAGTTTTTGGTTTATCTCTTTAAGCCTCATTTCTTCTTTCTTTAGTTGACTGAGGTCATAACCGATCTGTGTTTTTTCAAAATTCGACCATACATAGCCGATCCCGCTTCCCATCAAGAAAAACAGCATGAATACAATGAGAAAAAGCTGTCTTCCGGTGACATTAAATATCCGCTTTTTAACACGGGAGTTTTCAACTCGGACGCCCGTCTTTGCATTTCGTGACACCATCATCCTCGACAGCTTCTCCGGCCTTGTCATGGCTAAACCCTTTCTGCAGCCCTCATGACAGCGCTGCGTGCTCTCGGATTTCTTTCAATCTCGTCCTGGCTTGGCTTCAGGCCTTTTTTGAAAAGGCGTCTAAAAAGAGGGGTCTTTCCGCAAACACAATGAGGAAAGTCAGGGGGACAGGTACACGCCTTCTCCCATTCAACCATGGCCTGTTTGACACGTCGATCTTCGAGTGAATGGTAGGAAAGCACAACCAGTCTCCCTCCTATCACCATCAACGACGGGATTTTCTTAAGAAACGTGTCCAGATTTTGTAGTTCTTTGTTGACTGCTATTCTGAGGGCCTGAAATGTCTGTGTTGCGGGGTGTCTGGCACGGTATCGACGAGATTTAGGAGATATGCTATTGATCAAAGCAGCCAACTGGGAGGAAGTCTCAATTGGTCTTTTCGCGCGAGCGCTAACTATGGTCCTGACAATCGATTTGGCCCTCCTTTCTTCTCCATAGCTTCTTAGTATCTCCTCAAGCTCTTTGGGAGAGAGGTCGTTCACAAAATGACTTGCGGTGAGCGCGTTGTCGGGATTCATTCTCATGTCGAGAGGTTCCCCCCTGCTAAAACTAAACCCCCTGCCAGATTCCTCAAGCTGGTAAGAGGACATCCCTAAATCTAATAAAACACCCTCCACCTTACTGATGCCGAGATCGTTAATGACTCTATCCAGGTCAGCAAAATTTGCCTGGATTACACAAATTGTGTCGCTTGAGACGGGTAGCCTCTTCCTTACCAGGCTGACAGCGTCGGGATCTCGGTCTAAGCATATCAGGCGCCCCCTTCCGGCCAGGCTCCTTGAAATGGCCACGCTATGACCGCCGGCGCCTGCAGTTCCATCAACATATACACCTTGCGGGAGATGGACAAGGTGCCTGACGACCTCCTGTACAAGCACCGGTGTATGAGGATATTCCAAGATTGATCACGCTTAGATCCGCAGTTCTAAGAGAGACGGGCTGGCCTCCGGGAAGGCATCCTTTACCTTTTCAAACTCCTCTTCCCATCTTTCTCTGTCCCAGATTTCAAATTTTTTCAGTTGTCCGGCGAGGACCACATCTTTCTGTAATCCTGCGTCCTCTCTCAAGGAGGGAGGTATGGTTATTCTCCCGCTTTTGACTCGACATTCCACTGCAGATGAAATAAAACCTCTTAAAAAGGCGATCCCAGCTTTATCAAACAGGGGAAGATTGGCAGCTTTGTCTTCAAGGACCTGCCAGTCGTGTCTGGCAAACGCCCAAAGGCAGTTGTCCTTGCTGGTGACCACCAGACAATCATCATTCCTCTGGTCTAACACCTCCCGGAATCTTGCCGGGATTGCTAATCGTCCCTTCTCGTCAAGGGTATGTTTTGAACGTCCTCTAAACATGGGGCCTTTGTGACACTTTATGGGAGTTTGGTCCACTTTGTGACACTATCGCCAAAAAAAATCCTTTTGTCAAGAAAAAAAATAGGAAAATAAGCTATTTGCAAAATATTTCTTTATTTCAGACGAGTTTCTTGGCTCAGGCTCAATATAATGGGGTCAATAAGGGGCGAACTACTATATACATTCATGAACCCTTATGCGGAATGCGGAGTGGGTATCCGGAAGAACGAAGCGACATCATTCGGTAGGAGATTTCCGGGTAAAACCCCGAGGTCTTATCCCGGATTTTTGGTTTACGAAACCCCGGACCCCTGAACCCCTACATGGAGGAAACCATGGATCAGCCCATTACCCGGAGAGAAGCAATCAGGAAAGGCCTTATTATCTCCGGCAGTGTCCTTCTTGCCGGCACATTAGGCCGGCCAGACTTGAAATCTCCAGTGGCATTGGCTGAACAGAAAAAAGGGGGTTTTGTGGTCGAGGGGGTTGGTAAAGCAGAAGGTTATTCTGTAGCGGAATTGACGAAAAGGGTCTTCGACGCGGCTGGAGGTATGCAGCAATTTGTCTCCAAAGGGGATGTTGTCGTTGTCAAACCCAATATCTCCTGGGCCAGGGCCCCAAACCTTGCGGCAACCACCAATCCAGAAGTCCTTGAGGCCGTGATCAAGCTGGCGTTTAATGCGGGCGCCAAGAAAGTAAGGATCGCAGATAATACCATCCATGATGCCAGACGTTGTTTTGCCCTATCAGGGGCCGGGATGGTCGCCAAAAAGACCGGGGCAGACCTTATCTACCCCAGGTCATCGCTGATGCGGGACATGAAGATACAAGGACACCGCCTTGACGTATGGCCGGTTTTTACGCCCGTAATTGAGGCCGATAAGGTGATCAATATTCCTGTGGCCAAGGTTCATACACTGAGCAACCTGACACTTGGCATGAAAAACTGGATAGGTGGGGTGGGTGGAAGGAGAAATGCCCTGCATCAGGACATTCACCAGACCATCGTGGACCTGGCCCAATTCTTCAAGCCATCGGTTACGCTCATCGATGCCATCAGGGTCATGGTAAAAAATGGGCCCTCGGGGGGGAGCGAATCCGACGTGGCGGTCATGAATCGATTAATTTTGAGCAATGACCCGGTTGCTGCCGACGCTAAGGGAGCAGGCCTCTTCCAGATTCCCCCTCAGTCCATCGGCTTTATCCTCCTCGCGGAAAAACGGGGTTTAGGGACCTCTGATCTTACGAAATTGAATCAGCAGAAGGTAATCCTGTGAAGGCAAAACATTTGGTCTGGTTAAGAAGGATAAGCCAGGCTTTCTTCCTGGTCCTGTTTCTTTTTCTGCTTGTGGAAACGAGGTTCCCCGACAGTATCTACCTGGAGTATTCTTTAGCTGTCACCACTGAACAGGATATCCGGTTATCCTACCCCTCAACCTTCTTCTTTCAGCTAAATCCTCTCATATGGCTTACATCACTCTTGTCAGGACATATATGGATCAAAGGCTTTTTTTGGGCCGTCGGGGTCATCTTGCTGACACTTCTCTTGGGAAGGTTCTTCTGTGGTTTTGTCTGTCCACTGGGGACACTTCACCATATGGCGGGGAGGATACGGCCCGCGCTTAAGGGAAAAAAGATGATCGAGGCCAACCGGAAAAGGGGTAGCCAAAAGATTAAATATTTCCTTCTCTTAACGCTCCTCATTTCTTCCCTGATGGGATTGAATTTTACAGGGCTTCTGGATCCCATCTCCCTGTTCTTTCGTTCATTGGCCCTGGCCGTTTTCCCGGCACTGGGGAACGGCATCAAAGCAATCTGCGATGTGATTGCAAGAAGCGACATCAAGCCCCTGAATCTGTTAAGTTATGGCGCTGAGGTCCTTGTGTCACCGGTTTTTGGATATGGGTATCAGTCTTTTAAGACAGGATGGTTCATAGGTGTTCTTTTTCTGGTGATCCTGTTTCTCAACCGGATCAGACCCCGCTTCTGGTGCCGCACCCTCTGTCCGCTCGGGGCGCTGTTGGCGATATTCTCCAGATTCAGTATCCTGGGGTTGGAAAAGAACAATGAAACGTGCACCGATTGCAAGTTGTGTGAACGGGACTGCCAGGGCGCTGCTTCTCCCCACCCAGACCAGGGCTGGGACCACACAGAGTGTCTCCTCTGCTTTAACTGCTCGGGGGGGTGCCCTGAAAACGCCCTTTCTTTCAGATTTAAGTGGTCCCATTTGCCGAGCCGGGGTCCGGATATGGGCCGCAGGGCTGTTCTGGGCGGTCTCATGGCGGGTATCTCACTCCCTCTCCTGGGGAGGCTCGATGGTAATATTCACGCGGTTTCAGATCCGCGACTGATCCGACCTCCAGGCGCCTTAGAGGAGAAGAATTTCCTGGAACTCTGCCAGAGGTGCGGGCTTTGTATGAAGGTGTGTCCCACCAACGTCATCAACCCCGCGCTCACAGAAGGGGGCATGGCAGCGTTCTGGACCCCTAATCTCATCATGACGCTGGGTTATTGCGAGTATTCTTGTATACTCTGCGGAAGCGTCTGCCCCACCGGCGCAATAAAGGAGATCTCAAGCAAGGAGAAGATTGAACAACCTGTCAGAATCGGATCTGCCTACATTGTCCGGGGGAGATGCCTTCCCTGGTCGGGCAATGGCCCATGCATCGTTTGTGAAGAACACTGTCCCACTTCACCAAAGGCCATATACCTGCGCAACGAGGTCGTCCCGCGATCTGACGGAAAAGAGGGTGAGGTTCTGTTACCTTATGTGGACCTCAAGAGATGCGTTGGATGCGGTATATGTGAATACAAATGTCCGGTCAAAGGGAGACCGGCGGTACTGGTGATAGCCGCAGGGGAATCCAGATCCGTCAGGAATCAGATTTTACTTGATATGCAAGGAGATAGTTATGCACAAGGTAGTCTTGCTTCGCCACGGCGAGAGCGTGTGGAACAAGGAAAACCGGTTCACCGGTTGGACCGACGTTGATTTGTCCGAAAAAGGAAAACAGGAAGCGGTCGATGCGGGCCAGATACTGAAAAAGGAGGGTTATACATTCGACGTTGCCTTCACCTCTGTATTGAAACGGGCGATTCGCACACTCTGGATTGCCCTTGATGAGATGGACCTCATGTGGGTACCTGTCTACAGGGACTGGCGCTTAAACGAACGTCATTACGGAGCGCTCCAGGGACTCAACAAGGCGGAAACAGCAGAAAGGCATGGTGAAGCCCAGGTCCTGGTCTGGCGCCGCTCATATGACACGCGTCCCCCGGCACTGGAGAAAGATGATCCGCGCTATCCGGGCAAAGATCCCCGGTACAGGGATCTGACACAGGAAGAACTCCCGTTAACAGAATGTCTCAAAGACACCGTCGAGCGTTTCCTCCCATACTGGAAGAAGACAATCGATCCTGAAATCAGGTCAGGCAAGCGTGTTGTTATCGCTGCCCATGGGAACAGTCTCCGGGCCCTCGTGAAATATTTGGACGATATCCCGGACGATGAGATCGTAGGACTGAACATACCCACCGGAATGCCGCTTATCTATGAACTGGACCATGACCTCAGGCCTGTGGAGCGGTATTACCTCGGCGATCCTGAATTGGTGAAAAAGGCGATGGCTGCTGTGGCGGGTCAGGGGAAAGCAAAACGTTCTTCACCCGCATAACCCCTTGATACTCAAGCGGTTCGTCTGATTAACGGCTGTTTAAGAAGTATTTTAATAAGAGCCGAAACCCCACGTTTAGACCTGAGTGGGGTTTTGTTTTAGGTACCACATGAAATCAAAGCATGAACAAGATCTGTATACCCCGTCATTTGTCCTGATGGCCGGTGCCAATTTCTTTACTGTATCCAGCTTTGGCTGCTTCTTCCTCTTTCCTCTTTTTATTACGATCCACGGGGGGTCAAAGGCAGACATCGGGATTATCATGGGGGCAGCCGTTCTTTCATCGGTCCTTTGCCGCCCCTGGATCTCTGAGATGATCGACAGGCTCGGGAGAAAGCGGAGCTACGGCATTGGATGCATTATAACGAGTCTTCTGTCGCTCAGCTATCTCATGTTCCGGGGGGAACTGGCCGGATTTTACCTTCCGCTCTTGTTGGTCAGGCTCTTACATGGCGTCGGGCTGGCCATCTGTTTTACATCCGGATTCACCTACATCGCAGACATTGTTCCCAAAGAACGCCTGAACGAAGGGATAGGAATGTTTGGTGTGACTGCTCTTGTGGGAATGGCCATCGGCCCTGTGGTTGCAGAGATCATCATCGGGGAATTTGATTTCCCGTTTTTGTTCCTCGTAGCGGCCGGTATGGCATGTATCGGATTCTTTCTCCATCTCCCCCTGGGGGAGTCGTATGATGGTCGCGTAAACGGATCAGAGACATCCTTTTTCTCTGTCCTGATAAGAAAGAAGATGTTGCTGGTAGCGGTTTTGGCTCTCCTTTTCGGTTTTGGT
>JACKQG010001793.1_pt1 | contig 29089 bp, 30 predicted proteins | sample 8237621 | NCBI WGS metagenome assembly JACKQG01 (sample SAMN15677084, study PRJNA649215) | marine metagenome | biome: marine; feature: Black Sea; material: saline water; isolation source: suspended particulate matter (SPM) from the Black Sea western gyre | collected 2013-06-09/2013-06-10 | depth... | reverse complement strand
GATTTTGAATATTTATTCTTAAATATATTAGTGCGTCAATGTCTCCAATCGCCACTTCAGAGACGAGGACTACAGCCTGTCAGGAACGTCTCTTTTGGGTCGATACTTGCCTTTCCAGAAATATAGTCAATGTCAGCAATGAAGAAATTTGTCAGGTTTGATCTAGTCTGTGCAATGTGTTAGATCGAGTGTGAGTCAGTACACATCACTCATTCAAATACAACTCCGCCATGTCATCTAACTTAGCTTTAACCTCTTTCCAATTAGGCATAACCAGAGTCAATAAACGCCAGAATTTATCACTGTGGTTATGCTCAGCTATATGACAAAGCTCATGCAATATCACGTAATCAATGCATTCTTTTGATGCCTTTACCAAATGAGGGTTGAGCATTAAACGGCCTTTCGTTGAGCAACTTCCCCATTGTTTTTTCATCGCCATAATTCGAAATAACGGTACACCTTCTACCCATGAGGCTTTAGTCAGTACGGTCTGTAAACGCTCATGAAAAACATTCTTTGCATGATTCAAATACCATTGATCAATTAATGCTTTAACTTGCTTTGACTTGTTAGCAAGCTCATTACGTAAAGTTACTTCCAATTTGCCTCGAAGTAACTTCACTGAAGTAACCTCATCAGGCCGATTTAATACTTTTAAGACATATCTTCGACCAAGGTAAAACTGAGTTTCTCCGCTTACGTACTCCCTCGGCAAGACATAATCATGCTGTGAGGAGAACTCCTTGATACTCTGCCATATCCAACGAGCTCGTTTGAGTATTGCTTTCTGAATGGCTTCATTGGTGGCATCATGCGGCGCGGTCGCCACTACACGTTGATCAGGATGAACCTTGATAATTACTTTACGGGAGGACTTAGCGGGTTTCTTTCCATTAATAACAGCATTTTCAGAGCTTGATTCAGCCGCTTTATGGATTATATCGTAATGGATTAATTCATCACCGTACGCAAACACGCCACGCTCTTGCGTGGTCGTTCTTATTTCAGCACTTATGTTTGTCATGAGCGACCGCTATCCACGAGAAAGGCCCAGTCTTGTAATTTGAAGCACCTCTTGAATAAATCGTTCCGCATTCTCAATGCCTAAATCAGCAAACAGCATAGGCAATAACTTCATGCTAATGGCATTTTCTATCTCAGCAGGGTTAATCGAGTATTCAGCCACTGCTGTTTTAACTACGCTGTCAATTTCAAATGCATAGTTAACGAGTTTGTCATCATCTAGTTCAGCATTGCTACGCAACTCTGCATCAAAGAGATGTTTGAACAAACCGTAGTAAGCCTGAGCATGTTTATTTTGTTTACCTTCGGCATCAGAAAATGCGCTGGGCATACCGGCCACCTTGCGGTCTTTAACTTCCTGTTCGAAGTCCGCAAACAAAATATACTGTTTTACTGGTGCATCGAACATCGCTTTGGTATCCGCTATAGCTTTCTTTAATAGCTTAGAGAAATACTCTTGAGCATAAGGGTCGTCTGCGAGATCTTGCTCAATCATCTTGGTAATACGGCCAGTGATCTTGTCAGTCTGGTTGCGGGCTTCGTTATCAGTTAAATCTTGAGGCTTAACGTCTTTACCTAAATTACCGACCAGATAAGCACCCTCAGGCTCTTTAACTTCTATTCCAGCAATGTGTTTATCTAATAACTGCCTGACGTCTTCAGCGTACTCATCATAATCAATAGTCTCATTAGCATCTTCACGCACTTGTTTGCGCAAATCGATAAACATTTTTAGCGTTTGTTTGTAGTGCAGCCTTTTATCTTCAAAACTTTTATCGTCAAAATAGGTTGCGGATTGAAGTGCGACCTTCATACAGTTAGAAAAGGCAGTAAGTGAAGAATAAAACTCATCGCGCTTTTTCAGATTGGTATCAATTAATTGCCCTTCTACATCATTAACCTTTGGCGTAAGTTCCTGGCGAAGTGCAGCCGGGTCCTGCTTGTTTTTAACAGCCTGGAATATGGCCCAGAGTGCATCGTATAACCCCGGCAGCTTTTTATATTCAGTATCCATCCGGTTATATAGACCTTTCAGGTCATCAATATCAAAGCCGCCCTGAGTACGCTCCGCTAAATCCTGATACTTTTCGATGGTAGTATCGAGTTCTTTTAAAATGCCGCGATAGTCAATCAAAAAACCGAACTGCTTTTTGCTGTGCAATCGATTCACCCGAGCAATGGCTTGAATGAGGTTGTGCTCTTTAAGAGGTTTATCGATATATAAAACGGTGTTTTTAGGCTCATCAAAACCAGTTAGCAGCTTATCCACTACGATCATAATATCAGGACCATCATCAAGGCTGAATGCTTCAATGATCGCTTTGGTATAGACTTTCTCATCCATTTTCCCGATATTGCCTTTCCACCAGTTCTGTACGATATCCTTGCTCTCCTGATCAACTGCCTCGTGCCCCTCACGTGTATCGGGAGCTGACATGGCCACAACCGAAGTGACTTTACCTATTTTATCGAGGGCATTTTTATAGCGTATAGCAGAGGCTTTAGAATCGCAGGCCAGCTGACCTTTTAAGCCAAGTTGCTTGAAATTTTGAAAATGATCAGAAATATCATGGGCGATAAGCTCAACCCTGCCTTCCGTTTGATAGATCTGTCCTTTTTGTGAAAACTTACGTTTTAAATCCGTTTTTTGTTGATCCGTCAGTTTCTCAGTTATGCGGTCAAACCAGGCATCAATGGCTTTATCATTCACGTTTAAATCAGGAATACGCTCTTCATATAGCAAAGGGGTAACGGTTTTATCTTCTACTGCCTGCTGCATCGTGTACGAGTGAATGATCTTGCCAAATTTGTTCTCCGTTTTATCGTCCTTTAATAACGGCGTACCAGTAAAGGCTATAAACGCGGCTTTAGGCAAAGTTTGCAACATACGAATATTATTTTCACCGTTTTGGCTGCGGTGACCTTCATCCACTAACACCAATATATTCGGACTCTCGTTGTAACACTCCTTATATTTAATCGCAGAACCAAATTTGTTGATGATAGAGAAAATGACCCGTTCGTTGCCTTTACCTATTTGCTCAGCCAAACGGCGTCCCGAAGTTGCCATCGCATCTTTTTTATCTCTATCCGTTAATACGCCGCCTGTTGCAAAAGTTCGGCTCAATTGATCTTCCAGATCCACCCTATCAGTCACGATAATCACACGACACTGCGCTAGCTGTTCTAACCAAATGAGTGCTTTGGATAAAAATACCATCGTGAATGATTTACCACTGCCGGTGGTATGCCAAATGACGCCGCCGTTACGGGCTCCCTGGCGCACTCCCGACTCGTCAAAGCTGGTAATACGCTTAACCAGCGCTTTTATACCGAACACTTGCTGATAACGAGCCACAATCTTGCCTACTTTTTTATCAAACAAGGTATAGAGACGAGTCATTTCTAAAAGGCGATCTGGTCGTAACAGGCTCACCAATAGCCTGTCCTGGTCGGTAACGGTTAAATCACCATCTGCTATTAAAGATAGATATTCATCCCTGGCCGCGTCAGTGCGATGACCAAACAAGCTGTTGAGCTGGTTATCATTAAGAGCCTGATTCTTTAATCGAATAAACTCAGCTTCAACTATTTCTTCCTCTTTCCATTTAGCCCAAAATTTTTCTGGCGTACCACAAGTACCGTATAAACCATCATGCCCATTGACAGACAATAACAACTGACTATAAGCAAAAAGATGAGGGATTTCCGTTTGGCCCTGGTTGCGAATTTGTTGTGATACGGCTTCACCGAGTGTTGATTTTCCCTCTTTGGATGAGTCAGGGCGTTTGGCTTCTATCACTACCCAGGGCAAACCATTCACAAAACAAACAATATCCGGGATACGATTTCCCGTGCCTTCACTGTTTTGAATAACCATCTCTTCGGTATAGTGGAATCGGTTATTCGAAATGGTATGCCAGTCAATAAGTTGAATGGTAGGCGATGCTTTTTTTCCGTCAATAAACTCAGTTACACTCACGCCATACATCATAGCGTTATAAAGCTTTTCATTAGCACCTTGTAACCCTTCATTCATTGCAGGGTTAAGCTCGTGCATAATTTTATCAATGGCAGTTTCTGAGAGAGGATATTGCTTACCCGTAAACGGAAAGGTTTGCTGACTTAAAAACTCACGCAGAATCGGTAGCAACATTACCTGGCTAGCCGCCTTATTCCCCAAGTTGAGATTGCCACGAAGTTGCTCACAAGCACATGGAGGTATAAAGCTGTAGCCCAGTTTAGACAATAGAGTTAAGGCCGGAATTTTTGAGCTGAATTCTTCTCTGAAATTAGCGATTGGCTTTATCATTTGGAATCCATTATTTTGCTAGCGCTAGAGTTTGAGAGATTTTAATTATTATATTTATGCACTCTTTATCATCCAGGGTGCCCCCCATGAAGCCTTCCGTAATGTAGTTATTCCACTTATCTTTATCATCAACGTGAGGCATGAAATCATTCGAGTTCAAAGTGGAATCCCGTGAAATCATCACCATCAATATCTGCTGGACACTGGGACGAACTGTTTTTCCTTCTAAACGGGGTAACTGAGATACACCTAAACAAATACCAATATCTTTAGAGTCGAGAGAATCACTTTCAACTGTTCGTAGAACATCTGGTTTAAAACAAAATAGGAATATTGATAGAAACCTTAGCAGTTTATATCCTAGATACTGACGCTCTACAAATGCATCACCAGACAATGTTTGGATAATAAAAATATGCCGAACTAAAGTCTCAATCTCCCTTAAAGAGAGACTATGTTCCCTTATTATATCTCTTATAAATGGCAAAAATGCCCCATGTTTAAGGAAGTCTGTTGGGAGGTATGAAGCTTCAGTAATTAGATTTATAAAATGTGTGTATGAAGCATCTGACGACTGATAATTATTACGGTCAGATAGATGAGATAGCTCAAACCTGAACTTGATAAACTTATCCAGGTAGCGTTGTGCAACTACTGAATATCCATAACAATGATTGATAGAGGCTTTAAGCTGTTGTGTATTGGTGATTAAAACAAACTGTACTCCTTCAACATCAAAGGTGTGTTTTATGATTTCCAGCATGCTTACCGCGAAGTTGGGGCGGCAACGATCAAGCTCATCAATGAAAATTATAATTGGCTGTTGAGCAGCAATTTCCTGTAACGCTGTTTGCAAAGTTTTTAAGCTTTCATTCGCCTTCACATGATCTTTCAGCATTGACTCAACGGAAGCATCAATGGCTTTATCTGCTGCTTTCTGTATCTCCTTGTCAAAGTCATCTACAACATCTGCTGCATCTTGCCTTAGAAGGTGCCCCACGCCCGCTTTAGCCAGGGTTTTAAGGCCATACCGAATAGTAGGCAGTGCTTTTTGCATAAAGCCATTACGTTCATCACCTTCTGGTAATATTTTTATCACTTCGGCTAATACTGTCAGTAATGGCTCATCGGCATGGTCTGCCTGAAAGGCATCCACGTAAATCAAGTGATGACTTTCTGCTGGTTTCATCAGGTTAATGAGCTTGTGACAAAATTCTGTTTTACCGGTACCCCAGCCACCATCAATGACCATTGGTGAAACATCAATATCTGAAGCAAGCAAGGTAATCGCTTTTTCGGCAATCACTTTACGACTGAACTCATCACGTTCATCAAAAGTCAGGGCTGTTATATCGATTGTCATTATGCAGCCTCACTTTCATTAACAGTTACACGGCGTTTGCCCGTTAACAATTGCTGCATTAAGGCTTTTTTCTCTAGTTTTATATCGGCAAGTTGTTCCTCTAATAGTTCAATTTCTTTATCAGTATTGGTTAGTACAGATGCAATTTTTTGTTGTTCTAGAATGTTTGGAACTAATAATTTTAGTCGTTTCAATTTTGCTTTATTGAGCGTTTTTCCCTTTATCGCCTGATCTATCTCTTTATCAAAATCCACATATTCTAATGCTTGATAAAGATAATTATTATCTAGGCGAGTCATGTCTTTAATTTGTAGTGCGCATATAGCTTCATTTGTATAGGAGTCCATAGTTAAAAATGCTCTACGCCCTATAGTGAGTTTAAAGCTCATGACAATAGTATCTTTTGGTATCAAAGTTACATTGCTTTTGGATATACCTAAGTTGCTTATTTTTTCTGATGTGCTGGTGATGTATTTTCCTTTTAAATCTCTAATTGATAGCCAATGATTCTCCGAGTCACCATGTTCATCCCAATAATCAGAAACTGTTCTGGAAGGTGTTCCGCCGATCTCTAGGTTGAATAACTCTTCAAACTTAACCTCTTCCCAGTCCTCCTCAAACTCAGCAAAGCGTTTTTTGCCTGTGAGCAGTTGTTGCATTAGGGCTTTTTTCTGCTGTTTACTGTTGTCGATTAGAGCTTGAGTGGCGCTAATCGCTTTATCCCATGTGAATAGGATTTTGGCGATTTTTTGTTGTTCCATAATAGAGGGTAGAATTAGTTCGAGTTTTTCAAATTCCTTCTGACCAAGAGTTTTATTTCGTCCTGCTCCGCCAGGAGAAGCCAAGCCTAATAAGTATTTTCCTTTTGATGTTTTGAATAAATACAATAGGTAATCAATATTGCACAAATTATTCTTGGGTAAAAACTGAGGGAATCGATGTGATGCAATGAACCCTATATCATCATCGGTTGTTTTGGCTATAGCCTGCTCCCAGGCAAATACTATGTTAACAATGAAAGCATTATTAACTATTTGAAAAACCCGTTTATTTCCAATTTTTACTGCGTCTGTTGGTTTTTTATGAAAAATACCTTTGCCATGAGACCTAATACCGATCTCTCGATAAGTTTCACCCTCTTTTGGTGTTACAGCTATGGATATGCGCTCTAGAAAGTCAGCTACTTTTAAAATACTCCAGCCACTAGGAATCATACCCTAACTCCTTAATGTAACTTGCCATTTCTATCTCAACATCTCTCAGTTGAGCTTGTAGATCTAGTCGCTCAGTTCGAACTGCAACCAAATCAATTTCTACTTCCTCTTCGAAGGTATCGACATAACGAGGAATGTTGAGGTTAAAGTCATTTTCAGAAATTTCTTTAACCGTTGCTAGGTATGAATACTTATCGGTGGTTTCACGTATTTTGTAAGTATCGACAATTTTTTGGATATTCTCAGTTGTTAATTCATTTTGGTTTGTGCTTTTCCTGAATTCACTGCTTGCATCAATAAAGAGTACATCGTTGTCTGTCTTCTGCTTTTTGAAGATTAGTATCGCAGCAGGAATGTTTGTGCCAAAGAAAAGGTTGGCTGGTAAGCCTATGACCGCATCTAATAGGTTTTCTTCAATCAGTTGCTGGCGAATTTTACCTTCAGATGATGCTCTAAATAACACCCCATGAGGCACTACTACCCCCATACGGCCGCTTTCTGGTTTTAACGTTTCGATCATATGTGAAATAAAGGCATAGTCACCTTTGGTTTTCGGTGGCACGCCACGGCGGAAACGCCCGTAGTGATCACTTGCTGCATCTTCGTGGCCCCATTTATCTAAGGAGAACGGAGGGTTGGCAGTCACGATGTCAAAGTGCAATAAACCGGTGCCGTCTTTGTCTTTTAACAAAGGATTGCGAATGGTGTCGCCCCATTCAATGCGGTGATTATCTTCACCGTGCAGAAACATATTCATTTTGGCCAATGCCCAGGTAGAACCAATTGATTCCTGGCCAAACAAAGCGTATTTTTTAGAGCCGTTAAAGTTATTGCGCACCATGCGACCACACTTCATCAATAGCGAACCTGAGCCACAAGCAGGGTCGCATATTTGGTCGCCTTCTTGTGGCTCTAAAATTGTTGCCAATAAGTCGGATACTTCTGGCGGGGTATAAAATTCACCTGCCGTTTTTCCGCCTCCCGCAGCAAAGTGTTTAATAAGATATTCATAGGCGTTACCGATGATATCTAAAGTGCCTACACGATTTGGACGTAAGTTGAGGATGTCTTTGCCAAAGTCTTCTAATAAGTGACGCAACAAATCGTTCTTTTGCTTTTCTTGTCCTAATTTGTCGGTGTTAAAGCTGATGTCCTGGAACACATTTTTTAACTTGGTGCCGTTGGCTTCTTCAATCGCATGTAGCGCCTTATCAATACGCTGACCATTGCCTGCCTGATGACGTAGTTCGTACAGATCCCAGAAGCTTGCATTATCGGGTAAGACAAAACGCTGCTTGGCCATCATCGCTTTAATTAATGCTGAATTATCGCCATGCTGCTCCACGAGATTGTCATACTCGTCTTTATACACGTCAGAGATGTACTTTAAGAACAGCATGGTGAGTATGAAGTCTTTGTAGGTATCTGAGCTGATCACTCCACGAAAGGTGTCACAGGCAGCCCATACGGCTTTGTTGATGTCATCTTGATTAATCTGGCTGTTTGGCATTGTGTTAATCCTTTAGGTTTCTATTTAAATAGGTCGTTGGCAATGGCATCAATTTGCTGTTGCCGATTGTCGATTAATTTCGTTAGTAGCTGTTTTTCTTTTAGGGCTTTGTCGGCGAATCGCATGAGTATTATTTGCTGTTCTAGCGGAGGCAAAGCGACCAAGGCTTGTTCAAGCACAGCTCGCCGGATACTCACTTGGGCGCTGCCCTCAGCCGACTGACGGAAGTAGCGCTGTAGTGAGGTCTGGTTGAGTTGCCATGCAATAAATTCGGGCAGTATGCCGTCAGCAGTTTTTAGAGTGATGCGGAAAAAGTGCTGTGCGCACACGACTTGACGATCCAGGTTGGAGATACACGTGGCCATGTTTCTTGCGCCTCTAGCAGCAAAAATGATGCTCCCTTCTCTTAGCCAGTCCGGGCGCTTTCGCCCGGTAATTTGGGTATAAATCACTCCGTCCCAGTTAACCTGCCCATCAGTATCAATATCTCTAACCTGTATTACCTGGCAGTCCCCGTGATCATGCTCGGGAATCGCCCCCCGAAAAGGATGCCCGGCTTCAATATCGGCAATTTCGTGTAGTTTTACCTTCATTTAAGTTTGCATCATTTAAAAGATGCGCAAATAGTGCTTGATTTTCACCACAAGGTCAACGTATATTATATTAATCGCATCATTTTAATGGTGCATATATTAATTAACAAAATGGTGATAGTCATGGGTTATGAAGTGGATATTTTAGGAGTTGGTGATAAGTCGAACAGTGGGGATGCTATTGCTTTACGGTATGGCGACCTGCATGGAGAGCGCAGCCAGCAAACAGTCGTTGTCATTGACGGTGGCTATAAGGCGAATGGTCAAAAACTGGTAGATCATATTAAAAGCCATTACGGGACAGAGAAAGTTGACTTGGTGATTTCGACACACCCCGACCAAGATCATATAAATGGGTTAGAAGCTTTGATTGACCAATTGGAAGTCACTGAGCTGTGGATTCATCAGCCGTGGGATCACAACCAGGGATTGTCGGATAAATTTAAAGATGGGCGCATAACTGATAACAGTATCGGGATGTGCCTCAAAGATAACCTGGAGTCAGCACATAAGCTAGTAAGACAAGCGCTGGGTAAAGGGGTTACTGTTAGCGAGCCCTTTACAGGGCGCGAGTTGGGTTCAGTGAAAATTATTGGCCCGACTCTACAATATTATGAAGAGCTAATACCACAGTTTGAAGGAATGCCTGATGTCAAAAAGGCGGAAGATGCTCGATCGATGTTTGAGGGTTTATTGGATGCGGCAAAGACGGCGATCAAGAAAATCATGGTTTCATGGGGTGAGGATAAAATCGATGATGAGGACGGAACTTCTGCGAAGAACAACTCCAGTGTGATCACCCAGGTTATTGTAGATGGCCGTAGACTGGTGTTCACAGGGGATGCAGGAATTACCGCCCTTGATATGGCCGCTGATGAGCTGGATGCTTGTATGAGCGGTGCTGACCTGAAGTTTTTACAAATACCACACCATGGTAGTCGCCGTAATGTGGGCCCTTCAGTACTGGATCGGATAATTGGTGCGCCGATTGCGGAGGGAGAGTCTCGTGGTATATCGGCCATTGCATCGACGGCAACCGAAGGTGACCCAAAGCACCCTCACAAATCGGTTCTCAATGCTTTTACACATAGGGGGGCAACGGTGAGTGCAACTCGTGGTAGCGGGATACGGCACAAGTTTGATGCACCGGATCGTGAGGGGTGGTCATCTCTTGTCCCAGAGCCGTATCATTTTGAATACGATGACGAAATTGCCTAAAGGAAGTGTAATAATATGGATTTGAAAAAGGAAAATAACCGGTCGGTTTTTTTAATTTTAGCAGCGGCAATTTTAATTTGCTCCGGATTCCAGCTGGGATTTGAGAGTTTACCAAGCTGGATTGAGGCCGGGGTATCAGGTGCCGTTAGCCTGATTCTCTCGGCTGTTCTGCATATGTTGAGTAATCTTCTTGGGCATAACATAAAGCATAAGCTGGTATTCACTCGGGTTAGTAATGAGATGCCTGGTAATCGCTGCAATACTCTGTGCATGAAGGACCCCAGGATTGATATGGAGGTAGTAGGCACCAGATGGCCGGATGTTTTTTCAGAAGAAACGTCAGCTAGTGACAGAAACAGTCGTTGGTACAGATGTATCTATAAGGGCGTCAAAGATGCGCCTGAAGTGTTGCAAGCCCATCGTAACTTTTTGCTCTACCGTGATGTGTTTTCCGGCTTAATCGGTGTAGCCCTGATTGTTTTGGGCTGGTCTCTTTGGGGGCCAGAAGATTTATTCGGCGCGATTAAAACTTCCGTTTATGTCGTACTGGGCGTGTTCGCGCTGGTATCGATGATTGCCGCCAGAAACGCGGGGAACCGGTTTGTTGTTAACGCCGTTGCCGCAGCCATTTAATGTATCGGGGGGTGGCAACAATCTAGAATCACATTTCCAATAAGACATATCAGTACTTGAAAAATGTTATCCATTTTTCTAGCTTCTTTGATGATAAAAACGGTTTAGTCGTCAATCGAAAACTTTTTAATGAATTTTGAGTTAATCAGTTGTCTTGTAACAACAGGAAATTACATTCTCATCACAATCTAATATGGATTTAATATGAGTATTTAATTTTCCATGGAGAGTAAACCTAAGCACACTACTCAACTCCATAGATAGATAAGATGTTATTTTATTTATCGTATCAGATGAGATCATATTGTTATTTTCTGAAGAGAGGGAAAATAATTTAATAAAATGATCAATGCTCAAGTTAGAAATTACACGTGTTGTATAACTGTTCAAAGTTAAATCTTCTTTAGGTGAAAAGTACTGCTTTTTTTTTAGCCTTAGTTTCAATAAAACAGTTGACTGAATATTCATGCATTCAGATTCAAAATCATTAAAATTATTTTCACATAACTTCCTGGAGTGACTCGAAGAAATTCGGCAATTCAAAGGCCGAGCCTCGTAAATTAAACATTTATTAGTTTTTAGATCTAAACATGGGCAAGGCTCTCTAAGGCTCCACCGTTGATAATCAGATTTCTCATTAGCGTTTATAGAATGAATATTGGTAGACCGTTCATAAATTAATTCAATGGATTTTTTATCTAAATTTCTAGCAATCCAGGCTGAAATTGATATAGCCTCGAACGGTGTTATTTGTACATTTTGATAACAACAATATGAACAACCTTTAATACAGCCATTATTAAAACCAAGCTTTATAGTTTGCTTATAGATATCATCTGAAAGATTTTGACCCCAATCTAGCAAAACTTCTGCAACCTTTATTGCTTGTTTTGTAGAATGACATTTAGTAAAAGTTGCAATAGCTTTTCTCAGCGGCGCCTCAAGATCTACAACAGTAATCATTTCTTTAATGCTCGTACCTGAATTGGGTACAAACTACCATGTTCCTAAAATAGGAACAATGCAAAAGACTATCTCTTCAGATAAATACTTATCCCTACTTTCATGGCTTAAAGACGCACGCATGAAAAATAATTTATCAATGCGAGATTTGGCTATAAAATTGGACACCCCCCATTCTTTTATCGGGAAGATTGAAACAGCAGAAAGAAGGCTAGATATCTATGAATATGTTATTTACTGTGAAGCCTTAGGCTTAGACCCAAAGAAAGGGTTGGATATTATTAAATAAGTTGTATTTTCAAACTTTGGTTCACTAATACTGTCGCTTGATCAAAAAGTGTCAGGTACTGACTGTTTATGCTTCAAAACGGCGAGTGCCATTTTATGCTACAAACCCATGTTAAATTGAACCAAATAATGGCAGCGAGTTGAGTCGACGTCATCCGTAATACGAGATCCGGTCTATACCGAAATTTCTGGTGCTGTCTGAAAATCACCCATTCAAATAGCTAGAGTCAGACTTTGGCACCAAGAAGATTTTCGAATTTGAAATTGATTATTAGCTCGGGAAGGGGCTATCGTTAAAATCGAATTCAATCGAAACAATAATTAAAGTAGTCATTAGTATCTGATAAATGAACTAGAGCAATCGACCCGTTGTTGTCATCCCCTACAGTTTATAGGAAGCTTTTAGTTGGTGGAGGTATCTGAAATATAATGATAACTCAGTGAATAGGAGTTATCTTTCTAAAGCAGACGTTCGAGTTTTTGATATGATAGTAGGAGAATTACTAAATAACTTACGTTAGGAAATCGTGTCCCGAATGACGGCTTTGGTAGCAGAGCTGACAGGCATGCAGATTAGGGAAATGATGATGAAAATGATCTCAGCAGAAAATTAAATGTATATACAAAAACACAGGATTATAAGGAAAGGTTTTGGAACACATGGTTAATTTGGATTTTCGTGGAAATTGGGGTTCGTGCGTAACGAATCCTGAAAATACCCTTGACCTAACAAAACCGTCAACATTGCTTCGTATGCGATCCTGCTGATGATGATTGCTCAGGTGTGTGAGCTTGAAGTGGGTGAGTTTATTCATACGCTGGGTGATGCGCATCTGTATTCGAATCATATGCAACAGGTGGATCTGCAGTTGAGCAGAACGCCCTATACATTACCAACAATGCGCTTGAATCCGCAAATTAAGGATCTTTTTGAATTTACATTTGACGACTTCGAGCTAATCGATTATCAATGCCATGAGCATATTAAAGCGCCGGTCGCTGTTTAGTATTGAGGTAAACCGAAATGAACAACATTCAAATTAATGTAAAGACCCGTTATATCGAAGAACAGTCTAATCCTGATAAGGATTATTACGTTTTCGCGTATACCATCACCATCATGAACAAGGGTGATCAGCCCGCCAGGTTGCTGAACCGGCACTGGGTGATTACCGACTCCAATCATAAGGTACAGGAAGTGCGAGGTGAAGGCGTAGTTGGAGAGCAGCCACATTTAAAACCGGGCGAGCAGTTTGTGTATACATCCGGCACCATGCTTGAAACCTCGGTTGGCACCATGCGTGGTAGCTACGAAATGAAGGCGGATGATGGGGTGATGTTTGATGCAGACGTGCAGGAGTTTGTGCTGTCGACGCCACGCGTTTTGCATTAAGCGCCTATTACGCTGCCGCAGTTTATTATTTTTGTAGGTTTATCCAGCAGATGACTTTACGTTATAGCTATACGCTGATTGCGCCGGTCTATGATGCTATCGTGGATCGTGCGACGCGCTCTGTGCGACAGATTAGCCTTGGGCGTATCCGCGCGCTGGAAAATCAGCAGATTTTACTGACAGGTGTGGGAACCGGGCTGGATATTCCCTATCTGGATGCCAGAGCAAACTATAGTGCCATCGATTTAAACCCGGCGATGTTATCCAGGGCTAAACAGCGTGCGCGGCAACGGCCGGATCTGACAATAAAATTCCAGCAGGCTGATGCGATGAAGCTACCGTTCGAAGATAACCACTTCGATGTGGTTGTAATGCATCTGATTCTGGCCATCGTACCGGACTCTGTGGCGGCCCTGAAAGAAGCCTGTCGTGTGGTTAAGCCGAAGGGTCAGATTCTGGTGCTGGACAAGTTTCTAAAGCCTGGGCAGTGGGCATTGGGTCGTCGATTTCTCAATATAGGGTTAAGGCATATTGCGACGAAAACCAATGTAGTGTTTGAAGAGCTGCTGTCAAAATGTGGAAATGTTTCTGTGTTGAGTGACCAGCCAGCTTTGGCAAACGGCTGGTTCAGATATATTGAAATGGTGAAAAATAATGCTAACAGCAACAAACCGGTAGAGTAGTGGTATGGCAGTGTATGTAATTGGCGATGTGCAGGGGTGTTATCGGGAGTTAAAAAAGCTGCTTAAATTGGTGGGCTTTAAGTCGGATAGTGACCGCTTATGGTTTGCTGGCGATCTGGTAAACCGTGGCGCCGATTCCCTACAGACCCTGCGCTTTGTAAAGGCGCTCGGTGACCAGGCGATAACGGTACTGGGTAATCATGATCTGCATCTTCTATCCGCGTTTTATAGCGGAACAAAACTGCGCTCAAACGATACACTGGATGCAACCTTAACCGCCCCGGATAGTGAATCCCTGATGCAATGGTTACGCTTCAGACCGCTGTTGCATCATGATATTGACCTGAATTTTACCATGGTCCATGCGGGTATCTATCCCGGCTGGAGTATTTCGGATGCGACGCTGAAGGCGCGTGAAGTGGAGGTGCAGTTACAGGGTGAGGATTACCTGCAATTTTTCAAAAACATGTACGGCAATAAGCCGAATATCTGGTCCGATGATCTGACGGGTATGGCCCGCCTGCGCTTTATCACCAATGTATTTACCCGTATGCGCTATCTGCAACCGGATTTATCACTCGATCTGACGGCCAAGGGGCGCCCGGAAAGAGTTAAACAGGAAAATGCCAAACCCTGGTTTGAGTTTAAGCAATCGGCCATCAAGTTTAACCGCGTGGTATTCGGGCACTGGTCCACCTTGCCCACCGATCAATACGGGAACTGTTTTGCGATCGACAGCGGTTGCATCTGGGGCGGTCGCTTAACGGCTTTACGCATCGATAAAAAGTCCCCGCGCTGGTTCAGCCTGTCCTGTGATGAGGCGGCGATAGAAGGTTCTGACTGACTGCTAGCGCAAGCTATTAAGTTGCCCTGTTTTGACATACTCATTGTGGTGCATTCCGATTTTTAATCTATACTTGAAGCTCTCTTAAACGAAAGGTTTCTTTTAGATGTCTATAAACCGCCGCGACATCATGCAGATGCTTAGAGATGAAAATGAGTTGCTGAAAACACGTAATCTCCAGGTCAGCCGCAGACTTGCGCGATTACAGCAGGCGTTTCGAGTATTGATTGATATCGATGAAAAAACACAGCTGATCAACGTACAACCGGATGTGTCGAAACTATTCAGTCAGTTACTGCAACTGGTATTGCATACCTGTAACTGTGAGAATGGCTCGTTGATCATGCTGGATGATGAAGAGCTGGAGCTGGAGTTTGTTGAAGTCATTGGCGTTTCGCGTGACTCTTTACTGAATCATCGGCTCAGTGTCGAAACTGGAATTGTCGGCAATGTGATTAAAACAGGACAGGCCATTCTGGTTGAAAATGTCCATAGTTCCAGAAAGTGGTCATCGTCCATCGATGAGTATCTGGACTTTCATACGGCGTCACTGATGTGCGTGCCACTTCGAATAGATAAAAAAATAATCGGTGCGATCGAAGTCGTGAATAAGACCGGCGACAGTCCTTTTGATGACAATGATCTGAATGTGATTAGAGTGGCTGCCTGCTATGTCGGTCTGGCTTTACAACGTGCCGAACAACTCATTTTAGCAGAGGAAGATTGAATGAAGAGCAGATATCTAAGGATGTTGATTCCGGGTCTGATAAGTCTGTTCTGTACAGTTTTTTTTCCTGTACAGGCGGATGATTCGGTTCAGTATGAATTTGTAGAATCTTCGCGCTCTATCATGCGTGCCGGACCGGATCAGTCGCTGGCGATGCTGCTACAGCAGATCTACCCCGACCATCAGGCACTCTGGCCACGCCTTGAGCAGGAAATCAGGGAACGTAATCCGCATGCCTTTAACCGCTATACCGGTAACATAATTCCAGGAGAGAGAGTACAGCTGGTGACGATTAAGGTCATTCGTAAGAGCCGGGTGCTTAACCTGAGTGTTGTCGGTAATGTCACTAAGGTCGAGGGATATGCAACTGCAACCGACAAGTCAGGCACGGATCGCAGATTAGTCGATAATGATGATCTATATGAAGGCGACCGGCTCACCACGGATAAGGATTCAACCCTCAAAATAAAGATGGTTGATGATGCCGAGATCCTGCTGAAACAAGATTCATCCCTGCGACTAACGGAATATACGCTAAAATCCGGATTCGAGCCGGGCAGTACCAGTATTCTGGATTTGATTAAAGGCGGTCTGCGTAAAATCACCGGTTCGATTGGTGCGAACCCTCTGAGTATCTATCGATTTCAAACGGGTGTGATGACGATAGGGGTTCGGGGTACGGATTATGTGGTTAAGCTGTGTACCGAAAATGACTGTAAACAGTCGGCGGGTAGAAATGATAGTGATGCACGATTGCATGTAGTGGTACTGGATGGGCTGATTTCTTTGCAGGATGAAGAGGGCAGCGTCGGTGAGCTCATTATGGGCCAGTACGCGATTGCCACCAGCACCACAAAAGTTATTGTTAACGATGAAGTTCCAGTGAATGGATTACTGAACAGCGAAGAGCAGGAAATTTATAATAAGGCTCACTCCTCGTCCAGCTCAGATAAGAACTCGATCTGGCCCTGGATACTGGGTGGGGCTTTATTTGGTTTATAACAAAAGAAAAGGTTTGAAATTATGAATTTTGCCAGTATGCATAATTACTACGAACGCCTGGTATTTGATTATATCAATCGGCAGTTGATCGATCAGTACGAAGATATGGATGAAGAGTTTTTCCTCGACGTTGCCTGTTATTCGCTGTCTAAACTACCAGCACGCTATATCCGCCATGAGATCGACATGATGTTTTTTCTGACACCAGAAGAAGAAGAAAAAATGGACCTCAAGGTCACTGAAACGATTCAGGCAGCAGCGCAATTTATCTATGGAAAGATACAGCAGGCGGGCGTGGCTTAAATATGCAATTGACTCTGATTAAAAAAGCAGGGAATGGCGAGAATGTGCGTAGGCGGCGCCGATTCAGGCCGCAATGGCGCCAGCAATCTCCAGTAGTTTTTTGATGGTATATTGTTTGTTGCCGATGACAACCGGTTGATGAAGTTGCACATAACCTTCAGCAAAAGCGACCAGTCGGTTATTTTTGACCAGATAGGTGCCATTCGTCGAGTGCAGGTCTCGCAGATAAATTTCACCATTCATAATCTGGATCTCTGCGTGCTGTTTGCTGACAGACTTGTCATCCAGAAAAATATGACCTTCTCTTCCAATGATATAAGTTCGACTTTCCATAGGTTTTTGCTCCATAACGCGACCCTCCAAAATGGAGAAATTATTGTAATTGAATCAGGCTCATGATTCTACCCCCCTAAAAAGGTGAATTTTATTTGCGTAAAAATTTCACAAAATCGTAAGCGTGGGCATTACGCTCGTCTGCAGGGTGTTTCTCACGCCACACTTCGTGCCATTCTGCGGCGTTTATGGCGGGAAACCAGGCATCCCCTGTGAACTGGTGGTGAATTTCGCTGATATACAGTGTTTCTGCCAGCGCGAGTGTTTGCTGATACAGGCTGGCGCCACCAATCAACATCGCTTCCGGTTCATCCTGAACCAGATCCAGCGCTGCCTGAATACTGCTTGCCGTATCGCAGCCGGGTATCTGATAGGTATCATCCCGGCTGATAATAATGTTTTTTCTACCGGGCAGTGGCCTGCCGATCGATTCGTAAGTTTTGCGCCCCATCAATATCGGCTTATTCAGGGTGGTTCGTTTAAAGAAGGCCAGATCCGCCGGTAAATGCCAGGGCAGCGTATTGTTATCACCGATCAGGCGGTTTTCATCCATGGCGGCGATGATGGACAGAGAGGTTTTCATAGGTCTGGTTTGCTGGAGTGATTAGAAAGCTGGGCGAAGTGTTGCAGGGTCAGGTTTTCTGCCCTACAGCCCGGATCGATGTCGAGTGACAGCATCGTTGCGCGATCGATAAACAGCTTGAGTGAGTTGCTGATGGTTTTTCGGCGTTGATTGAAGGCTGCCTGCACCAGTGCGGCAAAGGTTTCCATATCATCCACTGTGACTGGAGGTTTTGCATGGGGGATCAGGCGGATGATGGCAGAGTCCACTTTAGGTGGCGGACTAAAGCTGCCAGGAGGAACATCAAACAGGTACTCACACTGGCAATGATACTGCATCATCACCGAGAGTCGTCCATAGTGCTTGCTGTTTCTGTTTTCCTGGTCGGGGTGCGCGATGATGCGTTCGGCGACTTCCTTCTGCACCATGAAATGCATGTCCTTGATCAACTCCTGGAATTTCAGCATATGGAACATCAGAGGGGTGGAGATATTGTAGGGCAGATTCCCCGCCAGTCTGAAGGGAGCTTCGAGGGACAGTTGTGACATGTCAATTTGCAGTACATCACTATTGATAAGATGCAGGGTACCGAAAGGTTTTGAGTTTTTCTGCAACAGTGGGATCAGATCCCGATCCAGTTCAATCGCGGTTAACTCTTCACAGCGCTGCAGCAACGGAAAGGTCAGCGCACCTTCACCCGGTCCGATTTCAATAATGCTGTCGGTAGGCTGTGGATTCATCGCACTTAGCAGCTTACGAATAATATTCTTGTCGTGTAAAAAGTGCTGGCCGAATCGTTTTCTCGGTTTATGTTTTAACGCTTCGCTCATGTCAGAGGCTGGTCTCGGTATTAGTGTTGTGAGTTGTAATCAGTGGCTGATCGCATGACTGGCCGCTTTTTCGAGCGCCAGTATCAGCGAAGAATGATCCAGGCTTCCACCGTTTTGTTCTGCTGCGCAGCTGTTTAGCAGTTGCAGGGTAACGGCGGTGTTGGGCAGGCTCAGCCCCAGTTCCTGGGCAGTATTCAGTGCAAGTTTCAGGTCTTTACGGTGCAGGTCAACCCGGAATCCGGGTTCAAACTGGCGCTTGATCATTCTTACGGCCTGTTTCTCCAGTACGCGTGAACTGGCAGAACCGCCCATCAGCGCCTGTCTGACCAGCTCAGGGTCTGCACCGGCCTTGGATACCAGCACCAGTGCTTCAGCAACCGCTTCGATATTGATCGCGACGATCATCTGATTGGCGATTTTACAGATCTGGCCGGTACCGACATCGCCCACTCGGGTGATATTTTTTCCGAGCAGGGCAAACAGGGGTTTAATCTGTGCAAAGGTTTTGGGGTCGCCGCCCACCATGATCGACAGGCTGGCCGCTTCGGCACCACTCTGCCCACCGGAGACCGGCGCATCCAGATATTCGCAACCTGCTTCATTGGCCCGATAGGCAAAGCGAATGGTTTCGCTTGGCGATATGGAGCTCATGTCGACGATGACCTTACCGGCCCGGATCGATGAGAGTATACCGTTTTCACCGAGTAACACTTTTTCCACATCGCTCGTGTCGGGCAACATGGTGAAAATAATAGCGGATTTTTCAGCGACCGCAGCGGGGGAAGCACAGATATGCAGACCCTGCGCTAACAGATCCGGATGGATGTCTGAAACATTGGTACAGCTATACAGGCTATGACCGGCGGTCATTAAGTGAGAGGACATGGGCTTACCCATCACCCCCAGGCCAATAAATCCAATACGCATGGTTTTCTCCAGAAATCGATACGGTGCCGGAATCACAAAAATTGTGAACCGGTGTCTAGTTTAACTGCCAAACCGCGCGAAGGGAAAGCGCATTGAGGATGATTCTGTGTGTCCTCTAGATCAGGCTGATGCGGGTGTCGGCATTGTGTCGGTTGATGCTGAACTCAACTTCACAATATTCATTGTTGAGATCGACCGGAGTCGGGTCATCCGCACAGTTACAGCCGGCAATAATACTGGAATAAAAAATTCCCGTGGTTACGATCAGTTCATCCTGCTGTTGACGAACCGTGTTCACCATGATCTGTATATTGTCGGTAAGGGCATGACTGCCAAACTGCAGGCCCTGCTGCAGGGGTAACAGATCGAGCGCGAGCTGTAGCACTTCCTGCGAAAAAATTTGCTGGAAGTCTTTGCTATTAACGGCTTGCAGGCTGTTGTTTAGTTGAATCATGTTGGTCCACGGCTGATTGCTCCTGACAGTATAAGCCAGACAGACCTGGAGTGATGTGTGTATTCTGGACAAACAATGGGATTATGTTAGCGTTGATTTTTTTCACCTCGGGTATTGTTGACGATGACGATTATTCTGTCTGCGCATGATCTGGTAAAGGCCTATCCGGATGTGATCGCGGTGGATGGCATTGGGTTTCAGGTAGAGTCCGGCAGTTGCTATGGCCTGCTGGGCCCGAATGGGGCCGGCAAAACCACCACCATGGAATTACTGGAGGGTATCATCCAGCCGGATCGCGGGCAGATTCTGTATCAGGGCAAACCGATCGATAGCCGTTTCAGGCATGAGATTGGGATTCAGTTTCAGTCCACCTCGTTACTCGACTTTCAGACCGTACAGGAAGCGCTGGTGATGTTTGCGGCGCTGTATGAAAAAACGGCAGATCTTGCCGCATTGATCGAGCTGTGCCATCTGCAGGAATTTATCGAGCGCGATACGCGCAAGCTTTCCGGCGGTCAGCGTCAGCGCCTGTTGCTCGCCATCGCACTGGTGAATGATCCGCACCTGGTTTTTCTGGATGAGCCGACCACCGGACTCGATCCACAATCAAGACGAAACTTCTGGGCGCTGATCGAAGGTATTAAGCAGGCTGGAAAAACTATCATCCTGACCACGCATTACATGGAGGAGGCCTATCGCTTATGCGATCAGATTGCGATTGTGGATAAGGGCAGGATTATCATCGAGGGCAGGCCGGATGATTTACTGCAACAGCATTTCGCCTCGACCGTGATCCGCCTGCCGGGCTCCGCGATTAAACCGGCGCAGCAACTGCCGGACGATATTAAGCTGGTGGACGGGCAGTTCGAAATGTTTACCGATGATGTGCCAAAGTCGATCGCCAGACTGGAGCTGCTGGGGGTGGGCCTGGGTGATTGTCAGATCAGTGCGCCGTCGCTGGAGGATCTGTTTTTAAAGCTGACCGGGCATGCCCTGAGAACCTGAGGATCGAGCATGAATATTAAACGAATGATGGCAGTGATGCGCGCGCGATTTCGTGAGTTTTATCGCGACACCGCATCCTGGACGTGGAATCTGATGATGCCGCTGCTGATCATTTTCGGGTTTTACTTTATCTTCAGCGGTGACAGCAGGGAGCTGTTTAAGGTGGCTCTGTATAACAGTGAGGCGACGTCTCAGCAGGAGCTCAGTTTTCTGCAAACCGAACACATTCGCTTTATCGAGGTCGACGATCTGGCCGTGGCTATTGTGCGCGTGCAGCGCCATCAGTTTGATATGCTGCTGGATCGGTCCAGCACGCCGCCGCGTTACTGGGTGAATCCGCATTCTGCCAATGGTTACATGCTGGAAAAGCTATACCATGAATCCTTTTCAGCCACTCGCATCGAGCTGCAGCGTGAGCTGGTGAGCGGACAGGATATCCGTTATGTCGACTGGCTGGTACCGGGTGTGCTGGCGATGAACATGATGTTTTCCTGTCTGTGGGGCGTCGGCTGGGTGGTGGTGCGCTACCGCAAGAATGGTGTGCTGAAGCGTCTACAGGCCACACCACTGACACCGTTTGAGTTTCTGACGGCGCAGGTGATCGCCAGAATTATCATCATCATCGGGGTCACGCTAACGGTGTTTGTGGGGGCGAATCTGGTGGTTGGTTTTACCGTACGCGGCTCCTATCTGGCGCTGTTTCTGGTGTTCCTGAGCGGGGCGGCCTGTTTGACCAGTATGGGGCTGATCGTCGCTACCCGGCTCAAGACCGAAGAGGTGGCCGACGGGATGCTGAATCTGATCAGCTGGCCAATGATGTTTTTTTCCGGGGTATGGTTTTCGATGGAAGGCACCCATCCATTAGCGCAGTTGATGTCGCAACTGTTTCCACTCACCCATCTGGTGGATGCGGCCAGACGTATCATGATCGACGGTGCCGGTGTGAGCGGGGTGGCGTTTGAAATCAGCCTGTTAAGTGGACTGACGGTGCTGTTGCTGCTGGTTTCCGCACGCCTGTTTCGCTGGACCTGAACGCGTAATAAGGATGTGATCGTCGCGCTGTTTATTTTTTAAGCAGGCTTTGCAGCGAGACGCTGTTATCGGCCTGTGGCAGTGGTTTATCCACCGCTTTACTCTGAAAGTATTTGTAACCGTTAAGCATTGCGGAAATCTGTGCACCCTGTCCCTTCACGTCATGGATGGCGGCAAACAGGGGATGAATCAGACTAAAATAAAGTACCAGAGTGGCGACGATGGCATGCAGCTGCGTCATCGACAGGCCCGCGAAAAAGAGTGCATTGCCGATCAGGTAGCCGCTGATCGTAGTGACGATCAGGGTCGCAATCAGCAGCAGATACAGCGGTTGCCACAGCGGGTTGTAGGCATACCAGTCCGGACAGGGCAGTCTGCCCAGCGAGGCATAAAACTTGATGGTCTGGAGCAGGATATGGCGCTGCTCTCTGCTCGGAATCAGTAGTCGCCAGTGACCGGAACCTGGTTTAAACAGCAAATAGATGCGAAACGCCAGTACCACTGAAAGCGCCTGCCCCAGCATAATATGCCAGTCTGTCCAGGCCAGGATATCGACATCCGAATGCTGGATTAGCCAGGCACTGATCAACAGGAAAGTAGTGCCGGCAGCAATCAACCAGTGAGTGATGCGCTGGGCTTTTGAATAGATGGCGATACGTTGAATTGGATTCGACATGGGGTTTCTCTAAATTATCGTGAATAGTGTATTCGTCGGAACAGGATTTTACCCATAGCGCGGGTAATGCCTTACCAGCCTCCGCCGCCGCCACCTCCACCACCGCCTCCGGAAGAGCCGCCGCTGGAGCCGGATGATGACCCGGGTGCGGTCGAAGCCGAGCTGATCGCCGAATCCAGATTGCTGGATAGCGAATCGGCAAAACCACTGTAGGTATGAGACGCGTGATAGTACAGAAAACCGGACGGCTGGAAACCTTTCTGCACCAGGCCGGCCGCAATCGAGCGTTCCAGTTTTTCTGACCAGGCATGATCGACGCCGAGTGCCAGTGCATACGGTAGAAAGCTTTGATAGATGTCACTGCTGAAGCGCGGTGCGCCGGAGAGTTTGATTTCATCTTCCTCCGCCACACTCAGATAAAGCCTGAACCCTTCGATTCGGTTGAGCAGTTTGCGCCCGGCCAGAGTAGGGGCCTTGAGCCACTGCTGGAACAGTACGTTGGTGGCGATCAGCAGGTAAAGGCTGATGGTCAGCGGCCATGCCACCAGGCCCAGCAGTGGTTTAATCTGGGCCATTGAAATGTTTAGAATAAAGAAAAACAGGCCTAGAAATACCACCTGAATGGTCATGCTGGCGATAGAAAAGCGCTTATGCCGGGTGAGTGCCCGCCAGAACTGAAGCCCGATAATCAGAAAGGGAATCAGGCTGAAGATCGAAGCCACCAGTGTAGCCTGCAGGATATCATCGTGTGGAATCCGGCTGAAAGAAAACAGAATAGTCAACACGGTGAGCGCCAGACCCATCGTAAACAGTCCGCTATTGGTCAGGAAGTAAAGCTTTTCGAAGTCCCTGCGTAACGAGGTTTCATGCTGGTTGATCGCGTTTGCGATTCTGACATGTTCTGTCTGGCTGAGCGTGATCTGCTCGGACTGGCCGAACAATTGCTGCAGTATGACGCTTTCTCCGGCCGCTAGTGTCGCAGAACCCGATGGTTGTTTTTGCAGGGTAAACTGTTTCCTCTGGTTTTGCTGAATGCTGATATAGCCCTTGATGGTCAGATTGACAATGGCTGCGGTAAAGCAGGTTTTGTCGTAAGCCATCCGGCTGATAAAGCGGGTGGAAGCGGGGGAGAAGCCTGACGGCGGTTGATACAGCGGCATAATCACCCTGCTGGCGGGATCTTTGCCAACCTTATACCAGGCGATTGAATAATATAAAAGTAGCAACAGAAATCCTCCCGCAGCGATCAGGCTATGCGCATTATCATCGATGAAGTACTGCCTTTTGCGGGTTGAGTCTGGTTCGTTGATAATGCCTTTGGGCCAGCTGGCAACGATGGTCAGCCCTTCGTTGCGGTTTAATGCCTGCGTGGTTTCGAAGTGGAACTGATTGCTCAGCTGCGGGTAATGGGTCAGGTTTTGCTGGGTTGATCCTTTTTTACCAGTGAAGCCGCCAAGTGCTACAGAATGACTGCTAACCGGCTCGGGCAGGGTTACGTTGGCGGATGCCTGCAGGATCGGGAAGCTCCAGTCATTGCCGGTGACATTAAAATAGAGCTCATCGAAATCGGCAAAGAATCCGAGCTGGCGATCGGTCTGGTATTCAATCTGATACTGGTAGCTTGCGGGTGGCAGAAACACATCCTGCTGGCCGATATAGATGCGTACCCCATTGGCTCTTTGTTGCAGTCGGTAGGGCTCCTGCTGATGGTCACGTTTAACCGATAGTAGTTCGAAACTGACCAGGGTGATATTGCCTACTTCATCCTGATAGCGGGTTGGGAAATCACGATAGATACCGCGCTGGATCTGCTCGTTTTCAGCCGTTACCTGGATCGTTTCACGGATCAGCAATTGACCGTCACGCTGGATCGTAATGTCGCTGTGAAAAGCGCTGATGACCTCAGCCGCGTACGGCTGTAGCGGCAGCATGAACAGCACCAATGCCAGCATCAGCCTGGCCGGATTCATGGGTGGGATTCCTGCAGTTCAAAATAGCTGGCGGGCTTAAATCGCAGTAAGCGCGCGACGATCAGTTCAGGGAAGGTTTCGATGCGTGTATTCAGCTTATTCACTGCACCGTTAAAATAGCGTCGGGCGAAGTGTATATCCTGTTCCACCAGTGTGACCTGCTGCTGCAGATCGAGATAATTCTGATTCGACTTAAGATCCGGATAGTTTTCCGCCAGCGCATACAGTGAGAATAACGAACCTGAAATATTGTTTTCGAGTTGACTGCGTGTGCCGATATCGGTCTGTTGGCGGGCCTGCTGACGTAATTCGGTGATGGCCTGCAGTGTCGCCTGTTCATAGCGCGCGTATTGCTGAATCGCCTGCACCAGTTTTGGAATAAGATCATGGCGCCGTTTTAACTGGACATCGATATCACTCCAGCCAGCCAGAACGCGATGTTTATCGCTCACCAGCCGGTTATAGCTGATAATCAGAACGATAATAACGAATAAAATTGGCGCCAGGCTTAACCAGATCATGGCGCGAATATAGCAGGAAAAATGCCTTAAATCTCAATCAATAGCATCAATCTGGAACATTGGCGAGATCCGTTGAAGCGCGCCGCTGGTGCTGGCTTTATGAGTTGAATCGGCGTCAAAAGTGAGCCCAATGGATAAACTCTTACGGGCAAAAAAAAACCGGCCTAAGCCGGTTTTTCTAAAGTGAGGTTATTAACGTTTGCGACTGGTATCGATGCTGATGCCGCCGTTATCGCGACCGCCCTGATTGCCCTGGTTGCCGTTACCGTAACCATTATCGTCACCGCCGTAGGTGAAGCCGTCACTGAAGTTACGCATCTCGCCGGGCATATCTTTTGCGGCGTTCTTGAGCTCATCGCCCACGTCAACCGGGTTAGGTATCGAGATCGAAGGGGCTTTCCAGCCACCGGGCATCGTGCCGAGAGCATTTGGAGTGATCATCATATCTTCCCAGGCCTGAGCGACACCTTCTTTAGGATCACTCGGATCAAACCACTTGGAGGGGCCACCGTTGCGTCCCCACAGGTTGTCATAATCACGATTCCAGGGTGCACGACCCCAGTTACGATTCCATGGGCCCTGTGCCGGCAGGACGTCGTCGTAGACGCTGCCACGACCTGGCCAGAACTGCTCGCCAAAACCATTGTTACCGCGACCTCTGCCACTGTTGTTAAACGGGCCATTACTGAAAAAATTGTTATTCGGGCGGTAATAGTTCTGATTCCCATAGCCATAAGGGTTCGGGTTAGCGTAGCCATTGGGCGCACGGTTATAGGCGTAAGGATTATATTGCTGGCCGTAACCGTAGTTGTATGGATTCTGTGCCTGAACAGTCTGGCTGGATAACACCAGCGCAACAAGGCTGGTCATTACGAGTGGTTTAAAATTAATCATGATCCGCTGTCTCCGGCAGTATGCCCAGTCTCTTCAGAACTGGTAAAAGGTTTATTGATGCAGAAGGATAACGAAATCTCTGAATTAAAGCAATATAAGAAATTGCTAATATACTCCGTAATGTTTTTCTGCAGCATCCACTGTCTGCCTGATCAGGGTGGCAATGGTCATGGGGCCGACCCCGCCCGGAACAGGTGTGTAAGCGTAGCATCGTTGTGACAGTGGTTTCAGCTCTATGTCACCAATGCCACCCGGATGATAGCCCGCATCAATCACTACCGCGCCATCCTTGATCCAGTCGGCACGGATAAACTCGGGTCGTCCAACTGCGCCAACCACGATATCCGCCTGCTGTATCAGCGTGGGCAGGTTTTGCGTTCTGGAATGACAGATGGTAACGGTCGCGTTTGCATTCAGCAGCATCATTGCCATCGGTTTACCGAGAATGGCACTACGCCCGATCACCACCGCATGTTTGCCGCTGAGCTCGATCTGAAAGGCTTCAAGCAATGACATGATACCGGCAGGGGTGGCCGAGCCATAGGCGAATTCCTGCATCGTCATCTTGCCAAAACCGAGTGAGGTTACGCCGTCCACATCCTTGCGTATATCGATCGCATCGAAGCACAGGCGTTCATCGATCTGCTCCGGTACCGGATGCTGGAGCAGGATGCCGTGTACATCGGGATTATTATTCAGGCTGTGGATTTCCGCGATCAGCTGTTCGGTACTACTGTTTTTATCCAGCACCCGTCGAATCGACTGCATGCCGACGCGCTGGCAGGCATTGCCTTTCATTTTTACGTAGGTCGCCGAGGAAGGGTCGTCGCCCACCAGAATCGTTGCCAGTATCGGTGTGGTTCCCTGTGTATGCTGTTTGATCTTTGCGACGCGTTCACGCAGTTGCAGTTCGATTTTGGTGGCAAGGGCTTTTCCGTCCAGAATAATGGCAGACATGGGTTTTCCTGAGGCTGAGTTTAAATCGGCGCTATTATATAGAGAGCTTGGCGCGATGCATATTTTAGTAGGCCGTCGACGTGGTTTTATTTGCGCCGTTTGGTAGATGCGGCCCTCGCGGCTGCCTGCTGAGCCGACTGAGCCCAGAACAGGGCCTGTTCCGGTTCTTCAAAAAAGGATTCAGGAGCCTGGTAATAAGACATGCTGAACTGTTTTCCGTCTGCCCTGGAATAACTGAACGGTGTCAGCTCGGCATCCCTGAATAGTGATAGATTGTGAGGATCGGTTTTCAGGTAAAGCTGATCGTCGGCAATCAGCGCAAACATTAGACCCTGATGGAATATTCCGTGTCCCCCGAACATGCGGCGAGCGCTAACCGTTCCTGAGTGTTGCATCCTGTCGACCACTTCAGCGACGAAGGAGTGGTCGTCCGCCATCAGTTGCGGGCTCGGCTGGTGCCAGAATGTCCCAGTTTGCGAGTGCCCTCATACACAATCTTCCAGTGGTTCCCCTGTTTCTGCCAGAATAGTTCCTTGGGGTTGTCGGCATTCAGGTTGCTACTGCGGTAGGCCTGATCATATTGCATCAGCACCAGATTCTGTTCGCCCGGGTATTTGAAGATATTCAGGTTGCTGTATTCGATGTCGATATTTTTTCGGTTGTGGTTAACCCGGCGTTTGTAGGTTTCCCATGCACGGTAATCCCGTCCATTCGATGAAAAGTCGGATTCCGAGTAATTCTGCATGTAATTGTCGATGATATTGCTTTCCCAGTCGCTGATCCATTGATCCAGCGCCTGTCGCATCATCTGCTGCTGTTCACGCCATGCATCGGCTGTGATCCAGTTGATTTTATGCGTATTGATGATCGTCGTGTGCTGGTCGGGGTTGATATAGCGCGAGATGTCGAGAAAGTCTTCATTGCTCACCACCATGCAGCCATCGCTGGCCCAGGGTGCACGGTTATAGGTGTAGGACGGCGTGCCATGCAACCAGATACCATCGCCGCTACGGTTTTTACGGAGATCCCAGCTGTTGGGATAATTCACCGGGAAGGCACCCTTACCATACAGGTCGGGCAGCTTTCTGCCTTCGATATGGCGGGTTACATGATACACACCGACCGGTGTTTTCTGGTCGCCGGATTTTTCCTTGCCAGCACCTTTCAGGCCGATGGTGACGAAATAACTGGTTTCCAGCAGCGGGGTGCCCTGTTGATTTCGATACACATACAGGCGTGACTCGGTCTGGTCGATCACAATTACATAGTCCTGATGTTCGGACAGTTGAATAATATTATCGGGCAGTAGCCCCTGTAATGCAGGTGTGGACTGGTGCGACAGTCGCTGGCGCAGTTCAAAGGTGAGATCGTTGAGTTCCGGTTCGGCGGAAATGCCTGAACCTATGCTGGAAAGAACTCCGGCATTAGCCGTGATGAGATCGGCCAATAGCAGTTGCGCCACCTTGCTGGTGGGATATTGCTGCAGGAACTTACGGGTATCGGTCAGAGCCTGTTCATGGTTTGACTGCTGAATATCGCTGATGGTCTGCAATAAACCCTGTTCATAATCTTCCGGCTGATTCTGTGCATGGCCGGCAATAGAGAAACAAAATAGCAGAGTGATCGAAAGAGCGCGGATCATAGGACGGCAATCGTTATTTCCCGGCTGATTTTCCAGTCGCCATTGACTTTGCTCAGAGTTATGCGTTTGACGACTGTATCCTGATAACCTGGCGAGGAGAAATTTTGTTGAAAATCGATGACTGCTCGGGTGGCATTGGCCGATTTTATTTTTATGAAATTTAATTCAACCTTGATTTCACCCGGTTTCAGGATGCGCGAACGGCGTTGCTCA
>JACKQG010001792.1_pt1 | contig 29095 bp, 15 predicted proteins | sample 8237621 | NCBI WGS metagenome assembly JACKQG01 (sample SAMN15677084, study PRJNA649215) | marine metagenome | biome: marine; feature: Black Sea; material: saline water; isolation source: suspended particulate matter (SPM) from the Black Sea western gyre | collected 2013-06-09/2013-06-10 | depth... | reverse complement strand
CTAAAATATGTTGACTTCAATTTACCGCAAGGTGGATACCATGTCTGTAAATTTTAGTTCCTGCCCGAAAGACAGTGGCAGGCGGGTAGGATCATCCAAAGGTTACTTTTTCTCTCTAATTCCTTAGGGAATTCTAATTGTCGCTGATCACCAGTTAATGATTAAATCAATTTATTATCAAAAAATAGATGACTAAAATACCCGGTTACAGCGGCAAAATAATAAGGTAACCCTTCGGCTAACGTTCCCCCATACATAACCCATGGGTACAAGTAGCAAGGGTGTTGGCAATAATACTGCTGTTATTTTTGAATGGGTCCAGCCTCTATGCTTTGCCAATATGGGTAAAATAATTAGCAACCCGAAAAATGCAGCCGATTTATAATCCTGAAAATAAAACACCAAGACCACATCGGTAATAAAGAAAATGGTATAAAATAATTTCTGTCCGATACTTTTTATATCCACATCCGGCCAAAGTGCAAACATAATGGCAATGGCGGTATAGATCACTATTTCCATTGCAGATGGGACAAAGAAGAAGTTTGATAATACAGTCAGAAATAACCATAAGAAAACAAATCCACCCACAATATGCCCTTTACCGGATGACATTTATTTAAAATTCTTCTTCACTTTTTTCTGAACATTTTTTACAGCATCTTCTGCTTTATCTTTAAGATCATCCAAATCAATATCTTGGGCATTTTCTATTGTATCCTTAATGATATCTGCCGGATCTTCTCCAGTCGTTACCAAATAAGCGGCATAGCCAAGTAGTACCACTAATAAGATAAAGACAATTTTGAATAGTTTCTTGAAAAGTGATAGAGTAATGAGGATGACCAGAACAATCCCAACTTTCATTGCTGTTGGATCTGTAAAGAGTGTTTCAATTATGTTTTCCATACCATGCTCCTTTTGTGTTAATGAGTATTACCAAGACTTATAAATATCCATTCGATTTGTAACATTATCCAAGTACTTCCGGGTTTCTTTATACGGCAATTTTTTAGTTAAAGTTTTATATACCTGTTCGGGGTTCATGGTATTCACCTTTGCTGCGGTAGCTTTCAATTTTGTTTTTCCTGTAAATGCTTTTGCCACATTCCCTACACCTGTATTGTAAGCGCTGATGGTACAGTACAATGCACTTTCATCATTTTTAATTCTACTAAAATACCTATATCTAATAAGACTCAAGTAGGCACATCCCAATTCAATATTGTGTTCTGGAACAAATAAATATTTTCGAGTCAGCAGTTTATCTTTTTTATGTACATAATTGTATGCATCTCTGGCGCCCGTTTTGGGAACTAACTGCATGAGACCGTAGGCCGGGACAGGGGATCGGGCATTGGGGTTAAATGTGGATTCAGTATGCATCACAGCAAATGTAACTGCTGGATCAATTTTCCATCGTTTAGAATATTTTGAAACGTCTTTTTTAAAAAGGCTGGCCCGGGTTTCTAAATGGTTGGGTAACAATTTGACTTTTATGGTATATTTTATTCGTTTCTTACCATCTTTAGATATGAATTTTTCTTTCTTTATCTTTTTATCCTTCACAGTTTCTTTGGCAAATAATCTGACATTCTTCTTTGTAACTGTTTGTCCATGTTTATTTTTCAACTGATCCTTGAGTAGTGGCTTTTTATCGTCTGCTTTCTTTGTCACCATCTGGGTGAGCTTTTTCTGAAGTTTTTCTTCCCCATTATTATTCTTTTCTACAGAGGATTTATCCGATTCATCCTCAACAATAACCTCTATTTCTATTTCACCTTTTTCAAAATCAATACTCCCCCGAGCGTTTAGGTTCTCATCATAATCTACATAAATTTTACTGCTGCTGGTTTTGAATTCACCCCATTTTTTCTCTACATCATCCTTGAACGCTTGTAACAAACGATCCTGCTCAACCTTATATTCATCAAACTCTATTGTTACATTTTCAAGATATCTATTCTGGTCCTCTATCATGAGTCCGATGGCATCTTCCTGTTCTTTTAAATATTTTTCAAAATCAGTTTGTCCAAATAGACTGTAAACTGACAGAAAAATAACCCCGTAAAGGGTATATATTTTTATTTGAGTTCTGGCCATACGTTCATATCCATATTTTAATTTTTAATACTCAAAGTCACCACCCCATAACTGGAATAAGGATTCCCTTCTATTTGTTGGACCCAAGAAAAATCAACTAAAGCTTTTTTATACCGCACCCCAATGCCAAAAGACACTTTTTTATTCAATTGAATGATTTCATTGATATTTTCATTTTCCAGCCCCCAAATTATATTAGAAAGTCCGCCTCTAATAGCAAACGATACATCGCCTTTATTCTTGGTTTTATACTCAAATCCCAAATTCACCTTATTTAAAGAATTTGGTATTACAATTATATCTGCGGCTAATAGAATATGGGGCAACCATTCCTTCATTTTATTCCAATCCCATTTTAGTCCAAGTTGCCGATTTTGGGGATATGTGTCATAAAGTCCAAGTTTAACGCTATCCCTCACAATCATCCCAACCCTTAAAAAATCTATAGGATTGAATAGGATACCTAGGTCATGAGGTTTTTGAGCTAATGATTTCCTGTTATTCTGTATAAATGGATCATCAAGTCCAAAGTTCTGCTCAATGAATTTCCAAGTAAAACCCAGTTTTATAAATCTAATTTTAAAAGCAGTTGATAAAAATATAGCGTACTCACCATAATTAAAAGAACCCTCATAATTAGATTCAGAATCATATTGGTCAATATTTTTAACAAAATATCCATTTGCCGAAGCACCAAAAGCCCAATATATCCTTTTCAAAAGAGGTTTTCTAAAAGAATGCGAAAATGCAAACTGGGGACTATTTATATCCCCAAAGGACATCAATTTATCTTGCAAATCACTTAATTGAAAATTAAAACCTCCACTATTCAATAATCCTGCAGGATTCCAGAAGGTAGCAGATGCATCGTCTACCACAGCAGTAAAGGCAGATCCCATGCCAATTGCTCGTGCAGACATACCTCTTTTTAAAAATGAAGCACTTCCTGTATACGACTGCCCATTCACAAATAAAACAGTAAGAATAAATAAGTGAATTTTTAATGAAAGTTTCATTATCTATTTATGATTGCAATTTTAATACTAACAGGTTTTTCATTTTCTATCTCCAGAAAACCAAAATAGATGCCTGATGCAAGTTTAATACCTTTTAAATTAGTTCCGTCCCAAGTAAGATCATCATGTGTCCCAATGTTAACATCTATATTTGGATTATAATGCACTATATCTCCTCCTGCATCAAACACAATAAACTTTCCAGAATTAAGTCCTTCTTTATTAATTACATATCGGATATTGGTTTTTCCTTCAACAACAGAAAATGGATTGGGATAATTAAAAACTTCAGAACCTATAATTTTACTATCATCGATAATAATTGTGTATTCAACAGAATCTGAAATTGTATTAAGTGTGTAGTCAGAAAGGGTAAAAATAATTCTTGCATTCAATCGCTCTAATCCTGCTATTAGTGAATCATCTTCTACTAAGGAAAATAGTAAACTATCCATTTGCATCGACCAATTTGGAAAATTGCCTCGAGTTCGATCAATATAAAACGTGTCTAAATCAGTATTATTATAACTTAAATCTTCACTCCAGTCTAATTTTATAAATAACTCTAATAAGTCTGGGAACGGAAAAACGGTTGATAAAACCGGGCCATTTTCATAAAATTGCACAGAATAATCTGACAGGTTTTTCTCAACATAAAGACTATCCAGATAAGTAAGTTTTATATTGTCAATTTTTGATATTTCATGTCCTCCACCATATTTTGATTCTCCTGCTCTAGGCAAAATATCCACTAACTGTGGACGCTTATTATCAACAATAAACTCACGAATAATTGGGACTAATCCCCTACCATTAGCATTATGAGAGCTGAGTCGAAGTGTATAAAGATCATCTTTTAAATCCGAAAATTGCGAAAAAGAAAAAGTTGTGTCGGTTAAAATAAAAGTAGTATCCAATTCGACATTGGTCATATTTCCAAGCAATTCAACCTGAATTGAATCGACAGATATATCCCCTAGATTTAAAGTAAAATCATTCCTCTCATCATTGGAGATAATCCTCTCTTTTTTATTAAATGTAATCAATTCCGGATTATAGAATAACCAGTCTATTCTTGAACTATCAGTTGCGCGGACAACCATATCAGAGTTTTGATTAAAAGGTAAATTGTTTTTGTCTATTGAAATAAAGTGATCAAACTTCTGGTTATAGTAGTGTAATTCATCAAACCAACGGTTTAATTTAATTAAATCGTAATCCGACAGTAATAAATTGACAACCGGCATATCTATGACAGATAGTGTATCGTTAAGAATCCAATCATTTTTTTCAATATTAACAATACTCTGAGATGATTCCGAAAACAATGTAGTGTCTTTATCAAATGTAAACCCTTGAGTTCTGACAATTTGAAACAACGATGGTGAAAATACTGAATCCTGGTTGAACATTCCTGGAGATGTGAAAAATGAGATAATTGTTGTATCTGTCTGGTTAAATATTTGTGGTTTTGTCAGTATTACTGGAGGGTAAAATTCAATTGTATTTTTTGTAGTGTCAACAATATTTGGATTATATCCTCCTAGAGTTTTAATTGTACTAATTTCAACCATTCCGGATTTAATTGAAAACTTATTGATTAAACTATCAGCATGAACAGTTCCATTAAATATTTCACTTGTTGTTAGTTTCATACCCGAAAGTATTAGTGCATCATTTGTTAATTCATTATTAAAAAACACCTTCAATGTATCATCAATTATGGAAATGGAATCAACTTCATCATTATTTATTTGATTGCCAAATTGCCAATTAGCTATAGACATTAATTCATTGGAAAGACTTAAAACAATTGCTCTCTTTTTTCCAAGGAGATTAGAAGAATGTTCACCAATAGTTATATCAGGTAATACATAATCAAGAGAAGTACCTATGGAATAATTAACATTCTCTCCTAATTTAATAGAGAGGGAACCTGAACTAATTTTGGCAGTATCCAATATTGTTGGGATTGTTCCGTCCTTGACAAATTGAAATTCTAAGTGAAACCCTGTATCTGGATTAGTAATTGTATTAAATCCCAAACCCCATAGTTTTATAACATCGCCCACCCCCATAGAATCTGGAGGATCCAAAAGAATTGAAGCAATTTTATTTGCTTGTTGATATTCGACAAATATTGGTGTTGATCCGAAATTTATTGTTGAGGTAGTATCCCAATAAAAATTTGGGACATCATCCGGTATAATTATTTTCAGAGAATCAAAAACAGGTAAAACTAAAATAGATTCATCTTCTTTTATTAATATTGTATCAATTTTTGCAAATTCTCCTTCTTCACCTAAAATAAAAGATGAATGACCTAACGAATAGATTGTAGGACCCCCAATAAGTTTCTTATATGAATCAATCAGAACAAAATTATATGTTAAATCATCAAGCATCAGCATAAGAAAACCATCTGAAGAGGTGTTTAAAACTGGCGAGTTCACTCCAGAAAAATACAGATTGGTAATTAATATATTTTCAGCTCTATCTAAAAGTGGACTTACAAGATATAATTTTTTAAATGAATTGCTGAATTGTATATCCGGATGAGGTATAGAATTAATTGTGTCACCATTTACATATACTTCTATGTTAGTATTGATCGAAAATGAATCCCAAATCGCTATTAGGCTGTCAGGTATAGTCAGAACTATCATAGAATCAATAAGACTGACTAATGTATCTTGAGTAATTGCAATATTATTTAATTTTAGATCATCAGAATTTTTGAAAAAGAATTGATTAGCTAAAGAGCTAAATGTTAAAGTGCCTATTCGAATTTTATTATTAGTATTATCACAGTCAGTTAAACCATTATTTAATGACAGTGAAATGAATGCAGAATCTACCAAACTAGTCGGAGGCATAAGATACAGTCCTTCTATTGAGATACTGCTACTAGCAATGAAACTTTCTTGTATCTCAAATTTCACCATATTACCATTATATATTGGAATGGGAGATACGCTATTTGCTGCATATCCACTTAATTGAACAATAGGAACTGATGTATCCCATTGAATTCCTGCTGTTTCAGGTAAAAAAAGTACTATATAATCTTTATTTATAGATATAACTGGAGCAAATGAATCTTCGCTAATTGTTATTTTTGGTAGTAAGACTGAATTATCATTTCCAATTAGAATGTTCAATCCACTATTCATTTCAATATCAGGTTTTCCAATCTTCAACCAACGCGTAGTATCAGAGGAATAATGAGGAAAATTGGTTGTCTCCCCATTGACACTTAATTTTAGGTTATCTTCCTCGTATGAAGTGTTATTAAACTCACCAACCATAAGATTATGGATAATAAGAGAATCTTGTGAATCAAAATCATGACTTAAAAAGATTCTAAGTGTATTGTTACTAATGATTTCTAATGAATCAATGTTTCCATCATAAGATGAACCATCGGTATTCAGTAAATCGGGAATTATCCATTGACCTGAAAAACTGTCGGGTAACACTATCAATATTCCCTTCTCTTTTGTAATAGTGGTTACTAACGTATCTTCGTAAATAATAATATCTTGTAAAGGACGAGGAATGTCATTGTAAAGAAAAGTATTGTTTTGTGTGAGTACCAATTTTGGTCGACCTATTTGGATAGAGGCTGAATCTTGATCATGATATATTGAATCATTTAATACCGAACATTGAATATAAAAAGGACCAGTTGTTGGATTATTGAACCCATCTACTAACAAATTCTTAATTATAAGGGTGTTATGCTCTTCCCAACCGGCTTCAATATTTAGACCTATATAAAGTCGAAGTGAATCAATCAAAGTAAGATTGTCAATGTTAATTTGTTGGTTATTTTGGTTCGTTACATTTATCGATTCTACAGACATTGATGAACTCCAATGAACATTCATCTCTGTTGGAATCTTTAAATAGATATGATGGTGTCCTCTTAATGTCGGAGAAATACCATCTTCCATATATCTTATCGGTGCCAATATCTGCGGATTATCTCCCACGACAAATACTTGACTCGTATCACTGGCAAGTATTGGATTGCCTATAGTTACTTTATCAGAAGTACTATCAGGGAATGTAGGACCGATACCACCGGCGTCTGTTCCTACCACATCCAAATAAAGACTGTGGAATCCAGAAGATTCGAGAGAATTAAAAGCTACTTCTAAAGTATCATCTCTCCCTGATGAAAAATTATCAATTATTTTCAGTATTAATGTGTTATTTGATATTCCTACAAAGGAAAATAATTCAGTATTGTAAACAGTAGGTTCGCCTGTCCAATTCATATTAAGACCGCTGGGAATCAGTATTCTTAAAGTATCACCTTTATGAAAAGTTGAGTCAATCGGACCATTTCCCAAAACTATTTTACTATGCCATACACCTTCGGGATTCATGCTGTCAACAATTAGATAATTATTCTCATTTTGGTCTGGATTAATATGTATTTCAGGTGCTCCTACCCAAAAACCAAATGAGTCCTGTGCATTTGCAGAATCGTATTCTGTTCTCCCATCAGCAATTATCCTCAGTTGAGTAAAACTCATTGTATCGATAAATCCAGTTACTTTTAATCCACTGATTTCAACAGATTCAAATGGTGAAAAATCTGATTCAACATTAAATAATAACTGAGTTGAATCATCAGAAATAGAATTAAATGTCAATTTTGTTGGATCAACGTTAATTAAACTGCTTTTAGCCCACTTTATTGTTGAATGAATAGGAAGGCATAAACTTAATCCATTTGAAATGTTTATCGTACTATCAACAGATCCATTTTCAATTAAAATGGGCAAAAAATAACGATCTATATCATTGATTATAAAAACCTGATTTGAAGATGTTGAGATAGATGGTTGTCCAATCTTGAATAGAGTTGAATCAGATACGAATTGTTGCGTTTCATCGAATAAATTTGATTCTGTATCATGATATTCGCCATCATCTGTAACTGTAAGTACAGCGAGGTGAAACCCATATACAAAATCAAAATTAAAATTTACTTTTAAAGTGTCATTTTCTGGAATTGTTAGACTAATTTCATTGATTAAATTTCCTTCTTCTATCCATTGAAATGTCAAATTATCACTATCAAAATCATATATATACACAACAGCCTCTGCTTGTGCGTCACCATCAATATTTGAGTAAATTAAAGTATCCTGTCCAGGAAAATAGTATGTTATTTCGGGTGAATCATTTACGGGATTAACAACCGTTTCAAGGAATACAGATAAAAAACTGTATTGTGTCGTATCGCCTATGTTTGTGCTGATATCTACAGTCGAAAAGTTATTAACTGGACCTGACGAATTGTCTATTAAATGCACTACTAAATTACCCGGAAACCCATTCCAGTCAGAAGATGGATTAAAACGGAGTAATGATGCATCAGAAAGCAAAAAAGCATTGTTGGAAGAAACATCTGGTAAGTCAAACCAGTTATTACCAGTATCATCTGAATATTGCCATACTCCTTCAATAGAAGTGGAATTATTTATTTTTATAGCTATACCTGCTAATATATTTGCTGAACTACCATCTTCAACACTATCAGTAGAATCATCAAAATTACCCGCGAATAAATCACTCACTGTACTACCAGCTGATGAAATATTATCTTCATTTATAGCGAGTAAAGATGCACTGCCGCTAGCAATGGGTGCATCATTTACTGCCGTTACAGTAATAGATGCGGTCACCTCATCTCCACCCAGACCGCCATCCACCGAACTCAATGACGACTGAAGATTAAAACTGGCTGTACCATTAAAATCAGCGCCGGGACTGAACTTTAATCCTGCATTGCCTTGATCATAGGTAATAAAATCACTATTGTTGATCTGCGTCGTTCCATCCGTCTGATATAAACTGCCTGAGGTGATATCCGTTATCTTAAAATGCGTTACCTCCACACCATCCACCGCATTACGGCTGATCACTAGACCCGTATCACTCTGGGTGTCCTCTAACGTGGTCGTCCCCGTTATACTCGGTGTATCCGCTACCGGATTTATCGTAATTGTAAACATCTGCGGATCACTTGTATCTACACCGTCATTTGCCGTACCGCCATTATCACTCAACGTTACCGTAATTGTGTCTGAACCATGGGCGTCATCTGCAGGGGTATAGGTAAGCTCTCCTGCTGAAGTAACTGAAGGATCTACTGTAAACAAACTTGTATTAACTCCTGTTATATTAAACGTCAGTGCCTGATCAGATTCATCCGATGGACCCGTACTTATTGATGTTGCCCAGTTCGTAACTGTCTGTAATCCTCCATCCTCCAAAATAGTCTCATCCGTCCCCACTGTAAAACTCGGAACATCATTTACTGCCGTTACAGTAATAGATGCGGTCACCTCATCTCCACCCAGACCGCCATCCACCGAACTCAATGACGACTGAAGATTAAAACTGGCTGTACCATTAAAATCAGCGCCGGGACTGAACTTTAATCCTGCATTGCCTTGATCATAGGTAATAAAATCACTATTGTTGATCTGCGTCGTTCCATCCGTCTGATATAAACTGCCTGAGGTGATATCCGTTATCTTAAAATGCGTTACCTCCACACCATCCACCGCATTACGGCTGATCACTAGACCCGTATCACTCTGGGTGTCCTCTAACGTGGTCGTCCCCGTTATACTCGGTGTATCCGCTACCGGATTTATCGTAATTGTAAACATCTGCGGATCACTTGTATCTACACCGTCATTTGCCGTACCGCCATTATCACTCAACGTTACCGTAATTGTGTCTGAACCATGGGCGTCATCTGCAGGGGTATAGGTAAGCTCTCCTGCTGAAGTAACTGAAGGATCTACTGTAAACAAACTTGTATTAACTCCTGTTATATTAAACGTCAGTGCCTGATCAGATTCATCCGATGGACCCGTACTTATTGATGTTGCCCAGTTCGTAACTGTCTGTAATCCTCCATCCTCCAAAATAGTCTCATCCGTCCCCACTGTAAAACTCGGAACATCATTTACTGCCGTTACATTTACCGTAGTAGTATAGCTTACATCACTGGTGTCACCACTACTATCTATAACCCTGTGCGTGAATGTGGCATAAGGACTGCCATTCTCATTCGGGTCTGGTATAAAAACCAATTGCGTAATATCAGCAATAACATCTCCTTCAATTACATCAAGTCCATTATATTCTAAATCACCACTAGTTTCCACAGATACAACTTGAATACCATTAAATAAATCGCCATCCACATCTGAAAAAGGGAAATCGTTCTCGGCAAACGTTAGTGTACTATCTTCTAATATTGTAAGAGTTGTATCTCCACCAACGGGGTTTGTAGCAAATAGAATACTGCATACCATAAAAGGGATGATTACGTATTTTACATGAAACAGCATTCGCGATTAAACTCAGCTAATATGTTAATTCGATAATAAATAATTGACCCAAAGCATCTGTATTATCGCCATCTGCAATCTGTGTCATCACCGCCAAGTATTTTCCATTTGGAGAAATGGAAATCTGTTCTGCAAATTCAATACCTGTCTCAAGATTTTTGACTTTGGGATGCTTTAAATTTTTTAAATCAATATAGGCTACATTTCGTTTTGCATCTGTTGTAATGTAAAATATATAATCGCCATTGGGATGCCAAACATAGTTTGTACTGTTAGGCCTACTTATTTGATTTTGAACATTTCGATATAGATTCTCAGTTAAAAGAGTTGCTTGGTTCGAGTCAGAGCTTAATGATTGAAAATGCAAATAATATATATGGGCTTCAACCATTTCTAAATATGCAATCATATCATGATTTACAGGATTAAAAGATGGCTCTATAATTACACCATTTTTTAATCGTTTAATGGGAATCTTAAAAAAATTAATGGTCTCCGAAATCCGACCAGAATTATTAATTTCAAATTCTCCCCATAAAAACATTTCGTGTTTACTCTGACCTTTACATATAATAATTCTTGTACCATCCTCTGAAAGGGAAAATGAATTAATATCCTCAGTTTTTTCTAATTCTTTATCTAAGTTTGGGAATATTTTTAATCGTTTATTCTTATATGTATATTCTATTTTTTCGGGAGAATTTTGTTGCCGAAGAAAAATAACGTCGGTTTCCTTATAGCTTATAATATGGTATTCTGAAATACCCGATTCTTGTTTAATGTCATCAAATATTTTTTCTGAATATTTAAACTCAAGAGGTAATTGACTATATTTTATTTTATTTAATTTCCCCATAAATCGATCTTTATATTCATTGTATAAGAAATATATAGTTGATTGATCCGTCGTACTCCAAGAAGGTAATCTGGAAGAAGTTTCAATCGTAGCCGGAATTAGGGAATTACCGCTACCAATATTTTTCATAATTGGTTTTGCAATTTCTTTTGATCCAATTTGATACAAATATATCAATTTTTCCTGTTGATTTTCACTTAACGTTTCAAACGCAATATGCTTACTATCAATTGACCAAACTGGATTATTAATAGACACATTTTTTGCGATTGGAATCACATTAACCGCGGATACATTTATTTGTGCGAATAGACTATTACAAAACATGGCTATTATACTCAATTGACGTGTTATGTTTATTTTTTTCATATGCTAACTAACTCCTGTGGTAATAAAAAATATTAAGAATAAAGAGACGCAGCCATAGAGTGCCTTATTCACGGTATTCCAGACCGCTTCCCCCCTTGAAGGATATTCAATTTTTATATGTCTGTCACTAGGTATATAATAATCAACTTTATTTCCCTTTACAATTTTAAGATACTCATTCTCTTTTGCACTTAATTGTTTACCATCTCTATCTCTAAACTTCAATCTAATCTCTGGGTTTTCAAAAGTAAGCTTAACCCATTTTTCTGGTGTACTTACCTCCAGCCGCCACCCTTCTTCTGGTTGAATTATAAGCGAGTCCGGTTTTTCTCCTGGTCTTGGATAACTAAAATTTATTCTATATCTTTTTTTATCATCGAGCGTAATGGCATACCAACCATCAGAATTTTTACTAGTTGATAAGTATGGTACATAGGGTAAAACGAAATAAAAAAAGCCATCATTATAACTATCAAAATATACTTTTAGTTTTCCATCTCGACTTTGATTCTTTATGAATCCTAATCTATTATATTTTTCTTTTCTTTCTATTTTCTTACTATCAAAATTCCGCTCGCCAGGTTTTACTCCCCATGCATTCACTGGTGCTAAAATATTAATGGTTACTTCTCCTCCAGAACTGTTTTTTAATGTGGCCATATCTTTAAGTACATTTTTATCTGAAAAACGAATACGAAGCTCACCATATGAAGAATTTATTTCATCTATTTTCGCATCAATATCAGGAAACACATCAAAATCACGATTTGGATTTTTACCTATTTTTCTAAGGTATTTGACTCTGCCTTCGGTATCTCCCAATATTTTACAAAATTCGAGAAGATTTTCTAAATATCTATATTCAATCAGACCTTTACCTTCAAAATTGATTTTTGCACAAGAAATCAATACATCCTCTAGCTTTTCTTTCATGTCTTCTATCTCTAGTAAGTCGCTCTTTGAGGGAATATCTATACTTGCGAGTTCAACTGATTGCTCGCGCAATTCATTCATGGTAATATCATTGCAGTCTTGACCGGGTAGCAAATAGCTAAGAATGAATAATAATATGACCATTTTTTTCTTAGCCATAAAAAACACCCAACAAACCAAGTAATATAGCGGTCGTAATTATATTATAAAGACTCTGTTTTTGTGCCGAAAAGGTGATGGAATAATCACCACCTCTCCCAAGACGAAGTTCATCGTCAAATGTAGGTGATAATTTTATGACTTCTATTAAATTTTTCTCTGGGTTATCTTTATTTACAATACCAATAGGTGCCCCAGATTTACCTTCAATTTTGTATGTATAATAATAATTATCATCTTTATACGAAAAGCGAATGGTATTACCATTCGTTAAGGATATAGGTGATTTTTTCCCTTCCCTAATGTCTTCTCCTTCCAATAAAGTAGAACCCATCTCTTGGCGCTCAGAAATCTTCTTTTTTGAAATATTTATATATTTTTTTGTAGAATCTTCTATCCAACCATTTCTAACAAAATGCGATTTATTCCTCTTAAAATTTTCTAATGCACTATAAAACTTCTTAAACGGATAGCTGTATTCATAATCATCATATTCTATATCATCCAATGAAAGTGCAATTCTTCCCAACCAGTAATCCACTATTGCAGAGCGATGTTTAATGCCATCATTTTTTTCTATATCCGTCAATATATCTAAGAAATCTATTTCAGCACTAATTACATTTCCTTCTTCATATTTCATTTTTGCATCATTAATGCGATCGTCAATTTCTGCTAATAAATCGCCTTGTTTTATTGGAGGATAATGCTGATGTGAACCTTTGGGTTGATAGCCTTTTATCTTTGCCTTTTCCATTTCTTTTATATAATTATTATCGCGAACTAACGCAGGTTCATTTTTACTTTCAAGCCAATTATTTAATTCATCGGTAAAATCATGTTTATTCGCATGCCATTTTGCATAAGAAAGATAATACCAAGTTTTCCAATCATCTCCCTTCTGAGTAGCAGCCCCAGTCCCAGAATATAACATTTTTATATAATCCAGAGTTGCTTCCACGGCTGCTTGTATGTCGGATTTCTCCTGCTTCCAAATATTCTTCACTAAGGGGTCAAATAAATATTGATTTTCTTTTGTATAAAGATCTAGATATTTTTCATCCATTGGCTCCGTTGTTCCAAATATTTGCACCTGTGGCATTGATACTTTTATTTCCAATTCTTGACCAACTAGTTCACTCATCGAAAAAGATTTATTACCATTTATCTTTAACCCCCAATCTGGCTCGCCTGATAAGTGAGAGTGAACAGTACGAATACCATAGGGTGTCTCTACAATTAAATCCAAATAATCAAACGATGAATCAAAATTATAATTTATTATGGATTCAATCATAAGACCATTAAATACCACATGTTTTACAGTACTACCACTTAATTGAAATCGTTGACTCAACGGGCTCTCATATCCATTATTAATTGATATTTCCACCGTTTTTTCATTTATAAATTTTACTTTGGGGGAAAAACTATCAAAATTAAAATGCCCTTCAATCATACCTGGCCTCTGTGGGTCTGGGATGGCTGCTATCATATCCTTACCAATATCCCATTTATAATCTAATGTATCCGGAATAATTAATTTCCAATTTCGATGAGATTTTATACCATAAGAAGATTCTTCGATAGACCGCTTTTGTTTCAAGCTATAATCTATTTTGGATTTTACTAACTTTTTCACAGGGTCAATTGCCGCAATAGATCCGTCGTCATTAATAGATAATCTCAATTGAAAATTAATATCCGGTGTTGTAATGGGTTGAATTCGCAAACCGGAAATCTCAAATGACATTTTTGCCTTAACAGAATCCCGAACTGTTAAAAAGCATTTTTGTCCATTAAAGGTAATTGTGTCATTTATTTTATCAGCATGATCTCCAATTATTTCTATGGAATTATACCGTGTATCCCACTTAACATCTTCATTCGGCAATATAATCGATAATTTCTCCCCAGGAATTATCATTTTATCCAGATTATTGGTATTCATATTTATTTTATATAGATGCCAACTTGTATCATCTGTAAAAAATGTTTGCTCTACAATTGATTCAAAGGATAGAAAGCTATATGTAATACTATGATTCGACATGTCAAATACAGAAGTATCCACCTCTGCGACTAATTTTAACTTTTGATTAATAAATTCATTGGCTGTTGGCAGAATTGGAATATTATTGAGCAATAGATTCACCGCATTATAGATATCTTGTTTTGCCATTAAAACCAGGTGCCGGTTATCCTGTTTTATTAATCTAAATACATCTGATGAACTCAAAGATACTTTATCAAGCCTGCCCCAATCTGCCATTTCTTCCGGAAGTGAAAGGATTAACCGTTCTCCTTGGTTTAAAAGTTTTCCAACACCATTCATACTGATGTTTAAACCATTAATCCAATATAATTTATTTGGCATATTTAAATCTTTAACAAATTCCAAATTGTCGGATAAGTCTAATTTCAAATCTATTATTTTAATTCCATTTTGATCAGTGAAACTGGATTTGTTATTTATATTGTATTTGAGAAATAGATTCCCGGTCTTTTTAATATTTGCAATGGGAATATTGCTGATATAGGCTCGCTCACCTTTTTCGAAATTATCAATAATATTAAAAACAATTTTCTCCATGGTACTTTTGCTATAATTAATACTTATTTTTAGATTTCCTCCACTCCCAGAGATATCAATATCTGCCCACCGAGTCGAGTTAAAACTGAAAAATTCCTTATCCCCAATTATTTCAATGAACCCACCTCCTTTTAAAGTGGTGACACGATCATCTTCCGTAATAATGATATCATTGAGAGATGCTTCATCCGAAAGTCTATTAAAAAGCTTAGGCTGTTTCATCCTAATCTTTGGTTGTCCAAATGATATGGGGCCCTCCACTGACAGTGATAAAGTATCAGGAGCAAATGAGAATGATGAAACCAATTCAAATGGAGGAATTGAGTGAGCAGGCTTATTAAACGTGATTTTATCTAATAAAATATTTTGATTTATTGTTTGGGTTATTTTCACCTCAATCAATTTGTTTCCGGTTCGTCTTACACGAATCCCCTTTTGTTTTTGACGAGGTATTTTACCCCAGTCCACATTTACACCATGCGGGATTTTTATTTTTATTATGTCTCCCTTTTCAAAATAACTCCCTTCTTCGGTATAAATCTCGATACTCACTTCCGGATCTTTTTCAGAACTCAAATAAAACATCAAATCGGATTCTCTAATTTTAATTCTAGGATATATAAATAATAAAGAATCTGATACACCACCAAGGATCGTTTCCTTTTTTAGTGCCTTATGATCAAAATTTCCAGTTAATTCCGAATGTATAGATATAAATCCCTTTGATAATGGATCAATTTCACCCATGGATGACTTTATTTCTAATTTTGGTAATATTAATTGAGATTTCTTTGGAATATTAAAATTAATGGGAAAAACAATATTCCTATCCGAAAATTCAGGAGTTACCTTATACTGAATTTCTTTTCTCCCTTCTTTTACTATCAGGATTTGTTTATCAATATCACTCCAACTTGCTTGAAAATCATCTGATAATTTAATGATGAGTTTTTCATTTTTCTTTATTGTAGGGTTTTGTCCTATTTCAATATTTAAAGAGAAAAAATATCGATTATCCAACTTCCTAATGAATCGTTTAGGATTTAAATCATTTATTAAAGATTTTCCAATAATAAATTTTTGATTGCCAAGTCTTTTCCATTTTTTATTTTTATTTTTATCATATAATAAAATTGAAGGACCTGCCTCCTCACCATTTTTCGACGAAAGAAATAATCCCTTTATTCGGAGTATATCAACTCCACTCATTTTATTTTCTATATTAATTTGAATCGTATTACGTGTTTTATTAAACTGAAGCTTTGACGCAACTTTACCTCTGGCATTTCCAAGAATATCATCACTCATAAATCTGACTGTTGGATAGGGAATAGTTTTGCGAAAAACTTTAAATTTCTTTACTCTAAAATTAATGCCTGCCAATACGGATTTGATATTTTTGGTTTTTCTTAATAATCTATTTAAGAATGAAACATTTTTTTCATGTGCAGAAGGATAATACCAGAGTAAAGGTTGAGTTTTTTTGGTTGTTGGTTTCAATTTAATATATATTTTATCACCAGGCTTAAAATCTTCTCCTAATTCGTTAAATCTTATTATAATTTCAGGGCAAGGTAAAATGTTAATCCCTTCCTTTTGAAACATACTTACATCATATAAATAAATATCATCAACTATTTTACTAGCAATCAATGTGGATTGAACAAAGAATAATAGAGCAATAATATTTAAAATAAATAATAAATTATTTAATTTTTGATGTGTCTGCATCATAAGCATATCATATATTCACAAAACACGCTTTTAAGTAATTAATATCCTCGCGCGAAGATTTTAAAGAAGGCTGTTTTTCCAAACAGTCATCTTGGACTAAAGGACAACGGTTTACATAAACACAACCGGTCTTTATTATCTTTTTTCTTGCCACCTTATCTTGATTGTTTTGTAGAATCACCTCCGGGTTATTCATAAAATGCGCATCATGGCGAAGGGCCGTTGTATATGGATGCAACTTATCAGGTATATTATTATTTTCAAATACTTCTACAACGGTGCCGCGCTTTACATGAATGTCACCATAAAAAACCATGGTCCTATGACACATTTTCTGAATCAAATCAAAATCATGAGAAATAATAATTATGGTTAATGGATGTGCCCGTTTTCCTTCTTTCCATTCTTTTTGTCTTTTTTCCCACTCTGTCAATAGTGTTTCTAAAATTTTTCCTCTTACGGATACATCTAAACTGGCAACAGGCTCATCTGCGATAATAACATCAGAATCAGTGGCAAACACTTTTGCAATTCCAATTCTTCTCCTTTCCCCCCCACTCAAATCTTTCGGTTTACTATTTTTTATTCGATTCCAATTATTACCCCCAAGTTCGAATTTTTCTGCAATTGTTTTTACTTTTTTCCTCAGATCTATCTTATTTATTTTGGGTGACCCAATCCGAATGGCTTCTTTTAATATTTTATGGACTGGCATATTCAGATTCAATGCGGATCTTGGATTCTGAAAAATCATTTGGACATGTCGTCTATATTGCAGGAGTTCCTTTTTGGTTCCTTCTAATACATTACTTCCACTGAAAATATCAGGGTACATGGGGAATGCTATTTTAGCAGAATCACCATTTACCCCAAATTGGGTTATATTGAACCTGCCTCTATCGCGATAATTAATTAAACCAATTAAACATTTACCAAAAGTTGATTTTCCACAACCACTTTCCCCTAAAACACCCAATATTTCTCCTGAATGGATCGATACATTATCTATATTTTCTAATTGAAATTTATCTTCTCCGAAGACTAAGTCCAGGTTTTTTATTGTATAAACGCTGTTTTCCATACCTAAATCCTTAAGTTTTTAAAAAAAGCCAGCAACGAATAAAATGGCTCTTTCCGTCCAATTGGTCGGTTTGAATAATTCCCCCGGAATCAGCATGAATTATGGGGGGAAACAGTTGTTTACATATATGTTCATTATCTAAAGAGATGGGTATGTTTTCTTTTAATTTACATCTGGGTTCAAATGGACATCCTGATAAATTAGATCGGTAAGGATCGGGCACATCTTTTTCTATATAGGTAAATCCTTTCTCTTCTTCGCAACTGGCTATTTCTAGCAACCGCCGTGTATATGGATGCAGTAAAACGGTTTGTTCCATCTTGTCATTTGGAATATGCTCTACATCGGTGCCGGCATACATTATAGTGTAATAATCTGCCAAATGACTTACAAAACTCAAATCGTGGGATATTAAAACAATTGTTCTCCCTTGATCTTTGTATTGCTGAAAAAGTTGAACCACTTCTGTTTGCTTGGTTACATCTAACCCGTTTGTGGGTTCATCTGCAATGAGTACTTCTGGCTTGGCTGCCATGGCCAAGGATATCATAACACGCTGACCCTGGCCACCACTGATTTCTTTCGGATATTGCCGTCTAAATACCTGATCTTCATCATTTAGATCCACTTTTGCCAAGATAGAGGACACTTCTTTGTCAATATCAACACCAGCCTCTAAATTTCGTAAATCCTTAGGGCTCATTATAGCATTACCTTCTTGCTCAATAACAAATCCAGCTTCAAAAATGCCTTCATGAACAGAGGTCGTAATATCCTTTTCCCCCAAATGATCATCTTCTTCATTCGTGGCACTACTTAACAATCCAAACTCCACATGCCTATGTTTACCTGAAGCCGTATATATTTTAATATTACCTATATATGCCAGATCAAATTTTGGTGTAATGGTCACGGTGGCTTCAGCTGTGTATAAATCTACCGGAGAACGAATATCCCTGTGGCTCAAGACATCTTTATTTTCTTCATTATTGATTATTAACCCGGCATAAAATTCATCCACTGGCGTGGCAATTTGTTTCTCACCTAATGATGTATCTATGCCTGCAGTCGCCCCTGTTTTTAAACCAATAATTAAGGTGCAATTATCCAACCCTTGATTGACATCAAATGTCTGTTCGAATTCGTCGCCCCCCTTCGTGATGAATTCTATTTCAGCCTGAATCAACCCCTGGCTATTAATGGCGTTTGGATTAATAAAGTAAGCGTCATCTGTTAATAAATTAATATTTTCCTTTTCTCCTCTGGATTGAACCATAAGGGTAGCTTCTGAAACATTTTTCTCCAGCCTTTGATTATCCCATTTTATGCCAATTTTCTCTTTATTTTTTCCTGGGTGTATGGATAAAGAGAATATTCTCCCTGCCATCCTCATTCCCCAAAAATGTGAGCTCCCTTTTTTGATGGATATTTCACTGGTTGCGCGCATACTATGGCTTTTACCATCCATCCATATATCCGCTTGCCTCAAGTGGCGACTTATATTGTCTCGATCCCATTTAAGTGTTAATGGAAAATCCTTTTTACTACCTGTAACTCTCAATGTAAAATTTCTCTCTAAATAAAGAGAATCTTTTACACGACTTCTTTGTCTTTCAATAATATTTTTCAACTGCTTTTCGATTGACCAGAGTGGGTTTAAAAATGTTTGGGGATCCTGGAGAATCATTGAGATTCGATGGCCACGTATATTGGCATTATGTTGAATCTTGTCTATCCGCTTTTTTAAGGTAGCGCTAGAATAGGATGATATATAACGATACGATACACCGATCATTTGATTTTCTTTCACATCCTGTTGGAGCCTGATTAATCGCTTATTCAATTTCGTCGGTGGTACAAAGTCTGTAGGAATACAAATGGCATCATCATCAATAAAAAAAACCTGGATTGAATCTAAAATGGGAATAAAATCCAACTTTATGGCTGACTCATTTGGGGTAACATTATAATACTCTGTTCTATCCAGACTATTCTTATTGTAGCTCATTCCCTTTATCCACGAATACCATGGGCCATGATCTACATTTAAATCATGCTCTGGGAGAACCTGTATGGGTTTATCCTTATATATAAATTGAATGTGTCCTGAAATAATGCCTGGTGAAAAATCAATCAGCCCTAATACACATTTCATGGTTAAAGATTTTCCACTGCCAGATTCACCTACAATACCATGGATTTGATTTCTATGGAGGATAAGATTCATATTTTTTACCAGAAAACCTGTATGACTTTGTGTTTCATTGCCAGATTTAAAAATTGAAAACGGTTTTCTTCTTTTCTTTACTACCGTCAAGTCCGAAATAGATAAAATGGGTGTTTCTTTACTCATGACGTAATTCCATAAATAGTTTTGCACATCCATTACCCACTATAGCCACAAGTAATAATATGAATAGTGGCATTAATGCTAAAGGCGACCCACTATTTCCTGGACCTGGTAAACTATCTTTAAACTGGTAAATCAATCCGCCTAAACTTGTGCCACCGCCAAACCCTAAAAATGATATGACAGCTTCCAGCATAATTGCCTGAACAATAACATAAATAAATTGGCCGGCTATTATGGGGCTACATTCATACCATAATATATGTGTAAATATTATTTTTGTATCCGATAAACCGGATGCCTTTGCTGCATTGATAAATTCTTCATCTACCAATGCTTCAATTCTATCCCGAATTAATAATGCCAATTTTGGAATGGATAAAACGCCAATGGCAATCATCATAACTAACATGCGAATTATATTATCATCAAAGAGCCTAAATGAGATAATAACAACCACCAATAATAACAGTAACATGGGTATCGCATGTAATGTTTCAACCAATAGTTGTGTAAATAATTTCCCTAATTTTACTTTTCGCAATCGTTTAATATTATCAAACGTATTTCTATGTTTAATCGGAGGTAAGTGAGATTGATCATAGCCAATAAGAATACCACTGATAATGGCTAAAATAACAAATACCGTTGCAGCTATAAATGCTAACCATATATTTGTCCATAATGCTACCGAAATCCTAAATGCCAAATCAGCATGACGCCTATCTACGCCAAAAACCGGTGTCGTACTTTCAAAAGTCTCACTATTAGTTTTAACATAGATAATACATGGTTGGAATGGGCCTACCCATGCAATTAGGTCCCCATTCTCATCCTCATATTCATATTTACCATTTTCTGGGAATATCCAATGATAACTTATTAATATTATTAAAAATAAAAACAGGCTCATTAAGAAAATTGTTTTAAAATTTTTCATTGTTGTGTCTTAGATAATTTTTCATATATCATTTCTTTAATACCGCTCATTATCACAACTATAATAATAACAAGGGCAGAAATGATCATAAAAAATTCTGATTCCACAGGTTTGGTTGAATACTTTAAAATTGGTTTTGCAAAGTATCTATGAATTGCATGACCAATTCCATGGATTTTATAATAATATTCGACAATAATTGTACTGGCGAATACAATTCCAACTAGTGAATTCCATTGAGAAAGAAGCCCAAGTGCAATCGATCTTCTGGCATGTTTAAATACAGAGTCTCCCCAAGAACGCGCTGCAATAATAAAATCTGTAGATTGCAATTTATGGAATTGACTTGTTTGAAATTGACATATATCTGAATAAGTATAACTGCCAATGGCAATGGCAATTAAAATATATACATGGAACCCAGCATCATGACCCAATACATATTTTATAGCAAAACAAAAAAAAATAATATGAATGCCGGATAAAAAGTTGAAAAAACCGGATATTACTTTTGCAGTAGTAGAATGATCAAATATAGTCTTATAGGTCAAAACCGTTGATAATGTAAAAGCCAATAATAAACCGGAGATACCATAAAAAAACGTATAAGAGACAGTTGACAGCACACCAACTGTATGACGGTCTCCTTGAAATAATGTAAGTTTTGGCCCACTATCAAGATTCCCCCAGTGGTAAAAAATGGTTTCTTTGCACCATTTTAGATATGCCAAGATAGTGCTGTTGCCATATTTTAATAACAATGATTCATTTTCAAAATTATATAATACTGCAAAAATAATAAATAATGAAAAGACAATAATCATTAAAGATCTATTGAATACTTTAATCATTTTGCTCTTCAAAAGTCTTTAAAATACCATTCATTTATATGGGTAAAGAAATATTTTGGCACTATGTTGTTCCCGTGCACAAGTTCTTTGCGATAACCCATTATTTTTTCTAGTCTATATAAAAATATATAGGGGGCTTTGTCATATACTAACTTATGAATTTTATCACCATACATTTTCTGTTGCTTGGTAGAATTCGTATTATTGAATCTCGTCATATAGCTTGTCAACAACGGATCATAGAATCGGCTGATATTTTGGGAATTTCCTTCAGTAAACAATGGTTCTATATTACTCGAAAATCCCATTTCATAATATTGAAATGCCATATCATAATTACCACTAATTAATCTATTTTCAAAATCATCTCTAAGTAATGAGCTTATTTTTAAGGTAATATCGATATTTTCATATTGATATTTTAGGTTTTCAATTATTACCTCCTCCACACTTCCCTTTGGGAAACTACCCTGATCGTAAATTAGCATTAATGATTGTAGAGGTTTTCCATTATAATATCTTTTACCCTTTTTTTCAATAACGTTATTTTTGTTTAATAAGTCCCGTGATTTATCCGAGTTAAATTTTCTAGGCGGATATTTAATATCATCGCCGACTCCGAACTGCTGATTAAATGGTCCCGAAATACGGCGAGTAATATTTTCTTTTTTACTACCAATATCAATTTTCGCATAATGTTTTAATAATTGTTCTATATTTAATGCATATGTTAATGCTAACCTTATTTCCGGATTTTCTAAGAGAGGATTTTCACAATTAAATGCAATACCATACCATGAATTAGACTTATATGACTTAAAAGATAAATTGCCAGCAGATCTGGATTCTATTTCATTATAATTTGCTCCCGAGTTTGGTAACTCAAGAAGTAGGTCCAGGGTATTCCAATCTTCTGTTCTAGGTGATGTAGTTAATTTTGTGATCAATCCTTTAATGTCAGATTCTTCATAAATATTAACAGCGTTTATATTGGAATTATTTCCCCATTTATAATAATAATTATTTTTAGTGAATGAATACTTTTCGTCTTCGCTGTTTTTCCAGTTAAATTGAAATGGGCCACTCCCCATTGGGTCTTCTGTAAATTTTGATTCTTCTTTTGGTAGATAATCTTCAGTAAACTTGTGTTTTGGTAATATCTGGACTAAGGGTAAAAGATATTTAGCATTTATTTTATCCTTTTCTTCAATAAAAAACTGAACGGTTCTATTATCTATAACTTTTATTTCTTTAAATATTTTCAACTTATCCTTAAGAACAGAACCAGATTTCTCGTGCTTAAACACATTAAAAGAGAATGCTATATCTTCTGCCGTTAAAGGCTCTCCATCAGGCCATTTTAATTTTTCCTGTATTTGAATCTTATAGCTCCATGGTGGTTCTTTGTAGGTAGGGACACGCATAGTAGTAAACGATTTTGAGGTTATATTTTCTACTAAATCCGATGTTTCTGAAAGATCTTTCGTCCAAGTCCATAGACGACTATACATCAATTCATTGGCTTGAATACCTTCCAAATAATAACTACCATGAATGGGGAAAAAAGTGTGAGAGTCAATATAATTCACTCCATAAAATAGCTTATAAGTATGTTGTGCTGATAAATAATCTCCATTGAAAAATGATAAAATAATTAGCACCATGATCCTTTTTCTAAACATTCTTTCCCACTCCTTTAATAATTGTTAACGTAAATAATGCTGAAATTTCATGCAATGCACCGAGACGATTATCTAATATTCTCAAATCGTGGAGAAAACCATTACAACTGGGCAGTAAGCCACCTTGCCATCTTAACGTTCCATATAAAGAAAGTAGAAATGCAGGCCTATTTCTCTGCCAAGAACCCTTGGAATATTCAACCGTAAAAACCATATTTTCTGTGATATCTTGTATTAATATTTTGTCTTTAATCGCAAAGTCTGATAGATTTAATGCTGATATAAATCCAGACATCAGTGTTGGATAATTATTCATTATTTTAGGGTCTTTTTTGAATGCCTTTAAAACTGAATGCAATTCATTCTGTGTTACACCATTGCTCTTTTTGTTAATCATATTTTTCATCGTCCTTAAAATGTAATCACTCCCGTCATTTAGTAATTGTAGGCTCTTGGGTAGAGGTTTTTTAATAACACTCAGAACTGCATTTTCAAATAATACCCAATCCAGACTGTATGGCATTTTGATCTTTTTTGATTCAACCAATAATCTCAATATTTTTTCATTAGAAATAAATAGTTTCTCAATGTTTACCCAAAATGAAAATAGTTTATCATCCTCTTTGAAATAATGGTATTTTTGACCCAGATTCATTGCGGCAATTAATTTATACATGGTTGAATCTTGAGTTGTAAAAGTGTTTTCAATTCCTGTCTCAAATGCTTTCATACCAAGTTTATAATGTGATAAGGCAGCCAATTTATATATAGACGATGTGTAATATTGTACATGTTTATGTCCCACAAAATAATTTTTATTATATAGTTTTTTCTTATCCAAGAAAGATAATACCTTTTCGTATTCTTGATTCTTAAATAATTTGCCAGCAGCAATTATATCTTTAAGAATCGGCATTTTATCTACCCCTATTATATCATTATTGATTCCCATCATTATTTGACTGCTATAATGATCGGAACTAACCTTGTGGGATTGAATTACATTTTGTTTTAGATTATAGAATGGATCGGAACCAGTGGAAGCCATGAGCGCATCTCCTCCCTTTTTTCCATAAACTGCATAGGCATCAATCCCCATCCAAAAAAACAATTCATCTTTAATATCAATAATATCATTCTTTTTAATAATAGGAAACTTCGTCCCATGATCAGGGTCAAATGATTTATGGTATAGGTCTAATTGCATATTAGACAGTATTGTTGCTACAACTTCATACACTTCCCCTTGGTATATATGGGATAAACCATGTAATACTGATTTTTCTCCTGAAAGTGAGTTTCCATGAATAGAATGTATATATTTTAATGCACTTTGGGGGTCCTGCGACTCTTTGGAATTAAAAATAATTTGTTTTGCCAAATCTGATAAATCATATTTTTGTACAGGTTGTTTTATCTTTTTATTCTCACAAGAAAAAGATGTGAAGATTAAAATAACAAAAATAGGGATGGTTAAATAAAAAGCCTTTTCTAATTTCATAATTAAAAATCTCTAATCTTTGATAATTCATCTGCCAATGAAGGGCATGCCCCTCTTGTCTTCTGATACATTTCTAAATGGGCAATTGTCTCTTTAATTAATTCAGATAATTCAGCTTTGATTTTTGTTGTTCTCCTGACACCTTCACTATTTATTTCTTTTCTTAACCTGTAACATTCATCTACCATAAGTAACCCTAACAAATACTCTTTTTTACAAATTGTTAGTATTTTATTTTTTACATTAAGTATTAATCTAAATTTATCAAATTCTCTTGCTGCGCGAATCCCTTCTTTATATTGTTTTGATTCCATACTACACTCTAACATTCTGAGATAAATATACGGATCGTTAACAGGATGCTTACCTTTGATAACCAAGTTCGTATAATTATATACTATATTGTTGTAAAATTTCAAAGCACCACTATAATCACCTAGTCGCTCCATACTCACTTCACCCGCTTTTTTGTTCATTGATGGAAAACAATTATCGCTCACATTCAACAGACCAACTTGATCAACAAAATCTTTCCAATTTTTTTTGGCAAGTAAGGTAGCAGCCTTTTTACAGTTAGGTTGGCGGGTTAAGTTTTTCGTTGTCTCGGTATTTTCAATAAGATAAGTAGTGGAGCTTGGATAAAGATCAAAACCTTTTCCAGTTCTTATAATTTCGGTGATACCATAGTCATGTAATTCTCCTGTATAATTTCCGTGATGACCCGTGATAACAGGTATGGTATCTCCGAAACTGGTAATGTGATTTATTTCCAATATAACTCCAGGGTCCACAATCACATTTAATTGGGGTTTTAAGGGGATTTTAACAGGTACATCTACTGTAAATACGCCTGGGGGCGGCATAGGTATTGGATGTGTCTTTACGATTACTTGATCTGTTTTTGGGCGTTGGGCTGTTATGGTTAATACTCTATGTATCGTTTTATCATAAATATTAAAGGTATGCTTACCTTTATCCGGTCCTTTCAATATATATTTTTGATAAGGAAAATCTATTTCAATCGTACCTCTTATCGGATTACCATCTTTTAACCACCGTATATCAACATTTACATCAATAGGCTTCGGCTCAATCAACAATTTCCCCAAATTTTGATTGTTCTTATTGTATTTGACATTTTTTTTGAGTGGGATATAACTATTGTCTGTCATGTATATAGATAAATCCAAATTACTTGGGCAATATTTTGGGAAAATTGTGCCCTTGCCTGAAGCTTCAGTGATAGCACCTGTAGGTTGACCATTTAAAGAAATTATCAAACCTTTTACAGGATCATCCGTTTTACTATTAAAAACATTAAAAGATGCCTCTAGTTTTGTCATCCAAACTAATTCCGTTGTCAATAAATCTTCAGGTAACACAGTCATGGAATAATTTTCAAATTCAGATTTAGCAAAACTAAAATCAACAGGGACCAATTTTTCTTTAACCTTATATTTGAAGATACCTAATGCATCTGATTCACCATTTTGGTCTGTGGAACTAATAATGAAGACACCGGGGAGTGGTAATCCATCATCGTCGTATAAATCAGGTTCACGAAGTTTTAATTCAATCCAAGCCTGCCGTTTTACCGTAACATGTTCTATCCATTCATTAAGATTAACGGTAAATGAGTGGTGTTTTGTTACATATTTTTCATCTGGTGATATAATCTTTATTGAAAAGACATCTCCAATCTGTATAGGATAAAAGTTATATTGACCCACATCATCCGACTGCCCCCTATTTACTTCATCAATATAAATATCTACGAAGGGAACAGGATCACCCAAATCATCTTTTAGAGAAAGAGTGGCTGTCAATATTTTTAGTTCTATTTCTTCTTTGACCCTTCCCGGTTGTCTATATATTTTTTTCTTATCTAATTGTAAATAATGGTCTGCTTTAAAAGAATAATAATAGTAATTACCCGGGGCAGGATCAAAATCTTCTGTATAAAGACCTAAATCATTTGTTTGTCCCACTTTTTTACCTTCCCGATAGATTTGAACATCCTTGAGGGCATTCCCTGTTTTTGCATCAATCAATGAAAAGCTCACCCCTGTTTTAGGGTCAACCTCAACTGTGTATTCTGTGCCGATTGCATCTTGCACTATATTTAACGAATATGTTTTTTTTAAATATTCTTCATTGGGATCCGATATTTCTAATAAATGATGACCCATTTTTGGAAATATAACTTTTATACTCCCCATACCATTAGATTCACCCATATTCATTCCATTACGATTAATTATTAAACCTGAAATGGGTTTTTTGGTTTTGGAATCAACCAAATTTAAATACAAGTGAATTGTTTCTACATTGAATGTTAATGAACGCTCAATCTTCCCCAAAGTAACCGTTTGAGGATTTGCAGAAAGACCTTCTTTCCTTACTTCAAACTTTATTTCATTGCTTATATCCTTTTCATAGTATTTAAAAATTACTGTGCCGGTTTCATTTGTCTTAAATAATGATTCCCCATTTACGAGAATTTCTACATCACTCACAGGATAGTTTTCTTCTAATACTTGAATAGACATTTCATATTCTCGTCTCAAAGTAAAAGTATATGGGTTGGCTACCGCCGGAATTGGATAGTCAAAACCGCCAACATTAATCTTCGATTCAACTGCTTCAGGTATGCTGAAATTATCTTTTCTAGCTGTCCATTTAATCACATCACCTATAAAAGGACCATCCTGCTCGGTTGGAAAAATGTTAATTTTTGCCATACCATGTCTATCTGTATAACCCGATTCAGGAGTATGTTCAGAACTCACATGCACATTACTCAAACCTACACCCTCAAAATCATGATTCGATTTAAAATAAAATCTTAAATCCTTATTAGGGATTGCTTTAAGACTAATTGACTCCGGAATATTTTCAAATGTATAAAAACCGGAAATGTTCGATTCAGAAACAACTTCTGCATCCTCTAAATTATATTTAAAGGAAATATTATTGGGGAAATCTTTCTTCTTAATTAAAGTCCTTAAAATGCCAGCGTTATTCGTCTTCCCTAAATATTTATCAGCACCGCCGCTTATATTTACCCCATATATTTGAATATTTGGTATAGCATTCCTAGCTATAAACTCTATTAATTTACCGGATAATTCTGCGGCAATAGATACATTAATCGCCAGAGGTGACCCTGTGGGTTTTTCTTCCAATTTACCGGGAATAATATCATATCCCTCTTTATTAAATGTTATAATAATATTATCATTGGATTTGGCTTTAATTGTATCTTTAAATACACCTTTATTATTCGTTTTTCCTCCTGCAAGAAAGGTGTCCGAATCACCATTATATATATCAATTGTTATATCCGACGTTTTATTCTCATCTTTTATTGTAATGCTTACATCTTTTTCACAACTCGTCATCGTTAAAGCAATGAAAATTGGTATCATAATTAATAGTATTTTTTTCACTATTAGGTCTTTCTATTAAGTAAATATTTTAAGATAGTGTCTTTAGCAGTTATTTAATTTCGATCGATGTAAAAACAAGAGGATTCTTTATTT
>JACKQG010001791.1_pt1 | contig 29102 bp, 24 predicted proteins | sample 8237621 | NCBI WGS metagenome assembly JACKQG01 (sample SAMN15677084, study PRJNA649215) | marine metagenome | biome: marine; feature: Black Sea; material: saline water; isolation source: suspended particulate matter (SPM) from the Black Sea western gyre | collected 2013-06-09/2013-06-10 | depth... | reverse complement strand
GACAATGGCAGAACCATTGTTGAACTCCATGCAGGAAGGGCTCTGATAACATTCATGGTGGCAAATCCATGGGAAATAATCAAAAGACATAAAATTCCCATAATAGTATTAAATACCACATTAAAGCTACCCGTTGTCACCATCTGCAGAAACCCCAAGGCCGCAAAAATCCCTATAATCCATATACCACGGGATAACTCAGATGTATTGGGTTTCATAATCATTCGCCAGGCTCTCAAGGGGTTACCTAGATACAGTACATGAATGACACCACCAAGTATCAGGGTGATCAGCCAGCCAAGAATCAATCCGGCTTTATATTCATAAAAAAGGGACACGAAATAAAGGCCTGCACCTATTTCCGAGAAAAAAAAGGCCAGCCACAGAAAAATCCCTTTGTCATCGATCCATTCTTGCTGACGGGTGGGCCGCATCATCCATTCGTATGGCTTTAAATCACTACCAGTAGGATGGAACATAATTTTTTCAAGCTCATTTCTCTGTTTCATAATTGTTCAATCCTCCTTTTAGCCTTTGTAAATCTTAACAGCAACAGAAGTTTCAATGTTTCCGGTGATAGGGTCATAGTGTCTCAAGTATGATGGAAGCAGCTTGCAAAAATTACTTCCCTTACCCTTGGCAATGGGTCTTTTGGCTGCCCATAAACCACCTTGTCCGCAAACTCCAAGCACTTTTGGATGTTGAGCTTCCATTGTCTTTACTATGCCATTTTCTTTGGTTCCATATTTATTTTCCATCCATATAATATCGCCATCTTTGAATCCTTTTTCATCTGCCAGACCTTTATTCAAGGTAATTGTGAAAGTATAAGGGCTCATCTGGCTGACTTCATCAACTAAAGGATTTTGAAAGGTTGAGTTGTTTGTGTGGAGAATATCGCGATAAGAAAAAGCTAAAAGATCATATTCATCATCAAGTTCTTTGTGAGATGTTGGCCAGAACCAGCTAGGCAAAGGACCATATTGATCCATATCCATTTCAAGTTCAAACCCCGTATCTTTCATGATTTTTTCAGCAGCTCTTCTGTCATGGATTAAAAATTCCATATAAACCGGGCATCTTGTAGGCATATTCCATCTCCAATAGACATCTTCAATGGGTTTATGCCAGGTTGCAAATCCTTGTTCTTTAATTTTTTCTTTATCATCCCCATAAACCCATGAGAGAACTTTTTCGCCAATTTCCTTCCAGCTTAAGACTTCGCCCGGTTGAATTTTAAATTTTTCATCTGTAATACTGTAATAATTGTTAAGGAGTTCATGATATTTGTCTAGAACACCCACACGATTTGCAACATCCAGATAAACGTTCATAAAGTCTCGTGATTCACCAATGGGTTTTGCAACAGGTTTTTGCATATGAACATACCAGTCTTCATAGGATGGGCTTCCACTGAAGAAAAAACTATCAATTTCAGAAGACCAGGTATCTTTTTCAAGATAAGAGGTATCAGGAAGGATGATATCACCGATCGCCTGATCAGTCTCATTGACCCATATATCACTGAGTACTACAAAACAATCTTTAAAATTTTCAAGCGCAACTTCCCAGTCAGAATTACTGATAAGAAAATTTACTGCGATTCCAAAAATCATTTCCGGTTTGACTTTTTCAACACCGAATTTTTCCTGAATATAATCTTTTTCTTTAACATAGGGGATATGAGAAAGAGTAGAATGTGACCAGAATTCAACACAACCAGAATTTGTGCATGGATAGCTTGGTGAATGTACAGGCCATGGATCATGCGAATAAAATACCGAAGGAACAATAACCCCGTCTTTACCTACTTTAGGCTTACGTTCGTATTGACCACCAGGGTATTTGCGTCTGATAGACGGCCAACCCATTGTACCGCCAGGCACATCTTCAGCACCAACAAGCTGACTGATAAGATCGATTGAAGCAACCTGATGTATACCATTTGAATGTCCCTGGGAACCACGGAATGTTACAGATGATACAGGTCGGTATGGAAACGTTTTTCCTTCTATTGTAATGGTGGATCCAATTTGAGCATTATCCACCCAGCCCTTTGCAACATCAAGAATGGTTGCTACAGGAACTGTACTTATTTTAGATGCCCATTCCGGAGTGAATTGTTTTAAATGTTCTTTTAATGCCATAAAGCAGGGCCGGCATTTTTCGCCATTATATTCATAGTCACCCTCAAGGGAAAAATCTTCAAATGCTATGGATTCATCATCAAATACTTTTATCTTTTTTGCTTTTTCATCAAAAACAAGAGGCTTGTCAGTTTTTTCATCCCGAATAAAAGTTCCGTCTTCCCGGATCAGATAAACAAAGTTTGTTTTTGCTCTAAGATAAAGTTCGTCGATCTCTCCTCTGGTATTGAGGATGTAGTTTGCTATGGCAAGTCCGACTGCAGTATCCGTTCCAGGAAGAATCGGAACCCATTGAGTCGCCTTACCACCTGCAAAGTTACCCATTGGATCAAAAACAATTTCTTTTATTCCGCGTCTCACACTATCGGCTCTCAGTCTTGCATTGATCATGGCTGAATGTCCGGAACCCGTTCCTTTACTGGAACCCCATTTAAGAACATATTTTGTGTATCGCCAGTCAGGTGCTATTGACCATGCACCATGGATTAATCCACCCAGCATATGAGCCGCATTGCCGCAATGAAGACTGCCGCCACCAATGATAAAGTTACCATTGTTGGGTATGCCAAAAGCCTTTGCATAGAAATAAAGATGATTATGAGGACCATCACTTGCACGCATGGTCTGGTTTGTAAAGAGGATCTTGTTGGGGTTGTCTTCCGTGATCTTCTTCATGCGGGTGGAAATCTCTTCAAGAGCCTCGTCCCATTCAATTTCTTTCCACTTGGGATCAACACCAAAACCTTTTTCAGGATTGGTACGTCTCAATGGTTTTTTAATCCGATTGGGATCATGATAATACATCAATCCTGCGGCACCCTTACCGCAAAGACCGGACCCAGCACCCCCCATGGTGCTTTCTTTTATACCTTCAATTTTAACGGGCACACCGTTAACCACCCGAACTTTTGCTCCACAGCCGCAGTAACATACGCCACAGGTGGTATTTACCCATTTGTCTTCCCAAATTTCATCTGTTTTATAGGTCATGTTTCCCCCTGTTTATTAATCAATATAATAGACTGCCGGTTCAGTACCAAATTCTTTCCGGAGCTGTTTACCCTTTTTCTCCATGATCAGACGGCTGATTTCACTGTCAGGATCATCAAGATCTCCAAAAACCCTTGCATTAACCGGACAAATATTGACACACGCAGGAGAGGCATCTTCATCCTTGCCCGGCGTAAGGCCCTTTTTCATGCCATCTTCAAGTCTTTCAGAACAGAAATTGCATTTAATCACTGTGCCCACTTTAAATGGATAAAGCTTTTCCCCAAGCAGTTCAAACTCGGTTTTACCCTGCCCGGGAAAATACTCCCGATCTTTTACTTTCTGATCATAATAGGTTCTCTGCTGGTAGGGGCAACTGACAAGACAGGCCCTGCAACCGACACATTTATCATCATCGACCACTACAATACCATCTTCCCTGATATAGGTTGCTCCTGTAGGGCATGCTTCCACACATGCAGCATCAGAGCAATGATTACAAAGAACCGGATAGATCAACTTGCTGGATGATGGAAATTTCCCGGTTTCTCCAATAAGTACCCTGTTAAAAAATACCCTGGGAGGAAGAAAATGTTCCTCTTTACATGCAATGGTGCAGCCCCAGCAAGCTATACACCTTTTTACGTCGATTACCATTCCCCATCTTGGCATAACAGCTCCTTTGTTAATAATATTATAAAAGTAGTGAGATATGAGTTTTGAGTAGTGAGAAAAAACCCTCACCTTAGCTTCCCTCACATCTCACACCTGGTTATAAATCAAACAATTCCACTTCTTCAAACCCTCTTTTTGCGCAGACAATATTTGCTGAAAGCTTTTTGCCTGAAAAATAATCCTGCAAAGCATCACAACACGGTTCAATCTCCAGCAGCCCTGACATTCTGGCAAATGCGCCGACAATCACTGTATTGGGTATGGACAAGCCGATTTCTTCCAAAGCAATTTTATTGGCATCAATAATCCCCAGCCGTTTAAGATTTTCATGGGAGACATTCATCGTATTATCTGAATCATTCAACAGCATCATGCCGCCGGGCAATAACCCCTGAAATACTGCATCCGAGCTTCTCTGACTAGGATCAAGTACCACTATAATATCTGGATTATAAATCTGTGTTTTCTCCCGGACAGGCTTATCTGAAAATCTGCCAAATGCTGTAACAGGCGCGCCCCTTCTTTCAAACCCGAGCATGGGAAAACTGGCACCGAATTGTCCGGTTCTGGCAAAAGCATTGGCAAGAATCTTGGATGTTGTAACAACCCCCTGCCCCCCCCTGCCATGAAATCTGACTTCACTCATTATCGTATCCTCCTTTAATCTTCTGAAGATACCGGAAGCTGACATTCTCCTTCCAGTACACTCAATCCGCCCAACATGCAGTATTCGTAGTCAATATCATCCTGAAGGATCTGAAGATCTGCTTCATTCAAATGAGCGAATTTTTTTATTAATTCAGTATAGGTTGATACTGGCTGGGGTTTTTTAACGGTTTTAGTCATTCTGATTTTGCCGTTCACAGCTTCCCAGAGGGGAAAGTAGTTTGTTTTTACAGCCCTTCGACAGACCTCAATGGTGTTTTCCGGGGCATAGCCCCATCCAGTGGTGCAGGGAGCAAAAATATGAAGAAAAGCAAATCCTCTTTCTTTGGCTTCTTTTGCTTTTAACAGTTTTTTGGCAAGATCTTCAAGGTCACTCAAGGTTGCCGTGGCTGCATAGGGGATCTTGTGCATGGCCATTTTCAGACCCAGATTCATTCTTCTTAAATTCTTTCCTTTAGAAGCTGATCCCAAGGGAGTCGTTGTCGTTGTAGCACCATAAGGAGTGGTACCGCTCTTCTGGATACCTGTATTCATGTATCCTTCGTTGTCATAACAGATATAAATAAAGGGTTCATTTCTTTCTGCAGCACCGGACAGGTTACCAAACCCGATATCGGCTGCTGTTCCATCTCCGTTGAAACATACCACTGTATTCTTGATACCTGCTTTTCTATAATATCTGGCGAGACCTGTGGCATTTGCTGCAGCTCCGGTCATAAGGGTCCCAAAATAGGAAAGTGTATGCCAGGACTGATTGTTCTGCCCAAGGAGTACGGGAGCCGAGCAGGATGGGGTACCTGTAATGACAATATCATTACCCAGCACTTGTGGAATAAATCGCAATAAGAGTTCAAGCCCGCAACCCGGGCAGAATGCCACTCCTTTTGAGAAGGGGTCCTCGTGTTTCAGGTAATCCAGAACTTTTGTCAGCTTGCCTTTTTTTTTCTCAGTCATGTTAAAGCCCTCCCCGTTTTTCAGAATCAGGTTTTTCGGAATCCGGTTCCTGGGCTTCAGGATATGAAACCCATGTGACTTCACGAACGTCTTTGCCCTCAGCAAGATCGCAGGTTAAATCAATCATCTGCTCGACATTGGCTTTGGTGATATCTGTATTTGCAATGCCATCAATGAAACTCATCATTTTTGAACCGCCCAGTTGTGTTTCAAAGGCTTTTAACTCGGTATAAATGGGACCGCCCTTAAATCCGAAACAAAGACTCCTGTCCACCACGCCAATGGCTTTTTTACCTTTGAGAGCCGCAACCATTACTTCACCGGGAAAGGGCCTGTACATTCTTATCTTTAAAAGACCGACCTTGACACCTGCATCTCTTTTCTCATCAATAACGGCTTTAATGGTTCCGCACATGGACCCTGAACCCACCAGAACTACATCTGCATCATCCATTCTATATTCTTCAATCTGACCGCCGTAACTGCGGCCAAAAATCTCTTGAAATTCTTTATCTATCTCTTCAAACTTGGCTTTGGATCTTTCCATGGCAGAGACGTGTTTGTACCGAAGCTCAAGATACCCGCCAAGAATTCCATGGGTACCGCAGCCAAGTTTCCCTCCAGGTACAAGTTTAGTCCTTTGCGGCTGATCATTTAAAACAGATAAAAATCTGTCCGCATCTTCCTGAAAAGGCACATTTACTCCTTCGGACAGATAAGACAGGTAGAACCCGTCATAATGAACCATAACCGGTACCTGGATATCATAATCTTCTGCCAGGCGATAGGCCTGGAGAACCAGATCAAGAATTTCCTGACAATCTTCGGCAATAAGGAAAATCCAGCCGGCATCCCTTGTGGAAATCATGTCCTGCTGCCCGCAGGATACGGCGATTATTCCCGGTGTCTCACGATTGACGTTCACCATGACCACGGGTGCTCTGGCACCGGCTGTTGCAAGAATCGCATCATACATAAAAACAAGGCCCCAGGAGGAGGAGGCGGTAAACACCCGACCTCCGGCAAGACAGGCCGCCGTAACTGCGTTCATGGCAGAGTTTTCACCCTCAACAGTAATCAGCTCGCAATCCATTTCCCCGTCTGCATGAAATTTGGAAATCTGCTCAATTATTTCTGTCTGGGGAGTAATAGGATAGGCTGCCACCACATCCGGACGGGCAAGTTTTGCTCCGATTGCTGCTGCGGCATTTCCCGTTATAACCTCAATCTGAGAACCTGGTTTGGTTTTATCTTGTGTTTTTGGTTTCATTTTTGAAAATCTCCCTCCGCTATCATGGAAATTGCATTTTTGGGACATTCTTTGGCACAGATCCCACACCCTTTACAGAATCTCAGGTCAACAGAAAAATGTGAATTTTCAACCATCTCCATAATCTGGATGGGACAATAAATCGCACAAAAACCACAAAATATGCAATTATCCTTGTCAACGACGGGCCTTTTAGTTCGCCAACCCCCGGTATCAGAACACATCAAAGGATCATTAGCATCTGACCACGGTCCTTCGTGCTTTAAGAATTTATTTGAAGACATACAACCCTTTCCTCCTTAGAAAATAAGACACGCCTTTATTAGAAATAACCCTGCTATTATATCTATTTCATAGCTACTATTTAGCGATAGCCTAATTGCATTGTCAAGTAAAAAAATGATTTTTAATTAAAAAAACATGCCGATTGAATAGTAAGAAACGATACTTATAGGATTTATGCGGGTTTCAAAATTTTACAAATAGTTGATCAGTCAACTATTATTATACAAAATGTTCTTCCAGATATTAATTTGGATAATCCCCATACAAATTTTTGTTTTTCCTGGAAAGATACTGACATGGAAGGGAAAGGTTATTTTACAGATTCAAAAATTTTACCAGCCTCTAAACGGCGAAGTTTCTCAGACCCTTTTTCAATTTTTTTAATGGTCTCCTTCACTCCTTCAGATGTTTTGCTCAACTGTGGAACAAGGGCCTGGTTTAATGCAATTTCAGCATCAGCCAACTGGTTGATAAAGAAAATATATTCTCCCTGGCGACCTCCATAGGCAGATCTGACGAGTCCCTCATAGGAATCTCCCTTGGCATTTAGCAAAAGAGTATAATGATTCGCCATTACTTTCAAAAGCCTGTCATATGTGCCCGACACTTTGGCTTTCAGATTTGCCTGGTCTGCAAGAAGTTGTGTGTTTGGCTTTCTGCCTTCGTCTATGGCCTCTTCGGCTTCATTCAAGGCCTTTTTTCTGGAAAGAAACCAGTTAGCCAAAAACTCTTTTCGCTGTTTTTTATAAGCAGAAAAATCCTGAAAATAAAAGATAAAGATAAACGGAATAAAAATCATCCATGCGCTCAGTTTGGGTTTAACAAGCACGTGGCTGGCAAGTATTGCGGCAAATTTTTTTTCATGTGCCAGTATGAGTTCTTTGTTATTCATATCCATAGTAATTTCTTTTGATACCAGTGATTTATTTCATGATAAATCGCCAGCCAAACCCGAGAATAAGAAAACAGGAGAGGATACCGGCAAAAAATGCCTTAGTCATTCCGTAGTCATCTCGCTTGGAATGCTTAAACGAATCAGTCAGATAATATTCGCCATCATAGGAGCCAACCGAATCCATATACATATAAGCTGCAGAATCAATATCCCGCTCTTCCACAATCTGGACAATCTGTTTATATGTGGAAATATTATTTTCGATATAAGGCCCCACTATCCAGCCAAAAACCCAGATGAGAAAACAATAAAAGACAAGTTTTCCCCATGCCTTTGCTCTGGAGTCATTTATTACTGCCGCGCTGACCATCTTAACATCTCCTTTATAGATGATAGTAACAGGTTCCTGTACCCGGAACAAGACAAACATGAACCGGGCACAGTATCTGGTTAAACCTTTTAAATCGTTGCTGTCAGTTCAGGAAATACCACGTAGAACATGATATATGCCATGAGCAGTGTCAGAACCAGGTTTAAGGACTGACCGAATACATAGAGAATCAACGGCTTTCCGCCTTTAAAATGTTCCTTCAATTCACGGAAGTTGGTTGCAAGCCCGATGCTGACAAAGGACATGGAAAAAAACCATCCCCTGAAAAGATCTGAACCGCCTGAGATGGTACCCTTGTCAATCATGGCACGTCCAAGGCCGTCCAGCTCTGAATTAAAACCTGTATAAATCATTGAAAATACTATGGATGCAGCCATAAACCCGAGGACAAACTTGGGGAACCTGAACCAGATTTCCATCAAACCTACCTTTGCTCCGGTCTCTTCGGTTTCCACCTTTGTTGTAAAATAAAGTGCAACAAAAAAGGCAATCACGCCGATGAGAACATTCTGGATCATTTTAATAGTGGCTGCCACATAAAGGGCTTTTTCACCCAGAAATGCACCGGCAGCAGCAACTGCCCCGGAAGCATCAATGGTACCGCCCATCCATGCACCACCCAGGATCATCTGTTTATCAACAGGGAAGGTTCCCTTGATAACGATCGGCATAACAACCATCATGATAGCTGTAAAAACAAGAGAAAGCCCAACTGCAAGAGTGAGTTCCTCTTTTTTCGCCCGGCAGGCAGAAGCCGCTGCAATGGCTGCAGACACACCGCAAACAGACATGTCAGAACAGATAACCGCATTCAGACGTTTGGAAGGCATGTTAATTATTTTCTGACCAAACCAATAGGTAATCAACCATACTGTGGGGGTCACAACCCAGGCCACAAAAATACCGGCAGTACCAATGGTGATGATTTTTTCAAACAGGATTTTCGCTCCCAAAAGCACCAGACCCGTCTTAATGTAATATTCGGTCTGTACGGCAGGCATGGCCCATTTTGGGGTTCCAACAGTATTAGAAATCAGCATGCCAATGAAAATAGCCCAGAATGCATATCCGATTCCATAATGTTTCATGGTTGCCTGGTTACTGAAGAACCATGCTAAAACAGTCACAGCATAGACAAAGACAAAGCCCAGTGCAAATTTTTTAAACGGTACTCCCATGATGCTTAAGGGGATACCAAAAAGAATACAGAAAAACACCCCCAGACCAATGAGTTTGCCAATCTGGTTATAGGGTTTCACACTGGTTTTCTTTTTAGCGGCACCGGCCGCAAGCTTTGCATCACGCCATTTGTCAATGGCAGTCGAGGCGGAAGAATTGAGCGCCACATCCTTGAAACCGGCTGCCTCTGCAATCTTTTCTGCAGCAAGGGCAGTTGCAAAAGCCAGTTCTTCAGATGCTTTTTTCTTTACATATTTTGCTTTTGCTTTATCAGCCTTGGCATCTGCTTTCTCCTTGCTCATGAAAAAAGCATCCAAGGGATTGTCTTTCCACCCATGTGTTTTACCGGTAAAGCTTTTCAACCACTTACCCACTGAAATATTTTTGGCTTCAGCCTTTTTCTTGGCATCAGACAATTGGTGCCATGCTATTGTTTTAATAGCACTTGTCCGGTTTGCAGCCTGACCATATTTTGCTTCAGCCTTATTAATAATTTCCTTCATTTCTCCAGAATGGGGAAAATAAACAAACATGGCAGCAATCAGGAGAAAAAAACCAATCCAGATCGCCCACCAGTCTTCTTTTTTCCACATTTCCGACCATTCCCACTTACCTTGGTCAACAACGATTCCACTACCTTCTGCCATAATGATCCTCCCTTTTTTTATGGTTTATAAAAAATACGCTGTGCATTTTAAAAAATCTTCTGTTTACCAAATATATTGCAAACCCTGTGCCAGATGCTTTTATCTTTCAAAGGCCTTGATATTAAAGGATATTAGAAAATTATTGTTTTCCAAAATGGAAACTTGAGTTTCCATCTGTGTATGCTAAAGTATCCGGTTTCAACAAGATTTCTTGCAATTTATCAAAGAATTTTTTATTTTAATATTCAGGACATCAAATGGAGAATAAGAAAATGCCTTTACCAATATTTAGTTTAAGATTTAAATTCATCACAGGGCTCTTATTGTTTGCAGTGGCCCTTGGTATCTGTATCAGCATCATCATATATTTTCACTTAAACCATATCATGAAGTCGGAAATCAGTGAGCGGTCAAGGATGCTTTTGGATCAGTCCAGTGCTGTTCAAAGTTATGTCAAGACCGTATTGCGACCTGAAATGTTCAAGATACTTCCCAAAGACCGGTTTGTACTAAAGGCCATGTCTTCTTCATATATTTCAAGGGAAGTGATGGCCAGTCTAAACGAAAATAATACATCCGAGTTTCATTATAGAAGGGTTTCCAATAAACCCAGAAATCCTGCATCAACCCCCAATGATTTTGAAAAAAACCTTATTTTAATTTTCAACAGGGACAAGACCTTGGAAACATGGGAAGACAACACCATGGTTGGAGATAAGGAGTATCATCTGGTGGCAAAACCCGTAACATTCAATGAATCCTGCATGCAATGCCATGGCGATCCCAAAGATGCACCCAAAGAGCTAAAAGAGATTTACGGAGATAAAAACGGATTTAATTACACAGTAGGCGATGTTGGAGGTATCGTGGTGGCAGGATTTCCCCTGGAATTGATTCAGCGTCCGGTAAAAGAAGTCACCCTTCAGTATCTGAGCCTGTATTTTTTGGGAATAATGTTTTTTGCTGCCCTGATAAGCCTTTTCTTTGATCGCCTGGTCATGAAAAATCTTCATAACCTGACGGGGATCTTTAAAACCCGGTTTTCCGGCCGGCAAGAACAGGGAATTATAGACAGGCTGGGGCAAAAGGATGAAATTGAAGGGCTGATTGAAGGGGTTGACGAACTGGCAATTTGTCTTTCCGACGTCCGAAATGAACTTGAGGATTATGCCCAGAATCTTGAATTAAAAGTGGAGGATCGGACAAAGGAAATCAAATTAAAGGCAAAAAAACACCTTGGGGATGTCCGGCTTTTTGTAAAGCTGCTCTCCGGGTTCACAGGCTCCATAGACACCAAACATCTTATCACACATGTCCTTGAAAGCGTGGGCAATCGCTTTGATGCAGACCAGGTGATTTATCATTGTACTGTTATTTCGGAAAATGCCTATTCCTGGAAATCAGACAATAATATATCAAAACTGGCTGATGATATAAAGGAACTCTTATGGACGGACGAAATCCTGATCCAGGAAAATCAATTGTATATTCCCATAAAATCCTCTGAGAGCCACTGGGGAATTCTGTGCATCTTTTGGTCAAAGATACCTTTACTGGATGATCTGGACCCGGCCATCCTCCTGGCTCTGGGTCAGCAGATTGGGATTCTCATTGAAAATATTCAGGCATTTTCAAATATCCGGTTTCAAAACGATATGCTCCAGTCAATTTTTGAAGGAATTTCAGACCCATTGCTTTTGATTGATTCCAACTGCCATATCATAATCGCAAACAAAGGGAGCAAAAGCATTCTCACAAAAAAGAAACGGGCAAACCAGGAAAAAGAACTAAAAAAATTCCTCTGTCTGGAGAATACTTCAAATGGATCATTCAATATTCTAGACCAGGTTATCGATAAAGAAAAACCCATGAGCGAGGAAATAAAAACGATAGATGGAAGATATTTCAGTATTGATCTTTATCCCCTTCCAAAAAGGGATCAGGCAGATCTTAGGATCATTCTGTCTGCCCGAAATATCACCATGGAAAAGCAAATGATTGCACGTATGCAGCAGACAGAACGCTTAAGTTCCATTGGGAAAATGGCTGCCGGTATTGCCCATGAGATCAACAATCCTTTGGGTGTGATTCAGTGCTATACAGATCTTGTTAAAGATGCGGTAAAAGATCCTGAAACCTTAAGTGACATTGATATTATTTTAAAACATACCCGGAATGTACAGACAATTGTCCGGGATCTGCTCAGCCTTTCAAGGCCCAAACAGGTAATCTCAGGCAAATGTAGTATCAACAAAGTTATCAGTAAGGCTATTGAGGTCTTTAAGACTCAATCTGCATCAAAAGAGATATCAGTGAATTCTTATCTGAAAAATAATCTTCCCGATATCAAATGTGATGCTGCAATTTTAGAACAGATCCTGACCAATCTCTGGCTTAACGCATTTGATGCCATCCAGGACTCTGGCGGAGAAATAAATATTTCCACGCAACTTGCAAAAAAAGATCATGTCCTGCTTTGCATTGAAGACAATGGCCCGGGCATTCCAGACCACGTTATTTCACAAATATTTGACCCGTTTTACACCACAAAAGAGGTGGGGAAAGGAACAGGATTAGGCCTTTCCGTTGTATATGGATTTATCAACGAGATTGGCGGGCGCATCGAAGTTGAAAGTGATGAAACTACTGTTTTCAACATTTTCTTTCCTGTGGACAAAACGGAAGATAACTAAATAAGGATACAAAATGAAAAACTTTTCCATACTGGTTGTTGATGATGACGAGGATTTTCTCAAAGGAATCATAAGGAATCTTAAAAAAAAATTCACAACCATCAAAATCATAGGTGAATTATCGGGTGAAAGTGCTGTTAAGATATTGGAACAAAACAAAATCGGAGTCATGCTTTCCGATCTTAGCATGCCGGGTATGTCCGGGCATGAGCTGCTCCTAAAGGGGATAGAACTCAATCCCCACCTCTGCGTGGTAATGATTACAGGACATGCCACTATTGAAAACGCTGTCAAGGCCCTGAAAATGGGAGCATGGGACTTTATCACCAAGCCTGTGGAAAGAGACTCTCTATACCACACAGTGGAAAAGGCTATTGAACATTATACCCTTGCAAGCGAAAACCAGCGACTACAGAAAATTCTAAACTCCTTAAGCGCAGACCAGTCCCTTAACTGGGAAAGCAAAATCATGAAACAGCTCAAAGAAAAGATCTCAGCCGTTGCTGTCACCGATTATACCGTCCTCATCACCGGGGAATCCGGAAGCGGAAAAGAATATATTGCTGGGGCCATCCACAAGCTTTCAAAGAGGGAAAAGGAATCCTGCCACACATTAAACTGCCCGGCTATACCTGAGCAGCTTCTGGAAAGCGAGCTCTTCGGTCATGTCAAAGGAGCATTTACAGGTGCAGAAAGGACCCGGGAAGGCTTTTTCATGGCAGCAGATAAAGGGACCCTGATCCTAGATGAAATCGGTGATATCAGCCCGTCCATCCAGGCCAAACTCTTAAAATTCCTTCAGGACAAAGAGGTCAAACCTGTTGGATCCAGCACCTTAAAAAAAACTGATGTCAGGATCATTGCCCTGACCAACCAGGAACTTGAACAGAAAATCCTTGACCACAGCTTTCGAAAGGACCTTTATTACCGCCTCAATGTACTTTCCATCAGAGTTCCCCCTTTGCGGGAAAGAAAAGATGACATCCCCATGCTGGTTCGGGAGTTCATCCTGAAAACCTGTGGGGAAATGGACATGGAGCCTATGGAAATAGATCCCTTTGCCCTGGCCTATCTTGCAAGGCAGCCCTGGCCCGGAAATGTGCGGGAATTGTTAAACTATGTCCGTCGTCTGGCGGTTTTCTCCAACGGAAAAACCATTGATCTTGCCCTGATCAACCTTGTGGAAGGCAAACTTGATAAAGCGCCTCTCCCAAATGGACATACCCTTTACAAAGATGCAAAAAGGGAAGTATTGGATATTTTTTCAAAAAATTATCTCACCAATCTTTTTGAGCATACCAGGGGAAATATTTCGGAAACCTCAAGAACCAGCGGGCTTGAACGGGCTTCCATTCAAAAAATCATCAAACGTCTTAATATCGATATGTCTCAATTCAGGCGCTTAACAAACCCCAAATAGGCTTTCTTATTTATCAAGGAATTGGTTCAGGCCTCGTATCTATACCCGACACCATGAACAGTGGTGATAAGGACAGGTTTGGAGGGATCAACCTCTATTTTTTTGCGTAGCTGCGCAATATGCTGATCAAGGGTTCTGGTTGTACCAAAATAATCAATCCCCCAGACAACATTCAAAATATTATCCCGGTTTAAGACCTCTCCTTGGTGGGCATGAAAATGGCAGATCAATTTGAGTTCTCTTTTCGAAAGGTCAATGTTCCTGCCAGCTTTGGACAATTTGTAAGTTTTGGTATCAACCTCAAAGTCACCAAATATAAATGATTCTTGAAAAAGACCTTTGTCTTTATTTTTTTGCTTTTTTGATCTGCGAAGCACAGCACTTATCCTTGCCAGAAGCTCATGAATACCAAAGGGCTTAGTCATATAATCATCTGCCCCGAGCTGAAGCCCGACAACCTTATCGATCTCCTCACCTTTAGCTGTCAGCATGATGATGGGAATATTTTCATTGATTACCCTGATATCCCGGCAGACATCATACCCGCTTTTTTCAGGCATCATGATATCCAGGAGAACCAGATCAAAGGAATCATTTTCAAACAATTGCATGGCCTGTCTGCCATCTTTGGCCTGGCTTACCCGAAAACCTTCGCTTTCAAGGGTATCCACAAGCCCCATACGGATGTTCATATCATCTTCTGCCACAAGTACTTTAATCTGAGTCATGATGCTTAATCCTTGCTGTAAAACAACTGCCGTTTCCAGGCACAGGTTCAAAAAACAGATCGCCTTTAAGATCCCTTAGAATCTGTCTTGCAATACTCAATCCCAAACCAGAGCCCGGCTGTTTTGAAGTTAAAGAATTATCCACCCTGTGAAATTTTTCAAAAATCATCTTTTGCTGCGCGCTTGGAATACCCGGCCCATCATCACAAATTTTTAAAAGAATAAAAGTATCCTCTTTTTTTAAAACAAATTTGATAAACTTTCCCTGACCGGCATACTTTAATGCATTGTCCAACAGGTTCAACACCACCTGTTCTATGGCATCTTTGTCTGTTCTCACATGATATTCCCCTTCTTCAACCTGTGTGATGATTTCAAGGCCTTGATTCTCTATTCTGATGCTATGGGCGCAAATCATCTGTAATAAAAACCGGTCCATTTCAAAACCAGTCATTTGATAGGTCTTTTTGCCTTGTTCAAGCTTTCCAAAATCAAGCACATTATTGATCAGCCTTGTCAGGCGCCCGCTTTCATTAACAATAACCGACAGATAGGTTTGAGTTTTATTTTCATCTTTAATTCTCTTTAACAATAAAAGTTCTGCATACATCCTAATACTGGTCAAAGGTGTTTTCAGTTCATGGGATACAGAAGAAACAAATGAAGTTTTCTGCCTTGCATCTTTCATATTTTTAAGGGTCAGGCGGGTCAAAAGAAGCCCCCCGGATATAATGGCAGCAATAAAAATACCCAATAGAATAACAGAGACATATAAAAATCCACGACTTGCTCCAAACCCTTTATCATCGACAAAAACAGCGATCTGCCAATGGGGCAGCAGACTTGATATGAAAATAACAGCCACAGGCTTGTCTTCAGGATCTGTCACCCATGTTCCAGACTGATGCATGAAATTGCCGTTTCCATCCACCAGCACCAGGGCAGTTCCTTTTTCCGACAATTCTGGAAAATCAACCACCAGCCTTGACAACAAGGTCATTATTTCCAGTTCAACCCCGTATACAGGCCCATCCTTAAATTTCTGGACCCAGCCCAAAATGTACAAGCTGTTCTCACTGAACCAGGGAATCCATCCTGACTTTTCTAAAAATTCTTGGTCTTTTGCCTCTAAAAAAATGGCCTGCTGCTCTAAAGCAGGTGCTTTTTGTGCCACTCTTGACAGGGCGACAAGCTTTTGGCGGGACGATTCTATTTGTTTTGTTGGAGCAGAATCATATCTGCTTGACCCTGAATAAGAATCTTCCGCACCCTTTATCTTTGATTCATCCCTTAAAGGATCTTCATTAAAATCAAATTTTATTCTCCCTGAAAACAGCGAATCATACCGGGCAATAAACAATCTTTCCTCGGGGGTGGATTCCAATCCCCTTATCGGATATTCAAGATTCTGATCTTTTTTATAAACAAATACATTACGTACCAATGGATTTGTCTCTTCCCATTTAATAAGGTTTTTCTTGAGATCATCCTGATCAATAACCAGTAAAGACTGGGTAAGATTTTCCTGAACCGCTTCTACCGTAAGGTGGATGGTTTCAGAAATAGTTTTTGCCCTTTCAGACAGAGCATGCAGAGCTGACTGGCTTATCCGGTCTTGCTCGTGGGACAAAAGCTTAAAGGCAATAATTGCCATAATAAGGGTGGGCACTAAAAACAGTGCCCAGAATATAATTATGGATCGTTTGCTTGTCATACCTTAAGCCATACCAGTTTTTTGCCTATTGTGAAAGCTGTTGATTTTTCTTCTGATAAGATTCAGTTCTCAACAATTTACGACTTTTCTTACTCATGCCCTGATCATCAATCATCTCAGCCTGTACTTCCAGTTCATCAGCCTGTTTTAACAATTCTTTGTCATTATATTTGGAACCGATTTGTTTGAGCCTTTCAGCAGATAGTTTAAGCTCTTGCACTGCCTCTTTTTTCTTTCCCTTATCAGACAGTTCAATAGCTTTTTCCTGGGCCAGGGCATTCAGATTTAATTGATATTCTCTGACAACATTGATGTTGGTTGAATCGGCAACTTTTTTTGGATCATTGCTGAACCTTGCATATGAAGTTCCGCTTGATGTTTCCAGTTTTTGACTGAAAGGATTTTCATAAGTTACGTCAGCCCGGGCAACCATAATTTTTGATCCAGGTGTTGACTCTGGGATATTGACTTCAATCAGGGCATACTTTTCCTGGCCCCCATAAAGCTGGTTCATAGAAAGTTCTATCTGATTTTGTCTTATTCTGCCTTCCCTTCCGATAATACTGACTGGTTGCACATTGTCTGGCAAAGTTATGATCACTTTTACTTTTTTCGCCACTACATTTAATACATCACCCAGTTCTGCTGAAAAAATCCTGGGAAGATCAAATCCTGACTCGACAAAATATGTATTGCCGTCACTTTTCTGGGCAAGTTGTGCCATGAGATCTTCATTATAATCTGTACCAACCCCCACTGTTGTGACTGAAATATTTTCTTTAATCAAAGCCGCCCCGAGCCGTCCAAGATCTCCCGGCATCCTGGGCCCCACATTAGCCAGTCCGTCAGACAAAAGAATAATGCGGTGGACATAATCATTTTCAAGATTTTTCCTGATCTCGGAAGCCCCCTGGCTGACACCGCCAAAAAGGGCAGTATTGCCGCCGGCACTAATCTGTTGAATGATATTAATGATTCCCTGGATGTTCCTGGCGTTCTGAGCCGGGACAATAGTATGAACATTGGTATCATAGACCACAACCGAAAAAATATCCTGCAAACCAAGTCGGGTTAAAGCTTCAATGGCAGCCGCCTTTGCCTGCTGGATTTTGGTGCCGTTCATTGAACCGGACTGATCCAGTACCAGGGCAAGATTGACCAAAGGTCTTTTAATATGAGCCGGAGACAGCGGTGCATCAAGGGTGATCTTAAGCACCACATTCTGGGAATCTCCAGCCTGCAAAACCGCTCTTTCTGTCTCCACTCTGCAAATAAGTCTGGAATGTTCAATTCCTGCAAGGACAGCCCCTGGCATTGTGACAAAAATAATCAATGCTGTAAAAAATGAAACGATTGTTTGGTGCTGATAACGTCTTAAGTGTGTCATGGTCCTTCTCCTTTACCTGTTGAATTAATCAATTTTTTACTAAACCGCAATATAAAGTTCTGTCTTTCATCGGGTTTTACTATACAGGCCCTGGTGGTTCCATGTGTCATGAAGGAGTAAAGATGTTGTAAAAAACTTGTAAAATTGCTTTTTTCTTGACCCATCCTCTATTGTCTGGGATTATTCAATTTATGACATAACCTTCAAAAAAAGGAATAACCATGAAATTCACCATAGACCATTTCAATATTAATGTGCTGGATCTTGAAAAGAGTCTGATATTTTACAATAAAGCACTGGGATTAAAAGAGATTAGAAGAAGTGAGGCCAAAGACAGCAGTTATATTATTGTTTTTTTAGGCGATGGCTCAACCCAGAATAAGATTGAACTCACCTGGCTGAAAGCCATGGACCGGCCATATAATTTAGGGGATGAAGAGTTTCACATTGCATTTAGAACATCGGATTTTGATGCGGCTTACAAACTTCACAAAGAAATGGACTGCATCTGTTTTGAAAACAAGGAAATGGGGATCTATTTCATCAATGACCCGGACGGTTACTGGCTGGAAATTGTTCCAGTGCGATAAATCAAAAAAAATAAAACACAACGGATGGCGGAGAGATTATGAAACCAAAAAAATTTGATGTTATTATTATCGGCGGCGGCATTATGGGTTCATCCACAGCATATCATCTGATGATGGCGGATCCATCCTTAAAAGTGATTGTTATTGAAAAAGACCTGGGCTATGAAAAGGCATCTACTACCCTTTCCATGGTAAATGCCCGGATCCAGTTCAGTCTGAAGGAGAATGTCCAGATCTCCCAATATGCCTTTAAAATACTTGAAAACTTTGAAGATGAGATGGCTGTTGACGGGGTAAAACCGGCTATTTTTTATCGAAGGGAAGGCAATCTGTTTCTGCATGATAAAAAAGCTGAGTCTGCTGCCCAAAAGGCCTTTCACATGCAGAAAAATCTGGGGTGTGCCATTGAATGGTGGTCTTTGGAAAAAATAAGGCAAAGATATCCAATTTATGAAAATTTAGACGGTATTGTGGGTGCAACCTTTGGACCGGAAGACGGCCATTTTGATGCCTATGCCGTATTAATGGGATATAAGGCCCGCGCAAAATCAATGGGCGTTCAATTTTTACAGGATGAGGTGGTTGAACTGCTCACCAATGGGAAAAAAGATCAGACCATGCATGCCATTGGGGGTGTAAAAACAATTTTGGGAGAAACATTTTTTTCTTCCCATATAGTTAATTGTACAGGGGCATGGGCAGCCCGGCTGGTTAAAACTGCCGGCATTGAACTTCCCGTCAACCCTGTAAAACGTCAGGTATTTGCAGTGATACCAAAATTTAAACCGGATGGCCCTCTGCCATTAACTGTTCTGCCATCGGGATTCTATTTCAGGACGGAAACGGGCGGTCTTCTTCTGCTGGGCAAATCAATGGAAGAAGATCCCATAGGGTTTGATTTTACATGGGAAGAGGATCGTTTTGAATTATTATGGGGAGAATTATATGATTTTGCACCTGTTTTTGAATCACTGAAGCTGATCAAAGGATGGGCAGGACTATATGCTGTCAACACCCTGGATGCCAATGCCATTTTAGGAGAATGGCCAGAACTGAAAGGCTTTTATCTTGCCAATGGTTTTTCCGGTCATGGATTGCAGCAAGGCCCGGCTGTTGGCAGATACATGATGGAACTGATCCTGAAAAAGAAACCTGTGCTGGATCTATCGATTTTCAGTCCTGAAAGAGTGTTGCTAAAAAAACCTATTTTTGAGGACGGTATTGTTTGAGAGTATAGCGCGATACCAGCGCATGTCATCAGGCTTCCAAAAAAATAATTGTATTTCCCAGTCAATCTGAGTCATATCTTTTAGTTTTTAACTTTCCCAGATAATAAAATCCATTGGATGTATGTCTGTTCATAGTGGTATACATCTGGGTTTGAAAATCTTTTTTTTCAAAGTTGTGGGTCAGGTTAAAAAGGTGATCTATTGTGTGATGCCGAAGTATTGCCCCTTCATCAAGTTTAAACACCCCATATTTCCCACAGGTTTTTTTAAAGGCTTTATAGCGGTCTATATTGCGCTGGTCATGGTTGATCAAAAAATCATTTATATATAAAATCCCATGGGGTTTTAACACCCGCTCTATTTCATCCAAAAGCTGCTCTTGATCCACATCTTTCACAATACAGGTTAAAACTGCAATCAACACCACAGCATCAAAGGTATTGTCCTCAAAGGGAAATATGGCCGTATATTTTTTTAAATCAAGATAGGGATAAAGGCATTTCCCTCTTTCAACCATTTTTTGTGAAAAATCAATTCCGCAAATTTTTTTAAACCCTTCCTGATAAAGCTCATTCAGGGTGCGGCCATATCCGCAACCCACATCCAGGATCACAGATTCTTCTGACACCCAGGGTATAAACCTATCCATTCGAAAGGGTGTGGTAAATTCTTTTTTGGATGCTGCCTTATCCCAGTATGTTTGCTGATTTGTGATCATAACAGATTTAAAATATGGCATTAGTCATTGAATTACAAGCCCGGGGAATATCCATATCGAAATTCCGGTCGGTTTTAAATCAATTAATCAAACAACAAGCAACTTCCTCCTTGTTAACAAATGCAAAGATTTTTTTTACGATTTTTTAAAACTAAGGATTTCCCTGATTGCTTTTCTGCCCGCCCTTATATAAATAGTAAAGAGTCTGTAAAATTGTTTTGTTTCAATCGTATCGGGCTGCAAAAAATGCAACCTAAAAACCAAACGTTTTTTGATCCCATTTTTTTCAAAGAAGATGGGTCGCCGGAGTGAAAAAAATGAAGTATATCGGAGCCCATGTCAGTACCAGCGGTGGCGCAGAAAAAGCCCCTCAAAATGCGGAAAGTATTGGCGCAAAAGCCTTTGCCATGTTCACCAGGAACCAGAGACGGTGGGTGTCAAAACCCCTGACCGACAAAAACATCACCCAGTTCAAGGAGAACTGCAAGAGCGGGGGTTATGATCCCTGGCACATCCTCCCCCATGACGGTTATCTGATCAATCTGGGACACCCGGAAGAAGAAGCCCTTGAAAAATCAAGGACTGCCTTTCTTGACGAGATGCAGCGTTGCGAACAACTGGGCCTTCGATACCTGAACTTACACCCGGGAAGCCACCTGAACAAAATGGATCCCGATCACTGCCTGGAACGGATCGCCGAATCCATCAACCTGACCCTGGAACAGACAGCCGGGGTCACGGCGGTCATCGAAAACACGGCCGGCCAGGGAACCAATATGGGACATCAATTCGAACATTTGGCCAGGATCATTGGGAATGTCCGGGACAAGAGCCGCATTGGGGTCTGCCTGGACACTTGTCACACCTATTCTGCCGGGTATGATATCAAGACAGCCAAAGCGTTTGAAAACACCCTCCAGAAGTTTGACAATATAGTGGGTATCAGCTACCTGAAAGCCATGCACCTGAACGATTCGAAAAAAACTTTTGGAAGCCGGGTGGACAGACACGAGAGCATCGGAAAGGGATCTCTTGGGCTTGAGCCTTTCAAATTCATCATGAATGACCCGCACTTCGACCATATTCCCATGGTTCTTGAAACACCGGATCAATCCATATGGGAAGAAGAGATCAGACTTCTCTATAGCCTGATTGAATAAATATCCGAAATAAATATTGGGAGAAGAATATGGCATATATGAAAATAAGCATTTTCTTATGAAAGGGGTATGAAATAAATGATTAATATATTGGTGGTCATCGGAGTACTGGGCCTGTCTACTCAAGCATTTATCGGGTTGAGTTTCTTTATCTCCTGCATATGGGAAAAGGAAAAACGGGCAACTGCCGTTGCTTTATTACAATTTATCGGCATGGTGGTTGTTCTTGCTGTTTTCATTGCCATTGCACTGGCAGGTACTTTTCATACCCCCATTGGAAAAGCCGTTTTGATAATCGGCTACGCAGGTGTAATAGCAGCGGCTGTTCTGTTATTGAAAAGGAGCAGGCCCAATCCCAGGGCTCTGGAAGGGACAAAAGGCTTAATCATAGGTAAAGTCGGCCGGCATGATGAAAGAAAAATCGTGTTTGCACGTAATAGATCCCTTCGTCCTGGATCAGAGCAGTTTGAAATATTTTACAAGGTGCATCCAGAATACAGGGAATATGACGAAAAAAGAAGGGCAATGGGAGGCCCATTGGGGCATATAGGGACGGTTGACAACCCAAATGCAGACATTAATAATGCAATGATATTTGCTTCTTTAAATATACCCGTGTATTTGGGAGATCCTCTTAAAATATGCCCGGAGCGCCATCCTGCTTTAAAGGAGAAACTGGGCAGTAAAAAAATTCAGATCACACCCATGGAGGCTAGCAAGCGGATTAAGGGATACGCAAAAAGACTCGGCGCAAGTCTTGTGGGCATTGCTGAATTAAATCCTTTATGGGTGTATTCAAAACGTGGTGAAATCTTCAGGGAAAACTGGGAGGATTGGGGCAGACAAATAAATATAGATCACAAGTATGTAATCATGTTTGCGGAAGAAATGGACTTTGATCTGGTAGGCACCGCGCCCCATACCCCTACGAGCATTGAGAGCATGTACAATTATGCTAAAGGTGCATTTATCTCTTCACAACTGGCATCCTTTATTGCAAACCTGGGGTATTCAGCCAGTGCAAATCATTTACGACATTATGACGGCTTGATGGTTCCCATGGCCGTGGATGCAGGGTTGGGTGAGTTGAGCCGAATGGGTTATCTCTTGACAAAAGAACTGGGGCCAAGAGTCAGATTGAGTGCAGTGACAACTGATCTTACACTGATTCCGGACAAGCCAGTGGATATTGGTGCAAAATATTTCTGTGAAGTGTGTAAAAAATGTGCTGTATGCTGCCCGTCGAATTCTATCCCGGATGGTGATCCAGAAGAAATAAACGGTTCCATGAGATGGAAGCTGAATGATGAAACATGTTTTGAATACTGGGGGAAAGTTGGCACTGACTGCAACCGCTGTATGATGGTCTGCCCTTGGAGTCATGCGCGAACATTCCCTCACAGGTTGATCGTGTTCCTGATCACCAGGAATAAATTGGCTGGAAAGATTTTTGCCTATATGGACGATCTTTTTTATGGACGGCAGCCTAAACCTAAGAAAGGACCGGATTGGGCTTCGTATAAATAAAAAAAAAAAGTTTTTGTCGTCAGGAATAGAACTTAAAAGTTATGCGCCACATCTTTAATGACTATTATTCAAAGATCAATCTCTAATTTTTTCTTTTAAAGCTTTAATGATGCCGAGACAGGCCTGATTGGCATCTGCGACAATGGCGACATCTGCCATCTTCATCATGATGGCATTGGGATTTTTGTTGATAGCAATGATAAAATCCGCATCCGTGAGGGCGGCTGTATGCTGAATGGCGCCGCTGATACCAAAGGACATGAGTATTTTGGGTTTTATATTTTTGCCTGCCTGGCCGACTAAGGCATGGTGGGATATCCATTCGGAATAAACAACCGGTCTTGTGGCCCCTACTTCTGCATTCATGAGGTCTGCCAGATCAAATAGCTTTTTAAATTTTCCTTTGCTTCCCATTCCGCGGCCGCCGCAGATTACAATGTCGGCATCTTCAATTTTTTGTTTTTTAGAAGGCCTGTGTTCCGAGGTTATAAGTCGTATCCTGTCCTCTGGCAGATCATCCGGCAAAGGCTCGATCATGGTTTTGCCACTGGCATTATAATCATGGGGCAGCTCCTGGAAGGTTCCAGGACGAACAGTTGCCATCTGAGGTCGTTGAACAGGAGTTATAATTTTGGCAATCAGATTGCCGCCAAAGGATGGGGCGATCTGGATTAAAAGTCCTTTTTCATTAATTTCAAGATCAATACAATCGGCTGTCAGGCCTGTCTTAAGCTGTTTTGCAACTCTGGGGGCCATTTCCTGGCCAAATCTTGTGGCACCCACAAGAATTGTTTCCGGCTGATATTTTTTGGCAAGCCTTGTCAAAAGCTTGGAATAGGTTTCAAGAGAATATAATAAAAGCCTTGGATCATCCATGACATAGACTTTTTGTGCACCATGGGCAATATATTCAGCCACGTATTCATTTACGTTATGGCCAAACACAATAGCACAGACTTTTCCGCCTGTGCTGGTTGCCAAATCAACAGCTCTAGCAAGGATCTGAAGGGTAACCCTGTTTTGAAAATAATTCCTGTAATCACCAAACACCCATATATCTTTAGAGCTTTTCATCATACCTCATCATGTTCATGTGTTTTTAGGTCTTTTCCCATGGCAGAGCCTATCACTTTGCCATATTCGTCAAAAAGCTGGTCAACAACTTTTTTCACGGCACCTTTGAGTACCCTGTTCTCATTTTGGGTAGTGGGGGAAAAGACATCAATAATCCGTGTTGGAGAATCCTTTAATGCATTGAAGGAGTCATCAAGGCCTAATTTTTTGGCGTCAATAATTCTGATATCAGGATTTTCAAAGGCCTTTTCCACCCCTTCAAGAGCAAGGTATCTGGGTTTATAGGCAGAAAGGTCAATGGTAATAAGTCCTGGCAGATCCATGTTGAGGATTTCAAAAAAATCATCCACATGGCGCTGGGCTTCAACACTGTTTTCTTTCGCCCTAATCTGACTGACATAACCAATGGCTGGGATATTCAGCTCTTCAGCCAACTGGGGCCCAACCTGGGCCGTCTCAGAGTCACTGGTCTGGGAACCGCAGAGCACCAGATCAAAATTTTCATATTCTCTTTGAATAAACCTTGCAAGGATGTGGCTTGTTAAAAATGTGTCTGCCCCTGCCATCCTTTTGTCTGTTAACAAAACCCCGACATCCGCGCCAAGGGCTTTGGCCTGATGCAGAATTTCCTGGGCCATGGCAGGTCCCATGGTAACAGCACAAATATGGGCGCCCTGGTTTTCTTTGATCTGTAATGCCGCTTCCAGAGCTCTTCGACTTGCAGGGTCCATCATTCCTTCAGCCAGTTCCCGCTTCAAGGTTCCGGTCTTTGAATCCCAGGGCAATTCCGATACCATGGGAACCTGTTTGATACATACAATAATATTTAACATATGCTTACCTTATTAACTGGGTTTGGACAGGATGGCTCTTGCAATCACCATTTTTTGGACTTCGCTTGTACCCTCATAAATCTGAGTGACTTTGGCATCCCTGAAATATCTTTCCACGTCATATTCTTTACTATAGCCATATCCACCATGGATCTGAACTGCCAGGCCCGTCACCTCCATGGCAGTGGAGCTGCAATAAAGTTTTGCCATGGATGCTTCTGCAGAAAAAGCTTTACCTTTATCCTTGCAGGCGGCAGCCCGGTAAACTAAAAGTCTTGATGCATCAATTTTTGTGGCCATATCAGCCAGATAGTTCTGAATGGTCTGAAATTTTGACAAAGGCTTATTAAACTGCTGTCGCTCCTTGGCATAGGAAACCGAGCTTTCAAAGGCAGCCTGGGCAATACCAAGAGCCTGGGCAGCAATCCCTATCCGGCCTGTATCAAGGGCTGTCAACCCGATTTTCATCCCCTGCCCCATCCTGCCTAAAAGATTTGTTTTCGGCACTTTACAATCCTCAAAAAAAAGAGATGACACAGGATTTGCACGCATCCCACACAGATCTTCAATTTCTCCCACTGAAAAGCCCGGCCGATCTTTTTCAACGATAAAAACACTGGCATGATTTCTCTTATCCTTGCCCTCAGAAATTGCAAATACCAGTATGGTACCGCAGACACCGCCATTGGTGACAAAAATTTTGGTTCCATTCAATATAAAAGCATCCTGAGTTTCCACAGCATTGGTTTCCACCCCGCCGGCATCTGATCCGGCATTGGCTTCCGTAAGGCAGAAGGCACCGATACTGTCTCCTTTGGCCATTTCCGGTACAAATCTCTTTTTCTGCTCTGGAGTACCAAACTTTAAGATCGGGAATATACCCACACTGTTGTGTACAGTAACACAAAGACCCAGGGCGGCAGAAACCCGACTCAATTCTTCAATTGTGATGGCATAGCTGATGGTATCAAGATCTGCTCCACCATAAATTCTGGGGACCTGGAGCCCAAAAAAATTCAAGGGCTTCATTTTCTCAATAATTTCCCAGGGAAATCTTGATTCTTTATCCATGAGAGCTACATGGGGTTTAATTTCACTTTCCACAAACTCCCTTACGGTTTTTCGAATCAACTGGTGTTTCATACAGGGATTAAAATCCAAAGCAATACTCCATAATTTTGTTTTCTATTCATGGGCATTTTCAAACGCCCTGTCAGCAATCTTTTCAAAACACTCTGGCAGTTTGTATGCCAACACATAGGACAAAAAGATTGAATTTGCAACACCATGGAGAATATCATACAATACCCCGATGGATTTAGAAATAGTAGAGAGGAAGATGCTTTTTGTCAATAGAAGTATGGTATGTAGATAGCTGAACATGTCGCAGGAAAGGCAATGCCAAAGGTGAGGTTCGTTTTTTTTGGAGTATAGTGTTTCATATAATGGATATAAAGGATATAAAGGGCTTTTAATAAGTCAATGCAGACGTCAGGCAAAGGATAAAAAATGCACTAATGGCAATTAAAATTATTGTTATGGTGTAACTTGGTTGATTTCTAAAAAATCTAAAATTGGAGAATAATAATGAAAATGAATATAGTGTTTGAAAAAATTATCAGTCGCAGAGATGATTTCCCATCATTGAAACAAGAGATTAATGGATATCCTTTGGCTTACTTTGACGGTCCCGGTGGTACACAGGTTCCGCAATCTGTGATTGATGCAGTTTCAAACTATTATTATACCAGTAATGCCAATTTCCATGGGAACTTCATCACTTCCCAACGCACTGATGAAGTATTGGATGGTACCCGGGAAAAAATAGCAACATTTTTGGGCGCAGATGGATTTAAAAATATCTCCTATGGTCATAATATGACCAGTCTGAACTTCTCCTTAAGTCGTGCTTTTGGGAATTATTTAAACCCAGGGGATGAAGTATTGATTACACAACTGGATCATGAAGCAAACCGGGGCCCCTGGTTAGCTTTACGCGAAAATGGAATTGTCGTTCGAGAAGTCATAGTCCTTCCTGATGGTACGCTGGATTATAATGATTTTGAAAGCAAAATAAATGAAAAAACCCGGCTGGTAGCAATGGGATACTCTTCCAATGTTACAGGTACGATTAATAATGTCCCACTGATCAGACAGATGACTTATAAAGTAGGCGCACTATTATTAATCGATGCGGTCCATTATGCTCCACATTTCCCATTGGATGTAAAAGCGCTGGGTGTTGATTTCCTGTTGTGCTCTGCTTATAAATTTTATGGACCCCATATTGGTATCCTTTATTCAAATGGAGAAAACCTCAATCGGTTACCGACTTACAATTTAAGAACACAATTACAACATGCGCCCTTTAGTATCGAAACCGGTACATTGAATCATGCGGCAATAGCTGGTGTTAACGCAGCTATTGATTATATTGAAAGTTTCGGAGAAGGTGATTCAACTAGAAATAAGATTGTGGATGCCATGGAAAAAATAAATCTGTATGAAGATGCCATCTGCAAAGATATTTTTAAAAAATTAAATAAAATTGAAAATTTAACTATCGTGGGACCCACGGGCAAAGATGCAAAAAAGGCACCTACAATCTCCTTTGATATAAAAGGAATACGTCCGGCAGATATCTGTAAATATTTAGGGGGAAAAGGAATTTGCGCCTGGAATGGGCATTTTTATGGTATCCGCCCCACTGAAATTTTCGGTTATATAGAAAAAGGAGGCTTCACCAGAGTTGGTGTTTCTGTTTATAATACAATAGAGGAAGTTGATCGCCTTATTAACGCAATTAAAACAATTACCAGTGGAGTACAAATAAATTGATTTTTGTGGTGAATCAATTTTGCAGTAAAAACTCATAAACAAATATTAAGGAGAAAAAATGACCTTAAGCATCCAGCAGCAGCAACGCATTGATGAAACCCTGCAATCCCAGGGATACACCGACTATAAATGGATCGACCCCCAACGCATAATCGTAGCTCAGTGGGTGCGCATGAAGTGTATGTTCGGCTGCGGCGAGTACGGCCACGGCGCCTCCTGCCCGCCCAACACGCCATCCGTGCCCGAATGCGAGCGTTTTTTCAAAGAATACAGCAATGCCATCATCCTGCACTTTGAAGGCAAAATGGAAAAACCAGAGGGCCGCCACGCCTGGTCAGCCAAGATCAACGAACGACTGGTCAAGTTGGAACGGGCCGTATTCCTGGCCGGCTTTGAACGTGCTTTCCTGCTCTTTATGGACTCATGCTGCTTCTGCAAAGAGTGCTCAGGCAACCGCGAAACCTGCTCCCAGCCACGCATGGCCCGTCCGGCTCCCGAGGCCATGGCCGTAGATGTCTATTCAACAGTGCGAAGGTTTGGATTTGAAATCAACGTTCGTACTGACTACGACCAGAAAATGGACCGATATGCCTTTTTGATGGTGCATTAGAAAACAGGACTGTATGATACAAATTTTTCAAATAGACGCTTTTACTCAGAATATCTTTCAGAGGAATCCTGCAGCGGTTTGCCCATTCTACCATGCCATCTGTAATGATGGAACTTCTGGAGTATGAGGATGAATACGATGCCCTGTTAAAAAGATTAAACACCCTGAAAAAAAATCCGATTAGATGGAACAATGGAAATATTTAAAGCCGACAAAAAAACCAATATCAAGAACCGACAGAGAGATGCTGAATTAGTTGTTAATATAGGCTTATTTTTCAATGCCATCCTCGCATTTGTGAAAGTTTTGGCCGGCATCCTGGGGCATAGCCAGGGACTGCTTGCAGATGGTATCAACTCAGTATCTGATGTCATTTACTTTGTTGTGGTGAAGATCTTTGTTCGGCTATCGGGTAAGCCTGCTGATTCTGAACACCCTTATGGTCATCATCAACTCGAGAGTATCGCAGCCTTAGTCGTTGG
>JACKQG010001790.1_pt1 | contig 29103 bp, 17 predicted proteins | sample 8237621 | NCBI WGS metagenome assembly JACKQG01 (sample SAMN15677084, study PRJNA649215) | marine metagenome | biome: marine; feature: Black Sea; material: saline water; isolation source: suspended particulate matter (SPM) from the Black Sea western gyre | collected 2013-06-09/2013-06-10 | depth... | reverse complement strand
GACGTTGGGAGGAGTGTTGCATTTAATTTTTGCGCAATCTGCTGATTAGGATCCAAAGCTACAATAAATGAATATTTTTTTGAACGAATATAGCTTTTTACTTTGGATATACTTTTTGGGCTATCAGTACTAACAGCTAAAATATTAAATCCATGTTTACTGTATTTTTGCTGAAAACGCTCGAGATGAATCATTGCTTTTTTACACGGTGCACACCACGTGGCCCAGAAATCGATATAGACAGGACCTTCAATCAATAATTCATCTAAAGATATTTGCTCGCCATCCATCAATTTGAAAGTGAGATTTGGTAAGGTAGTTTCTTTGAGGGATTCTGCATTTATCAGTGTCCCGAAAAGTATACTTATTAAAAGAAGTTTTTTCATCATTTTCCTATTTCATTGAATTGGGCATTATCTATTAGAATACATTGATAAGATTTAATAAAGATACGGTTAAATATAATATGATACTTACAGGAGAGACTGTAAGAAAGAAGACAGTTCTGTCTCTGGAACAAATTTCAAACTCACTCGACGAATACTGTCAGCAGTTGGTATGGGTAAACTAAACGTATATGTTACCGGTATTTTCACTGATTCCATAGCAACTTGTAATGACCAACCTCCAATTGTAAAATCGATGAGTGGTGAAAATTTATGATCGGTGAAATAATGTACATTTTTCGATTCAAGTTGGTGTATTGCAGCTTCGGGAGTATCAACAATTAAAACGACCGGTTTATTAAATTCATTAATAAATGAAATAACAGGGATTGCTCTATATTGGCCAAATCGGATTTTTTCATGTAAAACATCTGAAAAATTGAATTTTTCTTTATTGAAATCAAAAATCATCAACGAACCATTTTGTTTCAATCCGGTATATGGCAACGATTTGAGCATATCCGAAATAACATGCTCTTTTAAGGAATATTCTATTTGGATACTCACATTCATTTTTTTCGTGTTTTCTTCATCATACTCGAATATTGGTTTCTTTATTTTTACATTATATGGACTGGACATGAGATCATTTAATACATTTGTAAGCATCAATGTATTCGCATCATTTTCAGGATTATAGCTGGGTTGGGAACTGCTCCCTAAATCTAAAACCCACTCTTCTCCCACTTTAAAAGATTCATCTTTCGAAGATAAGCTTCTTGCGCCAATGACCAGATCCATGCTTTTCTCCAATTCGTCAATTGCCATATCAATATCTCGACTCACTTCTTTTGAATCAGTAAATATTGTTGACTTTTTAGGGGTCGGTTGATCAATTGAAAATTCAGGATATATGGATTTTTTCTTTTTATCCACAGGAATGAATGGACTTAACATTGTTTCCACAGTTGAAGTCAATTTCAAATTCAATTCAGACACTTTGTTGTAATTCCCTGATAATCTGCGACGATCTGCTTCTTCCCACGTGGCAATATCTACGAGTTGGAGGTTTACGTTAATGATATCCAGCTTACGTTCAAATTTTCCTAACAGTAAAAAATTCCTAGAGCCGCGTGGTTGATGCAGTAAAAGTGACCGATTATTCATAATCGATTCCAAATCTTCTTGACCCTGTAAACGCAATTTAGAAACATCCGTCAGTTTTGCATTGAGCATATCCACGAATCCCTGCCCTAGCCAGTCAATAGATGATTCTTGCGTTACATTATCAAACGTGATGATGTATAAATAAACGGATGGTCCCGCCTGAAGAACAGAAAAAAGGATAATTCCCGAAATGATTGCTTTAATGGGCGTCCGCATACGCATTCAAATTAGGAGGAATTTTTCCATTTTGCCAATGCTAATTCTTCTGACTTTGTTGTTGTTTTTCCAACTTCGCCCATGTATTTCTTAAAGGAACTGTACGGTTAAATACAGGCTTTTGCTCGGTTGAATCCGGATCTTTATAAAAATATCCTAATCGTTCGAACTGAATATGCTCTCCAAATTCTACATCTGAAAGAGACGGTTCAAGTTTGCATTCATTTAAAATAACTAACGATTCAGGATTTAATACATCCTCAAAATTTTTCGAGGCTGCGGGATTCGGGACTGTAAACAGCCTATCATACAAACGCACTTCAGAATTCATGGAAGCAATTGCAGACACCCAATGAATTGTCGCTTTTACTTTCCTGCCGTCCGGGGCTGAACCACCCTTTGTCGCCGGATCATATGTGCAATGCAATTCAATAATATTGCCCTGCTCATCCTTTATGACGTCATTACACGTAATAAAATATGCATAGCGTAATCGCACTTCCCTACCCGGAGCTAAACGGAAAAACTTCTTGGGTGGATCTTCCATGAAATCATCTTGTTCAATATATAATTCACGGCTGAAAGGAACGATTCTGCTTCCGGCAGATTCATCTTCCGGATTATTGATCGCATCCAATTCTTCATTTTTATTTTCTTCATAATTTGTTATAATGACTTTCAATGGTTTCAATACAGCCATTCTGCGTTCCGCACTTTTATTCAAATCATCACGTAAAATTGCTTCCAGTTTTGCAATTTCCATAACGTTTTCCCGCTTTGCGATTCCCACTTCATCCATAAAATTGCGAATTGATTTCGGTGTATACCCTCTTCTGCGCAAACCTGACAATGTGGGCATTCTCGGATCATCCCACCCATTAACATGATCTCCTTCTACTAACTGCTTCAACTTACGCTTGGACATGAGAGTATAACTCAAATTCAATCTGGCAAATTCAATTTGCTGTGGATGATACACATCTAATCGATCCAAAAACCAATCATAAATCGGACGATGATCTTCAAATTCAGTCGTACATAATGAATGGGTCACATTTTCGATCGAGTCCTCTAGACCGTGTGCCCAGTCATACATAGGATAAATACACCAATTATCTCCCGTATTATGATGGTTCGCATGCAAAATGCGATAAATGACTGGATCACGCATATTCAGATTTGGATGCGCCATATCAATGTTAGCACGCAACGTTTTACTCCCATTAGAAAATTCACCATTTTTCATTCGATTGAAAAAATCCACGTTTTCTTCAATTGACCTTTTACGAAATGGGCTTTCTTTTCCCGGTTCTTTTAGTGTTCCTCTTGTTGTCCTAATTTCTTCAGCAGTTAAGTCACACACATAGGCATCACCCTGATTAATTAATTGAACTGCATAATCGTGCATTTGCTGAAAATAATCTGAAGCAAAACACAGTTTATCCCATTCAAAACCCAGCCAATGCACATCTTCCTGAATCGCATCAACATATTCTTCTTCTTCCGCAATGGGATTTGTATCATCAAAACGCAGATTACATTTACCACCATATTCTTTAGCAATACCAAAGTCTAAACAAATGGCTTTCGCATGGCCAATATGCAAGTGACCGTTTGGTTCCGGTGGAAATCGTGTTTGAACACGGTTTTCAAATTTGCCTGTTTCATTATCTTCATCGATAACGCGTTGGATAAAATGACGGTGTTTGTTTTCAGTCATGATTCTAATGGAAATATATTTAATGCTTTAGTTAATCTGCGTATACACACATCCTTACCAAGTATGGTCATCAATGTAAATAACGATGGCCCACTGGGAATACCGCTCAATGCTAAACGAGTTGGATGTATTAATTTCCCAGCAGACAAATTATTTTCCTCTGCAATTTTTCTCAAAGACGTTTCAATAAGATCTGCATCCCACTCTTCAACTGCTTCTAAACGCTTTTTAAAATCATTCATGATCTGGCTGGTGGCATCATCCTTCCAATTCTTTTTGGATGATTTTTCATCATAGAATTGTGGATCGCTGAAAAAGTATGATGATTGATCGATAAAATCCAGTAATGATTTTGATCGCTGTTTTAATAGATCAAGTACAGAATATATATACTGTGTATCAAACCCATCACCCCAATCCTTATTAATTGCGTGTATGCCTCCCAGAATATTGGCAGTTCCCAATCGGGACATGTGTTGCCCGCTAATCCATGTAAGTTTTTGTTCATCATACACTGCACCTTTTTTATGCACATGACTCATTTCAAATAATGCAATTAATTCATTAAGAGTAAAAATTTCGTCATCAGACCCGGGATTCCATCCCAGGAGTGCAAGGTAATTCAACAAGGCGTCCGGTAAATAACCGTCATTTTTGAATTGTTGAACTCCCGGGGCGCCATGGCGTTTACTTAATCGTTTTTTATCCGGACCTAATATCATAGGCAAATGAGCAAACTCTGGGACAGTATATCCCAACGCATTGTATATTAAAATCTGTTTAGGCGTATTGCTAATATGATCCTCACCCCGTATAACGTGGGTAATTTCCATTTCATGATCATCTACAACAACAACTAAATTGTACGTGGGGTTTCCATCCGAGCGGGCGATGATAAAATCATCAATTTCATCATGCTTTACGTGAACGGTCCCATAAATCATATCATCAAAATGTGTTTCACCTTCCGGTATACTCAGCCGAACAACAAACCCTTCTCCGGAATTCATATGCATCTTTATATTTTCTTCCGACAAATTTCGACACGTTCCGGGATACTTATACGATCCTTCTACACGTGCTGTTTCCAAAACATCTTTCGAGCAGAAACACCTGTAAGCTGAATTATTATCCAATAAAGTTTGTACAACATTATGATACTCATTAAGTCGTGCTGACTGAAATAATGGTTCTCCATCCCATTTTAATCCTAACCATTCCAAGGATGAACATATTTGTTCAACATGTTCTTGTTTGGATCGTGCTTTATCCGTGTCTTCGATGCGAAGATAAAATGAGCCGTCATGGTGTTTTGCGTATAAGTAATTGAAGAGTGCGGTACGGGCACTGCCTAAATGCAATTGCCCTGTAGGACTTGGAGCGAAGCGGACTTTAGGGTTTTTTACGTCAGACATATATAGAAAAGCTAATCAATTTTCACATTGAAAAGAATAGATTAGCTCCACAATTTCTTATACAATTTTATTGCAATTAAAGGCTGGCGGAGGCGAGAGGATTCGAACCTCTGAAGGGCATAAACCCTTGCTGGTTTTCAAGACCAGTGCATTCAACCGCTCTGCCACGCCTCCTGATCTTTGGATATTTTCTGGCGGAGAGGGAGAGATTCGAACTCTCGGTACGCGCAAACGCACACACGCTTTCCAAGCGTGCTCCTTAAGCCACTCGGACACCTCTCCAATAATTATTCGTCCGTCTTTTTTTCTTTTGATGTTTCTTCAGACTGATCAGAATTTTCTTCTTTTTCTTCATCTGCAACTTCGACTTTTTCTACAGATTCATCTACAACTATTTTTTCCTCTTTCTCATTTACAGTTGCAGAATCTTCGACGACTGCTTCTTCCAGCTTCTCTTCTACTGCTTCGTCTTTTTCTGCCACTTCCTCTGCTTTTGTTTCTTTAGAAGTTTCATTTTTTTCTTCAGCGTCAGCAACTTCAACATTTTCTTCAACTGGTTCATCACTGGATTCGTCTTCAATTGCCACTGCATCTGCGACTACTGCTTCGTCTTTTTCTGCCACTTCCTCTGCTTTTGTTTCTTTAGAAGTTTCATTTTTTTCTTCAGCGTCAGCAACTTCAACATTTTCTTCAACTGGTTCATCACTGGATTCGTCTTCAATTGCCACGGCATCTGCAACTACTGCTTCGTCTTTTTCTTCAGGATTAGGAAGATCCATATCCAATGCAAGTGTTTCATCTTTCAACCTTTGTAAGGCACCATCAAGATTTTCAGAATCTTCCAAAGCAATCATCTGTTCATTAAATCTCCAGTGACCCGTTTTCTCTGACTTTACACTTTTTATAAACTTAACCAAAGTTTGACTTTTTTTCTTCTTGCCCTTGGCTTTTGCTGCAAATGATGTTCCTTTTGCCATAATTATATTTCCTTTATTAAATCTTGTTCTAAATAAGCCGGCGAATTTACCGCAGATGATACACTTGATCAATGTATAGATTAACGATATTCATACATCATCACTTCACCATCGGTCCAATCCTTTGGTTTTTTTCTATCCCGAGTTACAACACGCAAATGATTTTCGTCCTGAAATTCAAAAATACTGATTCGACTCATACCCGATTTATCCATCGTCCAGCGTAATGTCCATGGTTTAGACGAAAAATCAATTTCATATTGACCGTATTCCTGGTTACTGATTTTTGTGCCTAATTGAATCCCTTGTGAAAATTTACCTGTTCTGCCATCACTGCCGGGGTCACCTTCGAATGTCCACACCACTGTCATGATGGCTCCCTGGAAAAACCAATTTCCATCCAAAGAACGGATATATTCAATTCCTCTCACAGTTGTAGGAAGACTTTCATTTCCCGCTGCATCAATCCCTTTCATCGTTAATGAATACACAGTGCTCACATTCAATTTGGATTGATTTTCTAACTGCAGATCGTTGTACTCACCTGACTTTATTTCTTCCGAATTTAATGGAATACGATGAGGTGAACTTCCATCAGACTTACCTCCTTCTCGTGACCACACTGCTGATCCTGATTCAATATTTTCACTTAATGTATAACTAATATTTGAACCCACATATACGTCCCTACCGGTTGGCTTTTGAATTGAAAATACAGGTTTCGAAATATCATAATGTATTCCTGATATTTCAGGTGATTCTGCACTATTTCCCGCAAAATCCATTCCCGATAATATAAATGAATACGTTGAACCATCATTAAGATTCAAAGGAATTGTTAAAGGATCTTCAGTCATGACTAATATGTTTAATTCATTTTCGGTCAAATGATGTTTGTTAATGACTCCGTTCTCATCTGTAAAAATCATTTCTCCACTTTGTATAGGTTCTGAAACAGTAAATATAAAATTGAGGTGATTTATGGATGTGAATTCTTTTGGAGAATCTATCGTCAACTGAGGCGGAGTTGTATCATAGAAAAATGTTCGCTGACTAACAATCGATGTAGGGTTCCCCGCCAGATCAATACCTGTTAATTCAATCTGATATTGAGCACCGCTTACCAAAGGCAAATCAGGCAATGTTGAATTTGAATGATTTCCGGCTTTTAATAAATCTCCTGATAATTCAATAACATGAAGTTGAGAGTCACTTGTTCCAAAAATTCGTTTCCAAGTTAAATTCCCGGATAACAAATCTTCATTCAAATTGAAATCCAAGTTGTCATTATTCAAAAATGAATCATTTTTAGGAGAAAGTAATTGTGTGACAGGTGGAGAAATATCATATGTAATATTTTCTGCCAAGATAGCTGAATTTGAGTTACCTGCAATGTCCGTTCCTTCAATTGTGATATCATAAACTGTACCATCATTTAAGAGGATTTGATTTGTCAAATTTGCTGCGGTTAACATTCCACTTTTTAATTCTTCACCAGCTAATTCAATAGATCGTTGACTTTGAAGATCGGATGCTCCCCCACTTCCTTTCCAGATAACTCTTCCGTTCTGCAATGGTTCATTAATAGTGAATTGGACTTCAGTGTGATTCAGAAATGATCCGGAAATTGGATTTGAACCAGTAAATACCGGTGGCGTGTCATCATACTCAATTCCTTCAACTCGTGTCTCTGCAGAATTTCCAGCTAAATCTGAACCTGATAATACTATAGAATATGTGCTGCCGCTAATTAAAGAAGGTGGTTTTTTCAAAACAACCTGATCAAAGCGATCAGAAGCTAAATATCGTTCAGGTAATTCAATGTTTGACTCATTTCCATTTTCATCAATCCATGCAACGCTTAGAGATTTCAATGATTCTCCTATACTGAATGCCAATTTACTATGGTTGACTTTTGATGAAGTAATTGGTGATAGTATTTCCAAAACAGGAGGTTTTATATCGTACACTAATTGCCCGACTTCATCTGATAAACTTGCATTCCCCGCACGATCCTGTCCGGAAATTTGCAGAATATATTCAGCGCCGCTAACAAGTTCTACGCTTTCACGTATATCAATTTGATGATCTCCAGGTAGGAGTTGATCCTCTGACAACTGAAAAACATGAGGACTATTTTGATCGTTCGCACCAAAAGTTTGCACAATATTAATTTGCCCTTCAACCAATTTTTCATTTATGCTGTAATTCACATTCATTTCACGAAGGTGTGAATTCGCCAAAGGTGCAGTAGTTTTAATGAGGGGTGCAGTTATATCATACAGTATACTGTTAACGGACACAGGATTTGAAACATTTCCTGCAGGATCACGGGCATTAAAAGTAATTGAATAATTACTGCCATCCTGAAGGGACACATCATTCGCCAAACTAACACCATCATAACGTCCTTGATTATTAAATGGCGGTAGAATCAATACATCATGGGGACTGTTAGCATCTGCTTTTCCGCCGGTTTGTTTGAATGTCAAAATACCTTCTGCCAATTTTTCATTCATTTCAAAACTGACGATTGGTTCATTAAATGATGAACCGGATACAGGTTCATGGATAGCCAAAATCGGCGGAAGCACATCAAATAAAACATCCTTTACAGAAGCAATTTCAGATTCATTTCCGGCTCTATCCCACCCTTGAATAGATAATGTATATCGCGCACCGTCCGCTAATACATCCATCAGTTTCATATCAATATCAATTTGCGGTCCTTGTCTCAATTGTGAGCCAGATAATTCCACAACATGGGGCGAAACCAAATCCGTTGTTCCTCCGGTGTGTTCAAATGTGATAATTCCTTTGGATAAATTATCAGAAAGCATATAGCTGATTTCCGTTGTTTTGATTTGTTCTGCATCTACAGGTTTACTTAATGATACAACCGGCGGTTCATTATCAAATAAAACATTTGTCACTTTTGAAGTTCGCACCTCGTTACCTGCAAAATCTTTCCCTGAAAATTCAAACGTATAAATTGATCCATTTTGCAAATTTGGACCATTGACAAATTGAGTATTATCATATTCGCCCAATTTAATTTCTTGATTCAATAACGGGATTTTTTGCGGCGATCGACTATCAAATACACCACCCGTTTGCGTAACAACCAAATATCCTTCAGCTAAATTTTCACTAATATTTATTGACATTGTTGCAACATTTATAGCTGTATCAGTAACAGGTTTAATAATATCAATTACCGGATGTGTCGTATCATATTTTACGTTTTCTATTCTATGAGGTTGGGATACATTTCCTGCAGCGTCAGTTCCGGATAATTCAAAATCAAGTGTAACACCATCTTTAAGTTCGGCTAATTCTGTAGGTATGAATTGACTATATTCTCCTTGCAACCGCTGTGTTTCAGCTAATTCAATTATAATTTCTTTTTGATTATCAACTTTAATTTTAATCTGTCCAGCCGTCATGTCTTCACCGATCAAATAATCTAAAGCCAGAAAATTGGTATGAATATTATTCGTGGGTGCTTTTAGAAAAACGACAGGTGCTTCATCGTCATATGTAATATTATCTATTTTGGTTTCCGCCGAGAGATTCCCAGCTAAATCTTCACCCATAAATTCGATTTTATATGTAGCACCATTTATTAATTCAATTATTTCTTTCGGCAATTTTCCACCACGTGCACCTGCTAATAATCGGCTACCGGATAAATTAACAATATGAGGACTTTGAATGTCTACAGCACCGGCAGTTCGGGTAAAAACGATTTGTCCATTAGCTAAATTTTCATTAATCGTAAAGCCTAGATTGACTTCATTTACAAGTGAACCTGTTGCCGGTGAAAGTTGTGTGAATTCAGGTGGTGATGCATCAAACGTATATGAATTAATTGGTGTCGCTTCATTTGTATTTCCGGCGAGGTCGATTCCCTCCAATCTGATCATGTACGATGCGCCATCAACTAATTCCGGGATTTCATTTAAAGTTATATCAAGATGATTGCCGGAAATTAATTCATCAGATTTTAGCTGTATTTCATAGACACCTTTAGTATCAAGCCCGCTCACATCCTGCCAGATCATTTTACCCTCCAGCAAATTTTCACTAATCGTGTAACTAATGAGATCATGATTCACAATCGAACCTTCTATCGGTGAAACGATCACCAATTCTGGCTTCGTTACATCATATTTTACATTTTCAATAGCTTGGGATTGACTGGTATTTCCTGCGAAGTCTTTTCCCTGAATGTAAATTGTATAAGGGACATTTTCCTTTAGAGTTAATGAGTCATTAAATACATGATCACCTTCAAGTAAATAAGAATCAGATAGTGTTAATTTAATAGTATTTCCGGAATTTGATTCCAGTATCAATTCAGCTGCATCCAGAGTTTCACTGATTGAAAATTCAATTTGTGTTTCATTAACAAACGAATTATAAATAGGTTTATATATTGTAATAATAGGTGGAGAAATATCATATTTAATATTTTCAATTTTAATTGTATCAGATATATTCCCTGCGTAATCGACACCGACTAATTGTATATTGTATGTTTTACCATCTATCCATGTTGGTAAAGCTTTATTTCTATCTAGATCTTCCTTAATTGAAATTTTTGTAACATTTTCTCCATCATCGAATATTATGAAACCGGACATTATTTCTTCAGATAAGCTGTATCCAACTAAATCCTGATTAACAACAGATCCTGATATAGGTTTAACATTTCTAAATTCCGGTGGCGTTCTATCAATGCGATAGTTTTGTATACTTACAGGTTTCGCTTTATTTCCCGCAGGGTCTACGCCGGTAAACGTTATTGTATAATTTCCTCCATCTTCCAATTTGGGATCGAAATAATTATTCAATTCATATTCACCCTTTTGCAAAATTTGATTATTTAAATCCCATGACGATGCTAATATTGTATTATCTTCATTTATTCCATTCCAAGAAATCAATCCAGCCGAAAGGTCTTCTGAATGTGAAAATGTTAGTTCTGCCCCTTTTGTAAAATGATTATTTCCTGGAGAGACAATTTTCAAAATGGGTGGAGATATATCATAAAGAACACCTGACATTATCATGGTTTCACTTTCATTCCCTGCAAAATCTCTTGCGTGGAATGAAATATCATATATCGCTCCATCCACAAGTTGTGGCGAGTTGGAAAGTGTATAATTTTCTTTGATTCCCTTATCCAATTCACTTCCACTTAATGATACTTTATGTGGCGAAGCCGCATCAGACTTCCCTCCTGTTCGTGTCCACGTAACTGTACCACTTTCCAATTCCTCATTTTTGGAGAATGTGATTCGATTATGATTTACAGATAATGTTGAGTCCGAAGTTTGAATTGTTAAAACTGGTGGTTCTGCATCATAGATAATACCGGAAACACTCGTCACTTCTGCTTCATTTCCGGCACGATCTCTACCGGTTATTGAGATATTGTATACTCCACCTTCCATTAAATTCGGTCCATTCGCTTCGAATATATTTTTATGAACACCTTTTTGACTCAGCACTAAATCCATATCAATTTCATATGGTGCATTTGGATCAGGTGAACCACCGCTATGAGAGTATATAATTTTTCCCTGAATGAGTGTTTCATTTAAGCTATACATTATCGCTGGAGAAGACACATATGTACGATCCAAAGGATGAGTCAATTCAATTTCAGGTGCAGTTATATCATAACGGATATTTTTTATTACAGATATGTTGGATTCATTTCCTGCTAGGTCTTTTCCTGCCATTGAAACAGAATAGATAGCGCCATCCTTTAAGTTGGGCGTATTTAAAATATGTGTTTTAATGTGCACACCGGCAAGCAACTCATCCTCTAATAATGTTTGATTATGGGAGCGCTTTGAATCAGCTGCACCACCCGTTCGTTCCCAAGTAATTACAGCTTCTTTCAACGTTTCACTTAAATCATAACTGATATATAAATAATTTATATCCGTATTGTCAGGAAGGCTTAATAGAGCAATTTCTGGTAGTGTAAAATCATACTGAATTCCCGGCAAGCTGATTGGCACCGTATAATTACGTGCTCTGTCATAGCCTGAAAAAGATAATTTATATATAGAGCCTTCTACTATTTCAGGCATTAATATTAATTTTTGATTTTCATGAATTCCTGCTGATTTTTCCTTAATTGTTAAGGGAATTTCATAGGGCGATTTCGGGTCTTCCTTTCCACCTTTTCTTTCCAATAGGAATGCACCCTTTTCAAGTGTTTCAGATAATTGATAATTAAAATTTTTATTATTCAAAAAAGACATAGGAGTTGGAAAACTAACTGTCATCGCCGGTGCAGTAAAATCATACAATACATTTTCAACGAAATATGTTTCTGCTACATTTCCAGCCCGATCATGAGCATTGAATTCCAAATTGTAAATTGCGCCATCAACTAAGGGTGGACTCATGACTAATAATAAAGAATCATGCTTACCACCATCGTTTTCTGATTCCAGAAATTGTGATGTATAAGGAGCTGAATTGTCTTTTACTCCACCTACCCATGTCCACTTGATAGATCCTGTATTCACATTTTCTGATAAAGTATATGAAATACGTTGATGATTTAACGCAGTTCCAGTGGATGGCAAAACATCTGTAAAACTTGGTGGTACCGCATCAAATAATATTTCGGTATTCGGCAAGAATTTTCCAACATTTCCAGCTCTGTCCAAACCGGCGAATACCAATGTATATACTGACCCATCAGTCAGTTCAGTTTGATTAAACAATTGAACTTGGATATGATCGCCTTTTATCAACTCTTCCTCGACCATGGGTATAATATGTGGAGCTGATGAATCCATGGTGCCCTCTGTCTGCTCCCAGCGGAATTCACCAGCTCGCAACGGTTCATTTATGCTGAAAGATACCGTGGTTTCGTTAATTGACGCTCCGGATGAAGGATAAATGGTTGTTAATAACGGCGGTGTTATATCGTACGTGACAGAATCTATTTTAAATACCGCCGAAGAGTTCCCTGCGCGATCAATGGCTGATAATTCAAACCGGTATACAGTACCATCATTCAATTGAAATTCATCAGTTAATTCCTTAAACATTAAATCAACTGTGAATAGTGAAGAATCACTTTGGAATGAATGGGGGGCTTCATAATCCGGTTTACCCGCAATAGCTTTAACATCAATTTTCCAAGATTGGAAAGGTTCATTAATAATCCAATCAATTGTTGTGAAATTTCTGAATTCAGAATGAAGTGGTGAAATAAGTTCAACTTCAGGGGGACGGATATCAAACATGATTGAATCAACAATTGTCGGGGATGAAACATTTCCTGCCTGATCTTTTCCAAAGATTTGAATCCTGTAAAAAACACTGTCCTTCAGATCAACCTGATTTACGGGTTTAAACAATCCTGTTCCATATTTTGATAAATCACTTGAATCAAATTCTACAGAAATTATTGATGAAGTGTCATGGATCGCATGCCATTGAACATGAGCAGAAATAATTGGTTCAGATTGATCAAAAGAAATTTTTGGTTCATTGATAAATGGTTTGGAAAATAATTCCATTATTGGCGGTGATATATCAAACGTAACACCACGTACTTTGCGTTCTGTAGCATCATAACCACTTTTACCTTTACCAGTAAACACTATATCGTAGACAGAGCTGTCTACCAATGCAGAATCAAGACCTAAATTGGTTTCGAATTGTCCTTTATCTAAAAATTGACGAGATAAATTATATTCAACCGAATCAATATAAATTCCGTCATAATCAACCCTATACCATTTTACCTTACCCCATTCTAAATAACTTCCATTTTTGAAAGACAAATTCGTATTATTTACGAAAGCAGAATCATCAAAGTTTGTAAACCAGAAAATTGATTCAGTACCATCAGGGCTTAATTGGAAATCCTGAACCAATACGCCATTTGAATCGTATTCCATAATTCGAGCAAGTTGATTAACAGGATCAAAATAATGATCCCACCATCGCATGGTTTTTCCGGAAGGCTGGCGAATCCATTCTTCTTTCCCTAAATAACCAAGGGAATCATATTCAAAATGCGCATTGCCGTATTGAAAAGCATTTACATCAAAAAAGGCGTGATTCGTTAATTGCGCCAGATTATTAAAATCCAAGATTGAAAATCTATCTGTCCAATCTTTTACGGTATCCACACCATATACATATTCAATATATTCAACCGCTTTAGTTTCCATACCAAACAATACTTGTTGATCAAGAATATTTTTTGATAGAAAAATATCCTTACTTTTTAACACGCCCAGTGAATCGTATAAAAATATATCTGTTTGATTAATATTTCCCCGTCGATCAATATTCATCTTTTTGATGATATTATTATTTTCATCATAATCAGCACTTATGTGAGACTTAAATCGTGTCTCTGATTCAGGAACCGGCTGGTTGCTGATAAAGTCCAGATCGGTTAAATAGAAACGTGTGGTGAGAGTTGAAGCGGACGCAATGAGACCAATAAGCAGTACGGAGAAGACAGAGAGGGCACGCTTCATAGCCCTAAATTTAGTTTAATTGTCCGCTTTTTAAAATGAGCTAATTAATGTATTTGACCTTTTTATTTTTTAGCTGCGGAAACCTAATACCAAAGACAATTAAGTTACATAATCAATTCGCCATGACCAAGGATGGTCATGGCACAAATCCTTTAGGAAGTTTTGCGTTATCCGAGATTCACCTCGACAAGTCGGGAACAATGATCATATGTAAAAATAAGTAATTTATATTCCACCTTGTCCATTAGACTCTACGAAAATTATTTATATTTTTGATATACTTGAGTATGTTTACCCAACATTGTAAGATAGAGATAAGTAGTATCAATTTTGTAAATGAGAAGCCAATCGCTTTTTAAATGAATTGATTCATAACCCTTCATACGGCCTTTTAGCGGGTGTCTTTTAAATTTTGGATGAATACTATCTTTATTTTGTAAGGATGAAATAATTTCTTTTAATGTTTTGAAATCTTTCCCTGAATATTTCCCGCTTTTCTTATCCCGATTCACATCTTTTTTAAAGGATTTTTCAATAACAATCTGAAGCAATTCTAAATTCCCAATTCCTCAAAAAGTTCATTAGCAGTTTTATAAATTTCAATATTCTTCTTTTCCTCTATGTTGCTTGCACGCTTTTCCAATTCTACTGAAGGTAAACTCAAATCAAATGGAATCCTTTTTTCCATAGCAACTTTCGCTATAAATATATTAACTGCATCTCCAAAACTTAATCCGAATTTTGTAAATATGGATTTCGCTTCTTTATAAAAACTGTCTTCTACTCGCACACTGGTTTGTATTTTCATTTTTTCACCTTTAATTATTTACTGAAGATACTCCATATGGAGTATTTAATCAAATACTAAATTCAAAACTGAACTATCCTTGACCAATGATTGTCATTGTACAAAACATGTATGAAATTATATTTTTTTGAGTATCACCTCGACAAGTCGGGAACAATGATCATATGTAAAAATAAGTAATTTATATTCCACCTTGTCCAGGTAGGAATGGAGAGTTTAAAGAAATATTATTTTTGTTTTTTACCTTTGCTTACAGCCAATTTTCTCATATCAACCACTGAATCGGTTTCATCAACTATCTCAACACCTAATAATGTTTCAATAGCATCTTCCAAGGTTATTATGCCTACAAATTGACCGAATTCATCTTTGACAATAAATAGATGTTCCCGACGACGTACAAATTCATCCAGAATTGTTCCGACTGAATCTTTTTCCTGAACAACATGCACAGGATTAGATAATGCCTCCATGGTTATATCAAATTCGTCCTCTGCTTTACTGTTGAGTAAATTATCCCGTCGAACTAAACCGGTTATTTCATCCATATCTTTATTATAAACTGGGATTCTGGAAAAAATGATATTATCATACTCATCCAATGCCTGGCGCACAGTCAAATCTTTTTGTAGCGCATAAACAACAGAACGAGGAGTTAACACTTCTTCGGCAGTAATATTATCCAAGCGGAGTAGATTTTCAATAATAGTACTTTCATCTTCTTCTATAGTGCCTTCATCTTCCCCTATTTCTGCCATAGCGATAACATCTTCTTTCGTAACAATATCCTGTTTTTCTACTGGCTTCAGCCAGTTTGAAAGCACTTCTAACAAAATGACAAAGGGATACATAATCACTATCAATCCGCGAATGATATAACCGGATGATACTGCCAAACGTTTCCAATAGTGGGCGCCGATAGTTTTTGGAATTATTTCTGAAAATATGAGGATAGATAGCGTAAGTATTCCGGACATTATAGCTACCCACTTACTGCCCAAAATATCATATGTCACTGCACCAACTCCAGCAGCACCTACCGTATTAGCAATGGTGTTTAGAGATAAAATTGCAGCCAAAGGACGATTGATGTTCTCTTTTAAAGTGTCTAATAATTTTCCGGATGTTGGGTGTTTTTTAATTAATACATTGATAAAAGCAGGACTCATAGAGAGCAATACAGATTCAAGTAGAGAACATAGGAATGATATGCCCAAGGCCAGAAAAAAGTACAGAAATATCGTTGACATATATCCTGAATTTAGGTTGTGGTGGAATCAGACTGCAATGCCAATCGACGGAAATATGGCAGCCAGGGAATGTAGATCAGTCCCATTAAAATTATTCCGGCGAGTTGTATACTCAAAATATAAAATGGCCATTCACCAATTAAAAATGGGCTGTTAGATAATGGTTTTATACATAGATACCAATAATTTCCTCCGATAAATGAATTAAAAATAGATATAAGAAAGGCAAAGCCATTGGTCAAAATTATAGTGTTCAGCAAAGATCCTTTCCTTAAACGCATACCATCCACGATTATCATCCAAATAACATTCAGAATAACCAATGAGTGAGAAAAGAAAAATACAAAAATTCCCAGTGGGTTCCATATTTCTGTCAAGTCCGGGGTAAGTATAGCTTGACTTCCTCCGGCAATTCCCCAGAAAAATGCTAATTCAAACGCTTCCTGTTTTTTACTGATTAAAGCCCATGATGTTAAAATGAGTGAAAATCCACACATATGAAGTGGTAAATCAGCAGAAAATTCCCATAATCCCTGAAGGATTAGTGTTGTATCATTTATGATTTCTTGTCCTAATGTTAAAATGACCAATAAATAAACTGCGATTTGTCTTTGAGTATTATTCAAGAATTTCTTTCCAATAAATGGAACTATGGTCCACATGGCCAATCCCATGAAAATATATTTTAAATGCAACGGTCCGTATACAACCGATGGTAAATAATCTGTCATAAAGATTCTTTCCTCCGAAGAATTAACATTGGAATATTAATAATTAAAAATAGTACAAACGCAACCAATTCAACATTGATTATATACCAAGGCCATTCACCGAAAACTAAAGGACTGTCCGTGGGTGGTCGTTTCATTAAATACATATAATTTGCATCTACCAGCCAATCCACTACCCACACAGGCCAGATAATTATATTCGTCAAGATTAGTGTTCGAAATATTGCCCCTTTTCGACAACGATAACCATCGATAACTGCCAACCAAATACAAACCAGTATGATCATGGCATGATGTGCATTAAATAGAAAAACACCCAAATAATTATCGAAGTCTGTCATATCAGGTGCCAGCATAGTTTGAAACGCGCCACCTAAACCCCAAAAATACGTTATTTCATAAATATATTTACTGGGTTTAATTAGCAAATAGATTGCAAAAAGTAACGATATATGACAGAAATGAAGGGGTAAGTCTAATGACAATGTCAATTCTCGAACTTGCATACGATTCCAGTAATCAACAATTTCTTGACCGATCATAAAAATAATCATCGTCCAGACGATCATTTTTCGCTGGTCTTCATTAAGGTATTTCTTCCCAATAATGGGAACTGAAATCCAAATCACCAACCACACCAGCAAATAGCTGATGTGCAATTCGTCAAATAGTTGCAGTCCCTGAAGTTTCTGATGCATGTCTGTATTTCAGTCCAAAAGGTAAATAAACGATAGCAAAATGTAGTAACCCAGCAATCTCCAAACCAATTAAGTGTTCGGGAAAATCGCCAATAATAAAAGGATTTTCTGCAATTGGAGGAGCACAGATGTACATATAATTGGCATCAATTAACCAATTAAAACCGCCAATAACAGGTAAAAGCAACTGTGACCAGAGAAATACCCGCCACCAAGATCCCATTCGAGGTTTGAATCCAAGAAACATTGTACAAAATAATGCACTGAAAATAATCCCACCGTGAGAAATATAATATTCCAAGAATAAGAGACCATCTGTTCCTTGAGTAAATTCAGGAGTAAGGTAAGAATGAAATGCTCCCGGAATACCCCAATAATACAGAAGTTCGTACAACCATTGTTTTCGATAAAACATAATCACACCGGAAATGATGGCAGAGAGTCCACACATATGCAAAGGTAAATTATTATAAATATCCCAACCTTTGAGATATGAGACATAGGGATGAACAAGAATTGATCGGGCTGTTAAAATTATTCCTGTTACAATAGCTAATGTTGCAATTTGCTTACTGTTCATCTTTTTAGCGGCAAAAAGTAGTCCCCATATAATTAATGTTGACCAAATAACGGTCTGCCACCAAAGAGTACTTAAGGGTTGAAGAATCTCGTGTTGTGAAGTCATTTGTTTAATTAATTATAACTCTTTCATGTATCTCAATTGAGCTACAATATTATTTATTGGAAGCCATGCTTCCCTCTTGCATTTGTAGAAACTACTAATGAGAATTGATATAAAACAAATCATGGGTAAAACTGGGTGACAATATAGGTATTTGCTAAAAAGTGCAATTAACTGTGTTCATTAGCGACTGTTTATGTTCTTAAATAATATGAAAAATTTCTTGCCATTATGTGGGGTAGATCACATCAACATATTACAATGAATGGTTACATTTCAAATGCGGGAGGCAGGCACACCTCCTTGGTTAATCTAATTCACTAACCTTCATTGTCTGCCTCCCCATCTTTTTATATACCATCATTATTATCATGTAATACTCAAAATTTTGTTCGTTCGAAAACATTATTTTCTACATCATCGCGATAAAATAAAATTGGCCGCAGCTTTTTATCTGAATATAATTGCAGTTGATCTATTCTGTGAGGAGAGCCCTGTTGGCTGAAATTTCCATAACCTAGCACCCCATTGGCTATTATTGAATCCCCAAATTCAACGACTGCTACATAGGTATCTCCCCCGCCCAAAATATATTTATTTTCATCACTTGGATAGTAATAAGATGTCCTAAAAACTCCATAAGGATCACCGGGAGCACCATTTGCAGGCAAATCGAGGCTATCTCGTTGTAAACGAAAAACTTCGCCCCAGAATACATCCAAACGGCCATATTTTTCTTTTACTTCCTTTGCCGCTCCAAAAAGTCTGTGAACAGCCATGGTACGATCTTTTAATCCATCCGGTCGCTGTGTAGGACTTCGCTCATTCCATTGTAGAGCAAAATCATCTGGGAAATTCATGTCATCTACCCATGTTTTGAATAATACACTTCCCCTGCTCGAATTATCTGTTGTGCGATCCCAGCGCTTAAGCACGCGGACAGCATCTTTTATTTCCTGATCCCGTGCTGTAGAGGCAGCATCTAATAAATCATCCAAAATTCGATCGGCCAATTCCATACGTGTAGAAAATTTATATTCGATTAATTCATCATATGAAATGCTGTCATCCTCGGCCAGAATTCTGGCCGAGCGCTGGGCTCGAAATCCCATCTTACGCGGTGCCATATAATTTGGAAAATCATTCGCATCAATTTCTCTAGGAAATGTAGTCGTCCACGGAGGATCATTTGCATTTTGAAGCCAACCACTTTCCGGATTCAATATACGCGGTAAATCTTCATATGGATGGTAATCATTCCACAAGGTTGAGGACGTGTTACCGGGTACAACTCCAGTCCAATCGTAATCACCAGAAGGGCGTTTAGGTGTTTGACCACCAAAAAAATGCATAATATTTCCGGAAGTGTCGGCATACATTACAGTAAACATGGGAGTTTGCAGTTTGTTTAAACTGGTTTCGAATTCCTCTAAATTTGTTGTCATTGCCATATCCCAGCGTTCTTTAAAAACCTGACTTGCGTCCAATGCAACAACCTTCATAGCCAATGTTCTGTCTTCTGTTTCACTAACAACTGGTCCATGGATGGAATTTTTTACCACAATAAATTCTGTTTTTAGCGAATCATCCTCTTTGATTTTTATTTCTATTGAATCTATGTCAAACGATAAAACCTCTTCGTCAAACTCATATCCACCTTCCACTTTTTTCAATTCATATAAGTCAGCACCATCGTGTGTATTGACAGTATGTGTCCATCCCAAATGTTCATTAAACATGATTCCCAATGCGGGAGAACCCACCAGACTGGCGCCATAAATATTGGCATCAGGTAAATTTAAATGAACTTCGAACCATGTAAAAAGGTCTCCCCACATCAAATGGGGATTGGCAACTAACATCGCATTTTTTGACACTGAACGATTTGGTGAAATAGCCCAAGCATTTGATCCCTTTGTATCTGAAGATGTGTGTGAATCTTCTTGTATATCTTGGGGGTTGATAACAAAAGTATAGTGAAGCACTCGCAATGAATGAGCCATCAAATCAGTCATTGTAATAGGCAACACTACTGCGAAAGCATCACTTATTTTTTCAGGATATTCCGAAGCATAATCATTTATACCTTTAATATAATTATCCAACATGGACTTATAGGGATATGTTTGTTCTAATGCCCATTTTTCAGCTCGAGTCGGCACACCATTGACCCACATCCATTTATCGCTTTTCAAATATGGCTCACCCCAATAATCAGCACCTTTCCCACGTGATTGTCCGTATAATCTCAATAAAAGATCTCCGTGAGCATGAGTTTGAGCCCATCCATAGGCATAAAAAAGATCATCTGGATTTTGAGCGTAAATATGGGGAATCCCATATTGATCCCATAGGATTTCCACATCTCGCTGTGGATCTCCACACGAAATGAAAATGAGGATTAGAGAAATGTATAATAAAGAAATTCGCACTGCAATCGAAAAATAATTGCCATGAATATATAAAAATTCAGTTAAGACTACGGCTATTTTTTTCGTGTTAAATTATAATTTGATAGAATTTGGAGGAACGATAATCCACGCAATTATATATGCGATAACTCCGCCTCCCCAAAATAACATTAAAATAAAAAAAAGGCGTACCAATACTGGATCGATTTCAAAATAGTTTGCAATACCTGCACATACACCGGCGATTTTAGAATCATTTACATTGCGATATAACTTTTTTACTTCTGACATCAGTAAAATATTATATAAAAAATAACATACAGCCAGGAAAGGAGTCCATGAATGATAGCCCAGAAAACTGAATTATTTATGGAAAACGAAATAGCGATGGCAAGTGCAGAACCAAATGTAATGCCATTACGTATCCATGTCTCTTTTTGATAGATATATTTTGCCATATTTATATTCAATTTGAATTTAATAAACAGGACACGGACGATGACGGAATCATTTTAGAAGTTTTCCTATTATAGATCGCTCCTTTAACCGTGCCCTGTTTAAAACTGTAAGAATTTCTTGCTAATATGCCCATTTACGCTTTAAGACAATTTGTTAAAGAAATGGTTGTCATTATAAAATAGTAAGTCAGAATAAGAATGATTCCAGACAAAGATTTGATTATCTGGTACTAAAAAAATATTTAAAAAGAAATATTCAGCGAATATCCGCCAACTGTTTGCAAAACACCAAAATCACGAAGAACATAATCTAGTTGTATTTTTGGGCCACGAGGAATTTTATAATTCAAACCGGCTCCAAAAGTAAACTGGTTTTTTAATTCTTCTGATGTATCCCCCTCTTCTAAAAATATATAAGATCGGCCAGCTCTAATAGAACCAATGCCCATGAAAGTATATTCTAAACCTAAATTCAAATATTCATAATTATTGTTTGGATGAATTGCATCGCCGGCGAGAGTAAGTTTATGCAGTCTACTGTTCAGTACATCTTTACTTAATCCAGCCCTGAAAACTAATGGCAAAGGCCATCCTTGCGTATCCAAATGGGCGTCAATTCGATCATTATTACCGTAAATATTTTCATCTATATCAAAATCCTTTTCAGTATCGAATCCTTCCATTTTCATTTTACTACCAAAATTGGAAATACTCATTCCAATCCTAATTCCACGATTTTTCGTCACAAAAAGACAACCGATATCCGCAGCTATTGTATTGGCATTCATATGCCATATTTTTTCCTGAATTAATTTTAGATTTACACCAAATGAAAATCGGTCAGTCAATTTTTTTGCATATGTTGTTGAAAGCGCTAAATTACTTACTTCAAATAATTCTCCAGTTCCTTCAGGTACTTGCTCAGTACGTACTTTCATCTCATCCATAGAGACGGATGTGATAGATAGACCAATTGCACCCATACGACCTAGAGGTACTACAGCTGCTCCATGAGTAAAATCTATACTAACAAACCATGGTGCATAATAAAAATGAGTTGAGGGTTGTGAAACACCTGTTATTCCGGCGGGATTCCAATAAAGAGCAGAAACATCATCGGCTACAGATGTAAACGCACTTCCCATGGCAAGTGATCGTGCGCCGATACCGATGTCTAAAAACGATGCTGCAGTTGTTCCCACATTACTTTGTCCAAACAGTAATGTTGTAAAAATGCCTAATCCAATTCTGTAAAATAATTTATTCATTTTATTAACGCAAATTTTCCAACATGTTCACCAATACCTTCTGCTTCTATATGATAAATATAAAGTCCATACGAAATTTCCAACCCATCCCTAGACAGCATATTCCAAGAATAAGTCCCATCTTCATTTGCATTAGAATGCTTTAATGTATTAACAAGATATCCTGATAATGTAAAAATTTTAATCGTGCATTCTGTTGGTAAATTAATAAAATCAAGTTTTCTAGGTCCACGACCGGATACTAATTGATGTTGTGGCTCCCATGTTGCAGCAACCACATATGGATTTGGTACAACAGCAATTTCTTCTAATTCTGATTTTGCTAATGCACTACTAATCCTTGAAGATATTGTAGTAAAATGATATTTATCATTTTCAGAAAATGGAATATCAATATTTATACTAAGTACATCACCATTTTCAACATCTACAATATCTTCAAAAGTGGTATCGATGATTGTCGTATCACCTGTATTAGTGACTGTAATAACAGAATCATAAGGAAAAAATACGACAAACAAATAGGGTGTTTGATCCCCAGGATGTGGTTGAATTAAAATAGGCTCTTCTGGATCCCATTTATTATCAACATTATAATCCATAATTTTAAAATTCATCGTTACATTATCTGTAATATTTTTTACCATGAATGGAGACGCGACACCATTAGTATCAGCTAGAATTGAATCTCCGATACCTCCAAGAAAAATGACCTCATAATCTGCAGGATGTACACGGGATTCAATAATTTCCCAACCATAATTACAATTTCCAGCAGTAAAGCCTGAATTTTCTACATTGACTCTAAGAGATAGGTCTTGTACTCTAATTTTCATTCCATCAAATATTTTATTTTCCTTTTCACCATCAACTAGAATACTTTGATAAACAGGATAATATTTGTAAGAAATAGCATACGGTATTTCTTCTTCTAAAGTACTATTTGAATCAATTGAAACAATTCCACTCGTATAATCTACACTATAATCGATCGTGTCCGAAAATACAACAGTACTATCGAGATCAGTTAATATAACAGAAGCAGAATCAATGTTAAATTTATTTAGACTAGCCAAACCACCGAGAAAAATGATTTTTTCACTGATTATTTTTTCATCACGCACATAATATTGTATTCCGGGAACTTCATTAATTTCCTCAAATTCTACAGAATACGTACGATTATCAGGTATTTCATCGAAGAGAATAGTTTCCAATTGTATTTGCCCTTTTGCATTACCAGAATCGTGAATCATAAAGTTTTCTCCATCTTCCGGGGTATTCGGAGGAATATATCCTGCCGAAGGAGCGGAAGGAACAACTGTACCAGCATTTTCACTCAAATTAGTAACATTGCCTTTTCTATCAAGATCAACAACGATGGAACACTCTGCGGGAGAAATGGGTAAGAGATTTTCCGATTCACTAAATCCAAGATCAAAAAAATCTAAATCATATCCTTTATCGTATGCTGTTACCGCATAATAATACCTTTGACCATTAATTAAATTTGAATCAACATAAAGGTATTCTAAACCTGAATCACTGCCCATATCAAATTGAATACCATTGAAACCAATTGGATGTGGACCTTTTAGACTATCAATCAAATCAAAAACTGCAATTGGCTTTTTAAAGGTTATATTTCCGTATGTATCTGTAATAACATAGGAATCAATAAAACCAGGATCGGTACTCCTATAAATCCTATATCCTTCAAAATCACTTCCATAGATAGGGTCCAATGAATTTTCAGATAAATCATCCCAAGATAAAATAACTTTTTTGTCTCCTGGAGTTACAGTAACAGTTGGCTTTAAAGGTGGTTTAGCAAAACTATAGTCATTGTCATAAATATTTTGCATTGTGACAGTATTCCGTAATATATCATCAAAATCATTACCAAAAACCATGGCGACAGCAAATTTTTTCTGCTCACCGGGACTTAGTGAAATAAATGCAGAACCGTACAAATATGTCTGATCTATATCTTGAGATGGCACGTCAAACCTCCCAGGCTGCAATTGGCTCCACATAATTTCATCATTATCTGGTTGAATACTCGGATATGGAGCGGAATAAAAACTAGTTAAACCAATCTGGTCTGATTCATCATTATCTGTAATTTCAAAGTTGGGTTCACCTATATCAGGAATGCCATTTCCTTCCGTACCATCTTCATCGGGACCGGTGTAACCAAAATGATATTCACCTAGTCCATCTGCACCTATGTCATCCCGCTCTGCAAGCCAATCTCCGTCATTATCAATACCATCAAACTGGCTTTCATCAATCATACCATCACCATCATTATCAATACCATCATTAGGATTTCCAGGTGATTCTAAAAAACTCCAACCAAAATAAACAGGGCTAAAACCGCCATATGAGTTACTCCAACCATCATGATCCCATTGATACACAATATCATTATCTATATCAAACCAAGCATCATCGTCACTGAAGCTACTGGGACCTCCAATATCAGCATCTCCGTACATTCCAAAAATCAAACTATCCAATGTATCTGTACCTACATTTTCAATCCAGTATGTAAAAATAATTATATCTTCAGCAGCCGGATGATTCCATTGGTATCCTCTGACTTGTAATTCTATTCCTAATCCTGCACGGCGATCAGTCTGGCCAACATCATTACTATCAGGGTAAAACTCAAATTCATCATTAAAATAATCATCCATTACAAAATAGGTTTCTTGGTCAGCTCGGACATATTTTCCATATTGTCCATTCCAAAATCCATTCCAGTCCACATCTCTGTTTGGCCATGATTCAGGCCATGAATCTTCATTTGTGCTTAATGCTAAAATTTCTTGGTTTGGGTCTGCATAGCCACCCAATGGTTCAAAACCCCATTGATATCCTTGGGGTGAATTATCAGATAGACCAATTGCACCATCTGATACGATGTGGACTCTATTTCCATTTTCATCTATAACACTGGCTGCTATAACGGGTGTAAATTCATAAAAATATGAATGACCGCTGCCAAATGGATATATACCGGAAACATTGCTGCTTAAATCACCAATGCCTCCAAAATTATAAATTCTGCACAAAACTCTATTTCCATTATGATCAGCATATTTTCGATCCGTAACATCCATAAGCTTATTTCGTTTATCAATAACATCACTACTATATTTGGATATTGCTTGCCCAAAGACTGTATTCAATAATAATAATATATAAATAAACTTTTTCATTGATTAAAATCCAACACTCATACCAAATTTTATCTGGCGAGGACTTGAAAATGAAGCTGGACTCATTAGGTATTGGTCCAGAGTATTGTAACCAGGACCGCTTATTTGTGGCGTGTAGCCTGGTAATAATGTGTATGTTGTTCGCCCTGTATCGCTATATACAGATAATTCATTTCTAATATCGAATAGGTTATATACATTGAGATGTAATGCTATTCTAATTCCACTAATATTAAAATTATAAAAACTTCGCATATCAACATTCATAGTACTGGGTTTTCGGGCATTATTTTCAAAAGATGTACGTACTCCAGCAAATTCAGCTGTGTAAGGTAATCCGCTGCCAAAATTATAAATAATGCTGATCCCGGAGTTTTTAACTGGATGATAGGTCAATGACATATTAAGGGTGTGGCGCTGATCCCAATCCAGTGGTACAAGTATTTTTTCAGGCTCAACATTTGATTGCTCATCCAGGAATGCGGCATCCGGATCAGAGGCAACTCCTTCTGCTATAGAGAATGTGTAATCAATATTTCCAGAAACTGTTCCCGTTGGGCGTTTTGATAAGGACAGGGTAATACCTTTCGAATTAGCATGATCTCGATTAACAAACAGCCCGTATCTATCACCACCAATAAAAGAATTGATAATCTTTGTAGAATTCAAATTACGGATATCTTTGTAATACCCGGTGACTTCTATGCCAATATCACTGCCGACTTGCTGGGAAAACCCGATTTCATATTGCGTGGTTCGTTCCGGTTTCATATCCGCATTTCCCATGGTAGTGCCAGCACCGCTGCCGGGAATAACTTCAAATTCAGGGTTTGAAAATAAATAACTATAATTGGGCATTTGGAAAAAATGTCCATACGAAAAATGAAGAAAGCCAGTATCTGTAATAGGAAATGCCAGGGCAAAACGCGGGCTTATTTGCTTTTTAGCTTTCACTTTTTTATACCAGGGCTCACCAAATGCATTACTGACTAATCTATCCTCTTCGTCTTTTCTATTAGCAAATGTCATTTCCCATTCCGAAATGGCAGTATCACCATCCAAGTCAAAAAATTGGTTCATTGGTTTGACAGGATTAATAATATTAGGGTCAGAACCATCATTTACTGTTTTCCAGTCGGGATCAAATAAATCCCAACGTAGACCTATATTGACAACCATGTCATCAAACTCAATTTTATCTTGCAAATATGCACCATATTCAAAAGGATTACGACCATTCTCCCCATAGGAATCATGGTTTACACCATCTCTATCAGGAATAATTGGGTAATTATCAGTAAACCCTGCAAGTAAAATTATTACATCCTGTAACTCAATATTAGTTTGCCTGTATTCTAAGCCAGCTTTAACATGATGAAAGCGGTTCAACTGGCTGGTACCCTCAATTTTAAATGTATTAATCACTGAAGTACGATTGTAATAACCCATGCTTTCACCGCCTACTTCATAATTATTCCCAGGAGTATAATTTCCAACTGCAGGATCAACATTATAAACACTAGTGTCCGCAAAATTAATTACACCAACTATTGTTGTATCAACGACAGTACCGTTTGGATAAATAAATATTCCTGAATAAAGAGTATCATTGAGAGTATACTGAATAAGTGTATGGTTAGGATCATCACTTAAATGGCTTTTAAAATTCTTGATAGATTGAGAAAACATAGCATTGAAATATGTGGATGCATTTAAGCTATAGTCCAATCTTAATGTATGACTAGTTTGCTTGGTAAAGTTATTAGAACGACCGTCCGGGTTCCATAAATACGTTTTTGAATAATCCTGATATGCAGTTCTGCTACCCATGAAATTATAGGCAAGTTTAATCCAAGGTGTAATTCGCCAGGAAAATTTTATTTGCCCGGAAGATTGTTCAGACCAGTTCATCCTCACCAATTGTGAATCAGGTGGACTTCCGCCAACCCTATCCCAATACCCTCCGGTTGTATCGTCCGCATTTGTCATAAGATCATAATCATTGGTCTGAGGATTCCACACATGGGATTCCGGTACAAATAAGCGCTGTCCAAAGAGATACCCCCTATTTCGCTTAAATCGACCGGAAGCAAATACGGATATTTTCCCGGGAAGAATGGGGCCACTAAAATTACCCTGAAAATCTGAAATTGTATTTGGCTCAATCATATTAAGATGAGGAAAAAGATTCATTGTTGAATCCTCCCTTAGACTACCTTGAGGATTCAGAAGGTCTACCTCCATCATTTGTCCTTTAGTAAAATAGCTACCGCCATTTACAGAAATATTGCCATTATATTTATTAAAATCACCATCCTTGGTAACAATATTGATAATACCTGACATGGCAGAACCGTATTCAGCATTGAAGGTTCCACTAATGAATTGCAATTCCTGGATGGCGTTATTTTCAATTTCTACAGCCATTCCAGCATTAAATGGATCGGTGACTGTAATACCGTCTATCATATAGGCAATTTCTCCGCCTCTTCCACCACGAACATGCATATCTCCACCGGACTGAACAACACCTGCTTGCAAAGCGATCACATCTTCAAATTCTTCTACGGGTAACATATCAATTTCATCACTATTGATATTTGATTGGGAATAGGTAACATCTACCTGAACCATAGGGCGGTCTGCAGTAACTTCGACTGCATCCATACCAATAACACCTTCATCTAAGGCAGTATTAATCGTTGTCGTCAAATCCACACGAATTCGGACATCACGCGTAATTACGTCCTGATAACCAATCATGGTATAGCGAACATCATATTCACCGGGAGGAATTTGAAGAATAAAATATCTGCCTTCAAGATCAGTCGCAGTTCCAATACCTGTGCCTTCAAGAATTACATTGGCGCCGATGAGAGGTTCGCCGGTTACTTTGCTTGAAACACGACCAACCAGTTTACCGGTAGTACCGGCAATGGCTAATTGGGCTGTGAAACAAATTAGCAGTATTTTGTAAAATGTTTTATTTATTATTGGAACCGTCATCAATTTGATAAGATTAAGGCAGGGAATATATCCTAGTAGTTGATATCTGTCAAATGGCTTTTATTATTACAAAAGTCTAATAATGATAATAAGCTAATTAAAAATTATATTCATTCTCATCAGGAAAAATAATGACTTCTAGAAAGATAATG
>JACKQG010001789.1_pt1 | contig 29104 bp, 24 predicted proteins | sample 8237621 | NCBI WGS metagenome assembly JACKQG01 (sample SAMN15677084, study PRJNA649215) | marine metagenome | biome: marine; feature: Black Sea; material: saline water; isolation source: suspended particulate matter (SPM) from the Black Sea western gyre | collected 2013-06-09/2013-06-10 | depth... | reverse complement strand
ATAAGAACCGCGGAAAGTATCGACCAGGCCATCATCAGGGTAAACGCGGACCGGTACGCACCGAGATGGTAGATTTTTATTCCGCTCTCCATCGTCCCGTTCCAGCTCCTGTCCAGGATCCAGCCCATGACCGGTTGCAACGCCATCGGCCCGATCATCACCCCCATGTTGCAGACCCCCGACACGGTCCCGGCCAGTGATGCCGGGACCGACTCTTTGACAAACGCAAACCCTAAAATCATGGCACCTGATGCGAACCCCACCATGGTGACAAGCAATGTCAGCACCCAGACAGGCAGCCCCGGCATAAACAGGATCAGACTCCAGCCCGCACATCCAACAAAACAGCCTGCCATATAAAGCGGTTTTCTACGGCCGATCCTGTCTGAAAGGGCGCCTAACACCGGCCCGCCAACCGCCCAGGACACGAGCAGGGTTGACGTCAGGGCAGCGCTCTTTGCCGGCGACAGACCATAGTGGGTGGCCAGAAACGGGACTCCCCACAGACCGGAAAAGGCCAGCGCCGGTCCGGCGACACCACTCGGCGCCACCGAGAGCAGCCAGGTGTTCTTATAATCAAAAACCTTTCCTAAACCGGACAACAGTGAAGAGATGGCATGAGGCGCGATATTGGGAGAGGATACAAAACTGGTATAGCCCCGTTCGGACGGGTCATCACGAACAATGATCCAGAGGGCAACAGCGATGACCAGCGACACGCCCGCCGACGCCAGCATCACCGGTCTCCACCCGAAATGATCCACCATTATCCGCAACGGCACACCCGCTGACACGGCGCCGACAATACCGCAAAAGAGTCCCAAACCGGTTGTCATGGCAAAGCGACGTGGCGGGAACCAGTGCATCGAGAGCTTCAGCAGGGCCACCCATGCCACACCCACTGAACCACCGATCAGCAGACGTCCCGCGTTGGCAAAAAGAATGCTTGGCGCGGCAGCGAAAAGAAATGCTCCTAAGAAGGCGGTTAACGCACCTGCTGTGAGGAGTTTTCTTGGACCCCAGTAATCCGCAAGAAGTCCTGTGGGGATCTGAACGGCAGCGTAGCTGTAAAAATAGAAGGCTGAGAGGTTCCCTAAAGAGGCTGCACCGATGCTGAAATCAGCCATCAGGTAGTCTGTCATGACCGCCGGGGCAACCCTCTGGTAAAAACCGCTCATATAGAAAGCGGCCCCCAGTCCCCAGACCAGCCAGGACAGATAAATTGGCGGGTATCGGGCGGAATCAGGCATGGGACATTGCCCGGACCACTATATCCGTGATATCCAATACGTCGAGATCGACTTTTTCTCTTCTCACCTTCCCCTTGATGGACCTGACACACTGCTGGCAGGCGGTTACCACGGTCCGGGCGCCGGTTTGCTGAACTTCCTGGATCTTGTTCCGGGCAACGGTTCCTGAAAGCGCCGAATCCGCCATCTCCAGGTTCCCCCCGCCGCCACAGCAGATACTCTGGTCACGGTTGTTTGCGAGTTCAACCAGTGTGATCCCGGGAATCGATTTCAGTATCGCTCTTGGTGCGTCAAAGACACCCCCGTTTCTCCCCAAGTCGCAGGGATCGTGGTAGGTCACGGTTTCCCTGAGTTCCCCTAAGGAAATAGCCCCCTCCCCTATCAGTCTTTCCATATACTGCGTGGAGTGAAAAAGCCCCAAATCCGTAGGATAGTGCTCTTTCCAGGCCCGGTAACAGGAGGGACACGAAAACACGACCTCTCTGGCGCCCAGTCGTTTTACCCTATCCAAGTTATGGTCGATCACCTCTTCCATCTTCCCGGGGATACCGGCACCGATCAAAGGAAACCCGCAGCACCACTCATCTCCGGCCATAACGGCAAAATCCACACCTGCCGACTCAAGAATCCGGACCATGTTTTGGGGAATCGTCTGCACCATCGGAAAGAGGGATGCAACGCAGCCCACAAAATATACCACATCTGCCTGCGCCTTCTCATACATATGGTCGGGGAGTTCCTTTATGTCATCCCGCCAGTCACCTCGTTCCGAGTTGTCCTCATCAGAGATGTTATGCTTGCGGAGGAGCGAACGGATCGCAGGTTCGACCTGAGGGTGGAGGCCACTCTTTTTGACGATCTCCTCCCGCATACTGAGAAAGACTTTTTGCTGATCCACACCGCTCGGGCAGGTCACCGTGCAGGCACCGCAGAGAAGGCATTTTGCAAATATGTCCCGGTAATGCTCACCTATTTCCAGATCTCCCTGTGCATAGCGCTTCGCCAACTGGATCTTTCCCCTCGGCGTATACTTTTCAAGAAAAAGCTCTTTGCCAACCGGACAGGTTGCTAAACAAAGACCGCACTTTATACATTGGTCAAATTCATCAGCAATATCGATTGGTATCATTTTATTCTCTCGTTATTTTGTAACTTCTATAAAAGTTGGGGGATCAGCTACATTTCATGGTATCTTGGAAGCATCGCCTTACGGTTGTTTCACCACGAAGATCACGAAAGCCACGAAGAAAATCACTGAAAAACAATACCTTCGTGCTTCTTCGTGCACTTCGTGGTGACCAAACAATTGCCGATTCAGACTCATTTTCAAATTAGCAACCCGGACTTATTGAGAAGTTACGATATTTTTAAAGAAAACTGCCGGGATTGAGGATATTATTGGGGTCAAACACCCGCTTGATTCCCCGCATCAGGTCTATGGAGGTCTGGCTGAACTCCATGGACATGAATCTGTCCTTGGCAATACCAATGCCGTGCTCTCCGGAAAGGGTGCCCCCCATCCCGATTGCCGCCTCGAATAATTCCTCTAACCCCTTGTCCACCCGCGCCATCTCTTCCTTGTCACGAAGGTCGGTCATAATCAAGGGGTGGAGGTTCCCGTCTCCCGCATGGGCCAGGATACCGATCCTCAAGTCATATTTGTCCGTGATCTCAACGATCTTCCTTATCATCGCGGGAAGCATCTTGACCGGCACGGTTGCGTCCTCAACAATGCAATTCGGCCGCAGGCTCGCGACAGCGCCAAATGCGGTCCTTCTTGCCTGCCACAGCTTGTCGGCCTCCTCCGGGGTACTGGCCCTTTCCACCTCAACTGCCCCCCTCTCCCTGCAAAACGCCTCAATCCTCTTCCCCTGGGTCTCGACCAGGATCTCTTCACCATCCACTTCGATCAGAAGCAATGCCTGCGCTTCCTCTGAGAACCGGGCCCCCCCATAGTTGCTGATCACGTCAAGAACGGTCCTGTCGATTAGTTCCAGGGTGGTGGGGATAATACCGGAGCCGATAATGGCCGACACAGTGGTGGCCGCATCATCAAGGTTCGAATAGGTGGCCTGGAGCGTTGCCTTTGCAGGCGCCAGCGGAACCAATCTTACAATAATCTCTGTGAAGATCCCTAAGGTCCCCTCCGAACCGCACATAAGCCGGGTAAGATCAAACCCGCTGACATTCTTCAGCGTCTTTCCCCCTGTCCGGATTACCTCGCCGGTGGGCAAGACCACTTCGAGACCCAGGAGGTAATCCCTTGTCACCCCGTATTTTACCCCTCTTGGACCGCCCGCATTCAGAGCCACGTTGCCGCCGATGGTGCAGACAAACATGCTGGCAGGATCCGGCGGATACATAAGGCCGTAACGGGCCACATCCTTTTGCAGATCAGCATTTACCACGCCAGGCTGAACAACAGCGCACATGCTTTCAGCGTCGACCTCCAAGATTTTATTCAGCCGGTGGAAGGCCATAATGATACCGCCCTTGCGCGCAACAGAGCTGCCGCAGATGTTGGTCCCGGCCCCCCGGGGGATGATATTTATCCTTTCCCGGTTCGCAACCCCCATGATCTTTGCGATCTCATCCCTGTTTCCCGGGATGATTACCCCGTCAGGGTTGAATTCCAGCAGAAACCCGTCATAGGAGTAGACCGCAAGGTCCTCGGGCGTATCGAGGAACCACTGATCGCCCACAATGGAGCGGAACTCAGCAGTTATTGAATTAGAAATCATTTGAAGCCTCCTCCCCTCTCTTGGCCGGCAGCACCGTGTACCGGATCTCTCTTAGCATCTCCATCCCGGCATCCATAATCATATCTTCTTCATCCACAAAAAAACCGTCCACGTACCCTCCAAAATTCTTTCAGAACGTTCCTTTTCCCCCGGGACCTCATTCTCCATTCTCCAATGCTGGCAAATATATACTAAACGTACTTCCCTCGCCTTTCCTGCTACGCACATCCATTATTCCGCCATGATTCTTGATAATCCCATAGGCGGAGGCCAACCCTAAACCCACCCCCATTCTGCTCCCCTTGGTGGTAAAAAACGGGTCAAATATCCTCCCTTGGGTTTCTCTGTCCATACCCACACCGGTGTCAGTGATGGAAACCTTCACATAATTGCCGGGGGAAACGCCGGATGACCTTACAAAGTCCCTCCCAAGCTCAACATTTTCTGTTTCAAGTAATAACGTTCCACCTTCCGGCATTGCCTGCCAGGCATTGATATAAAGGCTCATCAAGACCTGGTCAATCTGCCCTGGGTCGACTTCCACGGCCAGAATGCCTTTCTGGTATTTTGAATCTATTGTGATCCCTTTCTTTATACGACCAAACAGCTCCGCGCTCCGCTTCAGCAGCTCATTCAGATCTGTAGGCTTGGGTTCATATTTTCCGCCCCTGGCGAAATCCAAGAGTTGCCGGGTCAGTTCAGCCCCGTCTCGGACGTACTGTTCGATATTTTTCAATCTTGCGTAATCAGGATCATCCGTATCTTTTTTGAATAGTACCAGAGAGGCATTCCCCTGAATGGCCATCAGCAGATTATTGAAGTCATGGGCGATGCCACCCGCCAGAGTGCTGATGGATTCCATCCTCTGGGAAAGCTGGATGTGGGTTTCAAGCCTCTTTTTTTCCGTTACGTCTCTGAGGAAATTAAGGGCTGCCGGGCCCCCTTCCCATTTGATCTGGACCGCATTAAGTTCCACCCACAATTCCTCACCCGATCTGTTCAAGAGCCTGAAAGAGTACATACCGGGAAGTTGCTCTCCCTTGAGACTGCTCTCGTATCTCTCAAGTACCATATCCCTTTCTTCAGGATGTATGAGGTCAGCAAAAGAAACCTTGGCCAGTTCTTCAGGGTTGAGGCCCAAGAGTTCCATCCCTCTCCTGTTGGGGAATTTCACAACGCCATCCTGTACAATGAAGATGGCGTCATTGGCATTTTCGAAAAGGAGTCGATACCTCTCCTCACTCTTCTTCAGGGCCTTTTCAGCCCGTTTCTGCTCACTCACATTGTTCAGGATAACAATGGCCTTTCCCTCGCTTCCAGGTATGGGCTGTACGTCCATCACCACCTGATATTCATTAAGCGTCAGGAGATTATCTTCGGATAACCTCTTGCGTTTGTCATGGGGGCCTTCAAGCAGTTTCTTTACCCGTTCTTGATCGTTTTTGGCGAACAGTTCCGGAAAACGATGGCCCAACATATCTTCCTCGGGCAAATCTGTTAAATTGGATGCACCGCGGTTGGCGTAGACAATTCTTGCGTCGGAAGTAATCTCGAAGATCCCCTCATTCATTCCCTGCAATATGACTTCAAAATGTTTCATACCGGAGAGCAGTTCTCTGGTTATTTCACGTTGCATGATCCTTTCCGCACCCAATATTTTTCCTGAACGGTATTCTGAGGAAGCAATCCGGGGCTGGGCCAGCACTCCGAGGATGTCCTTCGCCATCTCATCAATAGGTCCTTTGACAATGGTGGCACCGGCTCCTAACTCTGCAATCTCAGAGAAATCTTCTTTGGCGGTGGCAGAAACGATGACGATGTAAGTGTCTTTCAGATTGTCCATCTTCCGTAATATTTTGCACAGCCTTTTTCCGTCGATATTGGGCATGACCATGTCCACAAAGATAATATCGGGGGTGAAGGTCTCCAGGACATCCAACGCCGAAAGGCCATCTTCTGCGGTCACCACCTGATAGCCCTCACTTGACAGGAGATCTTTGAGGAACTCTAAGATGAACCGGTCATTATCTACCACTAATATTTTTTTCATAACAAACATCCTTCTCCGGCCACCTTCAAGGACCAGGATCTCAATATTTGCGTCAAATCCTCAGCACCCTCAGGCCTACTGACAGAAGGTCTGAGCAGTATCTTTTGTTCAGGCACTAAGGGCTCAAAGTCCTCGAAACCCCGCTTCAGCGGGCTATTTGTAAGCACTGAAATCTACCCCGCGTAGACGTCCACGCTCCTCATACCAGGCCATTTCATCCTCGGGAGGGGGCACCAGTTCTTCCGGCTGTTTGCGGTTTAGCCGGATGGCCTCAGCCGGGCAGGTGCTCACGCAGAGGCCGCAGCCGATACACCTCTCCTTTATAACCTCGTAAGCCTCCGCGCCCTCTTCGATGGCATTTACCTGACAGCGTTCATCCGCGCAGGTGCCACAGGCCTGGCATTCATCGGGGTCGATGGAAGCAAAGTAATAAGAGTTGACCACCTTGGATGCCGGGATGTTGAAGTCGTTGATCCCCCGAAGCACACCGCAGCAGCAGCCGCAGCAGTTGCAGATAAAGAAGTGACCATTTTGCACATTCCATGTCAAATGAACCAAACCGGCTTCCTCGGATTTGTTCAGAACAGCATATGCCTCTTCCCTGGAGATGGCTTTGCCCACTTTTGCGTCATCGAAAACATTCGGTACCGGGGCGATGGCCAGGCAGACCTCCATTGGCCTATCACAGGGATTCTTTAGGAGATCCTGTGTCTTCTTGCAAATGCACTCGTTGAGGAGAAACGACTGACCGTTTTCCACGATGGAGGAAACCTTTTCGTAGGTCAGGGCCTCGTGCCTGGCCGGGATCTCTCTTTCAACGGGGATCACCTGCATGAACTGAGGCGTTTTTTTGAAGAATTCCCGGCCGTAAACGTTCATGTACTCGTCACACATCTCAGCGAGTTCCCGGTCCATGTGCGGGAGCTGAAATTCATAAATGCCGAAGGCCCATGGAACCATCTTAAACATCTTCATGTCGCCGAATTTAATACCGAAGATCTGGCCGCCCTCCCACATGCTGGTCAGCAATTCTTCAAGGCCCTGCAAAGATCGGCCCGTACGTTCGGCGATTTGTTCACCGGTTTCAAAGGTCAACCTCAAATCGCAGAAAAGCTCGGCCTGTTCCGGCTGGAATATCCGTTTGAGCAGTTTGATTTCAATACCGCTGTCGCTTGCCGGAAACCCGTTGGGAAGCGTGTCGAGGACCTTGGCCAGTTTACGATACACGTCGTCACTCATGGTTTATACCCTCCTGTCTGAGATGAACTGATGAACAGCGATTCTCCCTTCAAAAAAATAGGCGCCCATTTTTAGTCCCGACCAAAAGCGTCGTCTCCGGATCTGGTTAACATGACAGGCCGCCCGATAAGTTGAGATAGTGGGTAAATGGCGAAGCCCCTTTCTCTTATGCCGGACAGTATCAACTCGATTTCATTTAACCAGTAGGAAAAACGAGCATCATCCTTGCCTCTGATATCATGTAGAGCGATTATGTGATCAGACCGGAGTCGTTTCAGGATTCTTTTTGAGAGATTTTTTATCCATCTGTTCCCCCCCTCAATAGCCCGGCAACTGAAATTCACATTGTACATACCCAGCTTTCGAAGAGCTTTCCATAGCCTCGGGTTTGTTATGCCGACCGGTGGTCGGAAGGCAAAGGGCGTAATCCCGAATTTCCTCAATATGTCTTGCGTGGATTCAATTTCCTTCATCAGGGTCTTGCTGCTCTTTAACATGATAAGGTTGTCATGGCTGTATGAGTGGTTCCCAATGGAATGCCCGTGTAACAAAATCTCCATAATCAACTCGGGGTGATTGGACACCTTTTCCCCTGTAACAAAAAAGGTTGCTTTTGTTTCATATCTTGAAAGGAGTCGGAGTAATGCAGGGGTAGAAAAGGGGTCAGGACCGTCATCAAAGGTGATGGCGACTGCCTTTCTTCCTGACATCCCCTTGCTGACGATGGGCAGGAAAAAGCTGAGGCGTGGTAAAAACGGGGCCACAATACAGAGCAGGAGAAATATTGCCAAAGGCACTACAGAAAGTTGCACATCAAGAAGGTAAAGCAAAATCGCTGCAACAAATGAACCGAAACCCGCCATATGCGCGTGTGAAAAATGGAAGTTTGCCAGTTGCTTGTCCATGTTTTTAACCGTAAGCCCAGGAAAAAAAGATGTTCACTACACCGCCTTTGCAATGAACCAGGCGGATTCTTCATTGGATTTGAGCGGTTCAGTAAGTTCGCAGGTAAAACCTGCCTTGACTATCATTTCGTTGATCATTTCAGCAGATCTATAGTATGTCGGCGATCTGAACATTTTGAGTTTCATAGCCTGAAATTTCCACATCCAGGAACTACTTTTCTGAGGAGGAATAACGGCCCTGACGACCAGACTCCCTTCATGGCGCAGATTTTTGTGGAGTCTCTTTAAGGTCATTCCCAGATCATCATCATTTAAGAAATGTATTATATCCAACATAATGGCCGCATCTGCCGGCTCTAAGGGCGTGGGGACATCCGGTGCGCTGCCGCATTCTATCACACCTCTCCCTCCGATTGCCATAGATGCAACCCTGACCCTTTCAGGATTAGGATCAATACCATAGACTTTCGCTTCTGGAAACCTTTCAAGGAGCCAACATGCAGGGACCCCATATCCGATGCCGATATCAATCATTGTCTTGATACACTGGGAAGAGTCAAAAAAACGGGGTAGATCTGAAAACATAGGGTCGAGCATTAGTTTAAAGCGGGCAAATAGCCTGGGATATGGTTCCATTTTTCTGTATCGCCTTAAAATGAGGTCGCGATTCTTTCGGGGGCATTTCACATCTTTTTCCTCTGTCCGGAACAGATATTTCAAGATGGGCGGTAATATGAGAAATGCGCCAATAAGGGCATAGCTGATTCCAATAAGTGATGTTAATCCCGCACTTCTTAGCATCGAATGTTCCGCAAAGGTCAAGACGCCGAAGCCGATGATCGTCGATGCCGATGCCATAAAAACCGTCATTCTTATAAGTTCGAAAGAGGGATGAGAAGCATCGCCATATCTCTGATATGATCTGACAATAAAAAGGGAATAATCGATGCCCATACCGATAACAACGATTGACAGCATGAGCCCTGGTATATCAAGATGATGCCCGATAAGGTTCAAGGTTCCAAGAGTACTAACGAATGCAAATAAGATGGGTAAGAGGGAGACGAACGTTAGTTTCCAGTCAAAGAAGAAGAAGAGCAGAAGGATTGTGACGCTTAAACCTACCATGAATAACATCTGTGTGAATGTGGAGAATAGGAGTTCCCCCATTCTCGTGGAAAAGTAAGATGGATCAAATATTTTTCCGAAGGGTCTGTATTTTTCATAGAATCTCTCAGCATCATATGACTCGTCGGGCGTGAGGCTGGATATCTGAATCCATTTGGATCCCTCAGCTTTTTTTGTGATTCCAAGAAAGTCTAAGAATTTTTCAGGGATATCTGCCATTCCCGGCTGACAGGAGGTTATCGAAATCGTGTTGTAAAAAGGCTCAAAAGCGCCGGACACAAAACCCATTTTAGAAGATGCGATCCTAAACGTCCTTTCTAATTCTGTAATCCTGTTGCTGTTCCAGAATCGTTTCCATGCCTCTAAATTTTGCTCCCCTCTCTCTTTTCCCGGAAAAACCATTGACGGAACAAACCCGGAAGAAATTGCACCGGTAACCAGATCCTGGTCCACCATCTGTAGCAATCTGTCCCCTTTATCCTGAATATCCTTTACGCTTTCTCCCTCTGTCAGCAAAAAGGTTTTGTGGAAAATGCCGCTTCCCCATACATCCGCGAGAAGTTTTTCTGCAGCAGCAGTGTTTTCACTTACCGTATTCATGGAACTCAGCTTCACACTGAATTCTGGCTTCGCAAAGAAAAGCATTACAGCAGCGAAAAGAAGGGAGGCATAGGCTCCCTTCTTCCCTAACGAGAAGGATGTGCCCACAAGGCGCCTAAGAGCCAAAACCCTTGGTCTTGCAGGGGGCATGGAGGGGAAAATCATCGGAAAAACAGTATGAACAAATATGAAGGAGAATGCAATACCGAAGGCCGTGAACTGGCCGATCTGTTCAAAAATAGGAAAGTCGGAGAGACAAAGCGCCCCGAAAGCGCCTATCGTGGTCAGGGCAGCGAGTAATCCAACGGCACGTATCTCCCTGGAAGCATCTTTCCCAAAGGTCCTGTGCGGTTGGTCGAGAAATAGAAGATAGGCGATCGCATGGTCCACGGTTATTGATATAACCGCCGCGCCAAAGCCGATGACCATGATGGAAATAGATTTATGGAAGATGGAGAAAACAAAGAATGCAGCCACGGTCCCGGCTATTGCAGGCAAGAAGGCAAAAATACCGAGCAGAGGTCTGGGAAAGGCAAAGACGAGGAGTAGTGAGATTCCTACTGTTACCAGGAGTATCGCCTTTTCAACATCCCGTTTTGCTATGACCTCGTTATCCAGAGCGGCCCGGTATGCTCCAACCGGGGTAAGGGTAATGCTCTCTCCCTTTTTAGCGTAATTCTTGTTGATCTGATCCGTTACTGTTTTAAACAGATCCGTCAGCTTTCTTGCAAAGGCAGTATCAGTGCTGGAACGAGTTGGGTTGGCAATCAGGAGGAGGTGTCTTTTATCAGGTGATATGATTTTGCCCCTGTATATCTCAATTTCCTGTAACGGAACAAAGTGGGACAACCTGGCCAAGACAATGTTTCTTAGCTCTAAGGGATCTCTTGATATGAATTGGGCCTGACCGATCCCTCCCAGATTGAGTAATTCGGTACGGATATCTATCAGCCTCTCATGGATCCACCCACTCTCCAGCAGTGGTCTCACCTTATCATTAAGATCCCTTTCAGTAAACATGGCAGGCAGGTTGTTCAAGATATGATATATTAGTTCAGGCATAAGGTTCTGGAAATCTCTTGTTCCAACCTGCTTAAAAAGCCCACTCTCCTTCAGTTTCTGTTCCACCAGCTCTCCGCATTCGACAAGGGTATCCGGATCACCTTTTTGAAATCCGATATCAATTATTAATCGATCCCGGATAGGATGATTTACAAAAACATATCCTGCATCTGAGATTACAGGATCCTTTTGAGGTAGATATTTGGTTATATCCGTATCAATGTCTATCATATGCAAGGCGGCACAGAAAAGACCTACTACGACAACCACTGAAAGGATTAGGACTCGAAAATTAATTGTAATGGATTTCATTTCTGTTAGATCGTCAGCATAACAATCAGTATCAGTATAAAGAGGATATGGATCCCTATGATTATAGTTTTGTTATGATGATAGCTTTCATTCATCTTTTGTAAACGCCGAAGTCCTCCGCATAGCCTCCTGAATCTGTCTAAGGCGAGATACCTCTGGTTATCCGAACGGGAATTACCCTGAAATGCAAAAGAGGGATAGACTGCGTAAAAGTGGGCATCCTTCAAGCCACGCAGCATGTCATCAAAAGGTATTTTCTGCCAAGGCATTTGTACCAGGTTCTTTGCGAAGTCAGGGTTCAGAACATATGCGTGACATAAGCTCCGGAACTCAATTTTTATTACGGACTGGCTTTCTGTCTTCTTACTCCGTTTGACCATACATCCTAAGAACAATATTTTCCAGTTTGTGTTTGTTGACAAGAAATCAATAGAGGTCTTGAGGATTTTAGGGCTAAACCGGTCAAAACAAATGTCATCTTCAAAAATCACTATGTTAGCAGCATCCGCGTAGATCCCTTTTCTCATACAGAGAATATGGGATTCATAGATGCCCTGTTCACAGTCAAAAGGATGCTTTTTCACAAGAACAAATTCAACTCTATCTAATAGGCCAACAGCGTTAAACTGAGCTTTAGCTTCTTCTCGCCGATCTGATCGTTCATCTAATGAAATACAGTAGATCTTGTCGAAATACTCCCAGCACACGGCAGATTCTCCGGCCTTCTTCCAACCACAGATGCCTGGTTTTGAAGGCCAAAAGCTGGTCCCAAAGCTAAAAACAGTCTTCAAGAGTGATCAATTCTCATCAAAACACTTGATTGTATAACGAAGTTTAACTTAGAATCTGTTTCTCTAAAAGTAACCGTTCACGGGTTCAGCGGTTCAAGGTTCAAAGGTTGAAGATTCCCTCTAAAAAACGTGGTTTGACCTGTTAAATCATTGCTGTGACCGTTTGCGGCATGATTTTAAAAAAAATAAGAAATTTGGGCATCCTATACACAAGCCAAAAAGTAGTTTACACTTTTTTGAGATAAAATCCTTACGGATAAACTCTAAAAGTTCCAGGCCAGAGAGTTAAAGCGTAAGCCTTTTATTGTCTTTTCTGAGAAAGTGTAAACTGACGAATGAAAGATGCCGAAATTTATATAATAATGTATTTACATAGTTGCGTACAAGAATTCAACCCAATTTCGTTAGGGCCTCCTAATTTGACGATCTCCTGGAAACCGACAAAAATTATGAACCAGATAACGGCAAATATCTTAAAAAAAGTCGCAAAAACTCATTTTGTTCGTACTGCAATGGAAGAGCACGCCGACCTGAGCGCATTTCGACAACGGCCCACTGTGCGAATAATTGTTGGAATATCTGCCATAGGTGTCAGCTATATTATAGGCTGGCCCGCCGTAGGCCTGCTGGGAGCAATTTCTATACATCTGGGTGAACCCTTGATAGTAGCAATCGGCGGTCCTATGACTTACGGGCTGTCACATTTAGTTTTTATCGTTGGGATGTATCTTGCTGGCGCGGAATATGCGAGAATATTCCTTCGATGGGCTACACGGGTTGCCATGGAGAGATTGATTGGCCATACCGGTTCCTAAATCTGAGGATATTCACTGGTCCAGTGAACATTGCTCCTTACTATCTCTTATCTATATCCCATTGTGGGGTTTCGAAAACCATGAGGGTAATGAGACCTGATCCTGCAAAGGTGTGGATCGTCCACCTTGCCACTGTTACTCCTTTGGGCAGCAGTCTCCAGGAATTGTGGGAGAGGCTTTTGGCCGGGCAAACTGCCATCAGGCCGGTGTCCAGGTTCGCTGTCGCCAATTACAAGGCTGATGTAGCAGCTTGTGTCCGAGACTTGGCCCCGTTGGGCGAGAAATCCATGATACACGATCTGCTCAATCGGCTGATAAAGGAACTTGGGCCGGTTCCACCAAACATCTTTCTTATTACGGCAACAACCAAGGCAGGGATAGACAACCTGGAGCGAGTACAGAGAGGGATCCAGGCCGATTACCGTGATATCCTCCTTTCTTCCATACCAGAAACTTTGTGCCAGCGCCTTGGATTGAGAGAGCCAGGCATAAACATAAGCGCAGCCTGTGCCTCTTCCACCATCGCAGTGGCCAGGGGAGCGGCTATGATTGCCTCTGGTATGAGGGATGCGGTCTTGGTCTGTTGTGTGGATCTGGTGACAGAATTCGTTTTTTCCGGATTTTCATCATTAGGCGCTTTGTCCCCTGTCCCATGCATGCCCTTTGACCGGAGGAGGATGGGATTGACCCTCGGGGAAGGAGCGGCAGCCTTGCTGTTGATGAGTCCGCACCGAGCCCGTAAAGAGAATAGACCGCCTATGGGAAAAATTATTGGATGGGGTGCAGCCAACGACGCTACTCACGTTACTGCCCCGGCCAGGGACGGCTGCGGCCTGATGAAAGCTATTTCACGGGCGTTGAGGCAGGCGAATTTGGGAGCAGAACAAATATCAGCAATCTGCGCCCACGGTACCGGGACAGCCCATAATGACACAATGGAACTGGCTGCCTTCCATCGGGTGTTTGGGGACCGAAAAATCCCTGTTTTTTCTGTGAAAGGCTCCATAGGACATACCATGGGTGCTGCAGGGGGCATCGAAGTGGCTCTGGGCGTGAAGGCGCTTTCTTTGCAGGTGGCCCCTCCCACAGTGGGGTTCTTGGAGCCGGAAAATGGCGCAGAAGGGATGGTACAAGGTGTTCCCGCGAGGTTTTCCGGCGATTACCTGTTGTCTACCAATTCGGGATTCGGTGGAATAAATGCCGCGATTATCCTGAAAAAGGGGGTCTCAAAATGATCGCTGCGATTACCGGTCTGGGTTGGGTAACCGTCGCTGGGATGGGGATGGGAGGTGACCGTAATGATTTTACCGTGACAAACGGTGAATTGCCCCGACCAACCCGGAAACGGGTCCTTGATAAACCCTATCCGCACTTTGGAAGAATGGATGATTTTTCCCGTCTGGGCCTGGCAGCCATAGCATTTGCCTTGAAGGATGCGGGATTGAGTGAATGGACACAAAAGCGTGATATGGGTATCATTGCAGCCAGTGTCTATGGTTGTCTCCAGACAGATATTGATTATTTTGAAACGGTAATACCGAATGGAGGGCTCATGGCTAGCCCGGCACTGTTTTCTTATACCCTTCCCAACTGTTTCCTGGGTGAAGCCGCTGTGTGTTTCGGGCTCACGGGAGCAAGCTATGTGATTAATGACAATTCCCCTTCAGGGCTGGCCTGCTTGCATGCTGCCTTGGAAAGTATTGCCGGCGGTGAGATTGAAAAGATGATTTGCGGTATTTGTGACCTAAGATCTCCGCCTGAGATTCCCCTGACAGCCAAAGGGTTCGTCGGAGCCATCTTTTTTGTGCTGGAGAAGGTTCCAGAATCAAACCGATCACCCTATGGGAACCTTCACCTTGATAAAAGCGGTGCCGTTTTTTTCAATGGGAAACAGATCGAGAATCTGGTCGAACTGGCACAGGAGTGTTTGGCCCCATCCCCCAAATGAACATGTTATCCTTAAATCTACCGCACCCAATTCCTAATCCGCAGATGACAACATCTGAGAGCCACCCGAGTTCCGCTTCGCTCGGAATAGTAATTGTCATACCGGTCTATAATCACTCTGCTACACTTCGAAGCGTCGTCAGCCAGGCACTTCAGATGCACGACGAGGTTATGGTGGTAGATGATGGTAGCACTGATGATGCCGCAAGCTTTCTTCAGGGCCTTAACGTGCATCTGATCCGTCATCGACAAAACCTTGGCAAAGGCGCGGCCATTTTAACTGCAGCCCAAGAGGCGCGGCGATTGGGCATGACCCATATTGTGACGATTGACGCCGACGGCCAGCACAATCCGGAGGATTTCAAACGCTTCCTTCCTTTAATAAAAGGATCTCCGGATGCAATTATAGTTGGAAAGCGCGACTTTAAAAATGCCGACGTCCCTAATGCAAATCGGTTCGGAAGAGGGTTTTCCAACTTCTGGCTAAGGCTTCAGACCGGAAAGGCTCTGGGGGATGCGCAGAGCGGTTTTCGCGTTTATCCCCTATCGGTGCTTGAAAACTTGAAACTGCATGAAAAGCGCTACACTTTTGAGATCGAGGTGTTAGTTAAGGCGGCCTGGGCAGGCGTTGAATTGCTGGAGACGGATATTTCTGTCTATTATCCCCAAGCCAAGGAGCGAGTTACCCATTTCCACCTCTTCTTAGATAATGTTCGGCTCAGTCGGCTCAATGCAAAGCTTACCATGAGATCCATTCTCCCCTGGCCACACAAGAAGATCGTGAATAGTCGGAAGAGGGCTGGGGAAAAAATCACCGCACTCCATCCCCTCAAGTCACTAAAGACGCTCCTTACAGAAAACTCCTCACCAGTACAGTTAGCTTCGGCCGGGGCGTTAGGCGTATTTCTTGGGACACTCCCCTTGATCGCCTGTCATACAGTTGCAATACTTTTTGCAGCCGGTTTTCTTAGGCTTAATAAAATTGCGGCGGTAAGCAGCAGTCAGCTCTGCGTTCCCCCTTTGGTTCCTGCATTGTGTATAGAAACCGGGTATTTTGTTCGTCACGGAACGTTCTTGACAGAGATCTCCCTCAAGACACTGGGCTACCAGGCACCGGAACGGCTGTACGAATGGCTGATCGGTTCTCTGATACTGGCTCCGGCAATGGCGGTTCTAATAGGGGGAACCATCTACATCATGGCCTTTTTTGTAAGTTTGAGGAGGCCCCGAAAATAACCGGGATTTTGAAATGCGAATCGTACTTGTTCATCCAGCCGGATCCAACTGGATGCCAGGCAAAAAGGATGTCACGCCAACAGCCAATCGAATGGCCCCGCTGGGCCTCCTCTCCATTGCTGCATGCCTCGAAAAGGCAGGGCACCAGGTTTTTGTCCACGACTGTCTGGGACCTAAAGCCCGTCCTGGGAATAAAGCCAATGCCAGGATAATCCTTGACTATCATCCTGATATGGTGGGTTTTTCTGCGACCACCTCCGGATTCCTTGACGGGTACGAACTTGCAACAATGATCAAGGGCGCGCGACCTCAGATCAAGACCGTTTTTGGTGGGGTGCACATCTCTTCACTGGGTGCCAGTATCCTTGAGAACTACGGCAATATCGACTTCCTTTGTCCGGGCGAAGGGGAAGGGACTTTAGGAGAACTTGCATCCGGGAAAGATGTTCACCGGATTGATGGCCTGATCTGGAAGGATCATGGCCAACCGGTAACCAACCCTCCGCGGTCTCAAATACCAGATCTGGACGCGCTCCCATTTCCCTCTTATGAAAAGTTAGAGGGTTTTCCCAAGGGGTACAACCTTCCTCTGTTCAGCTACATCCTGAGCCCGGGCGCAACCATGGTCACCAGCAGGGGATGTCCCTATCAGTGCTCATTTTGTGACCGGTCGGTCTTCAAACAGGGTTATCGCTACAACTCGGCCGAATATATTTATGAACACATGCGTTACCTTCGGACACGTTTCAGGGTACGTCATATCAATATTTACGACGATCTCTTTACAGCAAACCGTCGGCGGATCAGGGAACTCTGTGAGCTTCTGATTTCAAGGCCGCTTGGTATGCAATTTAACTGTGCGGTACGTGTGGGACATGCCGATGATGACCTGCTGCAAATGCTGAAAGATGCCGGCTGCCTCCAAGTCTCATTGGGCATCGAGACCGGAGACCCCCAACAGATGACAATTTTTAAGGAGGGCGTGGGTCTCCAGGAGGTAAGGGATACGGTGAGCCGTATTCAGGCGAAAGACCTGAGGGCAAAGGGGCTTTTTATGATGGGGTTGCCCGGAGATACTGAGGCGTCTATCCTGAGGACCGGCGACTTTGCCATCTCCCTTGGTCTTGACGACATGAATATGTCCAAGTTTACACCATTTCCCGGGGCACCCGTGTGGTCCACCATATTCGATTCAGGAACCCTCGATAATGACTGGAGGAAAATGAACTGTCTCAACTTTGTGTTCATTCCCAAGGGGATCGAATCAAGAGAACGGCTCGAAGCGCTTTACAATCGATTTGTAAAAAGATTCTATACAGATCCGGATTGGCGCAAGAAATTTCGAAAAAGGCTCTGGCAGCATAAGAAGAGCCTCTGGCACCTTTTTGTTCATCTGCCGACCTTTCTGGCGGCAAAACGCAGCTTCGAGCCGGCAGAAGACGATTAAACAGTTAACAATTGATAAAGCCGAAAAGGCGCAAAATTCACAAAAAAACAAACTCCAATTTTAGGCATTTTAGGCACTTTAGCTCACTTTAGGCACTTTTCAGGGCTTATTCCATGTTGATAATCGTAAACAAATGGTTGTCGATGGCATCATGAAAGGCGGCGTGGTCTTTATTATTGATTTCCATAATACTCTCACTTACCCCGATATCTTTAACCGTGACCCTTTCCCAGGACTCGGCAAGGCCAATACCAAGGGCCTTTGATATGGCCTCCTTGGTCGTCCATATTCTAACGGATGCCTCAATTTCACCTAATGGCGACCCTTTCACCAAACACCTCTCGTTTTCATTCATATAAAGTCGCCGCGATTTGAGCACCTTGTCAGAGATCTCTTCCACATCGACCCCTACCCGGCCATTAGAAGCAACTGCGATTGCAAATCTGCTGTCATGAGAAACTGAACAGAAAGATCCGCCACCTTTATCCCTCACCGGGCAGCAGGGACGTATTCCATCGGCTGAAACCGTCGTAATAGAGGATGAAGGCGTCTCCCGGTCGTCCCCTGATAGCTGCCTGGAGATGCTTTTGCAGCAGAGACGCGCTGCAAGATAGCTGATCCCCCTTTTTACGCCCATCTTCTTGAAACGATCTGTTTCTCTATCTGAAAGGGCCTTTTCCGCAAGGCCATTTAATGTCTTAAGTTCAATAAGAGAAAGCGCCGTACACTGCCTGTTTATCAATTCTAATTTATGTTCCTCAGCCCCATTAGAGATCCAATTGGGGGGCCTCATCCTGCCACCACTTACATCCCCCATCTGTAACCCGAGTATTTCCTCTTTTGGGATACCGCTTCGATCATATATCCAGATATTAAATTTAAGTAGATGCGTCGTACATTGCTGTGCCGGCATTATCCTGCAGATATAACTCTCTCCCCGAGTGGTAAGGCTGTAAATCAGACGTTTATCAAATCCCACAGGGAATCCAACGATCCCGGAATATCGTTGCCCCCAGGCACAGGCCACATGAAATGTGGCGTCAAGGGGGAAAGGGGACCCCAGTGGTCCAGAGGAACCATCACTGTCCACACCTTTAAGATTTGCCACGGCGCCTTTTTCGGAGATAAACAAAGGATCCTTAACATTCTGGTAAGCGGGGCCAAAGGGTACAAGATCGCGGTAAAGGCTGTCTGACGGGATGTCAACACATACGCCTTCCAGGGCTGAAGCGAAATCGAGCGGAAGCGGGCAAGGGTCACATTTTTTTCCCCCAAATTGGACGGTGACGTGCTCCATGATACGTGTTATGGAGGTCTTCGGTGATCTGCTCCTGGTAACCAGCTTCGAACTTATCCTACCATCTTCGTAGACCTCAATTTCATTATAGGCCTCCAGCGACCCTGTGGTGGCCCCGATACGCAGGAATTTGTCAAACCTGGCATCAGTAATCAAGGCCACGTCCACATGCGGCAAGTATGTTTGCGTCGATGAAGCCAACACCTGCATTGCCTCTACCGCAGGAAAGACCGCCTTTCCCTGAAAACAATGATCCAGAAGATAAGAATCGGTTTTTATCTCGATAGGGAGCTTTACTTTTTCGATTATTTTGGGAAGGTCTTCCATATTTGCAGGGTTTTTTCGTCAATCGCTACCGGTGTGCCTGAGGAGTTGATCGCACAGTGCCTTGTAAATCCCTTGCAAACGATGTTATTTGAGTCTGCATGGGTGATGATATAATCGAATTGAATCCGAACCCTCTCGAGTTTGGCGGGATGCGTATGAACCCACATGACATCATCGTAGTAAAGGGGAGAGTAATACTTAATGCCCACCTCAATAATGGGATAAATAAGGCCACTTTCCTCAATCTCACGATAGCTACAGCCTGAATCTCGCATCAACGAAGCCCTTCCGAGCTCGAAGAAGCGCATGTGGTTGGCATGATATACAATCTGCGAACGATCTGTATCGGCATACAGGGTTCTGTTTTTGCATCTGTGCCAGACCAGCCCTTCAGTCCTATCTTTCACATATCGTACATCGTTGTTAAATACTTCCGGGATAAACGGTTTTGGTCTCATATTATACGCCCTTAAAAGCTACACAGCAGTTTGTTCCGCCAAATCCAAAGGCATTGGAAAGGAATAGATGATAATCCTGCCTTCGCACCTCATTGGGAACGACATCAACATCATCAAATTCGGGGGCAGGGATGTAGTTAATGGTTGGGAGCATCTGTCCATTGCGCATCGCCTCTATGCTCAAGGCAGCTTCTATGGCAGCTGCAGCCCCAAGGGTATGACCGATCTGAGACTTATTGGATGATACCGGGATCCTTTTCAGGTCTTTGCCAAATACGCTCCTCAAGCATTCAATTTCAATGCTGTCCCCCCTCGGGGTGGACGTCCCATGGGCATTGACATATTGAATATCTCCTGGGTGCAATCCGGCATCATCGATCGCCTCTCGCATGGAGAGAATAATAGCCCTCTTGTTGGGCCTTATAAAATGGTATGCATCAGAATTCCAACCGATGCCAACGACCTCGGCCTTTGGTGTAAGTCCATAGATTTCGAGCATCTCCTGGGCAGCAAGAACGAGAACTCCACCTCCTTCAGAAAGGATAAAACCCTTCCTGTCTATGCTAAAGGGCCGAGAGGCCTGGGATGGATCGTCATAGGCACGGTCTCCAGGAACAATCTTTATGGTGGCATTCATATTTTCAAAACCATGGATAATTTCAGGCAGGATACAAGTTTCAACCCCACCGGCCAAGACAAAGTCACAGTCTCCGTCCCGTATCATTCTTGAACCAATCCCGATGGCATGGTTGCCTGAAGCACAGGCCCCTTGAGGAGAAAAAACCGGACCTGTAAAACCTAACAACATTCCCGCTTTCCCCGACGGAAGATTGGAACAGAGATTCGGCAGAAGGTACGGGCTTATCTTCAAAGGCCCCTGATGCAGATAATTATCCATTGCGATACGAAAAGCGTCTGTTCCATTGAGTGCAGAGCCGATCAGACAGGCGGTTCTTGGGGCCGTATCCTTGTCCATCTCGAGACCCGAGTTATCCAAGGCGTCTTTACAGAGTGCCATGGTCAAGATGACAAAACCGGCGTTCCAGTTATACGCCTCTTTTCGGGTGACAAATTCCAGGGACAAAGGGTCCCAGTCAGGGATTTCACCTACCACGTTACTTGAGGAGTTTACGTGGCACCTCGTAACCTTGCGAAATCCGGCCTCCCCCTTGACGGCCCGCTCCCATGTCTTGGCAAAGGTCTTGCCAAGAGGTGTTGCTGCGGCATATCCGATGACAAATACCCGTCTGTTTTTTGGAGGTTTCATGATTTTCCTTTATCTGGTTCTCTGGAAAACAACACATGCGTTGCAGCCACCAAAGCCAAATGAATTTTTCAAAAGGAATTCCTGTTGAAGGGTGCGCGACCCTTCAGGCACGCAATCCAGATCTATTTCCGGATCTGGCGTATAGTTGATTGTGGGAAGCAAGGTGTCGCAGAGCATCCCCTTCAACGCAAAAATCGATTCAATGGCACTCGACGCACCCATCGCATGCCCTATCTGGGACTTATTTGCGGAAACCGGTGGGATTTGATTACCGAAAACCGATTTCAACGCTTCGGACTCAACCTTATCGCCTACTCGCGTTGACGCGGCGTGTGCATTGATGGCGTCGATATCATGTGGTTTGATGCCTGCGTTTTCAATGCTTTCGGAAATACATCGCGCTACCGTCTCCAGATTAGGAGCTACAAAATGGTGGGCGTCAGACGTCATGCTCCACCCGGCAATTTCTATATTGTATTCTATGCCGTTCAACTCGGCGAACTCTCTTGTCGCGATAATGATACTCCCTGCCCCTTCTGAAATTACAAATCCTCTCCGGTCGACTGAAAATGGGCGGCTCGCTTTCTTGGGGGATTCCGGCATTGCACCCGCTTTGGGTCTATAGGCCCCGTTCATTGTCGCAAAGCCAGCCACAATGGGTTCCACCAGTGCAAAATCCACCGCACCACATATGGCAACATCTGCCCTTCCCAATTCAAGTAACATAGCCCCGACAATCATTGATGTAACGCCCGTGGCACAGGCTGTAACGGTTGAGACAATTGGGCCTGTGGCATTGGTCAAAATGGATATTTTCCCGCCCACCATATTGATACATGAATTGGGATTTGTGAAGGGGTGAGGCATCTTCCCGGCTGCAATCATTTGTCTGTCAGCGTTCAGGACTGCATCCTGCCCCCCTACAGCTGAACTATAGGTAACAGCTACCCTTGGAGACAATTCGGGCCTGATCTCAAGCCCGCTCTTCCTAAGAGAGCGGTGCACCACCAGCATTGCATACTTAAAAATAGGGGAGGTCCAATGGGCCAGATTGGAAGGGGACAAAAAAGGGTAGGGCGAGGTATCGAACTCTTCAACCTGCCCGGCAATGTTGACGGGGAACCCCTCCCCAAAGGAGAAACGTGTCAGATTACCGATTCCGCTTTCTCCCCTCACAGACCGGCCCCATTGAGTCTCCAGGTCGACACCCAAGGGTGACACCGCGTCGTAGCCGATAATAACCGCTCTTTTTGAATTCATACGAATAATGTCAGGGATAAAAAGCGAGGTGGTTCACGATTTGGAGATCAATCCCGTACTCCTGATTTTCAGAGTTGCCTCAGATTACCAGGGAATAAATTGATAGAGTTTTGCGAACATCTCATATACCTCTATCCACCCCTGGAGGTGTTGTGGGGAATCCATGTGGGCCCTCTTATTTACCATTACCCAGCTCATATGTGCCGCGCCATCCTTGCAGGTCGAGCAATCCCGTGTTTGAGAAGTACAACATCTGTACATTGTCTTAAGGTCAGACGCCCAACGGACAAATCCTATTAATCGTCTTTTGGGAGGATCTCGGTGATCCAATGGCTCGCTGACAGAAGGGCATTCCTCCCACCCAAAGCGCTTATCCCCCATTTTTCCGGTTGTAATGATTTCATGATAATACCTGGAGGATATAACTGTATCAGGATATTTATGAAGTATGTCATCCATTTCAGAGCGTATATCCTTCAATTCCGCCTCTTTCCAGAAAAAGCCATCAACACCTTCATCATTTGAAAGCAACTGCATATGAACCTTTAGCCCAGCATCCCTTATCTTTCCAATAATCCGCTCGCTTTTTCCAATCTGTCTGGGGGTTATCGTGTAAAGATAGTAGGCATGAAGATCTCCTTCATAGTTCCTCCTTGAAATAGAAAAGGTATCTCGCCCTCTTAAGAGCCTTTCGTCATCTTCATCACCCCACAGTGAGATGCCAACCATCATATGGGGAAATCTTTCTCTTGGGACCTTAATGATCCCGTTTGTTGCACAAAACGTCGGCAGGCGACTGTAGAATGCCTCCACCCTGTCAAGGCAGAGGGTGGGCTCGCCCCCGATCAAAATGGCAAGGTTTACACCCCTTTTCATTTCCTTGTCAACAAATTGCTCCCATTTTTCCATGTCCATTTCTTCCGTCACTCTGTGTTCATCAGAAGAAAAAAAGAAACAACCCCTACAGCGCAGATTACATCTGTTGGTCACATCATAGATGGAACTGCGGATGTTCAGCTTAGAGATTGATCTATATCGCTCATACCATTCTTTATCAAGTAATGAACTAATGGTCTTCATTGACCGACTCACATAGTTAAAAGCAAGGCTTTCCGCACCTGGTCCTCCCAGCACCACGAGTGACAGGCCTGCGCTTTAGATGCCTCTATTGGGAAAAGATGCACTCGCCGCTCATTTTCAATTGCCGGGGACATCATGCCCAGGCGGTGCAACCATATAGCTGCATAGATTGTCGTCCTTTTCATATCCCATGACCCATACGGCAAGGTAAGTGTCAACGTAATCAAGCCACGACTTGAATGTATCGGGATTGCATGCATGACGAAATAACCTCGCAGTCACAACCGCACTACCTGAGGCGTAATGCCTGCAATCATCGCAGTCCGTATCCGGGACACAACAGGCAGCACTTCTGTCCCAGGTGAGATCGGCACGGTACTGCCTAAAAGAGCGACCAAGCCCTATGGCAGTTGATGTATTCATCCTTGGATACGAACAGGAATAAAGATCATGGAGCCCGTAAATATGGGTATGGGCAACGGCGCTATAAGGGGAGAAGAGCAAGTTCTCCGGGTATTCCGAAATAAGGGTCATCATCGTCTTTCGTGTGTGGGCAAGAGATTGAGGCGTATGACGGAGAGGTCCGTCGTATCCGACGGGCGATGAAAAAACATTTAAAGTAACCTTACAACCATGCTTGGCAAGGACTTCCATGACCCTATGTATTTGATCAATATTCTCCCTGGTGAAGGTGTATACAAATACTGCCCTTGGATCATCTTGATAATTGTCTATCTGTCTGATCAACATCTCTTTCGCATTCCTAACTCTAAGGCTTGTTTCATCGTCTCCCCAAACAGATACATGAATCTTGTAATCAATGGGTCTGGGGATATACCTTAACCCGTTAGATGCAATCGTGCCGAGTGGCATTTCTTCAAAGCAGACCTGACAAAGCTCGGGTACCAACGATGGTTCAGCCCCGGCAAGAACCACGTAGGTTATGCCCCTTGCCTTCTCATCCTTCATGAGTTTTCTCCAGTCCGCTGGATTTCTATTATCGTTGGCAAACTGTTTGTCACCCTCGTAATAATAGCAGCCGTCACACTGTATATTGCAGCGATTGGTCATGTCATAAGTGGATTCCCTAAGGAAGAAATATTTTCGGACCTTCTCCCACCTGGCCCCAATAACAGGATCACCTATTATATCGGAGAATCTCCACGTTTTTTCCTGTTTCTTTTCAGCATGACTTGTTTGAACTTGCATTCGGGACTCCTACTCAAAATATCCAAATCAGGAATTGCTCGTCATTCATTCTTTTGTCCTTTCTCTAATATATTCTGCTATCAGACGGATACTATTCAATTTTGGATAATCGTCTTCATCAATTACGATTCCATATTCATCCCGAAGAACCAAGGCAATTGTAGCAAGATCCATGCTGTCAATACCTACCTCATCAATAAGGTCAACTTCGGGATCAAATGTCTCCGGTGTCACATCTTCCAGTTTGAGCTCATTGATCATAATCTCTGCAACACGGACAACTATTTTGGAAATATCATATGGGTCGGCCATTCTTCACCTCCGCTGGTAATGCTACCTTACCATGAACCTACTCTTCAGTGACCAGAAGGCCGCTACAGGCCAACTGACCCTTCACCATAACACGAAATGAATATGATGTGGGGCTCTGCTCCCGGAGTCTGGTAATGATTCTTATGGTATCATTGGGCCTTATCATCTGCTTGAACCTGACCTTTTTTATCTCGGAAACCCTACAGGCCTTATGGCCGAATTCCTGAATTGTATCAAAAACCATTCCAATCTGGGCGATGCCGGGAAGGATCGGGTTCCCCTGAAAATGGCCTGAGAACCATGGGGAATCAGCATCTACCTTCACCTCAGCCACAACCTCATCGGCAGCAGGACGGCTAATGCGAATTAGCGAATACCATTTCATAATAACCGGCTTCAAGGATTTGAGCGGGCATTTTTCAAAGGTCTCCTCTTATCTTCGAATTAAGTGCTCCCAAAGCGGCCCATAATGCCCCCTGGCATACATCCTGGGAACTATTTTGGCAGTAACTTCTCCCCCCGACCCTACCACCCAGTTTGTCTTTTCCTTACCATAGTCCTTGACCCGGAGAATGATTTCTTCATTGGTGATCGCATCCGACTCATAAAAGACGGGTTCCAGCAAACTCCAGGTCTCTGATATCTTAGCCGACTTGACTGCTATATCATAAAGAGCCGTGTAGGGATAGATGCGTATCCCGCAAAAAATGAATAAGACAGCCCCTTCAAGGTTATCAGCGTTTGAAAGGGTTTTGTCAATAGAATCACAATCTTCTCCAGGCCCGCCTAAGAGGAAATAGTGCGCCACATGTAATCCAGCATTTCTTGCAGCCTCGTGTGAACAAAAGACGTCGTCTACTCGAAAGGGTTTCCGGTATGATTCGAGCATGTCATCTGACAATGATTCTGTGCCGAATTCCGCATGTGTAAGGCCTGCATCGGCCATTATCCTATAATAATCTTCCGGTGGCTTGGTAGGGGCAAAAAATGCTCCCCAGGGGATGGAGACCCCTGACCTCATAAAGGCATGGGCCACTTCGATACTATGATGATAGTCCCCATTGAATACCGAGTCAGTGACGAAAAAATACTTTGCGCCCGTTTCCTCGATCCTCACGGCCGCATCTGCCACCTCTCCTGGAGGAATAAGCCTTAATTTATTCCCCTCTATATGGGGATATGTACAATAGATACATTTAAAATTACAACCCCTCTTTGTTTGAAGATTGAGCATGCTCCCGTTTTTCAAGTAGAACTGCAGATAGGAACTATCTTCATGAAACCTCCTTGTCAAATTACCGTTCCAGGGCCAAGGTACAATCCCGTTCTCACCCTTTTTGATCACTCCCGGAATGCCAGAGGTCCTTTTACGAGCCTCAATCGCCTTCAGAAGGAGAGACAATCTTTCTCCTTCGCCAACAATTCCATAATCGGCCTCCAGGGCCTCCATGATTTCGCGGGGGAACAGTGTGAACCCGCTTCCCCCTAAAACCAGAAGTGCATCGGAATGCCCTCTGACTGTTCGTACCAATTCCCGGTATTCAGACATATAGCCTTTTGGGTCAGTGATATCGCCATTGTCAATATTTCGCAGCGAAAGCCCGATAACATCCGGCAAAAAATCATAAATAACCTCAGCCAGGGGGTCGTTGTTCTCCATTTCATTCATATCCACAAGTCTGACCTGGTGCTCTGCCGAAATAGCATTCGCCACATAATCAAGCCCCAAAGGATATACTGGATAAGGTGTTTTCAGTCTATTCGCTGAAATAAGAAGAACCTTCACCGCAATACCTAATGAATTACCTCAGTTGCAGTTACAAAATCGCCAAGGCCAATCAGAAGAATACCTTTCCCTCTCAGATATACCGTTTCGCCCCCACAGAGTCTACCGGGCAATTCTCTTCTATCGACAAATCGTATGGCAAGGACCGAGGCGACTGCTGAAGCAGAAGCAAATTCACCTGTAAACCTTCTATAGTCAATCACAGGTCCCTCAAATCCGGATAGCGACAGGAAATCCCGAAGCTGTTCTTCTGCCCTCTTTCGACAGCCCGCGGGGATGCCTGCGAGAATTGCCCCATACTTTTCTTTAATCCCCTCCTCCCCCGCCAGGCTGGCTATCAATGATGAGATGACAGAAGGGTTATTCTTTGAATTTTCATAGAACACAACAGACGTTCTCAGACCGGCTGAAGATTCTGACCGCCTGAGGCACAGCCCCCCGCCTCCGTCCGATAGTGTGTCATCGGTCCTTACAGACCTGTCAAACAGGCCTGACAGTACGCCATGGGACTCATCGCTCCCGATTACAAACAATGTGTCGTCAATATCTTTTGCCATAAGGCCTGCCAGCATCAAGGCCTGTTCAAAAGAGTAGTCTCCGCCCGTGGTGGTTATATTAGGACCAACGGATCCAAACTGGATTGCCACTTGGCCGGCCGGTGCATTATGCACTGACCCGATAAAGTCAATAGGACTTGTAAATTGTTCTTCAGATTCAAATAGTTTGGTCAGAAAATCGTAAGTTTCTGAAAGCGCCCCCCAGCCAGTACCGAAAAAGACCGAAGACGGTGCATCCGGCAGTCCCGAGTTGGCGTGGGCCGCAGACGCCAATGATAAAGTAAGTCGGGGCAGGCGCTTGAGCCGTCTGATTACTTTAGGGGAAAGGCCCTCGGTTACGACCGAGTCAGGGACCATGCCCTTACAGCTTTTCCCACCCGATACTCTCTCCAGAGACATCTCTGTGTTTCCGGCCCCGGTAAGGCACGCACTCCCTAACACGGCAAGTGGAGAAAGCCCCTCCAAGCGCACGGAAGGCCGTACCCTGTTAGGAGATCCAATGACAACCGAGGCGTTATTTCCCCCAAATCCGAAGGAGTTTGAAAGGACGGTTTGAACATTCGCCGTCTCTAAGGGCGCCATTAGAGGATCCAACCTTAGTTTGGGATCAGGAACATCACAGCCAACGTTGGCCGGGATCAGGTTTTCAGAGACGGCCAGTGCAGATACAATGGCCTCCATTGCTCCTGCCGCGCCAAGCGAGTGCCCAAAGGCCCCTTTTATGGACGACATGAGGGGTTTTTTATTGGAGAAGAGGGCATTCAACGCCCTTGCTTCAGAAAGATCGTTGTCAATAGTGCCTGTCCCATGCAGGTTTATGTAGTCAATCTCTGCGACAGAGATATGCGCATCACGTATTGCCGCCTTCATCGCCTGAAGGGCGCCCGCCCCTTCAGGATGAGGTGCCGAAGGGTGATGGGCGTCACAAGACAATCCTGCTCCTAAAATTTCCGCGATCGCATTGTCAGGAACATCTTCACAAGCAGTAAGAACAAGGACGGCCGCCCCTTCGGCAACCGACATGCCCCGTCTTTTCTTATCAAGGGGACGGGCTCCTTCAGGGTCGATCAATTGAAGTACACGAAAACCATGGTATGTAAAGCGGCTGAGAGAATCGGCACCTCCGGCAAGAACCATCCTGGCTCTGCCGGTTCTCAGCATTTCAAGCGCAATCTTTATGGCCACCGCGCCCGACGAACAGGCGGTTGATATTGTTATGGCGGGGCCATAACATCTGAATTCATGGGCAATGTGCTCCGTTACAGAGCCTGTCGAATGATATTTGAAGGACTCAGGATTTGTATCACCTGCCTTAAGGCATCGTTCTGTACTCAGCATCCCCCCCGTGGTGACTCCCATGACCACGGCGTCGGGGACATCTTTACACCGTACCATGGCTTCCTTTGCAGCAATCAGGGCAAGCTGGTGTGTCCGAGGTACACCACCTGTTTCAATGGACTCACTAACCTCCCCAACGGGGAGCCGGTTATCCTGAGAAACGGAAAAAAGACTCAAGGGTCTTATTTTTTTCTCGCCTCTCCTGATGGCGTCTCTTGTCTTGGATACTCCGCATCCCGCCGGGCTGACCAGGCCCATCCCGGTAATGTAAACCCGTACATCAGTCAATTGGCTACACTTTTTGAATTTTCATAAATAAAATTGGCTAATGATGTCAAACTGGCAAACACCTTTTCACCAAGTTCCTTGTTATCAATCTTAATGCCATAATCTTTATCAATCATCATAACCAGTTCCAGGATGTCTATGGAATCTATTCCCAATTCGCCGCCTACCAGTTGACGATGCTCGACAATATCGTCAGGAGTGATGTCTTCAAAATTAAGGGTATCAATTATCTTAATTTTTAATTCATTTATCAATATTTCAACTGCTTCTTCCATCTTTGATGGTCCTGTAAAAAATCAAACCGTATGTTTCTGGGGCCTATAACTAATTGATATTACTATGTTAAAATTCTACTTTTTGTGTCTTTTGCGCCTTTTTGCGGCCATATCATCTTTAAATTAT
>JACKQG010001788.1_pt1 | contig 29104 bp, 24 predicted proteins | sample 8237621 | NCBI WGS metagenome assembly JACKQG01 (sample SAMN15677084, study PRJNA649215) | marine metagenome | biome: marine; feature: Black Sea; material: saline water; isolation source: suspended particulate matter (SPM) from the Black Sea western gyre | collected 2013-06-09/2013-06-10 | depth... | reverse complement strand
TGCGCATGATCATCAATCAGGCGTTCACCGTTGCCGGTCGCGAAGGCCAGTACGATATTATGGCCACGGTTACGGGTGGTGGACTTTCAGGACAGGCCGGCGCTGTGCGCCACGGTCTTTCCAAGGCACTGACCAATTTTGAACCTGCCTTGCGTCCGGTTTTGAAAAAGGCCGGTTTCCTGACCCGTGACTCACGTGTCGTTGAACGTAAGAAATTCGGCCGCGCCAAAGCCCGCCGCAGCTTCCAGTTCTCGAAACGCTAAAAATGCGCTAACCAGAAGTTCGATAAATACAATGAAAACAGGGTGTCAGCTTTTGCTGACTCCCTGTTTTTGCATCTGTAAGTCCTTTGTAAGCCCATGTTTTAATACGGAATGAAAATTACATTTTCACAGATCGTGTGGAAATTGAGGGAAAAATTCTTCGCATTGTATGTCCGCTATGGGCAAAGCGGACATGAAGAACGCAAAATAATCAGGACCGAAACGTACCCGCCTTGATATGGGTTCCCGCCCTCATGGTCCCAGTGTAATATCTAGGGGAATAGAACATTCATGAATTTTAACCATCCACACAAGGGAGATAACAGATGTCTTTCATGCTCAAGATTCAATGGGATATCAAAGATGGACGCGAAGCCGACTTTAGGACCAACCAGGAGAAATTGTGTGCGGTGATGACCGAACACCCGGGCGTTATCTGCTATCATGCCGACTATCCATCTGAACAAGTGAGCCAGTGGACAGAAATCTATGCGACAAACGAAAGTTTCAAGGCCCACTTGGCCAATGAGAAAGGCAAGGAGCCACTGGGAACACTAATTGATGCTTGTCAAAATATCACCTGTCAGTGTTGGGGGGATCCTGACGAAGAGTCCAAAGAAATTCTGGCTGGATTTGGTGCGACATACCACGCGACGGCGGACAATGCATTCGTTCTGAACCCCAGCGCTGACAAGGATTCGTTGGTATAGGTCCGAAAGGCGTCAAAAACAGACTGAATGACCTGCCTCGGTGGCAGCTGAGACTTCTGTTATTAGCCGAGAAGAGACATTTCCAACCAGATTTGATGGATGTCATAGATCGTTGGGTTTGATAGTTCTATTATCTTCTTTTAACCATGTGGGAGAGACGGTGTCCCATGGAACCTATCCAAGGCGATGGTCACGCGATCAAAAGGGCGTGGCATAGGGGACAAGGTTGACCGCAGAGGCCATGGTTTACTTATGGAAACCGTTTAGAAAAAGGAAATTTAAGGCAGATGCCAACAAGTAGGAAAACTCAGAAGCAGTCCCCAAAACTCTGGTACAACCCGATGGATCTGACGCCCGAATTGGCTGAACGGCTGGTACGTGGGCTGGCGGAGAACCACCGCCATCGGCTCGAGCTTCTGGTGCGCAAGGGGGGACGGGCGAGCATGGTGGCGCTCCTAGGCGTTACGCAAGACAGTGACTTGCGTATCCTGTCTTACTTTCAAGGTGCGCTCAGCCGCAAGATTCGCCGTCTGGTCGGAGACCGGGAACAACGATTGCACTTGATTGGCTGGGATTACGCTTCGACCGAGTGGAACGCCGAGCACACCGAAATCATCAACGGCGACTGTTATATCTCCGACCAGAGCGTCGTGGCCCTGAGCAAAGCACTGGGTGTAAAAATCGACGCCGACGCGCCCTCCAACAATCTTCGCCGCAAAGACTGGTGAACCACCGGCAGACAGGGCGAGAAAGTGTCGGTGTTATTTTCGTCTTCGACGGGGCATCGTTCACCGGACTGATCTGAGAATTCCAGATTGTAGCAGCAAATTTACGACGATGCCTTCTCCAGTGTGACCACCGTATCCATCCAGCATTGCTGGCCGCTGACCGGTTCGGGGTTATCGGGAATGATCCAGTTGGCGTGGGTTCCGCCAGCTTGCCACCACTGGTGTTCATCGTGGCGATGATCGCCAAGGGCGAATGGCGCCGGATTGCCGCTGGCGTAGCGACCTCCTTGCCAACGTCCAAGATGGGTCGATACGGCGAGCACTCCAGGGGCCACTGTGGGTGTGACCATTGCCGTCCCAGAAACTTCACCGAGAGGTGATTTTATGATCAATGCGTCGCCATCGATAATGCCGCGTGCGGTAGCGCTAACCGGATTGATCCAGACCGGGTTTTCATGGTGAATCTCAGTCAGCCAGCCACCGTTTCCGGTATTGGAAAGAGACTGCACATTGACTTTGAAGGTGGTCAAAATCATTTCATCATCTGACATTTTCACATGATCAGGAATCTCGACATATGTCGGAAGTCCAGGCATGCCCTTTGCCGCGAGAAGGGGAGAGTACAACTCGAACAATCCCGTTTTGTTCAGGATCCCGGGCCGGAAACCACTGTAGGCCGCATAACCGACCCTTTGGGCGACATAGCCCTTGAAAGCCCCTGGCGTGCCCAGATAACCAATGGATTTGGCCTTGGCTTCGCTCTCGACTTCTGCGGTTTTCCAGTTCCAGTAGACACCCGTCGCTTCATCCAGAAGGACACCGTCGTCGGCCAGAGTGGCGTTTTCAATTCGCTCGCGATAGGCGAAATAGATTGGCTGTGCCTTTTTGTCATGCCAGACGCCAATTTTTTGCATGCCCCTGAAACCGCGGGCTTTTTTCTTGACGACTATGGTCAGCTTGCAAGCCTTGTCGATGAACTTTTCGGCGGATTTGAAGCCGAGCTTAATATCAAGTCTTTTTGCCAATTCACAGCACACGTCCTTGAAGTCCCGGGCCTCGCCCTGGGGTTCGACGAAGGGTTGTCGCAAGGCGTATTCGGGCACCTGACCCGGCGATACGGCGGCTTCAATGTCATAGCGTTCCAGGTAGGTAGCATCGGGCAGAATGAGGTCGGCCAAGGCTGCCGTTTCGTCGTAGAACGGGGTGACGGCGACGGTGAAGGGAAGCAATGACTCGTCCTTTAAAATCTCCACTGTTTCCCGCGTCGAACCATTGGCGTAGGCCGGGTTGTGGTGGTACCACATGTAAAGGCCGGGGCGTTCGCCACTTTCCTTGATCCTTCTTAAGACCGAATGACCTGCACCGAATTGGGGCAAGGCCGTGGTGCTGGCGATATCATCAATGAATGACAGTTTTCTGGAGACAGGCTTGCTCTTTGGGCCTGTAGGATAAGTCCACTGGGCACTGACTGCCTGACAGCGGCCGCCGGGGTTATCAATGTTGCCGGTGATGGCGGCAAGCATCTGGATCGCCCGTTCTGTCTGGACGCCATTGTAGTGGGCGGCGGCACCGCGCGAGCTGATAATACAAGCCGGTTTGGTGATTGCGAATTCGCGCGCAATCTGACGAATATCCTGGGCCGCAACACCGCTAATTTTTTCCGCCCACTCGGGTGTATAGTCGGCAAGATGCTTTTTCAAGGTGACGATTTTTTCGCCCGGCAAGGCGTTGTAATTTTCACTGACGAGACAGAAGTCGATGAACTTCTCGCCGTCACGACCATACAGGTCCTCGCTCATCACCACATTGCACATGGCCAACACGACAGCCAGATCGGTGCCGGGTTTTATAGGGATCCAGCGATCGGAATTTGCCGCCGTGTTTGATAGCCTGACATCGAATGTCATCATCTTGAGATCGTGATCGACGGTCGATTTTGTCAACCGTTTGGCCAGAGACACAAAATTGGTGTGGGCTTCGAGCACATTGGAGCCAAAATTCAGGACATAACGGGCGTTATCAAAATCCCAGTTGTCGGCGGTGGCACCCCAGGTGAGTTCATGGGCCGTCCAGCGCGCACTCTGTTGTTGGCAGGTTTGCTTGATGATTGACCCGGTCCCGTAGCTCGCCAGGAATACATCGTCGATCAATTTTTCGGCGCTGTCTGAAATCCAGCCATGATGAAAGACAAATTTTTCCGGTGTTCCCGCGTCACGAAATTTTTTAAGCCTGGTTGTCAGTTCATCAAGGGCCTCATCCCAGGAGATTTTTTCCCACTCGCCCTGGCCGCGTGGACCGACCCGTCTTAACGGGGTCAGAATGCGGTCCGGATCATAAACTTTTGCCGCCCCGGCCTGGCCCTTGGCGCAGACCCTTCCCTGATTCCTGATGGAGTCCGGATGGCCTTCGATCTTGGCCAACTTGCCGTCGTCCAGATAACCAAGGATCGCGCAGCGGCTGGGACATTGCCCGCAGATGCTGGGGACCGCTACATGCTGGTTGCCGCTAAACTGTGAATAATCTTCACCACCATGCTTCAATGGCGTTCCATCTTCTGCCATGACTTTACGGATGGGAAGCAACTGCGCCCCGGCGGTCGCAATACCAAGTTTTATGAAATTTCTACGGTCAACCATGGTTTTTTCCTACCAGCCTAAAGTGTCGTCGGGGCCGTTATCTGGCCCGCGACAACAATGGTGTAACGTAATGTAAAGCCGCCAATGAGGATGGCCAGCGGGACCGCGACTTCAAGGGATACAATCGTCTTGAATTCCCGGTTGTGGAGTAATTTCGGCATCACCTGGAAAAGCTCAATAATTAGCGGAATCAGCAGTCCGACACCCACGACCAGCCCCCAGAACAACAGCGCCATCTGGCCACCGGGCAGAATGGCGAGCATCGCGTACTTGATGTCGCCGATCGTCAGGTGGCCAAACAACAGGAACAGGAAAATTACCAGCAGCTCGCCAGCTATTAGCAAGGCGTCTGATGTGATCAGAAGGTAACTGCTGTTTTCGTAATCGGAACGGATCGCCACATCCTTGCTTTTGCGCCTGAAAACGACACCGGCCAGAATGATGCTGGCGACCCCGGAAGACAAAGCCGACAGGGTAAACAGGGCGGCGAGGATTGGCGAATTCCAGAATGGACGCGCCGGCATCGCACCCAGCATGATGCCTGTATAAACGGCGACGCCGATACCCAAGGGGACCAATACCCATGCCAGACCACGTCTGACCTGTGAAAACCTGTCGCCGGGGCTTGAACCGGGTAGCATGAAAGTCATCGCGTACAAAACACTGAGAATGATAAAAATATTCAGGAACCAGGATCCGATCGACATAGGCGACAGGTTGATCAGATGGAACAGATTGCCGGCCCGGAGGGGTTGTCCCAATTCGAAGACGATCAGGAATGTTCCAAGCATCACAGGTATTGGTCCAATCAAGGCACCACAACGGGCGACGGAAAAGCGGGACGCGCCAAAGCCGCCTTTTCTGAGCAACACCGATCCACTGACGGTTACGGCACCCGCGCCCATTCCGGCGAGGAAGAAATAGGCAATAACAGGAAGGCCCCATGTGAGTTCATGCATGACTACCTTCTCCCTTTTTCTTTGCGATGGGTGGTGATGCGGACGTCATACCAGCCACGATTATTTTCATGCTCATCAGAATGATCAGCACCAATGTAATAGACCTGAGGCTCGGTTCCCTTGCCGGGCCTGAGTACGGTCGTCGGATTGGTCGTCAATAGTCTGGAAATTTCACTGTTGGGGTCGCTGATATCACCGAAGATACGAGCCTCACCGATGCAGGAATTGACACAGGACGGAACCAGCCCCTTTGACACCCGGTGAATGCAGAAGTCACATTTTTCGGCGACTTTGGTTTCCGGGTTAAGGAAACGGGCATCATAGGGACAAGCCTGAATGCAATACTTGCATCCGATGCATTGACCACTGTCGACGACGACGATGCCGTCCTGCGGGCGCTTGTAGGTGGCGCCCGTCGGGCACACATCAACACACTGGGGATGGCGGCATTGATTGCAAAGCCTTGGCAAAAAATGACGAGAGACGTTCGGGTAGGTGCCTTTTTCAGTATATTCAACCCACGAGCGGGTGACTCCAAGGGGCACATCAAATTCGGATTTGCAGGACACGCTGCAGGTATGACAACCGATGCAACGCCGGGTGTCGATAAGCATGGCGTAGCTTTTCAGTTTTGCCTTCTTTCCTTCGGGTGGTGTCTCAGCTGACGACAAGGCCACGGCGCTCGAGGCTACCGTGGTTGCTGCGACGCCGCCGACCAGCTTCTGGACGAAAGCCCTGCGGTTGGTGACCGGTTTACTGTTATTGCTCATGAACTGGGCTCCTAACCATCCGATGGTGAGGCCTTCTTAAAGGCGTTGGCACGCACATCTACCGGGCGATGGACCAGGTTGTTGTGACATTCGATGCAGGTTTTCTTTTCTTTTATGGCCAGCTTGTGGGCATTGACCCCGCGTTCGCGCGTGAATTTGATTTCGGCTTCCACATGGCAAGTCCGGCATGTGTTGCTGTCGTTTTCGAACATGCGGTCGCGGACCCGGTAGGCGGTGGCGGCTCGAGGCGGGATCCAGTCGCCGGCCCGTTCGCTGTCGCGATCACGCATATGTCCGAATAAATCTGTGACAGAGAGGAAATGGGTGTAGGCGTATGTCGTATTCCACCAACCTTCGGGAAGGTGGCAATCGACGCAAGTGGCCTGGGATGTCTTGTCATCGGGGTGGGCCAGGTGTGGTTTTGTTGCAGTCAGTCTTTCGTCGGAATTGAATTCCCAGGGAAGGTGGCAGTAATTACAAACGGCGTCCTGGGCTACGAAATTGCGGGTCACCGGCTCATAGGCGAAAATCCAGCTTACGAACAGAACCGCAATAACGCCGAGGGCTATGTTAACGGCTTTGCGGTATTTGAAGAGTAAATCAAAAATGTCCACGGTAGCCCCCTGTTGTTAATGAAAGCCATCGGCTTTCGGGGAGGGAAGGATTACACCCGGCCTGTTTCCAGACCGGGTGCGCCCTTTGCCTTAGTTAAGTTTGGTCGCTTCAATGTCGGCCTTGGCGCCGAACCCGATTGTCATCGGGAATGACACATGGTGGCCACGCGTTGTGATGTTGTCGTCGTGGGTAGCGAAACCAAAGCTGTAGACGCCGCCTTCTTTGAGGGCTTTGTCGTCAGGGTTGGTCAGGCCAAGTTTGCGGGCCCACACGACCGTCCACACGCCGTCTTTCCAGACACCCTTGGAACGATCATTGTCTTTGGCAGAACCCTTGGAGTCTTCCCGGCTGACGATATATTTAGGAATCATATCGCCTTCTTTCCATCCAGCATTGGGATCGAACGGAACCGCATTCTTTTCGCGGATCAGGGTCGTTTCCATCTTGCGGATGTCAGCTTCCGTGACAGATTTTTTGCCGAAGACCTTTTCGTCGAACATGTACTTCGGTGTATGAGTTTCCTTGTTGGAGTTTGAACCAAACGGGTTCTTGCCAGCGTCGCTGTTGCGATATTCAAGGACATAGAAGTCATCAGACATGCCGACAGGGTTGGAACGATGTCCGCGCCATTGCATCAGGTCGAGGAAGCCGCCAGCAGCTTTGATCTTGGCGATTTCTTCAGGGGTCTTACCCATATCCCAGGATGCGTTTTCGTCGGTGCGTGTCGATGGCAAATATTTTCGCACGTCTTTTTTCTTCAGATGCGCAAACAAGGCATTGGCCTTGATATCTGCGGTTTCCGGAAGATTGGGGCTATCCCGTTCGCCGTCATGGCAGGTTAGCCAGCAGCCTTGAGTTTCGTACATCGGCACAGAACCGTCATCGATCATCATCGACATACGATCTTCATAGATACCGGGTTGTTCGCCGTCCTGAACGACTTCGTCAAGTTTCGGATAGCCATAAGCTTTCCATTCCTTGCCATCGAAACGGTAGTAGGGATGGGCCGTACCGGCATAGTCGTTAAGGGTTTTCCATTGGAAACGGAAATAGGCGTCTTGTTTGTCATAGGCGACCTGGAATTTCAAATCGATAACACCGTTCTTGCCTTCAATGGGCATCGGCTCCAAATCGTGACCACCGATCAGTTTATTTCCCATTTCTTCTTCTTCGCCTTTATGACAGGCGACACAGGCTTGCCCTTCTTTTGTTTGAAGGTCGGCTCGTTTATGAGCGGGGCTGCGAAGCCATTGGTAAGTCGATTGTCCGGGCCAAAATAGTTTGATGTTTTTTGTCGGAACTTTCGACCAATCAACAGCCGCTGGATCGCCAGCAAATGCGGGTCCTGATAAAAGAACCGCAATGCCAATTGCGAGTGCTATACGTTTCATAATTCGTCTCCAGGGCTTGTGAAAAATACGTCAGGTTCCCTGCAGACAGTGCAAAGGGCGTGCCAGATATAAAAACTAATAATAACATATAGTTAAGTGTGGTGTGGCTTTGTAAAATGTCACTAATAAGTGACACCTGTCATATTCTTATGACATGCCCCAGCGCTTCATGCGCACGTAGAGATTTTGACGCGGAATGCCGCTAAGGCGGGCCGCTTCGGAGACGTTTCCTTCGGCTTTTTCAAGCAGTCGCGCCAGGTAATCGCGTTCGAAAGTTTCGCGCTCTTTCTGGTAGGAAATAACAGCCCCATCAACGGTTTCATCATCGATCAATTCTTCAGAAATATCGTCCAGGTCGACGCTGCTCACTGGTCCACCGGCATGAAGGGCGACGACCCGCTCGATGGTGTGTTGCAATTGGCGAACATTTCCAGGCCAGGGGAAACGTTCGAGAAGATGTAGGGCTTCGGGTGTCAACGGGCCAACTTCCTTACTGAACTTGCTGTTAAAGTGCTCCAGGAAGTGGACGGCGAGGGGGACGATATCTTCAACCCGTTCACGCAGTGGCAATAGTTCAAGTGCGACCACATTGATACGGTAAAACAGATCTTCCCGGAAGTTACCGGCCTTGACTTCATCTGATAAGCGTTTGTTGGTCGCGCACAACAGCCTGAAATCGCTAGAACTGGCCTGGGCGCTGCCCAACCGTGTAAACGTATGCTCTTGAAGGACTCGAAGCAGGCTGCTTTGCAGCTTGGGACTCATATCTGTAATTTCGTCAAGAAACAGGGTGCCGCCGTCTGCTTCCTCCAGATAGCCCGGCGTCGTCTTGGTGGCCCCTGTAAAGGCGCCTTTTTCATAACCGAAAAGGGTGCTTTCCAGAAGTTGCTCCGATAATGCGCCACAATTGACTTCAAGAAATCGCTCTTTGGACCTGGGGCTTCTGGCGAAAATGCTTCTCGCCGCCAATTCCTTGCCGGTACCGCTTTCACCTTCGATCAAGACTGTCACATCAAGCGGCGCCACCTGATTGATTTTATTTTGCAAAGCCAGCATTGCCGCGGAATGGCCGATATGAATTGGCACATCGTCGCCAGATAGCAGTGATTCACGCAAGGAGTTGATCTCGCGGTAGGCGCGGTCCAGTTCCAGGGCTTTTTCGGTGACCGCTTCAAGTTCTTCGATATTGTCGAAGGGCTTGGTTAGATAATCGAACAGACCCTCACGCACGGCGCGCACGGCGTCATGAACGTCGGCGTAACCGGTGATCAGGATGGCGACCTGCTGGGGTCGCTCGGCCCGCATCTCGCGTAGCAAATCAAGGCCATTCCCGTCGGGCAAGCGTTGGTCCATGATAATCAGGTTGAAATCATTGGCCGCGAACAGACTGCGGGCTTCGGCAACATCGCAGGCAAATTGTGCGCTTGCCGGTCCGTCACGAAAAATTCCATCAAGCAAGGTCCGCGTGTACTTGTCGTCATCGACAACAAGGATCTTCTGCATTATTGGTGTCTTTTGATCGCTCATTTACTTCCCTCTGTCACTGGTAACCATAACGCAAAATAAGCGCCCCCGTCGCCAAGATTGGTGGCAATAATTCTTCCCTCGTGAATGATCGCAACGTGTTGAACGACGGGCAAACCCAGGCCGGTTCCTTCTGCACGGGTGGTAAAAAACGGCGTGAACATTTTTTCCATAACCTCGTCGGACAGGCCTGGGCCTTCATCCGCGACGGCGAGGCTCCATCCCGGTGTTGGATCGTGCAGTTGTGCGACATTGCTTAGGCTGATGGTAATCGTTCCGCCAGGGGGACTGACCTGGGCGGCATTGGTGATAAGGTTGAACAGGGCATGGCCGATTAGAACCGGGTCAACGCCAAGGATAGGGGAAATTTCCGGCAAATCACACACGATCTTCTGCTGAGGGCTGACGCTTTGATGAAACAGGGACACTGTTTCCTCGATGAGCATGTTGATGTCTGTCGGTTTGCGGTCAAAACTGGCGATTTTTGTGAATTCAAGCATCCGTTTAACGAAGGCGTGGCAATCCTTTCCGGCCCTGCCAATTTCATAGAGCAGTTCCCTGATGCGTGCGGGGTCATCTATTTTCCGCTCGGCAAGCTGCGCCATGTTGACGACGCCGACAAGTGGATTATTAAGCTGATGGGCAATTTCACCTACCATCAAACCCATGGCCGACAGTTTTTCCACCTGGATGACTTTCTGATGTTCGGTATTGATGCGTGAAAGCTGTAATTCGATTTCACGTTGGCGGCGATAGTCGCGCTCCACCGTGCCGAGGATGGCATAGAAGATGGCAAACACAATACTGCCGACAAGAACCGAAATGGAGGCCGTCAAAATCATGGCGTTTTGGAAGCCGACCTGTGCACCCGTTACGTCCCTGACGACGATAAAATCACCGACTTCCTGTCCCGATATGTCGTTGAGAGGCAAAAAAGTGATATATAGGTGTTTGCCATCTTCTATCACATGTATATGCTCTTTATAGGTGTGGTTACCTTGATTCAGGGTTTGAGCCAACTCGCCAGGAATATTTTTCATGGAACGCCCGACAACGACGGAATTCCCGAAACGTGGCCAATCGTTCTTGTGACCAAGCATTTCCTTGCCGGTTTCCCATTGTTTAAGGCCCAGGAATTGTTCGTAGACAAGGACCAGTAAGTCAGCACCCATGGTTTCGTGGACAGCGTCGGTGATGTGATCAATTTCTTCGCCCAGTTCCAGAAAACCGATCAGAGTTTCCCCTTCATACCAGGGCAGGACGGCGCGTAACGTGAAGGTTCCCAATGGCCCCAGTTCAATGCCGCGGGCCGGCACCCGCACTTCGGCAGCCCGTAATGTGGTGATGCGGTTAATGGTGTCGCCGTACTCATCGGGTTTGTGTACACGCAGGAAATTGACTCTGTTGGGATCGGTAAAATAGAAGTGGGAGACGCGGTTGTTGGTTCGAAGATTATCAAACAAAGGCCATGCCAGTTTCAGCAGACTCTCGCGGTCTCTGGCAAGAAACGCCTTTTTCATACCGTCGTCACGGGCTATGACGGTCAGGGCCGCCTGCATCATGGCGGAATCGTTCTCCAGACCCTGGCGGAACAATCGTTCGACCGAAGCGGCGCTCTCCGTCAGGTTCTTTTCGTGCTCGCGGTTTTCGAAAAGATAGGCAGCAACTAGAAAAGCGCCGACGACGAACAAGATAACGAGGGCGAAGGGATAAAGAATGCGGGCGCGGACCCGGTCCCTTGCATGTCCGTGATATTGCTCTTGCATTTTTCTTGAAACCGTTATTGATGCTTAATGTTGGTGCCACAAGGCACTTGGTTAACTGACATCGTCCAATGAAGTATGAGTATCGAGTATTTGATTTTGATGTCAAATTGTGCGTGTAAAGTGAATTTGGAAAATTCTGCGAGAGGTCATCAAGCTTGAACAAAACAACGGGAACATGTCATTGCGGCAGTGTTGAAATTGAGATTCCATACGATGGGAAATTCAAAAAACTCAGGCGTTGCGATTGTTCATATTGTTCGCGCCGCTGGGCCGTCGTCGCCAGTGTCAGGGTGGAGGATTTGAAAGTCCTGAAAGGGGAGGACAAGCTGTCCCTCTACCAATGGGGAACGGGTGTCGCCAGGCATTATTTTTGCTCCGTGTGCGGTATATACACCCATCACCAAAGGCGCAGTGATCCAACAGAATACGGGGTTAACATCGCCTGTTTTGAACAGGTGAATGTTCGCGACTATCGTGACGTTGAGTATAGCGACGGTGTAAACCATCCCCGTGACCGGGACTGATACAACAAAGCGTTGATTACTGGAAAATCGCCTCTTTCTGACACAATGACACAATACGTTTAGACAGATCTTCCTTGGTTTGATGGACGCGCGGGCAAACCTTCTTATTGAATTCGATGTTCGCAGCGGGGCAGGCGCTTGCGTAACATTGGGTGACAAGGAAGCAATCCATACATTTGATCTCAAAACTTTCTGAATTGGCCACCCATTTTGAGAAATTGCTGTTGATTTCCAGCTTTCCTCCTGGGTGCAGATGGCCGACAAAATTGGTCGTGTCATCCAGGGCCACTGTGCACTTGCCGACTTTCATGGTTCTGCCGTCTTCGCTTTCGCAAGCGGGAAACAATAAATAATTGTTCTGCTTGCCCGCATAACAGAAGTGGCTGCGTTTCATGTAACTTATCAATGTCCCTAAATCCGACCCTGTTTTTTCGAGTTCTCCAAGCAGGTGAGATTCTAATTCTTCGGAATGTGTATCTTGACATAAGGCATTTGCCTTTTCGGCATTGTCGCTGCCGTACTCACCAATCGGTTTGAAGATAAACTGAAACCTGGGATCGTTTGTAAATCCAGAACAAATTTGCAGGTTGAATTGCTTCAGTTTATCCAGATGCAAGGACTCCTGATTGTAGTTTACCCGCACAACAATGCTTACGGGCTCGTCCGTCAAATCAGAGATCGCCCGCAGGTTCTGAAAGATAGCATCGAAGGATGCGTCACCTCCCTTCAAGGGGCGAAGCGAATTGTGATCTTCAGGAAGGCCATCGAGGGTGATCTGAAAATGCTCAAAGCCGAGGCCCGAAAGGAGACGAAACGTATCGATATCAAGCAGATAGCCATTGGTTGTCATCGAGGCCGTGAATTGCATGTCGGCAAAAGCTTCTTCGGCCTTGATGGCAGCGCATAAGTCGACAATGAATTTTTTACCAAGCAGGGGTTCGCCACCGAAGAATTCAATTTGCAGCACCTCGGGTGCGCTGGCTTTGATGAAATCCAGAATAATGTCCCGGTCTCGCTGCTTCATTGAGTGACGAAGATCATGATCTTCATAACAGTACACACAGTCAAAATTGCAGGCCTGGTTTACCGGTAGCAGTATGAGTTGAAGGGTTCTTGAATTTTCAGAAATTTGCGCCAGTTCCTTTGTCAGAAACGGCTTGATTTCGTCCTGGTGACGAACCACAAAATAGTTCTCGACGAGATAATCCCAGGTCTCGCGACTGCCATTTACGGTAAATTGTTCTATATGTTCAGCATCGTTTTCCAGGTATTCGAATAAAGGATGGCGGGTATCGTTAATGCTGAAATTTTCAAGGTTTAACCAATTGATCAAACTCCAACCGTGGTCACCCTTGAGGGTGACCACCTGGCTGGAAAGCCGGAACGGCGCTCCCATCAGTTTCCGGTTTTTTTGAAGGCTGTTATCTGCTCGGACAGGAAATCGATGTCAGCAAGCATCTTGGTTTTGGTGCAGCTACAGTTGTCTGTGCAACCAAAACCAAATGATGCGACCGTTGGGTCAAATGACACACCCCGTTCTAACAGGACCTTGGCGACGGGCCGTCCCTTTTTAATTTCGGTTATACCCGGCGCTATATCCATGACCAGAGCTTTGATATCGCTAGGATCCTTTGCCCTGACGTTCTTGCCTTTAACCTTGGAGATGTACTCTTTTTCGCGCGCCAATAATTCAAGGGCAACGTCGAGTTCTGGATACTTGATTGGGTCAGACATGTTGTTCTCCCTGCAGAAAATATTAATAGTTGAGTATCAACATAAAATACAAGCAAAAGTATACTAAAAAATTCGGTTTTTGGACAGCAAATTATTTAATTTGGCGATACTTTGATCGGGTCATTCAGACGTTAGCTTTGAAATCATTGCTTTGCGGCAGTTGGGCATGCTACGCAAACCACTTGAAATGAGGGTTAATTTACGATGAGCGCGACAGTATTTATTGATGGTGAAGTCGGCACAACCGGCCTGCAAATCAGGGAGCGGCTGGGTAATCGCGCCGATCTTTCTTTCCTCAGCCTTGACGAGATTGAGCGCAAGGACCTGGGGCGGCGTGGCGACATGCTCAATAGCGCTGATATCGTCATCCTGTGCCTGCCTGACGACGCGGCGCGAGACGCCGTGGCGATGATCGAAAATACAGATGTGCGGGTCATTGATGCCTCTTCGGCTCACCGTGTCGCCACGGGCTGGGTCTACGGTATGCCTGAGTATGGCCCGGGACAGGCCGAATTGATCGCCGCCGCAAGCCGCGTGACGAACCCCGGTTGTTACGCCATTACATCGGTGTCGATCCTGCACCCCTTGGTCGCGGGCGGTATTGTTCCGGCCAGCCATCCTGTCACCATCAACGCCATTTCCGGGTACTCCGGCGGCGGCAAGCAGATGATTGCCGATTTTGAAGACGCCGAAAATGGCGCCTACGCCAACACCCCGTTCAGGGTGTATGGGTTGGGTCTGGCTCACAAGCATGTACCGGAAATTAAGGCCTGGAGCGGCCTTGATAAGTCGCCACTGATGGTTCCAAGTGTCGGCCATTTCCGTCAAGGGATGATTGTGCAGGTGCCGTTGCAGCTTTGGTCCTTGCCCGGAAATGTCAGTGTTGGTGACATCCACGCGGCACTCGAAAATCACTACGCCGGGCAACGTTTCGTCAAGGTCAAGCCACTCGCCGAAACCGCTGACATGAGTGGCCTTGAGCCCGAAGGCCTGAATGGCACCAACGAACTGCACCTGCATGTGTTCGGCAATGCGGAGGCCGGTCAGGCCGTGGTTATGGGCTTGATCGATAATCTGGGTAAGGGAGCTTCGGGGCAGGCAGTGCAGAACCTCAATCTAATGATTGGCGCGGATCCTGATACCGGGCTTTAGGAAAAAGGCAGTTTACTCATGACCAGTAATGACGTTCTGCTGCAGCCGTACACCCTTAAACATCTGACCATCAAGAACCGCATCATGTCGAGCGCTCATGAGCCGGCCTATTCGGAAGACGGTATGCCTAAAGACCGCTACCGGCTTTATCATCTGGAAAAAGCGCGCGGTGGTATCGGCCTGAATATGACCGCCGGATCGGCTATCGTTTCGCCGGACTCTCCCGCCGCCTTTGGCAACCTTCATGCCTATAAAGATGAAATCGTGCCGTGGCTCAAATCCATGGTCGATGATTGTCATGAACTGGGTACGGCGATGATGATCCAGCTTACCCATCTTGGCAGGCGGACCAACTGGAACAAGGCCGACTGGCTACCGGTGCTGGCCCCGTCGCCGGTGCGTGAACCGGCCCACCGGGCGTTTCCCAAACAGGCTGAAGACTGGGATCTGGAGCGCATCGCCGGTGATTATGGCAGGGCTGCGGCGCGGATGCAGGCGGCCGGAATGGACGGCATCGAAATAGAGGCCTACGGCCACTTGATGGACGGTTTCTGGTCTCCGGCGACAAATAAGCGCGACGATGATCTTAATGGCTCGCTTGAGAACCGGCTAAAATTCACCCACCGGGTGCTGGCCTCCATTCGCGACGCCGTTGGCCCCGACTTCATCGTTGGCGTTCGTATGGTCGCAGACGAGAATTGGGACAAGGGATTGAGCCGGGATGAAGGTGTCAGGATCGCGCAAATCCTGGTGGCGGCGGGGCAGGTCGATTTCCTCAACATCATCCGCGGCCATATTGAAACCGATGCCGCCCTTTCCGAAGTTATCCCCGTCATGGGCATGGCTTCCGCCCCGCACCTTGATTTTGCCGGTGAAGTCCGCAGTGCGACCAGGTTCCCGGTTTTCCACGCCGCCAAAATCTCTGACGTGGCGACGGCCCGTCACGCCATCGCCGAGGGCAAGGTCGATATGGTCGGCATGACCCGGGCCCATATTGCCGATCCCCACATCGCCGCTAAAGTGGCGGCAGGGCAGGAAGACGACATTCGTCCCTGCGTCGGTGCCACTTATTGCCTGGATCGCATCTATGAAGGCCACGAGGCGCTGTGCATTCACAACCCGGCGACCGGCCGCGAAGCAACCATGCCGCATACAGTCTTGGCTTCCAGAAGCCTCAAACAAAAATGCGTCATCGTCGGGGCCGGCCCCGGCGGACTGGAAGCGGCGCGGGTGCTGGGTTTGCGGGGGCACGAAGTTGTCGTCTTTGAAGCCGCAGACAACCCCGGTGGTCAGGTGCTGTTGGCGGCGCAATCGAAAAGACGGCGCGAACTGGTCGGTATCATCGACTGGCGGGTTGCCCAGTGTGAAAAGCTGGACGTTTCCATTCGCACCAACACCTGGGCTGAGGCCCCTGATGTGCTGGCCGAAAATCCCGATATTGTCATTATCGCCACCGGCGGTATGCCCAATACGGAATTCCTCGAAGCGGGCGACGACCTTGCAGTGACAACCTGGGATATTATTTCGGGGGCTGTCAAACCGGCGGAAAACGTCTTGCTGTTTGACGATAACGGCGGTCAGGCTGGATTGCAGTGCGCAGAATTCATCGCCGAGGCTGGCTCAAAGCTGGAAATTGTGACGCCGGAGCGTTTTTTCGCCCCTGATGTTGGCGGCCTCAACCATGTGCCCTACGCTCGCTGTTTTCAGCAACACGATGTCACCATCACCATCAACCACAGGCTGAACTCCATTCGTCGTGACGGAAACGGGCTGGTCGCGGTGATCGGCAGCGATTATTCCGATCTTGCCCGCGAACAAAGTATTGATCAGGTCGTCGTCGAGCACGGCACCTTGCCCCTGGACGACCTCTATTTCGACTTGAAGGATAATGCCGTCAATCAGGGCGCGGTTGATTACGACGCGCTGATCGTGGGCAAGCCGCAAACACTGGTCAGCAACCCGGACGGGGCCTACCGCCTGCTGCGCATCGGCGACGCGGTGGCCAGCCGCAACATCCACGCCGCCATTTATGATGCGCTCAGGTTGTGCAAGGATCTATAACGCGCTGCAGGCGCTGATCACCTTGCTGTAGGGCGGCGGTTTGATCCCTTTGCCGGTTTCTTCCAGGTGCCATTTTGCAATCAGGTTGTGGGCGTTGAATTTTTCAATGCTAAGCCAGTTTCGGGCTCCGACGAGACCACAGTCGGCACCTCGAAAGTTCAGCAATTCGGCCGTGATATCCCTGTCGACAACCTCATTTTCATTCATCAGTTTGTTCATCGCCCAAACGACGATGCCGGGTGGCGGTGGATGGACAATGGCCGATGAGGTCAACTGGTTCATGACATTGGAATTTTTGACACTATTAACGCCTTCACGCGTCGATTTGATGGCCCCGACAGCGGCGACGTGAACATCACCTGAAAGGAAGGTGACGCGTGTCTTTTTATCGCGCGAGAACGTTAACAGGTTTCTGATCATGTCCAGGCGCTCGATTTTATGGGGATGGCTATGCCAGTGATCGCGCAGGTCGTCTTCCAGTTCCTGTTGGCCGGGAATGGCATTGAGAATACTTTCCAGCTTTGAAAAATCCATATGAACAACCGGGATGGAGGACATGACAAACAAGTGCTTTGCGTCACCTTCGGCAAGGTCGTGCAACCAATTTGTTATTCCGTTCCATGCGGTTGCGCTCATGACACAGTCGTTGGTGCGCTCGCTTCGCATGTCAAAAACGGCGAATGCCATGTCACCGGCAACATGGGTCATGGAAAAATTATTGTCGCCGCCGACCAGCCATAATGGCTTTTCGGTATCAGTTAATTGCATCTGGAAAGCGCGAAAATTGTCACGGGCACTGGCGAAGATACCCTGATAAACGTCACACTTGTTAACGCCTTCGGGGTAGGAGCCCCAGCCATCGAAAATGTCATGATCATCCCACATCATCACGGTTGGAATGCTTGCCAGCATCCGGGCCGGTTCCGGCTGGCTCCAACGTTCACAGTACAGATTGAAATAAAAATCCTCGACACTGCCCTTCATCTCCATGGAAAAAGGCATCTTGATCCTGTCATCCAGGGGTTCGTTGACCCAGTCGTAGATGGGTTTGCATTCCTTTTCCTGCCAGATGGAGTCGGCGTAAACCTGATCACCGCCCATCAGCAGCAGATTGAAGGGGAGGTCAGTGGTGCCATCTTCAGCTTCAAGGCATTCAATTGCGAAAGTGTGACGTTCTTCCATATCAACCCACAGGGCGTTGCGGTTTTTGACCGTTTTCATATACTTTGGATCGGAAAAACCATTGCACGACGCATAGGCTATGTGCGGATTGACGCCCTTTTCCGGCACCCAGAAAGCCCATTTCTGCTCTGCCCCTGCCAGCATATATTGAATTCTCACGGGCTTGTCTGATTGTTCGATTTGCATGTCAAAGCGCCAGACTTGGTGTCCTTTATGCTCCTTCAACAGTGTCTTTTGCATTGCCTGCGTGTTGTTGGCGTCGGCAACGGCGAAATGCAGCATTCCCGGGTCAACATCTGATACGAAAAGAGCGGAAACGGTCCATTCGCCTTTAACCTTATCCTCGCCTCGAAAACCGAGAATTGGCCCCATAACAATTGCCATTGTAACCTCCCAAGATTGTATAATTATAATAACGAATAAATCTTAGGATGTATTTTTGCTTAAAGCAAACGCGCCAAATCAAAAGGCACGGTGCTAAAATAATTGCCGTCAGGAGAGGTTTGTTTGGTCAGACATCCAGATCTTCGGCGAATTGGGCGTTTTCCTGGATGAACTGGAAGCGTTTTTCAGGTTTTTTGCCCATCAGGTCCTCGACCAGCCGGTTGGTGTTGCGGCGTTCGATCTTGTCGTCGTCGGAATGATCGGGCGGCATGGTGACACGCAGCAGGGTTCTTTTGCTGGCGTCCATGGTTGTTTCCTTGAGCTGCCTGGCGGGCATTTCACCCAATCCCTTGAAGCGGCTGATTTCCACCTTGCCGCGACCGTTAAAGACCTTTTCCATCAGTTCATCCTTGTGGGCGTCGTCGCGGGCATATTCGCTTTTCGAGCCCTGGGTGAGCCTGTAAAGCGGCGGCATGGCGAGATAAAGGTGACCATTTTCAATGAGTTGGGGCATTTCCTTAAAGAAAAACGTCATCAATAACGAGGCGATGTGGGCACCGTCAACATCGGCGTCAGTCATGATGATGATCTTCTCGTAACGCAGCGCCGAGCCATCGTATTTGTCGCGTGTGCCGCAACCGAGGGCCTCGATCATGTCGCGCAGTTCCTGGTTGGCGTTGATCTTCTCGTCGGTGGCGCTGGCGACGTTCAGGGTTTTGCCACGAAGCGGCAGGATGGCCTGTGTTTTGCGGTCGCGTCCCTGCTTGGCTGAACCGCCGGCAGAATCACCTTCGACCAGGAACAATTCGGTGCCTTCGGCGGTTTTTGATGTGCAGTCGGTCAATTTGCCGGGCAAGCGCAGTTTACGGGTGGCGCTGGCGCGCTTGGTTTCCTTGGCTGAGCGTTTGCGCAAGCGCTCGTCGGCCCGCTCAATCACCCGCTCAAGCAGCGATTTGGCGCTTTCCGGATCGCCCGTCAGCCAGTGGTCGAAATGGTCACGAACGGCGTTTTCAACCAGCTTCTGGGCTTCGACCGTTGATAGTTTTTCCTTTGTCTGGCCCTGGAACTGGGGATCGGTGATGAAAACCGACAGCATGACGCAGGCTCCGCCCAGCACATCATCGGCAGTGATCTTTGATGCCTGGCGGTTGGAGACAAGCTCGCCGTAGGCTTTAAGGCCCTTGGTTATGGCGCCGCGCATTCCATTTTCATGGGTGCCGCCAAGCGGGGTGGGCACGGTGTTGCAATAGGAATTGAAGTAGTCCTGCTCGTCAATCGGCCAGGCGATGGCCCATTCGGCCTTACCGCCGCTACCGTTAAGCTTGGCTTCACCGGAAAAGGTAGCCGGGGTCAGGGTTTTGCGGTTTTCCAGCGTTCCGGCCAGATAATCGGCCAAACCACCGGGAAAATGCAGGGTCGCGGAGGCGGGCGGGGCATCATCACCCTTCAACAGTTTTTCGGCACACGACCAGCGAATTTCGACACCGCGGAACAGGTAGGCCTTTGACCTGGCCATGCGATAGAGGGTTACTGGGCGAAAACGCGGATGGGCTCCAAAAATCTGCGGGTCAGGATGGAAGGCAATGGTGGTGCCTCGCCGGTTTGAGACTTTGCCGACATTGGCAAGCGGGCTTTGGGGGACGCCGCAGGAATAGCTTTGTGTCCACAAGGTTTTGTCGCGGGCGACCTCAACAGACAGCCTGTCAGAAAGGGCGTTAACCACCGACAACCCGACGCCGTGCAAGCCGCCGGATGTCTCGTAGGACTTGCCGGAAAACTTGCCGCCGGAATGCAGCGTCGTCATGATCACTTCCAGGGCCGATTTGTCTTTGAATTTCGGGTGCGAGTCGACCGGAATGCCGCGACCGTTATCGCCAATGGTAACGGTGAAATCTTCCGCTAGATCGATGGTGATGTGGCTGGCGTGGCCGGCCACCGCCTCGTCCATGGAGTTATCGAGGATTTCGGCAACCAGATGATGCATGGCGTGTTCGTCGGTGCCACCGATATACATGCCGGGGCGCAGGCGCACAGGCTCCAGGCCTTCCAGGACCTCGATATCCTTGGCTGAATAGGCGCCATCGTCTTTGTTTTTTTTCACTTTGCTGCTCGTGCCCGTTGCCCGAGGTTGGGCTGGGGGTGGAATTTTGGCCACCTTGGTCTCTGCTGCTTCAAATAAATCGGCCATAATCGTGTTCAAATCGTCCCAGGAATATTAAAATTCAGTGCCGTAGCCCTATCTTATAACCCCATGATAGAGTATAAATCCACAAAATGATGACAAGATATTGTGTATAGCAGGAGAGCATGATGAGCAAGGATTCGACAGACCAATCGGAAAATAATCACGGAACCTTGTCAATCAGGACCCTGGCGATGCCTGCCGACACCAATCCTGCGGGTGATATTTTTGGCGGCTGGCTAATGTCCCAAATGGACATAGCCGGTGGTATTGCGGCCCATGCCCGGGCCAAGGGGCGGGTTGCGACGGTTGGCGTCGAAGCGATGACCTTTCACCGTCCGGTCAAGGTCGGTGATGTGGTTTGTTGCTACACGGATATTGTCAGGGTTGGCAAAACCTCGATGACGATTTCTGTCGAAGTGTGGACGCTGAAAGCCCGCGACCCCTCCGAAAAGGTCAAGGTCACCGAAGGCCTCTACACATACGTCGCCCTTGACGATGAAGGCAACAAGCGGCCCATTCCTGAAGCCTGAAGGTGAATTTAAATCAACAACAACCACAAATATCCTGCGGCGCAGAGGCTGCTCAGGGCTGAGAATTCTTTGGCAAATCCATTGTCGAAGGCCGATTTTTCATTTTTTTGACTGAACATGGTTCTGGTTCCGTTTCTCTGTTTCGTTATTCGTTATCAGAGTTATAATATAAAGAGAACAAAACAGCAACATTTATATTTAACTATCTGAAAAACAACAAAATCAAAAAAATTCGTAAATGCTTGCTCACGGGACTTTGATTAGGCATGCCAAGGCATACTGTTTAGGTTGCTTTTAGTGAAATGGAGGACCGTTAAATGCGCCCGATTTTGTTAGCCTTGGTTTTGACCATACTGCTTGCTGGTCAAGGTCTGGCAAACGAGGTCCGTATCGTTGACGTCGAGGCGCTCCAACAACAGGACGGGCGTTACAGTTTTTCCGTTACCCTCAAACATGCCGACAATGGCTGGGATCACTACGCCGACCGATGGCAGGTGCTGGGACCGGGCGGGGTCGTGCTTGGCGACCGGGTCCTGATGCATCCCCACGTCAACGAACAACCCTTTACCCGCGGCCTGTCAGGGATCGCCATTCCTGCAGGGTTAAAGTCCGTATCGGTGCGCGCCCATGACAAGGTTCATGGTAATGGGCCCAAATTGTTCGAGGTTTCCCTACCGGGTCGATAAATTAAATATCACGCCAGTAATGACACGCCGTTTCGTGACCCGGTGCGACTTCTTCAATGGCTGGTACACTTTCGGCGCATTTGTCGCCGACATGGGGACAGCGTGGGTGAAACGGGCATCCGCTCGGCGGGTCAATGGGCGAGGGCAGTTCGCCGACCAGCTTGATGCGCTCTTTATGGGCCAGTGGATCGGCCTTGGGTGTCGCCGACAGCAGGGCGCGTGTATAGGGGTGGCGCGGCATATTGAAGATATCATCGCGGGAGCCTTTTTCCACCGGATGGCCCAGATACATCACCATGATTTCATCGGCGACATGGCGCACGACGCTTAAGTCATGAGAGATGAACATGTAGGCCAGGTCGAATTCGTTTTGCAGGTCGGTGATCAGGTTGAGCACTTGTGCCTGGATCGACACATCCAGGGCCGAGACCGGTTCATCGAGAATGACAATGCGGGGGTTGAGCATCAGGGCGCGGGCGACGGCGATACGTTGGCGCTGACCGCCCGAGAACATATGCGGATAGCGGTTATAATGTTCGGGTCTCAAACCGACCTTTTCCATCATTGCCAGAGCAGCCTGACGGCGTTCGGCAGCGTTCATCGCCGTATTGATCTTCAACGGCTCTTCCAGGATTGATCCGACTTTCTGGCGCGGGTTGAGCGAAGAATAGGGGTCCTGGAAAACGATTTGCACCGTGCGGCGTAATTCGGCCAACTTTTCGGTTGCTGTATCGAGAACATTGACGCCATCGATCAGCAGCCGACCGGCGGTTGGTTCCTCGATCATGGTGAGCAGACGGGCCAGTGTCGACTTGCCACATCCTGACTCGCCGACAACGGCAAACGTCTTGCCTTGCGCCATGGTAAAATCGACACCATCCAGGGCTTTCACCGTGGCAGTTCTGCCAAACATGCCCTGGCCAATCAGGTAATGGCGGGTCAGTCCTTCGGCTTGTAAAATCGGGCCGCTCATCAGGGGTCTCTCTTTGGCAGCGGGGTGTGGCAGCGCACGCCATTAATGAACTGCGGCGGTGTCGTCCGGCACAGGTCCGTGACGTGGGTACAGCGCGGGTTGAACAGGCACCCTTCGGGGATGTCACCCTGACCGGGAACGACGCCGGGGATGGAAGGCAGGCGGTCGCCGTGGCTGCGTTCGGGCAGGGCGTCAAGAAGGGCAGAGGTGTAGGGATGTCGGGGATTGGTGAACAGGCCCCTGATATCCTGCTGTTCGACTTGTTGACCGGCGTACATTACCGATACCCTGTGGGCGGTTTCGGCAACGACGCCCATGTCGTGGGTAATCAAAATCAACGCCATGTCGTACTTCGATTGAAGTTCGACCAGCAAATCCAGTATCTGCGCCTGAATGGTCACATCCAGCGCCGTCGTCGGTTCGTCGGCAATTAACAGGCGCGGATTGCAGGCAATGGCCATGGCGATCATAACGCGCTGGTTCATGCCGCCCGACAGTTGATGGGGAAAGGCCGACAGCCGTTTTTCAGGTTCGGGAATCCCAACCTGATCGAGCAGTTCTGCGGCCCTGCGGTTGCGTTCGGCCCAGGAACCTCCCTGGTGAATTTTCAGGCTTTCCTTGATTTGATAACCGACGGTGAAGCAGGGATTGAGAGACGTTCCCGGCTCCTGGAAGATCATCGCCATGTCTTTGCCGATGATGGTGCGGCGTTCGGAGTCGCTGATTGCCTTAAGGTCGCGCCCATCGAAGGAGAGGTGGTCGGCAGTGACCGTCGCCGTCCACGGCAGCAGACCCATCAGCGCCAACATGGAGACACTCTTGCCGGAACCGGATTCACCGACGATGGCGACGACTTCACCCAGATCGACATTCAGGCTGACACCGTCAACGGCCCGAAACGGGCCGGCTGCGGTCTGGAATTCAACGGTCAGGTTTTCGATTTCAAGTAAACTCATGAGCGTTTCAACTTCGGGTCAAGGGCGTCGCGCATGCCGTCACCCATCAGGTTGAAAGACAACACTGTGATCAAAATCGCAAGGCCGGGAAAGGTCACGACCCACCAGGCGCTGGAGATGAATTCGCGCGCTTCGGCAAGAAGGGTACCCCATTCTGGAGTTGGCGGTTGTGCGCCCATGCCAAGGAAACCAAGTGCTGCGGCGTCGAGAATGGCGGTTGAGAAACTTAAGGTCGCCTGGACGATCAACGGCGCCATGCAGTTGGGCAGCAAGGTGATGAACATCAGCCGTAGTGTTCCGGCACCCGCTACACGCGACGAGGTGACGTAGTCCCGAGAAGATTCGGCAATCACCTGTGCCCTGGTCAGACGCACGTAATGGGGTTGCAGGACAATGGCGATGGCGATCATGGCGTTGGTCAGGCTGGGTCCCAAAATCGCCACCAGAACCAGAGCAAGAAGCAAACTCGGGTAAGAAAGAATGACATCCATGATCCGCATGATCAACGTGTCGACCCAGCCGCGGAAAAACCCGGCTATCAGGCCCAGCGATATGCCCGAAACAAGCGAAATGGAAACCACAATACAGCCGATGAAAAGCGAGTACCGCGTCCCGTGGATCAACCTGGAGAGCATGTCACGGCCAACGGCGTCGGTGCCAAGGATAAACCTCCAACTGCCGCCTTCCTGCCACGCAGGGGGTTTCAGGAAATAATCCCGATATTGTTCGATTGGCGAGTGGGGGGCAACGACATCGGCGAAAAAAGCCAGCAAAATGACAAAGACAACAACGCACAATCCAGCGACAGCGCCCTTGTTTTCATAAAAATAGGACCAGAACTCCTTCAGCCGCATCCAAGATGTTTCGGCCTCGCTGCTGTCATTGGGACTGATGATGGGTGTGTTGTTCATCTGCGGCCCTAACGGGTGTGTCGGATGCGGGGGTTGATCAGGCCATATAGCAAATCAACAATCAGGTTCACTACCATGACGATGGCGGCGATCATCAAAAGGCCGCCTTGAACGGAGGTGTAATCGCGCCGGAAAATGGAATCAACCATCCACTTACCGATACCCGGCCAGGAGAAAATCGTCTCCGTCAAAATGGCGCCAGCAAGCAGTACGCCAACCTGCAATCCGATGGTGGTGACAACCGGGATCAGGGCATTCCTGAGCGCATGGATGGCAATCACCCGAAATGGCGGCAATCCCTTGGCCCGGGCAGTTCGCACATAATCCTCGCCCAGAACCTCAAGCATGGCCGAGCGCGTCTGACGGGCGATTACCGCCATGGGGATCGTGCCAAGGGCGATGGTTGGCAGGATTAAATGGCTCAGGGCCGAACGAAAAGCGCCTTCTTGTCCCGACAGGTAGCTGTCGATCAGCATGAAGCCGGTAACCGGCTCGAAGTAAAACAGGAATGAAATACGGCCCGAAACCGGCGTCCAGCCAAGAATTCCGGAAAACAGGATGATCATCAGCAGGCCAAGCCAGAAAATCGGCATAGAATAGCCGACCAACGCCGTTGTCATCACCGTATGATCAAAGATTGACCCGCGCTTGAATCCAGCAATGATGCCCGCAGGAAGGCCGATGATCATGGCGAACAGAATGGCCATGGTCGATAACTCAAGGGTTGCCGGAAACAGGGTTAGAAATTCATCGATAACCGGTTGTTTGGTGACGATGGATTGTCCCAGATCACCGTGCAGCAGCTTAGACAGAAACTCCAGGTATTGCTGCCACAATGGCCTGTCGAAACCGAACTGTGCCATTAATTGGGCATGGCGTTCAGGTGATACGCCGCGTTCACCGGCCAATACCTCGATAGGGTCGCCCGGTATCAACCGGATAAAAGAAAACGCAATGATGGTGACCCCTATGAAAGTGGGGATCAGCAGACCGACACGGGATATCAAAAATCGAAACATGGGAATCAGGTTATCCGAAAAAAAAGGGGAGAGGTCTTGTATTATCAAGACCTCTCCCGATCATGTCTCAAACAGGCAAAATAAAGCCTATTTCAAGTCGACGCCATAGAAGATGTGACCACCGAAGGGATCAATCTTGAAGTCGACAACTTCTTTACGGATTGGTTTGAAGACAACCGAATGGGCAATCGTCGCCCAAGGGGCTTTTGCTTTAAAGACAAGCTGGGCATCCTCGTAAAGCTTGGTCCGTGCGGCAGGATCGCTGACCGTCTTGGCCTTCTGGATCAGGTCTTCGAACTCCTTGTCGCACCATTGTGCCCTGTTGGAACCGCCGACCGCGTCGCAACCCAGCAACACGGCAAGAAAGTTGTCCGGATCGCCGTTATCGCCGGTCCAGCCCAGCAGCACCGTGTCGTGTTCACCGGCTTTCGAGCGTTTCAGGTATTCACCCCACTCGAAGCTGACGATTTCAGCAGTGACGCCGACCTTGGCCCAGTCTGCCTGAATCATTTCGGCCATGCGCCGGGCGTTCGGGTTGTAAGGACGCTGCACCGGCATCGCCCAGATGTTGGTCTTCAGGTTTTTGACACCGGCATCGGCCAGCATCTTTTTCGCCTTTTCAGGATCGTAAGCATCATCCTTGGTGGCGTCGTTGTATGACCAGATCGTCGGCGGGATCGGGTTCTTGGCAACTTTACCGGCACCCTGGAAGACGGCGTCGATAATCGCGGCCTTGTTCATTGCCATGTTCAGGGCGAGACGGACATTGGCGTTTTCGAACGGTGCCTTTTTCGTGTTGTATGCCAGATAGCCGACGTTCAGGCCTTCCTGTTCCATCAGGTTGACCTTCGGGTCTTTTTTCATGGCGGCTATATCGGCCGGGTTCGGATAAGGCATGACATGGCATTCGCCAGCTTTAAGCTTCTGATAACGTACCGAAGCATCGGGCGTGATCGAAAACACCAGATCGTCGATTTTGGCCTTTCCAGCCCAGTAAGCGGGATGGGCCTTGAAGCGGATCATCGCGTCTTTCTGATAAGCGACAAGCTGGAACGGGCCGGTGCCGACGGGTTTCTGGTCGACCATTTCGGGAGTTCCCGCCTTCATCATCTTATCGGCGTATTCGGCCGACGTGATGGAGGCAAAGTCCATACCCATATTGGCGATGAACGGTGCTTCTGGGCGATTGAGGACAAACTGGATCGTGTACGGGTCAACGACAACGATGTCCTTGATCAGATCCGGCATGCTCATACCGTTGAAGTATTCGTAAGAACCGCCGGAAACAGCGAAATAGGCGTGGTTCTTATCCCATTGCCGGGCGAAGCTGAACAGCACGTCTTCGGCGTTGAAGTCACGGGTCGGGGTGAATTCCTTGGTTGTGTGGAACTTGACGCCTTTGCGCAACTTGAAGGTATAGGTCTTTCCGTCGTTCGATACCGTCCAGCTTTCGGCCAGGGCCGGCGCGATCTTTGTGGTGCCGCGTTCGAATTCGGCAAGCTTGTTGAACAGTTGGCGTGATGACGCATCGAAGGTCGTACCCGCTGTATAGAACGCCGGGTTAAATCCTTCGGGGCTGCCTTCTGAACAGAAGACGAGTGTTTTGGCGGAAGCCGGGCTTGCACCCAACATACCAATGCTGATTGCCGCCGTGGCAATAGCAGGTAACAGTAGCTTTGTTATTTTCATTTTACTCTCCCTTACTTGGTTAAAAAACATTGCACTTGCCTTAACGTATTGCAACTAGAGATATTGGCCGAAATCGTCTTGTGCCCGCCAAACCATATTCATCTGGGCTTTGACGCGGTCTCCCAACTCATCAATCACGTCATGAACCAGAAGGTTCATCACCACATGCAATGAACCCATTGAGTTAAAAAAGAACCTGGTATTTGGTGTTACGGGCAAATAATATTTTGTTGTTTTCTTAGCCCAATCACAAAATTCTTCGCAGATAACGACAACATCCAGGCCTTTTTGTTTGGCCAAATTGGCCAGTACCGGGGCATTTTTCCCATAGCGAAAAACATCCAGGATTATCAGTGTTTTTTTCTTCGCCGGGTCGGTAAGCGCACTGGCGTAAATGCCGTCCACGCCACTCAGGTGGTGAACATTGGGGCGCGCATAAAGAAGAAACATGGCCATGCCGCGGGCCAGATAGTCGGTGGTCTGAAACCCCGTTACGTAGATACTGTCCGCTTCAGCTAACAGTTTGACAACTTTATGCCAAAGGGGGGTGCGCCGCGTGGCATAGGCTGTTTGAATGCAAACACTGTCCGCCTTGATGGCTCCCCTGTCTCCCATATCCGCCCTGCGAGCCTCGTGGGCGCGTTCAAAGCGCACATCAAAATCGTACCCTTTTGGTCCATACGAATGGGCTTTCAGGATGCGCTTGGCGTCGGCCATGTTCTTGAAGCCAATTTTCTGGACGAAACGGCTTACCGTCATTGGGCTGACACCGGCCTGATCTGCGAGGGACGAGTTGGTTTCCAATAAAAGCCGGGCAGGATTAACGGTCAGGAAGTTCGCCAGAAGGCGTTCCGTTTTGGTGAAATTACTCATCTGATTGCTTATGCGTTGTGCCAAGCTATCGATCATTCGACGCGCTCATTTCGAGCGTCTCCCTCCCAGAAGAACTTTCAACGCAGTTTCCAACGGTATGAACCTATCTGTCAAATGATTTTTGGTATGGTTCTACCAATTTTGCAACAGAATGAACGCCAATAACCCATCGTGGTCAGCGCAGATGGCTAAATCAGAAATCAAATTCGAGCTGCTGGAAAACTTTCTGTGCGTTGCGCCGGGCCAATTGGTTGAAGTTCAAAAGGTGTTTGAAGGCTTCACTGATTCACGCGTGCTGCCTTATGCGATGATTAAAGGATCGCCGAATCCCAGTTCCTTGCGCATAACGGCGATGATTTCACCTTGCGTGGCGTCGGCTCGGGTGGCTTCGATGATTTGTCCGAACAGGTTCACTCCGTCCGTATTGGCGGCCTGGGCCAATGCGTCCAGGGCTTTATCGACGTGGTCGTTATCGCGGTGTTTTTTGAAATCGGCAAGGCTTTCAAGATAGCCCTCGATGTCTTTTTCACGCGGTCGGGGAAGGGATTTGGTCGGGATTTCGGCCTCCTGTTCGATTTGATAGGCGTTAACCCCAACAACGGTTTGTTGACCGCTGTCGATGCGGCGCTGGTAATCCATCGCCGACTTGCCCAGTTGACCCTGGACCCAGCCTGTTTCGACGGCCCGGTACATGCCGCCGCGTTCCTCGACGGCCTGCATAACGCTCAGAATTTCCTCTTCCATCTGATCGGTCAGGCTTTCGACGTAATAACTGCCGCCCAGGGGGTCGATGACATCGGTCAGGTGGGCTTCCTCGCGAAGGATATTCTGGGTGGCGACCGCAATGCGGGCGGCTTCTTCTGTGGGCACGCTTAAGACCTCG
>JACKQG010001787.1_pt1 | contig 29119 bp, 23 predicted proteins | sample 8237621 | NCBI WGS metagenome assembly JACKQG01 (sample SAMN15677084, study PRJNA649215) | marine metagenome | biome: marine; feature: Black Sea; material: saline water; isolation source: suspended particulate matter (SPM) from the Black Sea western gyre | collected 2013-06-09/2013-06-10 | depth... | reverse complement strand
GAAAATAATGATGATAAGTAATTTTTTACTTGACTTTTTATATAGTATCTCCCACAGAAATGAAATCCCGCAGAAAAAAAAATCTTTTTTCTGTGGCGTGTTCCATTTCTGTGGGCTAATTTATATTTTTAATTTATACCCTGTGATCGCTTACTAAAAAATGGATTCAAAGTCAAAAATATAATGAAGGTTATATCCGCAAATATTATGCCATTTAGAGCCTGATAAATTTTACGACTTTAACTTGAAGAATTATATTCAATTATTTGATTAAAGGGATTATTGTTTATGTTTTATTTGAACTAAGGGGTAATATCATTATTTTGTATGTGTTAATTTGAGGCAATGTTTCTGTGCTAAACGTGCAGGAAGAACTAAAAAGAATAGCCTGGGGATGAAATTTTTTTTTAGTGCCGATTTTATGGTCTAACTGTGGTTCAAAAACCCCCACAGAAAAATATTTCCGTGGGGATTTTGATCAGTTTGGATAATAATTATCTCATTTCCAACTCAAAAATTTTATCCCAAACCTGTTGTTTATCCGACTTTTTTGAAATAGCTTTTTGGTAGTTAATAAGCGCTTTGTCATTTTCTCCTAATTTTAAATAATAATCTCCCAAAAGAACCATTGTATCAAATGAATCTCTATTGTCCGGGTACTTATGCAAAAATTGCTTTAACAATAAAATTAAATCAGCATTATATTCATAATTTGTTTCCTCAAGGAAAACGGAAATCAATGTATTATAGGGTTCCAATTCTACTTTTCCTGCAGGCATATTTTGAAAGCTAACTTTAATTTTTTCCAAACACTTATTGTATGATTCATTTTCAAATGCTAAAAAAGCGCAAGCTATATTGGTAAAACATTTAAACTGGGAATCACCCTCAACTGAAACGAGTAATTCCTCCAGATCATTAATGCCCCTGTTAAATTCTCCATACTTCCCATAAGCAGCGATCAGGTTCCAATACAGTTCATCTTGATTGTTCTTTTCATTTTCAAGATAAAATGAAATGTATTTATGATATTGATCGAATAACCAGGAGACTTTTTCTATTTGTTCTAACCGATCCAATATCATAATCGTTTTTATTAAAGCGCTATTTCTCAAAGATTCAATCATCAGATCAACATGAGCTGAATCCTGATTTATTTCTTCGGCACGAATTATGGAATCAGCATTAAAATATGCTTTGAATGCTGGCGATCTCAAATCAACATTCCAATAATTATTAATATATTTCAACGCTTTGTCATAATCCTGATTCAAAAATTGATTGTCAGCAGCAATAATATATTCTTCATCGATTCGCGGCAGATAATCGATATTACCATTGGGGAATTGGACTGCTGGTAAATATAATTCATTTCCTAACAATTCAGGTGTTCTGCAAATTTGCATAAATGCATGGGTTTTATTCGCAGGACAATACTTATATGTCAAAACATTCTTAATTGTTTTTGAAAAGTTGCTGGAATTAAAAGAAATTAAAACATTTTCTTTATTAACGCCGCGCATTAATTCAGATAGTTCTTGCTTGTTTTTTTGTGATTCTGAAAGATCTAAAATTGTTTCAGGTTGTTTAATTGTAAATAATAATTGATCCGGTTTCTGCCAGCCGAAATAATCTTTAACATTATCAAAAGTAAGCCTGGTTTTTTGTAATGTCTTTGTTTCCACCAACCAGGTATTTTTTTTCTTATCATTTTCCCGAACATAAGAAATGTAGCGTCCATCAGGTGACCAATCGAAGTCATGAATTTTGTTCTTGACCTGACTAATGATCTGGGCTGCCTGCCCATCGGAATCGATTAATTTCAAAACCTGGGTGCTGTCTTTTTTCTCAATTGATTTTTGCAAAAAAGCAAGTTTAGAGCCATCAGGGGCCCACTTAAGTTGTAAGATATTTTTTGTCGAAAAAATTTTCTTTGAGTTAGATCCGTCACTTTTTATTTTCCAAATACCAGCATTTTTTCCATTTTCAACAGAATATGCAATCCATTGTCCATCGAACGACCAGGTGGGAAATATGAAATCGCCATCAAACTGGGTGAGAACTTTTTTATCGCTGCCATCAGGATTTATTGTAACTAGTTGTTCATCATTTTCATCATTTGTTTCAGTAAATAAAATTAAATTTTTGTCCGGCGCCCATTCAGGGAAGTGAACCGGTTTTGAGGCAGCGAATCTAAGTAATGGCAAACCAATCGGAATAGTATTGAGTAAGGTTAAATCGTTATTGGAAACAGAATAAATTAGCAGGGTTGAATTTTCATTCTCAATTTTTGTGTAGAGAAAATATTTTCCATCGTAAGACCATCTTGGCGCGAAAATATCATTTTCTTTCCCCCTGTAATTATCAATCACTGAAACATTTCCGATGCTGTCCGTTTCAATATCCGCTATTAACAATTCTTTTGATTGGTCTGTGATGATAGCTAATTTTTTCCCATCCGGCGACCAGCTAAAGATTTCACCCATCGGTTCATCCTCGTTGCAGGATACCATAATCAGGCTAATTGACAATAAGGCAATTAATATTCTAAAAGATAATCTATTTTTCATTTTTCTTTTCTCCTTCTTTTAATTGGGCTAATCTTCCTTCTGCCAACTTTACCCAGCTACTATTTGGATAGTTGTTAATCAATTCCAAATATTTTTCAGCAGCAGTGGAATTTTCTTTTAATTTAAATGAATAGATATCAGCAATGCGAAAGGAAATATCATCAACAATTTTTTCTTCCGGATATTTGTCCAAAATCCGTTGAAAAGCCTTGACCGCTGATTCCCATTTTTCCTTTTGACAATAAATTTGAGCAACTTCAACGTTGGCTTGGAAAACAGATTTATTTTCAGGATAGAGTCCAATTAGTTGATTATAAGTTAAAATGGCTTTTTCAGGTTTGTCCAGATGTAATTGGTAAATCTGTGCCATATTAAATAGCCCCTCCCCACTAACCTGGTGTTCAGGATAGATGGATGCCAGCTTTTTATAATATTCAACAGCCTCTTCGTAATGCCCAAAAATCTCGTTTAATTTTCCCAATTTGTACAAGGCAATGGGTGCAAATTCGCTCTCCGGCGCCTTACGGATGACCTTTTCATATTTCGTTTTACATTCAGCGATGCTGTTAATACTTTTTAGAATTTCTCCTTCCAGTTTTTCTGCTTTGTGAAAAACAGTTTTTGTGTTTTCGCTTTTGTTACAAGCGACAATTATTGTGATGGCAAATAAAAAAAGAATCGTTATTTTTTTCATGATTACACCTCTTTTAAATTAAACCAATCCGCCGCGGCGGATTGGATTTTTTTTTAGATATCATTATTATACACTCGCTTCTGCTGAAATTTTTCCAGATATTTTTGTTTCAAAGAAGTCCTTTTTGATGCCATCGCCGAAGCTGATTTGAATACCGTTTGTGTTGTCGGAAAATCCGTGAATTGAATCGTTGGTTCAGTCGATTGCATGAACTGAAAAATGAAAAACTCCAGCCCAATTGTGATTATCAGCGTTGCAGCGATTGCATACACAATTCGGCGGATTCCCGGTTTGTTACTGCTTTTCGGTTTTTGAAACGGTTTCAATTTGCGGTGAAGTTCCGCATCAAAATTATCCGGCAAGGCTTCAAATTGAAATTTATCCAATATCCTGCCTGTTTTTCGAAGTTCCAATTCTTCATCCAAACAGGACTCGCAGCTGCTTAAATGTTGATGAATCAATTTAACTTCTTTTTTATCCAATTCACCGTGTAAATAAGCGACCAGATTTTCTTGTATTTTATTGCAGACCACGTTTCATACTCCAGTTTTAAATTATTTTTTCTTGACCTTGATCTCGACCTTGACCTGATCATTTACGCCTACCTAATCTCATATTCTTTCAAAACCTCTTTCATCTTCATCAACGCATTATGTACCCGGGATTTCACCGTACCCACCGGACATTTCTGGATGTCTGCTATTTCCTTATAGCTCATCCCATGATATTGACAGAGTAACAGCGCAGTTTGATGTTTTTCCGGTAACTCATCCAGCGCCAATTTTAAAACTGTTTGCAGTTCGGAATATTCAGTCTCTTTCATCGGATTCATCGACTCGTCCTCAAGCCGTTCAAGCAATGTCGTGGTTTCATTTACAACGGAATCCATCTCTCCGTTCAAGGATATAATGGAAGCATTTTTTTGCTTTCGGTAAAAATCAATACAAACATTTTGGGCTATCCGGAAGAGCCAGGCTTTGAATTTCCCATGAGCCGTGTATCGCCCCGCTGAATTGAACAGCTTAACAAAAACATCCTGCGCCAAATCCGATGCATGTTCATGGTCTTTTACTTTGCTCAAGATGAAGTTAAAAATATCCTGTTTGTGACGATTAACTATTTGAGAAAAACCATCCCTGTCGCCGGCGATAAATTGTTGCATTAAGTAGTCATCTGTGTTTTGCACTGTAGCGCTCCTGTGTTCTATTATAGACAACGTGGATTTTTTGGAATGGTTCATTTTGAATTTAATAATTGATAACGAAGGTATTTCTCTTAGCTCATTATTTTTGACAGGATTACAGGATTGTGCAGGATGTAACAAGATAAAAAATTTATTTTATTTATCAACAGGGAGTTTAAACAACAAGAATTCGGTTATCCAGTTAGCTCCGAAAAATTATATTTTATGTTTTTGAAGAATAAAGCAAAGACGGAATTAGGGCGTAAACCGTTTATTTCTCTCATAAACGAATAAAATCATTACGGATTAATTCCTTTTGCGGAGTTAAATGGATAACCGTACAACAAGAAATTTATCCTGTCTATCCGGAAAATCCGGTAATTCTGTCAAATTAATATTTTAAAGTTGATGGCAATCGCCTTGGCGGCATGGGAGATAGTCTTTCAAATCAATTCGGCTGTGTAGTATCAAAAAATGTTGCATATTCTCTATTTATTTGCTATATTGAAACAAATTTCAGCTCGTAATTTCGCAGATTAAAAAATGAAAACACAAAACAAATTCAAACGTTTCCTACGCTTCGAAGGCAAGCTGCTAATCATAACCTTTATTCTCATCTTGATTACTGGCTGCTATAGCTGGAAAACTTTCTTTCGCACACCAAAAGAATCCGAAATCCGGCGCGATTATTTGATCGAAGATATCTCTAATAATCTTTCAATCAATCAAAAAAGATTAACTCAATTTAGCAAATCACAATTGGAGATAATCGACCGGTTGGATTTGAATGGTCTAATCGCGTTGGAACAATTCCCCGAGGCGACGAATCGTGTCTATGAGGAATTAAAAGATTTTAAACTGTTTTATGATATTGTGGACGAGTACGGTCCGCACCATACAATCCCCGTGCTTGATTATTTTTATGACGAATCGAATTTGTCCCTTACCCTGGAACATAAGCTGTCCCAATTCATGGCAAAACTTTTTGACAAACAAATTGAAACTGATTCACTCACAGCCCGCCAGAAACGATTGTTAATGATTCTCAACGAAATCCACTATCAAAAACACAACTTTTTATCGCGGTTTGTTTTCACAGAAGAAGGCGCGAAACGGAATTACGTTTCCACAACGACCAGCACATTAGTCAACTTTTTTACCGGTGGACTGTCAAATTTTAATGCGGCTGTTGTTACCAGAGGCATCACCAAAGTCAGCGCAGAAGAACTCGTTGATGCCGGAATCGATGTTGTTGTACTCATCCCGTTCGCAGTCTGGTTCACCCGCTCGGCAAAATCTGGGTTGCGCACATTAAAAGGTAGCAGGGCAGTTGCCGTGGCTGAAAGAACTGCTCTAGCCGAGGGTGCCGGAACTGCAGTAAAAGCAGGTCGGTTTTCGAGAATTGCTAATGCCTCTCGCGGTATTTGGAAAGCTATCCCCTTGCGTACTCTTTTTCGGTTCCGTTACGTGAAGTGGTATATTTTAGGATTGGCAATTGTCAAACCCAGCCTGATTAACCATGCTGCAGCGTTGGTGGCAAAAGCTGTTTCTGTCCCACCTATTTTTATTAAGACCGGTTTTTGGTTCATGATTTTTTTCCCGATTTTGAATTTGCTTTTTCCTTTGGTTTTGTTTGTTCGATTTTTTGTGGAGGAAATTGAGACCAAGATTCCGACCGGTTACTGTATCATATTTTGCTTGATTTCAATCTTTAAATAATTTAGATTGTCACCTGAGTTCCAAAACAACTAAGCTTTATTAGTACCTGTGTATCAAAAATCTCTACTTCAGCGATGTAGATTCAAAAATGAGCATCAAAGACAGCATCTCTTATGATAATTCAAAAGCAACTATTCAGGTATCACAACAAGAAAAGGCAAAACTATTTAGGGCAAAACAATTAATTTTAAAAATGAAATGAACAAACACTAATAAATCATTTCAATAGTCAATTGAAGTAGTAAAAAACAATACCAAAATAATAGATTTTTTAATAGTTTTGCCCATAATCGTTTTGCCTTTTTATTTTAACCTGAATAGTTTCATTCAAAACATAGTGCCAATTTAAAAATCAGCATTTCCCATTATCAACGCCCCAAAATAGCAGCCCGGAATCTTTTGGAGAAATTATGAAAATTAGGGATATTTTTTATTTTATTCTCTTAGTTTTAATATGGTTACCCGGATTAAATTATGCCCAATCTTTAACCGAATTGGAATTTGATACTTCTAAAGGAATTGGCATAACTTCATGTAATGTAAACAAAAAAAAAATATCCTTCGAAGAAACATTACCTCTTTTTTCAATATTAATAAATGATCAATTAACGACAACACTATCGACTGCCGCATCAAAAAAGGGTAAATTTTATCATTTCAAATTTTCCGCTGGTCTGACCGCTTCTTTAAAAGTAGAAAAAAAATTCCCCCCCGGTTGGAAAGCCGAAATTGTTTTAAATAACAATTCTGATTCCACACTCAAAATTTTGAACCTGGTGCCGTTTGGTCAAAACCAAGATAACATTTATATCACATCTTCTGCTCCCTGGACTCTTGCCAGTTCAAAAATATTCAGACCAGGTTTAGGCCCAATTGGTGTTATTCTCCCAGATAACGCCTGGGAGCTTGGCTATGCTGCAATTAAAATAGATAATAATCAATCAATTGCAGCGCTCGCTCGTCGCACCAGCGGGGAAAAAGCAGAAATCCATCGCTACTCCGCCTACATTAAACCAGGCGGCTGCATCAAATATCATATTTTTGCAGATGTATATGAAGGCGAGTGGCAGAATGGATTGAGAATGATGTTTCAAAAAAGATATCTCTACGATCTCAAACATTTTGATAACACACTGTTTGAAAGAAAAGACCTGGAATGGATTCGGCACAGTTACATCATTACGCTTCAATATGCCTGGGATCATAATTACTATGATACAAAAGATGGAAAGTATCATTTTGCTGAGTTCTTGAAAAAAGGACAAAATCTATTTGGCGGGTATGACGTGTTCTGTATTTGGCCAACCTGGCCCACTTTAGGTCTGGATCAACGCAACCAGTGGGATTTATACAATGACCTCCCGGGTGGTTTAAATAAAATGCGGGAGCTTTCCCAATATGCAAAAACACAGAATACGAAATTTTTTATTTCATTTAATCCCTGGGATAAAAGCACCCGAAAAGAAGATTTTTATGATGGCATTTCAAGAATGATCAGGGCGGTTGATGCTGATGGCGTAGTGTTGGATTGCCACGGCAGTTCGTCTGAAAAACTACAAAATGCTGCCGACAGAGTAAAACCAGGTGTGATTATGTACAGCGAGGGAATGGCTGTACCAAAGGATATGCCTGGAATAATTGCCGGACGTGTTCACAATGCCATTACAATGGTGCCTCCATTAAATCTCAACAAATTCATCAAACCGCAGTTTGCAATTTTTAGAGTCTGTCAATTGAGCCAGGGCAGGCTGCATCGGGATTTATCGATTTCATTTTTCAACGGTTATGGGACGGAAATAAATACAATGGCGCCCGGTCGTCCTGGTTGGATGGAGAGTGAATTCCTGTATTTGGGAAAAACCGCAAGAATACTCCGGGAAAATTCATCCGCATTTTTAAGCCAGGATTGGACACCGCTTCTGCCCACCCTGGTTGATAGCATTTGGGTAAATAAATGGTACACCAAAACAAAAACAATCTACACAATCTATAGCTTGAAACCGGAAGGATACGACAGCACGCTATTTGAAGTAGATATGGAAGGAGGCTATCATTTTGTTGACCTCTGGTTCCATGAAGAAATCTCACCGATCAAAAAAAATGGGAAAACTTACCTGCCCGTTTCTGTGCTCGCTTTTAACAAATCATGGTTGGGTACAAAAAGAGAAGGTAATGTGGATTGTATTGCAAAGTTGTCTGAACTATTACAAATAAAGTTAACCGGAGATTCCCTTTTTTTTAGTGCTGAACATGGAGATAAAATTCTCATTTGGGCAGGAGATCCATCGTACCAGGGAACTTTTAATGAGTTTGCTGTATATGGAACATCAATTAACCTAATGGATTTATTCGGTAGATATGAAGGCAAATTTGTGGTGCAGTTGTTTGACAAAAATGAATTACTTGATGAACGGGTGATAAATCTTGTACCCGGAAATGCCAGGCAAATAAGTAAAATCAAACACACAGAAAAAGCAAATAAAATGCATCCTGGGATGGTCGAAATTCCGGGGGATACCTTCATTTACAGGGTAAAAAAAGCGCACCATTTTATCCCTTATCCTGAACTGCCGGATTCAATGGTTGTTACGCTGAATAAATTTTATATTGATAAATACCCGGTCACAAATCAACAGTATGAAAAATTTATAAAAGCGACCGGCTATTTCCCGGAAGATTCAAACAATTATTTGAAAAATTGGAAAGATGGAAGCTATCCTGTTGGGCAAGAAAATTTTCCTGTTGTTTATGTCAGTCGAAATGACGCTCAAGCTTATGCGAATTGGGCAGGTAAAAGATTACCCACCGAAATCGAATGGCAATATGCCGGTCAGGGGACAGATACGTTAAGTTGGCCCTGGGGACACGAGTTTGATTCAACCAAATGTAACAATGCATCCGGCAAGCTGATGCCGGTTGATGCGTTTCCGAAAGGTCAAAGCAAATTTGGCGTGATGGACATGGTGGGGAATGTATGGCAAATTACAAATGATGTTTACGATAACGGTAGTTATTATCTTGAAATGATTAAAGGCGGAAGTTACTTCAAACCCACCTCAAGCTGGTGGTATGTAAAAGGCGGGCCTCAACCGTTAAACCACAGACAAATACTGCTGATGGTTTCCCCAGGATTTGACAGGAATGGGACGGTTGGATTTCGCTGTGTCAAAGATGCCCATCAATAATTTGCATAAAGCCAAAAAATTTTTGATAAAATAATTACTGACAAAATAATTATTTTGTCATTTTTTTAATAAAAATTATCGTAACTGTTCAGCAAAAAACAATTCTGACAATATAGCACGATAAAAAAATATTTCGCAGAATAATTTTTAGCAGAATGATGCTTTCTATTTATTATTCTGCTACAATTTTAATTCTGTGTTTTTAATAGTTCACATGGCTCGCTGAATAGTTACAAATTATCTAAGATTCTTGAAAGCTACTCAAAAATCAAATCAACAGGTTGAACCATGATAAAAATTGGAATAACCGGCGGCATTGGCTGCGGCAAATCTGAAGTTTGTAATATACTTCAACGAGAAGGCATCCCTATCATTCACGCTGATAAGGTTGCTCAATTGCTCATAAATAATAAAGAGAAGATAAAATCCAAAATCATAGAAACATTTGGGGAAGATGCCTATCTTCCCAATGGGGAAATCAATCGTAAAAAAGTGGCGCAAATTATATTTAATGATGAATCTGCAAAAGAAAAAATAAACGAGATTGTTCACCCGCACGTCCTCCAATATCAAGAACAGACGCTTGACAGGTTGAAGAACTCGGGCAAATTCAAAATCGCCGGTGCAGAAGCAGCTTTGATTTACGAAGCCGGTTCTGAGTCACAATTTGATTTTGTCATTGTTGTCAGTGCAGAAAAGGAAACCGTTATTAAACGATTGACAGGGCGGGATGGTTTTGACAAAGATGAAATATTGAAAAGGATTGCCTCGCAAATGGATTTATCAAAAAAAGTGAAACGAGCTGACTATGTCATACATAATGATGGAACGATTCAAGATTTGGAAAAAGAAGTAGGTAAATTACTTGCTTGGTTGCAAGAAAAAGCTGATCAACTATAAAATCAGCTTTACTAAACCTTCAGGGCTGTTCAGTTCTAAAAAATAATTGAATGAGATTCTGTCATTCCGGCTGGAGCGAAGCGGAATGCCGGAATGACAGCTTTTTACAAAATTACATTAGAATTGAAAAGCCCTAACTATACCTTGAAGGTTTAGTAAAGCTAAAAAAATCACATGACCTTGTTAACACCTCTAAAAACAAAACCCGCTTTTAAAATTGTTGTTCCATTTATTTTTGGACTGATAATAGGAAAATATACTGAGTTCAATCCAACAGTCCTTTTTATTACACTCAGTTTTTCATTTACGGTTTCAGTAATGTTGTTTTTCTTCCGAAATAATTTTTCAAATATTCTGCTTATATTTTCAATCTTTATTTGTGGCATTCTTCATTATACGATGGAGTCAAACGTTTTCCCCAAAAACCATATCACCCATTTTCTAAATTCAAGCGAAAAGAGATTGATTGCTGTTACGGTATCCGGTTTCCCCCATCAAAAGAAAAACAATCGAATGACAGTGGAAGTTGAAGTTGACACAATATTCATCGGCGATTCATCTTTCAGGACTTGTGGAAGAGCACTCATGAATATCCGTGATTTGGATATCAAGCCCGAATATGGGGATAAAATGCAAATTTTTGCCAGACTCCAGGAACCGACTGGAGAGCGTAATCCGGGTGAATTCAATTATAAGAAATACCTGACTGCTCATAGAATTTACGGCATTATTAACATCTATAAAGAACGTGATTTGATCACGCTGAATTCCGGACAAAGAAACTCATTTGGTAAAACAATATTTCTTTTCAAAACAACGTTGAACAACATTATAAATCGACTTTACTACGATCAGCAGCGCGCATTAATGAAAGGATTAATATTAGGTGAGCGGGGAGAAATTACAGATGAAGTGAAAGAATCTTTTGTGAAAAGTGGCGTTATTCATGCGCTGGCAATATCGGGTTTGCATGTGGGGTACATCATTGTTATTTTTTTTGCCATATTTGGATTTCTGCGAATACCCAATCGTACAAAAATAATATTGGTCATTGTGAGTCTGCTTTTTTATAATTTGCTAATCGGTTTCAAGCCGCCAATTTTCAGAGCCTCGCTAATGGCAACCATTTTTTTGTTCGGGGGATTGCTGCAAAGACCTGCCGATATTCTCAATATTTTATCGGCGGCTGCTTTCCTCATTTTAATCATCAATCCGATGGAACTGTTCCAGGCATCGTTTCAATTATCATTTGCCGCAATTCTATCCATTGTTTACATCTATCAAAAATTAAAAAATATATTTGATAAAAACAGGTTTTTCAGAAAATTATCCCAACATAAAATTGGCGAATATATCGTCGCCCTTTTCTTTGTTTCGTTAGCTGCGCAATTGGGCACACTGCCAATAACTGCTTTTTATTTTAACAGGATTTCCATCATTTCAATGCTGGCAAATTTGCTTGTAATCCCTTTGGTTGGACTGGTTATTGCTTATGGTTTTGTTTCGCTGATTTTTTCCTTCATTTCAATTCAAGTTGCCGGTTTGTTTGCCAATACAAATTCTTTGTGTTTACAAGCGCTCATTTTTCTGACAGAAAAAGCAAGCAGCTTGAAGTTTTCATCGTACGAAATCGGTTCTGTTGGTTTATTGTTTGTTTTCTTATATTATTTTGGACTTTTTCTTTTATTAAACCTGGACAAACCGAAAATCCGAAAGCTAACTGTCGTTATGATTTTGATCGTTGCAAACGTTGTTATCTGGAAACCTGTTTTTCAATCAAACAAATGGATGGAAGTGATCTTTTTTGATGTTGGCCAGGGTGATGCAGCTTTGGTTAAATTTCCTGATGGGAAAAATATGTTGATTGATGCAGGACCTAATTTAGTTGGATTCGATGCCGGCTTGTATTTTCTTCTCCCCTATTTCAAACGGAACGGAATAAATCGAATAAACACCGTTGTCCTTTCACATGCGGATAATGATCACATTGGTGGAATGCCAATACTTTTTCGAAATATCAAAATTGATCAGTTATTTGACACCGGTTTGTACCATTCATCGCAAGTGTGTTCAACTTATCGATTTTTAATTGACAGCCTGCAAATGGATCATCATATTGTAAATCATGTTTCTCAACTGAACAATTATAAAAATTATGGCGTTTACCTGCTACACCCGAATATGGAGTTTTGGAAAAAATATAAACACGATGTAAATAACAGTTCAGTAATTGTTAAGGTCATTTATGGGAAGAGAAGTTTTCTGTTCACTGGTGATGTTGAAAAAGAAGCTGAAGATGTTTTAGTAAATTATGAAAACCTGTTAAAAGCCGATGTGTTAAAAATCCCCCATCACGGCAGCAAAACATCTTCGACTTTGGAATTGTTAAAACTGGTTAATCCAAAATACGCGATCATTTCTCTGGGCAAAAACAATAAGTTCAAATTTCCTTCTCCATCAGTCATTCAGCGGTTATCGGATTTGAACATTCCTTTCATTCGCACTGATAAAAATGGGTCAGTTGTTTTTAGAACCGATGGAGAGAAATTGGAACGTTTAAGGTGAGAGCTATTTAGATTTAGTTATGAGTTAATGGTTTTTTAGCAAAAATCAATTATCTTTTAATATTAAAATATTTGGTAACTGTTCAGATATCCGTTGAATGAATGTCATTCTGAACGAGGGAAGGGATTGGGGAGTTGGGAAGTGAAGCATAGTCTGTATTCATTAATGTAATATAATGTGACTATACAGGAATCTCATATTATAAAAGAGAATAGTACAATATCTGTCGAGATTCTTCGGTCGCAAGCTCCCTCAGAATGACATTTATCAATACACTGAATAGTTACAATGTTTGTAACTTAAATACTATAGTAAATCAATTTTGACAGGTTGACTAAAAAATTCCATGAAATATAATCTTGTTAATCCTGCAACATCCGGTTATCCTGTCCATAATAAATTAATGGATATCAAATGCGAAAAACTAAAATTGTTTGTACAATAGGTCCGGCAACAAATTCAAAAGAAAAGATTACACAAATAATCCAGGCAGGAATGAACGTTGCAAGACTGAATTTTTCTCACGGCACTTACGAAGATCATAAAAATGTTATAAATATTATTCGGCGGATTTCAAAGAAGTTGAACAAACCGGTTGCAATTTTACAGGATTTACAAGGTCCTAAATTGCGAGTCGGAAAAATCAAAAATGGTTCTGTATTTCTGAAGACCGGTTCAAAAATAACAATCGTAATCAAAAATATTTTTGGAGATGAGCAGAACATTTCAACTACCTACAAAGAATTAGCAAAAGATGTAAATGTTGATGATGCCATTTTATTAGATGATGGATTAATTTGTTTAAAAGTGGACCAAACTAAAGATGACTCAGTGATTTGTACGATTGAAGAAGGTGGAATACTTACTGATTTTAAAGGTATTAATTTGCCTGGTGTAAACATCAGCCAACCTTCATTTACCAAAAAGGATCGGAAAGATTTACTTTTTGGAATAAGACAAGGCGTAGATCTCATTGCGTTGTCGTTCGTGCGCAACTCCGATGATATATTGCATGCTAAAAATATAATTACTGAAAACAAAAAAGATATTTTAGTTATAGCTAAAATTGAAAAACCGGAAGCAATTATTAATTTAAAAAATATAATAGAAGCTGCCGACGGAGCGATGATCGCACGAGGCGATTTGGGTGTAGAGTTGCCATTGGAAAAAATTCCTGTATTACAAAAAAAAATCATTCGACTGTGTCAGGAAAAAGGAAAGCCGGTAATTACTGCAACTCAAATGTTAGAATCCATGCGCAAATATTCCAGACCTACCCGGGCGGAAGTTTCTGATGTTGCCAATGCAATATTTGATGGCACTGATGCAGTTATGTTGTCAGCCGAAACTGCCACCGGCTACTTCCCCATTGAGACTGTCAAGACAATGGACAAGATTATCAGAGAGGCAGAGAAAACAATAGTTAAGAATTTCACACATCAGTTACATCCGCAAGGAAGAACGCAAACAATCGCGGACGCAGTTGCTAATTCTGCTTGTGAGGCTGCGAATATTTTAAAAGTGAAGGCGATTGTCACTTTTACCTATTCGGGTTTTACGGCCAGAATGGTTGCCAAATACCGCCCGAATATAAATATTTTTGCATTAACTCCATCAGAAATTGTTCAACATCAATTGAGTTTGTCATGGGGAGTTACTTCGTTAAAAATGGATTACATTGAAAGCATAGATGAAATAATTAAGCAAACAGAACTTTTGCTCTTGAAAAACAGTGTCGTTAAAAAAGGAGATGAAATTGTTATTTTATTGGGAATGCCTATTTTTGCCAAAGGGACAACAAACCTGATGAAGATCCATGTTATTGGAGGATAAACTTTAGTAATCCAAAATTCATTGTAAGTAATTCTACTTTGTCACATTATCAGAAATCGTTTGTCATTCCGGTTGAAGCGAAGCGGAATACCGGAATCTCGTCAAAACATAACAGGAGATTCCGGCAAAAAAACCCCAGTCTATCCACATTAAATTGATATGAAGGTTACTGGACAGGCGTGCCGGAATGACAACTTTATAGTCATTTTTCTAATCTGACAAAGTAGAAGTAAGCTGCAAGCCTTTTATCGTTATTTTGAAAATTAGTTCAAAAAATCTATCCCGTCGGATTCTCCGGCAATTCCCGTGCCGGTACTATTGGTGCTTCCTCAATTACCCTCATTGATTCCCATTTACCGCCCAAAAACCTGGCATAAAATACAAATCCAAGCACTACAATATAAGCCGTCAAAAATATCCAGGTTGTGTAAATTCCCCAATTGTAAACAACGGTGCCAAAAAAGGTGGGGAAAATCATAAGCAGCCAGGAAAGTGAAACACTTGTTAACAAAACAAATCGTGTATCGCCTGCGCCGCGCAACGTGTTTGAGAAAATGATGTTCATCGTATCGAACAAAGAATAAAATGCCACGAACCGAAGCAAAATAAAGGATATTCTTTTCACTTCAGCAAACTGAATAGGATCTGCCTGCGAAGCAAATGGGTAAATATAAACTTCCGGAATTAATAAATAAGTTAATGCAATTGTTCCCATATATAAAAATGTTACATGAAGCGCAGAGTATGTGCCATACCTGGCTAATTTGGGTTTGTTCTCTCCCAACCTCTGACCGACCAGTACTTCCACTGCTATCCCTAATCCAATCATCGGCATGAACGCGATGGAATTAATATTTATCGTGATGTTTGTCGCTGCTAAAGCGCTTGTCCCAAATCTGCCCACTAACAAAATGAACAGTGTAAAACCAAGCAGTTCAAGAAAAAAATGCATTCCATTTGGCAATCCAAAACGCAACAGACGTTTGAATAGAGAAAAGTTGAACTGACGCCTTTTCCATGTCTGGTATTTTTTTCTGAATTTTGGTCTTAACAATAAAATTAAGAAAAGAGAAACAGCACAATAATTCGATATTACGGTAGCAATTGCCGCGCCTTGAATGCCTAACCGTGGTAATCCCAACTCACCAAAAATAAGAATGTAATCAATAATAATGTTGAACAAAGTTGCGGAAAAGTTCACCCACAAAATAGTCCATGTCTCTCCCCTGCCGGCAAAAAAACCGGATATTGCCTGGGAAACAAAAATTGCCGGAGCCCCAAAGATTAAAATTCGGAAATATTGAATTTCAAGTTTTTTTACCTCGGGCGCATGACCGGCTAAATTGAAAATTGGCTCAGCCAAAGGATAGCTAATAAAAAATACCACCGCTGAAATAAGAGAAAAATAAATACCCTGCCACACTATCGGTGCAATCTGATCGAACTGTTTAGCGCCATAATATTGCGCAACAAATGGATTTACGTAAGCCGCAGTTCCAATAAACAAGCACATCATTGTGTATGATAAAATTCCGCCGGGAACAGATGCAGCAATCGCTTCCGGCGAATACCAGGTTAAAAACATGCGGTCAATAAAATGCTGCAGGCTGATTGAACTGGTACTTAAGATTAGAGGAATTGCTAATTTCAATACTTCCCGGTAACCGCTTGGGGAGCGCCAACGTTCTTTTATGTTCTGTTTTATTTTGAAAATCGGATTCATTTATTTTTCGGATAGTCTAAAATCAATTACTTTTTTAATCTGCCAATATCGTTAAAAAGAATGAAAAATACAAGATTTTTTTGTTTATGAAGTGGGTAATTTTTAAAACCCCAGTTACGGGTAGATAAAAGCGGTTTCGCTTCATTATTTTATAGCCTGAGCGACCCATTTTAGAGTTCTAAAAACCTTATTTTTATCTTTTACACCTTGATAACATGATTGGCAACCAAGCCTCTAAACCTTATTACCTTATTTGTGATATGAAAGCATGAAAAATAAGGTAATAAGGTAAAAAAGGGGTAGGGCTGCTTGCAGCTATTAAGGTAAAAAAAACTAAAATAAGGTTTATCCATACTTCCACCTGTAACTGAGGTTTTAAAAAATATAAAAAAATTCAATTAGGATGGTTGTTTTCAAGTGTTTGGATTTTGAGAAGGGAAAAATTTTTTTAATGAGAGTTTGTCCAAAAAATGTATAATTTAATATTTTTAAAAGAATTAAAGTGATTAGTTTTTGTAATTATCGAACTCACCCCCCGGCCTACCCTGCGGGCAATTGGCGTCAACCTAACGTAAATTTTTAAACGTTTTGAATTGCCACGACCTTTAGGTCGTGGATTTTGTCAAAAACAACTTTGCGGGGGTTTTAACCCCGATTCCTTAAAATATTCGGGGTTAAAACCCCAATTAAACTCAGCAAAATCTCAACCCACGAGATAAATCTCGTGGCTATTCAACAATTCCCTTCTTAGGTTGACACCAATTGCCAACTGGCGGATAGGGCCGGGGGGATGAGTTAAACAAGAACAATTTATAACACCATTAACTTATTATAATTCAAATGATTACTAACTGCTCGGACAAACTCTAATTAGACAATATAAAAAAAAGAGCGATACTTAAAAAATTAAGCATCGCTCTTAAAAGACAATAAAATTACCAATTATTATTTCATCAATATCATTTTATTAGTCTGACTGAATCCTGTCCCGCCTATAACAGGATCAAAAACTCTCAGCTGGTAATAATAAACACCACTGGTCAAACGCTTGCCATTTTGATTAAAAACATTACAACGATAGCCTATCCCGCCATTTTTGTGGATCACGGGAGTTATGGAAAACACTGTAAACGGTAACTATACCATTGCTAAACTCATAGAAAATCGAGTAAGGAAACCGCCGCGTTAAACAACGCTGGTAGTTCTCGTAGATAATTCCATACATTTCGGGTCTGCGACAAATAGCCTGAATACAGGCATCGACACAACTCAAAAAATCTTCTCCCAAACCAAAGCGTTGATGTTCGTACCAATCATACGCTTCGCTAATGTCATGCTCAGCTTCAGGAGCAAAGATCAATTTAGCGGCCATAACGGTGGCGAATCCTTTGTTTGACTTCTTCCCAGTAAACCTCGGATCCAGGATTATTCTTAAGGTTGGTTTTCCGACGCGCCAACTCTTGCTTTTGCCAGTCATAGACTGGCACTGCATCGGGGATTGCAGCAAGATCATCCCACAGATCTTCAACCAATTGAAGTTTTTCAGTTGGGCTCAGGTCAAATACAGAACTACAATTCAAATTCGTTTCAACTATAGATCGATGCTGAGAATCATTGTCCACCATTACTTTGGTATTTTCTTTTTCCATGATCATAATCTCTGATTATATATGATAATTCTTTGTTAATGTAACCATAAATGTTTTATTTGTCAAGCATATATTTAATAAATTTTGCATACATGCCGGACTTTAGAAGTACCTGGCACGTGTACATCCTTATTTCATCAAAATCATTTTCTGTGTCTGCTGAAAACCATTTCCAGTATCACCAACTTTCACCTGGTAATAATAAACACCACTGGTCAAACGGTTGCCCGCTTCATCACTGGCGTTCCATTTGAGATTGTGGCTTTATGTTGATTTCTGATTTGGTATTGTTTCATTTATTCCTTTCTTTATTTGACATCATTCCATCGTTTTTTCATAAATGTCTCGAAAAATCCATCTGTTCGTGTAAGATTCTGGCTATCTTCATTATATTTTCTGATTGTGTATAGAAAATAATGTGGCGACCCACATGATAACTCTTAAGATTGGGAGCTATATCCTCCCGCAACTTCCCTTGTAGGCGACCAGAAGCTAAATCGTTCGCACGCTGGTAAATGAGGCGGATATACTTTCTAGCTTGTTCTATGCCCCTTCGATCAACGGTGTATTGTCTAATCTCCGTAAGGTCAAGCTTCGCGTGTTTCGCTAAGTAAATTTTTACCATTATTTAGTTTCTTCGTTAAAAAAATTGTCTAAATCAAATTCAACAATCTCACCACGCTTAATTTCATTAAGCCCGATATTTACTTCGTTGCGGAGAAGATCAAGCTTGAGACGATCAAATTCGTCAGCACGTAAAACGATATCTGAAATAAATGCATCAGCATTTTGATATCCACCGGAAGCTACTTTTGAATTAACTATTTCTGCCACTTTTCCGGTTAGTTGTATTTCCATTTTATACTCCTTGTTTGATGGACAAAATTATATATCAAATATAAATATATTGTATTAATAAGTCAAGCACAAAAAAAGCAGGTGAAAGATCACCTGCTTTTTAATAAAATTTTTTCAGCAAGAATATAGTTCTCTATTTTGTAGCTGATGGCAGAAAAGGAATTGATGCGACTGCTGGATTAGATTTGGGGTTAATAAAACGTGCCACGCACTATGGAAGCGCGTGGCACGTGTAAAAAATTATTTCATCAAAATCATCTTTTGCGTCTGCTGAAAATCCCCAACTTTCACCTGGTAATAATAAACACCACTGGTCAAACGGTTGCCCGCTTCATCACTGGCGTTCCATTTTACGATGTGGTTTCCGGCTGATCTTTGCCCTGAAACCAATGTTCGTATTAATTTACCATTGATGTCGTAAATCGATATTTCCACAAAACCCGGAGTTGGAATACCAAACTCAATGGTAGTTTCCGGGTTGAACGGATTGGGGTAGTTCTGGGATAAGGTGTAATTATCAGAAGCTGATAATTTTTGCATATCCACGGAAGTTAAACCAGCAAAAACCGGTCCGTGAAAACTAACGCTGCCATTCAGTGAAACCGATTGCAGTTTGTAGTAATAATTTCCAGCCTGTTCCGGCTTGTCAACGTAGCTGTAACTTGCGCCGGTTGTGGCATCGCCCTGGGCTGAAATCAGGGATTCATTTACTTTGCTGTAGTCTCCGTTTTCTTCTGTTGCACGATAGATGTTGAAACCGGCATTGTTGGGTTCTGTTTCGGTTGTCCAGTTGGTCAAGATGCCATCTTGACCTACTTCGGCATTAAAAGAAGAAAGTTCAACACTGGTTGGCGCTAAACCAATGCCCAAAACATGTATATCATACGGGGTTTCATCCTGATCATTGTTTTCAATCGCCATGTCAAAACTGAAAGCGCCAACCCCATCGATATTAAATGAAACTTGCAAAACTGATGTTGCAGCAGCAGGTATGTTCATCGGCAGCGTACTAACTACTGAAAAACCACTACAGTTCACCATATTCAAAGCAGTTACGCTCAATATGTCGAGTTGTGCGGTACTGGCACTGTTATCAATTGTATAAACAACATTTACAGCGCCAATTGTCTGGTTACCCATATCATCTGTGCCGCCATCAGGAATGGATGTCCCGGCTGGTCGCTGCACGTCGATTTCAGGGCTACCAGCGGAGACTCCAAACACCGCAACTGCATTGTCGCCAAGTCCAGCAGCATAAACGTTATTGTTGTCCGGACTCACTGTTACCGAAATGGCGTAATCCAAACCATCGACACCGCCAGCGCCATCTTGTTGAAATTCAACAAAAGTGAGCGCGCCTGTGGTAACATTGCGACTGAATACCGCAACTGCATCGTCGTCCTTTCCAGCAACATAAACGTGATTGCCGTCCGGACTCACTGTTACCGACCTGGCGGCATCCAAACCATCGACACCGCCAGCGCCATCTTGATGAAACTCTAGAAAGGATAAATGTTGCGAAAACACCGGCTGCACAAAAAGAAAGAAACCAAGCAGTACAAAAGCGATAGCAAATTTTTTTGACAGCAAATAGAAATTAGTTAAGGTTGGTTGTAGATTTTTGTTCATTACTTTTCCTCCCATGGTTGAGTAATTGGTTATTATTTTAATTTCTGTTAATTCTCGAATAGAAAAATTTGTTTTGTTGAAATAGAAAATATTGATGATATCTTTTTAGTCTGTCAACGACTACATTAAATGTTACCACCCAAATAAATCTGGGTGATAATTCAAATCTTTATTGAATAATCACCATGATTTATCCTGGTGGGTTTGTAAAAAAAACAGGATGTTAGAAACCGTTTCAACGGTTTACCAACTTTAAGGAATTGCTCCCATATTCCTGGAATTTTATTGGCATTATCCCATGATTCATCCTTGTCCTTGTCCGTAAGAATTTTTAAGAATTGCCTAATAACATATAAAAAAATAAAAGTTTAGTTAGAATGGTTTTCAATTTATTTGCCAGGATTCCCCAAATTAATATCTATTGGCGTCCGACTTTTAACGATTGATTATGAATGGCAATAAATTATTTTTACAATGTCAAGAGTTATTTTTATTGTAAGTGTTTTTTTTTTGAAGTTACGGAGGAATGCCCTGACTAATTATTTGACATAAGATCTCTCAAAAAAAGAATTGATATTCTCCGGAAGATTCATTATATTAGCATAATTTAAATGACAAATAAAAATATAAGCCAGGGAGACCATTGTGAATTCAGAAACCTTATATGAAGATGCGGTAAAATTAAAACCAGCAGAGAGACTTCATTTGATTGAAAAACTTGCAGAAAGTCTTAGCAAACCGGATAAAGATATTGAAAGGATTTGGGCGGAAGAATCGGAAAAAAGATATGAAGCTTTAAAAGCCGGGAAAGTAAAAACTGTGTCATTGAATGAGATAATAAACAGGTACAAATAAATGGAAGTTGAATTTATTGAGCAGGCTTCGATAGAATTAGATGATGCCATTGAATATTACAACTTGCAGTTACTCGGTTTAGGCGATCAATTCTTTGAAGAAGTTTTAAACACGCTGGCATTGATTTTACAGTATCCAGAAATTTGGGCAAAAAATACTGCACACACAAGAAAAGCCGTATTGAAAAAGTTTCCCTACGTTTTAATATATACAAAATATAAAAATAAAGTTTATATTCTTGCAGTCGCCCATCAACACCGTAAGCCTGAATATTGGATAAACAGGCTTCAAAACTTTCCCCAAAATCTTTAAGCTATTAATTTTCCTTCAAATTGTTCGATTATTTACACAATTGCTTATCAGTTTTATTACAAAATAATTTTGTATTTTTATGGGAGATAAAATATGTCATATTACATATTAAATTTTACAAAGCAATCCACTTTCAACCCAATAAAAATTATTGTGATAAAGTTCCATTGGAACACAATTTTAATTTATTGTAAAGCTTTCATTTTTTTGTTAGCTTCCCAAATCGGAACAGCACTTTATTCCCAACAGGGATTGACTTTAAAACAGGCGTGGGATTATACCAAACATAACAATTATACTTTGCAGCAACAGGAAGTACTAATTTCAAAAATGACAGAGGAAGTTTCCATTCAAAAAATAGGATATTTGCCAACTTTTAATGCTTTTGCATCTTACAATTATGTTTCCGAATTGGCAAGAATAGATATACCCATCTTACTTCCTGGGCTGAATATCCCTACAATTGAAGCAGGCGTTAACAATCAATACGACCTGGGTTTTATGGTTTTGCAACCGATCTTTCTCGGCTTTCGAACAACAAACCTGGTAAAGTCAGCAACCCAGCAGTTGCATGCACAAACAGTACAAAAGGCAGTGGTTCAGAACGGATTGCTGTTACAAGTGGGACTTTTATATTACAATATTCAATTAAACCTGATGCAGCAGGATGTTTTGAGCGAAAGTATTAAACGAGCAAACAACCAGTTGCAGCGAATGCATAACTTGTTTGATGCCGATCAGATAACTGCTTTTGACACGCTTGAAGTTGCTAACCGTAAATTGCAACTTCACAACCACCTGTTAAAACTGGATAACCTAAACCAAATATTAGTTTCAAAGCTGGGGCACATTCTGAATAAAGAAGATTTACCGAACATTGAACGGCTGACTCCCGAATCCGTTGATTTAACTTTAAAAGAACTCACTGATTACCAAAATCAGGCGGTACAACAGCGTCCTGAATTGCAGCAAATTTTATCACTTCAACAAGCTCAATCTTTTGGAATGAAAGCGCTCAAATCCGCTTATTACCCACAAATTTATTCAAGTTTTTCATATCATTATGCCCGTCCCGGGGTAAATTTTTTTAAAGACGAATGGATGGATTATTATACAGCAGGAGTAAAGCTGCAATGGAACCTGTGGAATTGGAAGAAGGATCAGCGCAAAGTACGACAAATGAGCTATGAAAAACAACGTTTGGGACTTCAAAATCAGCAATTGATTCAAAATATTCAACAGCAAGTGAAGGAGGCTTACCAGCAATTGAAGACAACGTTGCAGCAAATACAACTACAAAAGCAACTATTACAACAGGAAAAAGAGCGATATCGTATCACAGAAGAAAAATATCAACAGGGACAAATCAGCGCTTTGGATGTCAGTACGGCTGAACATGCGCTGACTCAAGCGCATTTAGAACAACAAAAAAATTATATCAATTGGTATCAATACCGGTTGCAGTTAGATTTTGCTAACGGGAAAATAGGGAACTGAATAATATTTACAGATTAAAAATCAATATGCAAACTGAATTAGAACAAAATAAATAACCGTTCACCAGATGTTAATGAAGATTAGATTAAATAATTCCAACGAATGAGAAACCAACGGATAGAAACAACCCAACGGATGGTATTTATATTTTAAAAAATATTAACTATTCAGGTAACCTGATATTTCAGTAATAATTCAAAATTTATCTGATAAAAAATCAATTTGTCATGCCCGAATGTTTTTATCGGGCATCCATATCGTTCACAATCAATGGATTCCCGCTAAAAGCATGCGGGAATGACATGCACTGAATAGTTACAAAAAATATTACATAATGAAACTATAAAAAAACATGACAAATTTGCCCAAAAAAAAATTAGCATCCGACAAAAGATGTGTAAAATTAAATTCATATCAATTCTTTATAATATCCGTTGGGTTGTTTCTATCCGTTGGGCATAATTTTCTGTTTTCAACCGGGCGATCTCATTCTACACTCGTTTATAAGGTGAACAGTTACCAAATTACTTATTACGGAGGCTTATGATGCAGCTTAAAAAATATTCTGTGCTTTTAATTATTTTTGTCTTTATTGCCGGCTGCGGTAAAAATAATCACAAAAATTCCTATACCGGCGTATTGGAAGGTACATCGATTAATGTGCCTGTATTAACCGGCGGCGTGATCTTTGACCTGATGGTTAACACGGGAGATGAAGTAAAAAAAGATCAGCGCCTGGCTATTATTGATTCCACAGAATTGATATTGCAAAGAGAACAGTTACTGGCAACATTCGCAGAATTAGATGTGCAGACTAAAATTGCAAATACCGGACTGGCTAATGTTAAAAAAAATCTATCGTATATTGAGGAGAGACAAAAACGGGTTGAACAACTGTATAACAATAAATCCGTACCCCAACAAAATTTGGATGATATAAATAACCAATTGCAAAACGCCAGGTCTGCCCATGAAACAGCCCTGGGAAAATTACAGGGTATCGCAGCGCGCAGGGAACAGTTATCAGTTCAACTTAAGATAATTAATAAAAAGATAAATGATGCCGTTGTTATTGCTCCGCGCGATGGCATTGTGGTAACCAAATATTTTGAGGCCGGCGAAGCAGTTCCACCATATACTCCGTTGATAGAAATCATCGATATCAGTAAAATGACTACGAAAATTTATATCTCCGAAAAACAATTAGCTTTGGTCAAACATGGACAGAAAGTGTCAGTCAACATTGATGGATTAGACAAACAGCTTACTGGCAAGGTTAGTTGGATCAGCCCAAAAGCCGAATTTACTCCAAAAAATATTTTGACACCGGAAACGCGGACATCTCTTGTTTACGCTGTCAAAATTAGTGTCAATAATAAAGATGGTGTGTTGAAGCATGGGATGCCGGTTGTTATTGAGTTACAAGATTAAAAACGAACCACTAATTTCACTAATTACACGAAAAAAAATTAGTGTAATTAGTGCAATTCGTGGTTAAAAAAATTTCAAAAATTATTATACAAAACTATGAACGACATTGAAATAATAAACTTCAAAAAAAGCTACGGCGACGTAAACGCAGTAAATGGCATAAATTTACAGGTAAAAAAAGGTGAGCTATTTGGTTTAATTGGGCCTGATGGCGCTGGTAAAACAACTTTGATGCGAACAATCTGTACGCTGCTGCTGCCTGATGCAGGCAGCATTCAGGTTAAGGGAATGGACGTTACTCAAAATATTCCGGGAATAAGGGCGTTGTTAGGCTATATGCCGCAGCGGTTTTCGCTCTACCAGGATTTAACAGTGGAACAGAATCTAAACTTTTTCGCTGATCTATTCCAGGTGCCTCAATCAAATCGGGAATCACGTCTGCAACAGTTATTTCAATTTTCAAAATTGGAGCCGTTCAAAAAACGCGCAGCAGGTGATTTATCCGGTGGCATGAAACAGAAATTAGCGCTCTCTTGTGCCTTAATTCACACGCCGGAAATTTTGGTGCTGGACGAACCTACTTTTGGCGTTGATCCGGTTTCACGCCAGGAATTTTGGGAAATATTGCATTCCATCCGGGCAGAAGGCACCACTATTCTGGTATCAACCGCTTACATGGATGAAGCTGATTTATGCGACCGGGTGGCGCTCTTTTTCTCAGGACAGATCAAAGCAGTGGATACTCCATTGGCGTTACGAAAAAATTTCAAATTTCCTTTGTATCGGCTACAAGGAAAAAATTTACGGCAATTACGAGACTTCTTTGATCAAATATCAGGCATTCATACAACACAAACTTTTGGTGATTCATTACACGTCAGTTTCAGTGGGAAACAATCTGAATCACAATGGCAAGCCTGGCAGAAAAAAACAGGTGGTAATTTGGTAAGCTGGCAGGTGCAGGAACCAAGTATTGAGGATGTGTTTTTGGATTTGATAAAGTAAGGTATTTTTACGGAGAGAGATAATTTTGTTAAATGATAAAATTCCAAGTTCCAATAGCCAAATTCCAAATAAGCTTCAAATCTCAAATTCCAAATTATTGGCATTTCAAATATCAAATTTGGAATTTGGTTATTGGAATTTATTTGGGATTTGGATTTTGTATTTTGGAATTTTCATCACAGGATAAGGAATGATCGAACATAACAAAATAGCTGTTAGAACAAATAAGTTAACTCGCCGCTTCGGAAAATTCACCGCAGTAGATCAGGTCAGCATTGAAGTGAAGCAGGGTGAAATTTTTGGCTTTTTGGGCGCCAATGGTGCCGGCAAAACAACAATGATTCGTATGTTGTGTGGTTTACTAAAACCATCAGCAGGAGATGCAACTGTGTCGGGATTTGATGTTTATAAACAAAGTGAAAACATCAAAAAAAATATCGGATATATGAGCCAAAAATTTTCGCTTTATGATGATTTAACCATACAGGAAAACATTGAATTTTTTGGCGGTATTTACGGATTAACCAAAGAGCAAATTCAAAGTAGAAAAAAAACGCTTCTCAAAGAAGTGAGACTAACAAATGTTGAAGAATCGATGACCCGTGACTTGCCTGTTGGATTCAAGCAGCGTCTGGCACTGGGATGTGCTTTGTTGCATGATCCACTAATTTTATTCCTGGATGAACCGACTTCCGGCGTCGATCCCGAAGCTCGTCGTAGTTTTTGGGATTTAATTTATCATACAGCAGAGGCAGGGAAGACCATTTTTGTCACCACTCATTTTATGGATGAGGCAGAATATTGTCACCGTTTATCAATTATGCGTGACGGGAAACTTATTGCAGTGGGATCTCCGGGGGAATTGCGGGATTTGTATCATAAGTCCAACATGCAGGATGTTTTTATTGAAATTGTGAATGGGGAGTGAGAACAGGTCAAGGTTAAGGTCGAGATCGAGAAAAATATTTTACCACTAATTTCACGAATTGCACGAATTAAAAGAAAGATAATTAGTGTAATTAGTGTAATTAGTGGTTTTTAGAGCGGGCTTATTTACATTTTTTCTTGACCTTGATCTTGATCTCGACCTTTTAAAATAACAGCACACTCGTAAGTACAACGATATTGGAGCAGCAAACAATGACCAAAGCAAGCCGAACAATCGCAATCGCGCGAAAAGAATTTTTGCATATCATCCATGATCCGCGCAGCTTAATCATCATATTTGTGATGCCGTTAATGCAACTAATCCTGTTTGGCTATGCGTTAAACATGGAAATTCAGAATATTAATTTGGCAGTAATTGATTACAGTCGCACGCCACAATCAAGCCATCTAATCGAACAATTTGAAGGCAGCGAGTTTTTTAGTGTATTTCATTATAATGGTAAGCACAGCGATATTGAAAATATTTTCTTAAAACGGGAGGCAAAAATAATACTGGTAATTGATCAGGATTTTGCCCGGAATTTCCAGCGACAAACAAAAACATCGATTCAAATTCTGGTGGACGCTGCTGATCCGAACGCTGCAACGATAATCAAAAATTATTGCTACGGCATTATAGCAAATTTTAATTTAGAGCACGGGGGGCAAATCTCACAGCCATTTGATGTTGAACCAAGGATCTGGTACAATCCCGATATGAAAAGCGCTTATTTCTTTGTTCCGGGATTAATTGCGCTGATATTGGTGATGATATCAGCAATGTTAACCAGTTTAGCCATCACCCGGGAAAAAGAAACCGGCACTTTGGAACAGATACTGGTCTCCCCTATTAAGCCCATTGAGATCATAATTGGCAAAGTGTTCCCTTACATTATAATGGCATTTTTGGACGGTTTTCTCATTTTGATGATGGGCATGATTCTCTTTAAAGTTCCTTTTGCCGGCAGCCATTTTTTGTTGATTTTATTATCAACGCTCTACATTATCACTGCACTCAGTCTTGGTTTGATGATCTCCGCCACCGTCGAAACGCAGCAGGTAGCAATGATGATGGCAATCAGCGCAACGTTGTTACCAACAGTAATGCTTTCCGGCTTCATTTTCCCGATCAGGTCTATGCCAATACTGCTTCAATATGTTTCCTACATTGTGCCTGCAAAATATTTTCTTATTATTGCCAGGGGAATTCTAATTAAGGGAAACACTTTTTTTCAATTGGGTTTTCAGACATTAGCCTTAACTCTGATGTCAATTATTTTATTGATAAGAACGCTTCGCAAATTCAGCTTGAACCTGGAGAAATAAGATGAGACAAATATTTTACATGTTAAAAAAGGAATTTGCCCAAATTTTTCGAACCAGGGAAATGCTTGTTGTAATTTTTGGTGTGCCAATGATTCAAATGATAATACTGGGTTTTACAATTACAAATGAAGTAAAAAATGTTTCACTGCTAATTGTTGATCAGGATAACAGCCAGGTAAGCAGGGATATCGCCCGTGCTTTTAGTAACACGGATCGATTTGATGTATTTGATTATGACACGGATATACAAAATGTTAAGGAAGCAATACATAACTGGAAAGTTCAGGCAGCCCTTGTAATCCCATCAAATTTTGGTCGAGACTTGTTGCGTAATCTAAAACCTGAAATCCAAATTTTAGTTGACGGTGTGGATGGAAATACTGCGGGGGTTGCCATGAGTTACGCGCAAGGCATTTTAACAGACTTTGCCCAATCTCATTTACAAAATCCGTCTAAAATTAAATTGCTCAAAAATAGTCACATTGTACAAATTGAAGATCGAATGTGGTTCAATCCAAATTTAGACAATGCCCAGTATATGATACCGGGTATCGTCGTAATTTTAATAACTGTAATTTCAATGATGCTATCCGCAATTAATTTGGTACGTGAAAAAGAAATCGGAACCCTGGAGCAACTAATGGTAACACCGTTAAAACGATATCAACTGCTTGTTGGTAAATTGCTCCCTTTTTTAATTCTCACTTTTATCGAAATGGGAATTGTAATGACAGCAGCAAACTTTATCTTTTCAGTAAAGGTTAGCGGCAGTTTTTTATTATTAGCAGGTATGGCGTCCCTGTTTCTATTTACCACGCTGGGATTGGGCATACTCATCTCTACAATCTCTTCCACTCAACAGCAGGCAATGTTCATTTCCTGGTTTTTTATGGTATTTATGATGCTGATGAGCGGCTTTTTCATCCCCATCGAAAACATGCCCATTGTTTTACAAAAAATCACCTACCTGAACCCGTTACGCTATTTCATGTTCATTATTCGTGACATCATTCAGAAAGGTTCTCCATTGCAATATCTATTAGTTGATGCTGTTCCGATGACAGTTTACGGATTAACAATTTTTATTATTGCAATTTTGAATTTTCATAAACGGATTGCTTAATTCCTTACTGTACGAGTTTTGATGATTTTTTAAATTTGGTCAGATATCTTATTTTTTCACAATGCAAACTAGGGTAATTGGGTAACTGGGTTATTGGGTAACATGGTAATTAGTTTATTGGGTAATTGGGAATTC
>JACKQG010001786.1_pt1 | contig 29123 bp, 22 predicted proteins | sample 8237621 | NCBI WGS metagenome assembly JACKQG01 (sample SAMN15677084, study PRJNA649215) | marine metagenome | biome: marine; feature: Black Sea; material: saline water; isolation source: suspended particulate matter (SPM) from the Black Sea western gyre | collected 2013-06-09/2013-06-10 | depth... | reverse complement strand
ATTTCCGGGGGTGAGTTTTTTCCGGGGGTGAGTTTTTCCCGGGGGGTGAGTTTTTCCCGGGGGGTGAGTTTTTAGTTTATTCTGCAAGGATGGAAATGCCTTTAGATCGAAGTCACATTGAAACTGAGAAGCAAAATAAATACACAATGGAACTCGATCTTTGTGATACGCACGAATTAGTATCACTACTCGCTGAAGATCATCAACAAGCGATCGTTGCTGTTGAAGAAGCAGCGGAAACAATTGCAATTTTTATTGACGCCCTTACAGCGCGTGTAAAGAGAGGTGGCCGCCTTTTGTATCTTGGCTGTGGGACTTCGGGGCGACTTGGTGTTCTTGATGCTGCGGAATGTCCGCCTACTTTCCAAAGTGACCCATCGCTTGTCGTTGGATTGATTGCAGGTGGAGATCGTTCGCTGAAAAAATCTTCAGAGGAAGAGGAAGACAAACCTGATGGTGCAAACATTGCACTCGTTGAATTGAACCTTACCGAAAACGATACTGTTCTTGGCATCGCTGCTGGTGGAACCACCCCGTGGGTGCTGGGCGGTCTTACAATTGCAAAACAAATGGGTGCAATGACTGGATTTCTTACATGCAGTTCTGAAAAACCATCGTGTGATCATCTCATACAACTTCGCTCAGGCGCTGAACCACTTACGGGTTCTACAAGGATGAAAGCTGCAACTGCTACGAAGTTGACACTCAACATCATCACAACTGCCCTCTTTACTCGTCTTGGAAAAGTCTATGGAAATCTCATGGTTGATCTCAAAGCGAGCAATTCAAAACTTCAAGATCGAGCAATTCGGATTCTTTGCAGAGTCTGCAACGTGGAGAGGAATGAAGCGATAGCACTGCTCGAACTCACCTCTGGAGAAGTTAAAGTTGCAATTGTGATGTGTAAAAAACAAGTCGATGTAGAAACTGCCAAGACACTTCTCGAAGGCGTTGGTGGCAACGTACGCGCCGCACTATAATCCGCAACATGCCATTACTTGTAACCGGAACTATTGGAATTGATACTGTCCACACACCCACTGCAAAAGCAGAGGAAGTTTCTGGCGGATCATGTGCGTACTTCGCTGCTGCTGCAGCATTTCATCACGAGCCCGTGAGAATCGTTGGCGCTGTTGGTGGTGATTGGCCAGAGAATCACGCAACGTTGCTCGAATCAATTGACGGTTTGTGCCTCGATGGACTTGAACGGCGAAACGACTCAAAAACGTTTGCTTGGGGTGGTCGATACTTCGATAATATGAATCAGCGTGAAACGCTGTTCACTGAACTAGGCGTTCTTGAAGAAGCGCCCCCGAAAGTACCGGCCTCTTATTCGGATAGCCGTTTGATTTTCCTTGCAAACTCGCACCCTACTGTCCAAATGGATTTGCTTCTCAAATTTCCAGACAGGGAACTTGCTGTTGCAGACACGATGGATCTTTGGATCAACATTGCCCGAGATGAATTACTCGCACTTTTCAAAGAAATTGATGGGTTGATTATCAACGATTCTGAAGCAGAACAACTCACAGAGATAAGTAATCCGATCACGGCAGCACGAGCAATTATTGAAATGGGACCAAGTTTTGTTATTGTCAAAAAAGGTGAGCACGGCGCAGTTCTTGTCCACAAGGATGGCATTGCAGTTGTTCCTGCTTTCCCGCTTGAGCTGGACGGTGTCATCGATCCGACCGGAGCTGGTGATAGTTTTGCCGGCGGATTCATGGGCTACATCGCTGCATCTGGACGGTTAGACTTCCCTGCAATGCAAGCAGGCATGGCATGGGGTACTGTGACCGCTTCGTTTACGCTCGGATCTTTCGGTTTAGATGGACTTTGCTCCACAACTCGAGAAGATCTTGAAGCACGAATGCTTGACTTTCGGAGAATCGCTCAAATCAGCTAACAGTCGAACTACAACACTTGCATCCGTCTTCATCAACAGCCGAAGGTTGTGAGACTTTAAATCGAGACTGGAAAAACCGAAGCCGTTTCGGTTCGTACACCATTTCAAGACCTGTAATCTCCGAACGTTTTTCCCAAACTGAGATAATTGATTCTGTAACAACATCCATGTGCGCTTGTGTGTAGACCCTGCGAGGGATTGTTAAACGTACGAGCTCAAGTTTAGGATATATGTTATTGCCATCTGCATCACGACCCGCAGAAACTGCGCCGCGTTCCATCGTTCGAACACCTGAGTCAAGATAGATCTCTGCTGCAAGCGCTTGTGCAGGAAACAGTTCTCGAGGCAAGTGCGAAAGAAACTCTTGGGCGTTCAAGAAGATGCCATGACTCCCGATTGGTCGAACGATAGGAATACCAGCATCAATCAGTTTTTTGCCAAGATATTCAACCTGACCAACACGCGAAGCCATGTGTTCTTCTTGCACTGATTCGCCAATGCCAATCGCCATCGCTTCCATGTCACGTCCTGCCATACCACCATAGGTGTGTAACCCTTCGTACACAACAAGCATGTTTCTCGCTTCTTCTGCAAGTTCATCATCATTCACCGCAAGGAAACCGCCAATATTCACAAGGCAATCTTTTTTGCCTGACATTGTGCATCCGTCTGTGTGCGAACATATTTCAAGCAAAATTTCTTTGACTGTTTTAGTTTCAAATCCAGCTTCTCGCTGTTTGATAAACCATGCGTTCTCGACTGCACGCGTTGCGTCAAGGAAAACTTTGATTCCATGTGCATGGCAAAGTTCGCAGACAGTTCGTATATTTTCCATGCTGCATGGCTGACCGCCTGCCATGTTCACATTTGTTTCAAGCGAGAGGTATGGAATCTTATCAGCGCCAACCTTGTCAATAAGCGCTTGCATTTTTTCGATATCTACGTTTCCTTTAAAAGGAAATTCGCTCGAAGGCTGATGTGCTTCGTCAACGATCACATCAACAAAAGTACCACCGGCATGCTGTTGGTGAAACTTCGTAGTTGTGAAGTACATATTGCCCGGCACATAATCTCCATCTTTAATCATGATTTGTGAAAGGATGTGCTCCGCGCCGCGACCTTGGTGGGTTGGAATAAGATGTGTAAACCCATAGTGTTCGAACACTGCACGTTCTAAGTTGTAATAATTTCTAGAACCCGCGTAGGCTTCATCTCCAACCATCATGCCTGCCCACTGGCGATCACTCATCGCCGTCGTTCCAGAATCGGTAAGGAGATCAATATAGACATCCTCTGCCTCGATGAGAAAGGTGTTGAAACCCGCCTTTTCAAGTGCCTTTTCTCGGTCAGAAAAACTGGTCATTTTGATTGGCTCAACCATTTTGATTCGCCAAGGTTCAGCCCAAGATCGATTTTGCATAGTTTGTAATCCTTTTATCTATAGAATTTTACGTGTTTCTCATTGGCAAATGAGTAATGTGTTACATTATTCGGATATTCTTATCCGTTTTGTGTCGATATGGAATTATAGCACCTTTCTCATGCAAAAAACACTCCCTACTCAGCTAGAAATTAGAAAAAGAAGCGCAAGAATATCTAAGCGACGAGCGATCATTCTCGCCTCTCTTTACGTGCTTTTCATGATCCACCTTTTGCATTGGTGGATTGCTGGTCGAACGATGGCGCCTGCTGAACTCAATGAAACGATGTTTACGTTAGAGCAAGGCGTTGTGACTATTGGAGCAATTCTTCTTGGCGTCATCTTAATCAGTGTGTTCATGTTTGGTCGTTTTTTCTGTTCCTGGGGATGTCACATTTTGGCGTTAGAAGATCTTGCAAGTTGGATCTTAAACAAATTTGGTATTAAACCAAAGCCAGTGCGATCAAGACTCCTTCCACTCGCAGCTGTAGCTGCAATTTTTTACATGTTTGTTTGGCCAACCTTAGTGCGACTTTATGAAGGTCGCACGTGGCCCGGCTTGCGAGTGCTTACAGATGATGAAGGCTTAGGCTCCTTTACAACTGAACAATTCACTCGGAATCTTCCGGGACCATTGATGACGACTGTTACTTTCATATTCGTTGGAGGTGCAATTGTATGGCTCATGGGGTCACGGGGATTTTGCAGATATGTCTGCCCGTATGGCGCACTTTTTGCAGGAATCGACAGAGTATCCCCAGCTGGTATTCAACTTGTTGGCGACTGCGATGGTTGCGGCGAATGTACTGCTGTATGCACTTCTCACATCCGAGTCCATCATGAAATACAAGTGCATGGGAGAGTTGTTACGCCCGGCTGTCTCAAGGATTTGGATTGCGTCACTTCGTGTCCTCGTGATGCACTGAAGTTTGGCTACGGAAAACCATCGTTGTTTCGTTCGTTCAGTAATTTTACAAAACCAGATGTTCCTTGGGCGTGGAGTTGGACAGAAGAAATTCTCGGTGCGATTGTTTGTACTGCTACAACGCTAGCAACGCGCTCGCTCTATGGTGAAATTCCTTTTTTGTTGGCAATTACTTTTGGAGTCATTGCAGCGTGGGGAGCAGTCACAACGCTTCAATTATTTACAACCGCACATTTGCGAGTTGGAAGATTTCAACTCAAAGCAAATGGAGATTTCAAACCTGCATCAATCAGTTGGATTTTTGTTGGTACGGTGATCACTTTTGTACTTATTCACAGCGGATGGATTCGATGGCATGAACACAAAGGGCAACAAGCATGGGCCGAAGTTCAAAATGGTGACGTAGCAAAAGGTGAACCGATGGTGCGCCATTTGGAACTTGTCATCAAGTACGGCATATATCATCCCCCTTACGCTGATCGAATGCTTGCACAACTTTGGCTCAGCAGTGATACGCCCCAGAAGGCCATTCCACACCTTCATTACCTTGTGAAAGTATGGCCCAAGAGTGAAATATGGAAAAAAAGGTTAGAAAATGCGAAACTACAACTCGAAAATACTCCTTTATTAGACCAAAAACAGACAAATTAACAGCAATTTGTATCTTTGTGATTATTTTCACTTTTTATTTGGACATATTGGTTGACATTTAACAATTCTGTTGTATCCTACCTGTGTGGACAAAAAACCACATCAATATAACTCTCTCTAATTCTCTCCTTTTCCCCGAATCCCTCAGGCACCTCGTCGTTTCCGCCACCCTCCCTCCCTCTGCCTCACCTAAGGCGGGAACCGGCGAGGTGCCTGGGGGATTTTTCTCAAATGAAAAACCCTTTAGATGATATAATTATCCTTGTTAACGGATAAGGACACAATACATGCTTTCAAAAACTGCTGAATACGCTCTCCGCATCATGATCTTCCTCACTGAACAAGAAGAAAAATCTTCTACAGCGGACCAAATTGCCAAAGCGACTCTTGTGCCACCAGGGTATACCGTCAAAGTATTGCAACAACTTGGTCGAGCAAAACTTTCAAAGGGACAACGCGGTCGCAATGGCGGATTTGTTCTTGCGTGCGATCCTTCGAAAGTAAATCTACTTCAAGTTGTTACTGTGATTGACCCGCTCGAAAGAATTACAGAATGTCCACTTGGGAGATCTGAACACCAACACTCACTCTGCCCGCTCCATAGACAAATTGACAATGCAATTGCAAATCTCGAAGAGAGTCTTTCTAGTATGTCTTTGAAAGAAGTTATTGATTCTGGTGATGGGAGTTCACTCTGCCAAAATCATACGGCTGCAGCTGCAACTTTAAGTATCAACGCAACAGATTAAATTAACCTAGACCGCGGGTGAATTAATTTAAGACCGCGGGTGAATTAATCGCATCATTTTTGTATTATTTATCTGGATGCACTATTTGCGATTATTTCACCCGGGGTCAACTACTACTGGTTTCCACCATATCTCAATTCTTTTCACCCGCGGTCAACTACTTTAACTCACCCCCGGTGAGTTTTAGGGAAATGAACGATAAATGTCAAGAAACTCACCCCCGGTGAGTTTTTTCCCTTCAACAACTTCGCCTTTGCCATAGTGCACTTCACCGCGTTTTTTTCGATTTCAGTCATTGCAGCAGAGGCTGCCTCGTAATTATCATAGGAGAGCGCATCGAATGCAACTCTCTCATCTTCTGGATCGAAAAAAATAAGCTCTGCATAGTTGTGCCCCGCCATATTCTCAATCAAGAATCGAGCTGCTTCTTTTTTTTGAGAGCCTTCAGGATAATGCTCCAACACTGCTTCTAACTCAGATCGATTGTCACCTGCTTTTTCTAAGGCGACTTCCAAACGGTTGGGTCCAATGAAAGCAAACACGACAGCTAAAAGTTGAATATTGAGCATAGAAATGTGATTATAGGCAACTGTACAGTGCACAAATTATGATTTCGATGAAATACTTACAAAACTTGTCTATTTAATCTTGTGTTTAACAAAATAATCTCCTAGTATCTAATTCGGTTTCTTAATGCTCAAGAGAAGGAGAGAGCAATGCACACAATTAGATTCTTGGCCCCCCTTGGAACCATTTTTCTAACATCACCATTCTGTTTTGGCTACGGCGGAGGCTCCGCAGCACTCCCTGTGGAATGCAGTGAAACAGTCTCAACTAGATTCTGCGGCATTGACCCACAAACAATGGTGCTTGATCCAGATGGAGCAGTGCTCACACTAGTTGACACTCGAATCCCACCAACTGGTGCTTCGTATTGGCCAACTGCTGGTCAACTTTGGAACCCTCCTATCTTTAGTAATTTTGGTGCGGGAACAAATGAGTGGACAGCAAGAAACCTCGGCATCGTTTTTGGCGTTGCGCTTTCGCCTGGCTTTGACCCCGACATTTATGTTTCGGCTTCTCCAGGTGTCTTTGGGTATTTTGACCCAGCAATTCCTGGAGTTATAGGGCCCGCTGGTTCTGGCGGCATTTATAAAATTGATGGTACGTCTGGCCAAATTAGCAATTTTGTGCAGACTGGTTTTGGCGCAAATAAAATGCCAAACCTTGGTCCGGGTCTTGGAAACATACATGTTGGTTCGTCACATGTATACGCGACAAATCTAGATGACGGGAAAATTTACACACTCACGAGTTCTGGAAACGTCATACAATCCTATGATCCGTTTGGCGCGAACCAAAATGTTGATGGCAGTTACGCAACTTTGGGGGAACGTACCTTTGCAGTTGCGATGAACCCATCTGGCACCCGTCTCTACTTTAGCGTGTGGCTGAGAGACCAAACCCGCACAAACACTTCGTGGCCTGCGACAACAGGACCACCACCTGCAAACCCTAACAACTCAATCTGGTCCGTCGCGATTGATGCTACTGGGTCTCTTATTGGTTCACCGCAAAGAGAAATTGTGCTTCCATACTTGCCCTCTCAACAATGGTCAAACCCAGTAACTGACATTTCTTTTTCACCAACAGGAACAATGCTCCTTGCTGAACGAATCTTTTTAGGCGACTACGGGCAAATCGACGTTGGGCACCGAGCAAGAATTTTAGAGTACGAAAAAATAGGTGCTAGCTGGTTGCCCTCTTCCAGAAATTGGGATCTCGGCTCCACTGTGTTTTCAGGCATTGCTCCAAACGCAGTCGGAGGAGTTGCCTCGGATGATGATTCGCACACATGGGCAACCTGCGACCAAATATATCCCGGTGGAATCTATGGTTTAACGAGGCTTCCATTCCCCGGAAATTTCTTAGCTATTCGTATTACCTCGAGCATCCCAATTACGTTGCCGGGTGTTCAAAAAAATTCAATGGGAGAACTCGATTGCATGAACTGCAACGACCCTGAAGTTGTAGGCGCGTGTTGCGTCACTGATCCTTTCGGCATCGATTATTGCGTCATCGTCACACAACAGGAGTGCTACACGACCTACACAGGAATCTATTACGGAAACGGGAGTGACTGCGTAAACATAGATTGCGCATATCCACCTGAAATTGGAGCATGCTGTTTTGAAGATTCAGGCACCGGCTGGCAATGCCAAGACAATATGCTTGAACCAGATTGCCTCGCAAAGGCAAACAGCACTTGGTACATCAATAGCGCATGCGCACAAATCATCTGCCCACCGCAAGTCAACGAAGGTGCATGTTGCTTTGAAGATAATTGTGAATGGATCTGTCTTTACACGACTGAATCAGAGTGTCTAAATATGTATCAAGGCACGTTTTATCTCAACTTGCCTTGTAGCGACATTGCGTGCCCTATTGAAACAATGGGAGCTTGCTGTTACGAAATGAATGGACAAGTAATCTGCGATTTCATGTCTGTCTATGACTGCGAGGAGTTGCTCGGTGCTTTCCATGCAACAAAAACGTGCGACTGCATCCCATGCGATCCACTGCCTGCGACAGGTGCATGTTGTTATATGAATTCTTCAGGCATTATGACGTGCGGCATCTTGGAAGCTGGACCTTGCGCTAACCTTGCTGGAGTTTACTTTGGTGATGGAAGCGTATGCTCTAACGTCATTTGTTGCGCGCCTATTGGGGCTTGCTGTATTGAGGGTTTGTGCTTGCTCGCGAGTAGTGCACAATGCGCAAATGGAAATGGAATTTATTACGGAAACGGCACCCTCTGCCAAAATGTGCAGTGCATTGTTTGCTTCGCAGACATTGACAAAAACGGAAGAGTTGATATTGACGATCTCCTGATATTAATTGGAGCGATGGGAGTTTGCCCATGATTTTTACAATGAATAAACGTATTGCCACTTTTGCAGTCGCACTGGTTGCAAATCCTTCATTTGCAACAAACGATCCCTTTGGAGCATGTTGTTATGAAGTGAACTGTGAATGGTTCTGCGATGAATTGTTCGAGTCCGATTGTTATCTCAATTACGGTGGTGTTCACTGGGCGAACCTCTCCTGCACTGACATTAATTGCCCCGATTTCACTGTTTATGAATTAGGAGGTTGTTGCTACGAGTATGGTGACATTGGCACTACTTGTGTTGATGTAAAAGAACCAAAATGCAATGCACTCGGCGGGGTGTGGAACCCTGGCATTTACTGTGATTGTGACCCATGCACTCCTGTCAATGATGGTTGCGATGTTGTTCCAAGAACAGACTGTGTTGGAAGACCACAATTTCAAGACCCGAACTACCAACTTTTTGGCAATGGACAAATTGCAGTGCAAACTGCTTCGCCGAGTATTCTCGGAAATAACATGATTACTGTGTTCGACCTCTCTGGTGCACTTCCACTTGACCAAAACACAATTCTTGCAAGATATTCACATCCTTCATGGGCAGATCCGAACAATGATCCTGCGCCAGAACTTGGAAGTATTTTTGGTCTTGCCATTGACGAGATGGGCAATCTCTTTGTGAGCGCAACAAAAACATGGTCCGAAGATATAGAAGGCGATGGTGGTTGGGGAGCGGTGTATAAAATCGATACCATCACCGCACTTCCTTCTATTTTTGCAACTATTCCGATGCCCAATGCAGAAAGTTCGCTAGGGTCAATTACCTATGATTGTGACCATAATCAATTTTTTGTTTCGAGTTTTGAGGACGGTTTAATCTATCGCCTTGATTCTAGTACAGGCGTTATCCTTGACTTTTATGACCATGGATCGCCGTATACTGGTGCTCCAGGTCCTGTTCATTTCGGAGACAGACCATGGGCCGTTGAAGTGCATGACAACAAGTTGCACTACAGTCTTTGGAACAATGACGTAAACAATCAAGGAAGCGGGCTCAACCAAATCTGGTCCGTTCTTCTAGATGCTACCGGCAAACCAATTGTTGGCACTGAGACACTCGAAATCGACATACCTGTTCTTCAAAATTTTAATGGTTCTTCGCCAGTGGCAGATATTGATTTTAGTGTCGATGGCACAATGTTCCTGAGTGAACGATCACAGAACGACATAGAAATTGTGTCTGCGCACAATTCACGCGTGCTCGAATACGAATGTACCCCAAGTGGTTGGGTGCTATCTCCACATACCTTTGACATTGGCGTCTGGTATATTCACACAAATGCTGCAGGAGGTGTTGACGCAACTGCAAATCGAATCTGGGCATCAGGAGACGCCCTACATTTCCCGACTCCTGACATGATTTATGGAATCCAAGGGCTTCCCGTCACAGGCGGTGACACCACCAATAGTGTATTGATTGATTACCAAGGCACAGTAAATGGAACAGATAAAATGATGCTCGGAGACCTTGTCTGCACAGATGAAGATGGTGGTGGCGAGCTAGGCGTCTGCTGTTACCAAGATAATTGCGAATCGCATTGCGATGTCATGAATGAAAAAGATTGCATGAATTACTTTGGCTCTACATTTTTTCCAAATACAACGTGTGCACAAGTGAACTGTCCTCCACCACCAGAAGATGTCGGTGCATGTTGCTATGTTGATGCAGGTGGATACCTTTGTACAAATGCAAACATGACACTTTGTGATGCCATACAAGGAATTTGGTATCCTGGCATTCCATGTGAGTGCATCCCATGTGAGCCAACTATCGAAACTGGGGCTTGTTGTTTCCTAGATACAAGTTCAGGCATTTGGACCTGTTACGAATTGACTGAAGAAGAGTGCGCAGACAAACCCGAAAGCACGTATAGCGGAGACGGAACCACTTGCATGGATACGACGTGCTGTAAACCAATTGGCGCGTGTTGCGTTGCGGGCAACTGCTTGCTTGTTTCAGTCGACCAGTGCTCTTCTGCTAATGGATTCTACTACGGTGACGGCGTGCAGTGCTTTGTCGTTGACTGCAGTTATTGCCCTAGTGATTTGAATGATGATGCCAGAGTTAATATTGATGACTTGCTTATCTTGATCTCAGCGTGGGGAGCGTGCCCTTAATAGTTTAACCCGCGATTTATTCTTTGTGGACTTATGACAATTCGGAATCAATAAACTCAAAGCGGACGTGGTCAACGTGCCATGCTCCAAAGAGAATTCTAAAGTCGTCATCTTGCACCCCGCTAAAAACAAGTTGTCTGCGTTTTTCAGGCCCTGCAAACAAACATACTATTCCCGAAGTAATAGCGCGGTATCCAGTACGGCGAATCAAAAGCATGTCGCGATCGCATCGCCAAACTTGTTTACCAAACTTGACCCAACCAGGACCTACGACAAATGATTTTCCAATAATTTTTCCGCGCCCGATCCTTCGCAATATTGCTGGAAGTTTTCTTGAGCGATGTATAAACGACAACCCTAAGACAAGTCTTGCCATATTCCATAGCAGCAGTGCTACGATGAACCATCCAAAAATAGACGCACCTCCGCCACGCATTGCATAAGTCATTGCACCGCCAATAAAAAACAAACTAAGAAACATCCCAGCAAGGCAGCCGAACATCGATCCGGGCTGCGATGTTTGTACAAGTTCAGGTTCGATGAGCCCTTCTGGAATCTCTATTTCTTGGAGGAGATCTGCCATTGACACATCTGCAATTGTTTGAGGAAGTGAAAGTTCTTCGCGCTTCCACGGATGCACGCCCTTGCCACTATTGAAACAAAGCCACCGAAGTGAAAGTTGTTGTAATTGCAAAGCCATGCCAACGTGTTTCTTTCCTCTAAGCACTTTTCTTCTCGATTTTACATCGAAGAGAATGATAAGTGCGAGAATGATAGCGATCGTACTTAGAAAATAAAAAATGTGAACCATTTCAATAGACAGTAGAAACAAAATGAGAAGTGGGAGAATTGCGAATACAACATAATTTGTTCCCCATCGGCCTGGACAATGTAATTCAACAAAACCGATTTTTTTAGCAGACATTACTCCCTGCTCAGGGTGACCTGTCATACCTTTGTGACTTCAACCCATGTTTCGTTTTTAGCAAGTGACGCACCCCAACTCAATCCAATCGGAATGCCCATGAGTGATCCCGCGGCATATTCGAGTGGCATAGGAAAGATGAACGGTGAGATCGTATTTTGCGTAAAAGCGATATCAGTTACGCCCATAGAAGTTGCGATTGCATAGCCAACTGCTGCGATTGCTGTTGGCGCGGCGAAAAGTATAAGCGGCTGCAGATTCGGTGTCCATTTTCGAGCAAGACATGCAACTACAATGCCTCCTACTGCTGCTGCTCCGATGACTTGCCCCTTGCTTGGAGTTACTGCAACGAGCCAGATCACTGGCAGCATCGCGAGCGAAATGAGCAACGTCATTCCAATGCTTCGTGGCGAAAAAGGTGCGTCCCACTTCTCACTCTCGTTCAGTGGAACATCTTCCAACGGTCCTGAAATTCGGAACATGCTGATAGAACAGATAAGAAGAAAGAGACTCAAACCCAGAGCCTCTACTATTAAGAGCGTAGTATTACCCTCAGAAAAAATGAACTCCGTAACGCCCTGAGTTCTCATAACCATTGCAAAGAGAGCGAACCCTACGACGAACATTCCACTTGCTGCTGAACTTACTTTTCCTACGAAGAGGCCAAGTATCGTCGCAATAGCGAGAACAAGGAGGATCGCAAGCGATGCTCGAATCGGGTCGATTGACTGCAAGATTGTTGGCCCGAGTCCACCTCTAGATCCCACTAGCCAATCAGCGCCTAGAGCACCTACCGCTGCTGAAATCCCTAATGTTACGATAAGTATTGCTGTTCGCATCCATTCTGCCATGAGTACATCTTACCAACAAGAGTGCGGGACTTCATTAAGCCCCGCTTCGCTAGAGTCTGGAATAAACTCACCCCCGGTGAGTTTATTAGACCGCGGGTGAATTAATCGCACCAGTGTGGTTTATATCACCAGGCTTTGCGATATCAACGATTATTTCACCCGGGGTCAATCTTGGGAATAAACTCACCCCCGGTGAGTTTAAGGAAAATGAACGCTGAAAACAAGAAACTCACCGGGGGTGAGTTTTTCTTGAAGATGGCAGGAAACTGACCCCATTGATCTCAAACTTACTTTAGGTGTATTCATCCATGGTCAGTTTTGCGGAGAATAAACTCACCCCCGGTGAGTTTATTGGTTATTGGGTGGTAAATGAAGAAAACTCACCGGGGGTGAGTTTCCGAGGGTGAGTTTCAGTCTTCCGCTATGGTATTCTGTGTCGATGGATCAGCAATCACTTATTCTCAATGGCGGTCCCTTGATCGGACCGGATGTCGTTTCTGTTGCCAGAAAGGGTTTAAAAGTCTCGATTGGCGACGAATCCCTCGCCCGCATGCGTGCCTCTCGGGCTACCGTAGAAAAAGCCGCTGCTTCATCTACACCGACATACAGCATCAACACTGGCTTTGGCGCGCTCTCCACAACATCGATCTCTAACGATGAACTTGCGCAATTGCAAATGAACTTGCTTCGATCACACGCTGCAGGCGTTGGCGAACCGCTTCCCCAAGATATCGTCAGGGGCATGATGGTGATTCTTGCCGGAAGTTTGTGTCGCGGCTTCAGTGGCGTGCGACCTGTCGTTGCTCAATTGCTCGTTGGCATGCTCAACGCAAATGTCACACCCATCATTCCATCACGTGGTTCCGTTGGTGCATCAGGCGACCTTGCACCCCTTGCACATCTTGCTTTGGTCCTTTGCGGTGAAGGCAAGGCAACTCTTGGCGAAAAGGAAATGCCCGGCAAAGCAGCACTCACGGCGGCGGGTCTTGAACCTATTGTTCCATCAGTAAAAGAAGGTCTTGCGCTCATCAATGGAACGCACCTCATGGCATCAATCGCAACACTTGCACTTGGTGACATTGCATTAATTTGCGAAGCTGCTGTGATCGCAACTGCAATGTCTATCGATGCAGCAAAAGCAACTGACACTTTTTTAGACGATCGACTTCATGCTGCTCGTGGGCAAAGCGGACAGCAAACTGTTGCTGCATCAATTCGATCACATTTAAAAAATTCAACGATTGTCACCTCACATGCAGAAGATGATGTGCGCGTACAAGACCCATACAGTTTTCGATGTTCGCCCCAAGTTTTAGGTGCAGCAATCGAAGCAATCGCTAGAATCACCGGCACGATCTCAGCTGAACTAGGCGCAGTCACTGACAACCCGCTCGTTTTCCCTAAAGATGATGATATTATTTCGGGTGGTAACTTTCATGGCATGCCACTTGCCATTGCGATGGACGAACTGCGCATCGCTCTTTGTCATGTCGCTGGGATTTCAGAACGTCGCGTCGATTGGATTTTGTCTGGGCACTGCCCGCACAACGATATCCCACCTTTTCTTGCATGCAAACAGGGAGTTGAAAGTGGCCTCATGATCACCCAGTATTCTGCTGCTGCTTGCTGCGCCGAACTTCGCACCTTATCGATGCCCGCAAGTGTTTCAAACATTCCAACATCAGGTGGCATTGAAGATTACAACTCAATGGGCGCAACATCAGCGCTTCTTCTGCGGCAATCTGTTGATCTTTGCAGAACTGTCATTGCAATAGAACTGCTCGTGGGATGTGACGCACTCGATCACCATCGCCCACTTCGGAGTGGAGATGCAGTTGAAACAATGTACGAAAAGATACGCCAAGTTGTTCCTGTGAGAAATTGCGACCGCGCACCGTCTGATGATATCGCTGCGATAGAAAAATTACTCCGTTAGGGGAACCTCTGCAATACTTGCGAAGTAGACTGAAAGATACATGCAAAGATATCTAATAGAGAAAAACATCTATAGAAGTAACCCTAATAGCAAAGAGGAAAAAAGCAATAATAAAATATAGATGTAACTTTCAAATCACCCACAAGAGTCCCCGCAGCACTCAGAGAGTCCGGTAAATACTGCAATCGTACTTCCAACGGGGTCAGTGAAAACTGAGAATCGACCAATGCCTGGAATATCTGCTGGTTCAACACAAACAGTTGCGCCAAGTTCGATCGCTTTCGATGTTGTCATGTCTACATCTGCAACGCTGACATACCCCAGCCACGATGGCTTCCCTTCCCAGTGCATGTTCATCATGCCGCCTGCCCACGCTTCTCCATTCATGAAAACTGCGTAGGGTTCTTCGCTTGTGTGACTTGCTTGGGCATTCCAGCCAAACATTTTTTCGTAAAACACACCAGCGACATCCATATCAGTTGTAAGCAATTCGTTCCAACAAAACGCGCCGTGTCCCCACGCATTTTTCCCATCTCCGCCCTTAAAAATACTTATCGTTGCGCCCGTTGGATCTGTCATCACAGCAAAGCGCCCTTCCTCACCTGCGTCTTGCGGACCACAACAGAGGGTACCTCCGCATGCGGTAATTTTTTCTGCAGTTGCGTCAACGTCATCTACAGCGATGTAACTTCCCCAATGCGAAGGCGTATCTGCTGGCCAATTATCATCCATTGCCATCATGCCGCCAACAGGATGTCCATCCTTTTTAAAAACGGTGTAATCCATCCCACAACAATCATCTTTTGTTGCTTCCCATCCGAATAAAGCGCAATAAAAATCGCTTGCAGTTTGAGTATCCCCTGTAGCCATTTCGTTCCAGCAAAATGTTCCCGCGGTGATCGTATTCATCGTAATTTCTGTTTGCATTGCCATCGGTACTTCTCCTTTTTTATAGTGCCTATATTCATTATACGCCTGCAAAGAACTGCCCGAGCGGATACCATCGTCAAGATGACTATGCTCGATAGTAAAAACCAAAAACGAGTGATTCAAGCCCCCAGAGGCACGCAAATGACTTGCAAATCTTGGCAAGCCGAAGCTGCGATGCGAATGCTGATGAATAATCTCGACCCTGAAGTGGCAGAGCGACCCAATGACCTCGTCGTCTATGGTGGTCGTGGCAAAGCCGCTCGCAGTTGGGAAGCGTACGATGCAATCATCGCATCATTGCAATCACTAGAAATTGACGAAACGTTACTCGTACAATCTGGCAAGCCAGTTGGCATTGCTCGAACCACTGTTGATGCGCCGCGTGTCATCATCGCAAACAGTAACCTTGTTCCACATTGGGCAACCCAAGAACATTTTGATGACCTTGAAAATCGCGGACTCATGATGTACGGACAGATGACCGCGGGTTCTTGGATCTACATCGGAACGCAAGGCATTTTGCAAGGCACGTATGAAACTTTTGCAGAATGTGCAAGACAACATTTCGAAGGTACGCTTTCAGGAACGTTAACCGTCACTGGTGGATGCGGCGGAATGGGCGGTGCGCAACCACTCGCCGTCACAATGAACGATGGCACCTGTTTGATTGCAGACGTTTGTATTGAACGTCTTGAAAAACGAGTCCATGATCGTTATCTAGATGTCATAGAACACGACATCGATCTGGCAATTGATAAAGCCGTTGAAGCGAAAAATAGAAAAGACGCAGTTTCGATTGGGTATTGCGGAAACATCGTAGATCTTCTCATACGTTTACAAGAACGAAACATTATTCCAGAAGTCTTAACAGATCAAACATCTGCACACGATCCGCTTGTTGGGTATTACCCTGAGAGTTTATCCCGCGAAGAGGCAGACATTCTCCGCAGCGAAAACCCCGAAGCGTATGTAGAAAAAAGTATGGCTTCGATGGCAAAACACGTTGTGGCAATGCTTTGGTTTATGAACAAAGGTTCAAAAACATTTGATTATGGAAACAACCTCCGCCAACGAGCCTTCGATACTGGCGTAAAAAACGCTTTTGATTTTAAGGGGTTTGTTCCTGAATATATTCGACCTCAATTTTGTCGCGGTCGTGGTCCATTTAGATGGTGTGTACTTTCTGGCGATCCAGAAGAAATACGCATAACAGACCAAGTTATTTTGGATCTATTTCCTGAGGATGAGTCACTCAAAAGGTGGATCACAATGGCACAAGATCGAGTTGCATTCCAAGGACTTCCTTGCAGAATTTGCTGGCTTGGTTTGGGAGAACGAGATAAAGCAGGACTTGCATTTAACGAACTCGTTCGCAGCGGAAAAATTTCTGCCCCAATTGTCATTGGCAGAGACCACCTCGATTGCGGAAGTGTTGCAAGTCCAAATCGTGAAACCGAAGGAATGCTTGATGGAACTGACGCTGTCAGCGATTGGCCCCTTCTTAATTTTGCACTCAACATTGCAAGTGGCGCTAGTTGGGTGAGTTTTCATCATGGTGGCGGCGTAGGAATTGGCTACTCGCAACATGCAGGACAAGTGATTGTCGCCGACGGCACCGATGAAGCAGCAAGAAGATTAGAACGGGTGCTTACAAACGACCCGATGATGGGAATCTTTCGACATGTTGATGCGGGCTATGACGAAGCAGTCCAATGTGCAATTGAGCAACAAGTCAACATCCCAATGAAAGACAAATCCTGTGAGTGATTTTATAATTGCAAACGCTCGTATCATTACACTCGACCAAGGTGATCTCCCCCGCCGAGGCGGAGAAATGGGAAATCTTGGTGTAATCGAAAACGGGTACGTTCTTGTACTTAACGGGAAAATAGATCAAGTACAAAGTGGCTCCCCTGATGAAGCCGTTTTTGACAAAAGTGAGGAACTCGTCGTTGTAGATGCAGAAGGTCGCGTTGTAATGCCAACGTTTGTTGATTGCCACACGCATACGTGCTGGGCTGGTTCACGTCTCGATGAGTTTGAAGCGGGTTTGCATGGCGTACCCTATCTCGACATTCTTGCACAAGGCGGCGGCATTATGTCAACTGTCAAATCTGTGAGAGACGCAACCCAAGAGGAGTTAGCAACGAGTCTTGTCGGAAGAATCGCATTAATGGCTTCAATGGGAACTACCGTTGTTGAAGTGAAAAGTGGATACGGCCTCTCAACTGAAGCTGAGTTAAAAATGCTCCGCGCAATACACGATGCATCACAAGAGATACCACAACTTGTGAGCGGCACTTTTCTCGGCGCACACGCAATTGATCCAGAAGTAGACAACTTTACAGATCTTGTTATTGATGAAACATTGCCTGCAGTTGCTGCAGAATTTCCAAACATTACGTGCGATGCATACTGCGAAGAAGGCGCGTGGTCAGTTGACGAAACGACGAAACTATTTCAAAAAGCAATTGATTTAGGCTGTCCTATTCGCGTACATCTTGATCAATTCAATGCACTGGGCATGTTGTCAAAAGCAATTGAACTTGGAGCAGTGAGCGTCGATCACTTAGAACATTCAACTGACAAAGAACTCGCACTCCTTGCAGATAGCAGTACTATTGGCGTCCTCCTTCCCGCAAGCGGTTTCTGTCTGAACGATGCATATGCACGCGGGCGATTTATGATTGACGCGGGCTGCTCGATTGCACTCGCAACAAATTTTAACCCCGGATCCGCACCGATGCCATCCATGCCATTTGCGATTGCTCTTGCGTGCAGACGGCTTGGTCTTACACCAGCTGAAGCGATTACCGCTGCAACAGTAAACGCCGCTTGCGTTCTTGGTTTGCAGGACAAAGTTGGAAGAATTAAAGTTGGATTTCGCGGTGACATACAGTTGCTCGATTGCGAAGATGAACGAGAATTAGCATGGCAAATTTGTGGTGGCGGCCCATTGCTTGTATCGATTGACGGAGAAATAGTCCATTTACTTTCTGATGGCGAACTTGAAATGGATGGGGATGAATAATGATGAAAACTGTTCCACTTGTTTCAACCAACGATGCAAAAAATGCACTCGCTTCTGCAAAACATGTCGTTGAAATTCACAAAGCGCTAACTGATTTTCTTCGAGCCGGCTTAACATTGCCAGAGATTGACGCATTCGTTGGAAACAAACTTCGAGATCTAAAATGCAAGAGCGCATTCTATAAATACAAAATTCCTGGGCAACCTCCCTTTCCAAGTCAGTCTTGTCTCTCGGTCAATGATTGCGTTGTCCATGGAACCCACATCATGCCACAATCACCGCTCTCTGCTGGTGATCTTGTTTCAGTTGACATTGGCGTGAAACACAACGGTTGGATTGGCGACGCTGCGTGGACTTGGGCAATTGAACATGCAAGTGATGAAAATCAAAAACTCATGCAAGCAGGTCGAGAATCTCTTGCCGCTGGCATCAAAGCAATGCAGCCGGGTCGCCCTATGATGGATTTCGCTCGCGCAGTACAAGGTGTTGCTGAAGGCGAATATAATTTTCATTTAACCCGCGGCCTTGGAGGACATGGATACGGTAAAACACTTCATGCGCCACCATTTATTTCGAATGTTGTGCCTACACATCCCTCTGAATGGCCCGATGCATGGAGAACTTTTGAGCCGGGCATGCTTATCGCTGTCGAGCCAATGCTTGCAATTACCACAGGACAAATTGAAAACGTCAAGGGAACATGGCCAATTTTTTCAGCAGATCATTCCATATCTGTCCATTACGAGGCTGACGTCCACATTACAGAAAATGGTCCAGTCGATCTAACTGAAGGCTTACAAGACCTTCCATACATCGTAGGAGGCTAACGATGCTCACTTTTGTACTTTCTCTTTTTTACTCTGGATACGTTGAACCTATTCACGATTATCCAGAAACACGTCGCGAAATTGTAGTTGATACATTTCATGGTCAAGAAGTTTCCGACCCATATCGATGGCTTGAAGATGATGTACGAAAAAATGAAGAAGTCGCTGCATGGGTCGACGCCGAAAATATTGTTACTAGAGAATACCTAGATTCCATTGAAGTGCTTCCGGAAATTGATAAAGCGCTCACAAACGCATGGAATTATCCAAAACAAGGATCACCATTCCACAGAGGAACACGATGGTTCCAATCTAGAAATACTGGGTTACAAAATCACAGTGTTTTATACACTGGGGACTCACCAAAGAACATCAACGAAGTTTTGTTAGACCCAAACTCTTTTTCTGAAGATGGCACTCGTGCCCTTTCAATGTATAGCCCAAGCCCAGAGGGGACCTATCTCACGTGGGGAATTTCTGATGCTGGTTCTGATTGGTCCGTTTGGTATTCAAAAAATTTAATCACTGGCGAACCTTTACCAGAAGTAATGCGAGATATTAAAACGTCATCCCCTGCTTGGCTTCCTGATGAAACTGGTTTCTACTATTCAAGGTATCCCAAAACAAACGGTCATATCGAAACCACGAACGGGCAGCAACTATGGTTTCATACAGTTGGCACTGAACAGTCGGAAGACAAATTGATTTGGTCTGATCCTGAACATCCGGATCGTTTTTACGGTGCATCGGTAACAAAAGACGGAGGATGGTTAGTTGTATCAGTCAGCGAAGGAACTTCCTCGAACAACGCATTACTCGTAAAGGGTCCCAACGAATCGGAACTCCGTTGGCAAGTTCCGAACTTCGTCGCTTCATTCGAACTGATCGGTGGAATTGGAAACACGCTTTGGTTTAAAACAGATGACAAAGCACCAAGAGGGAAAATTATCTCGGTGACATTTGAAGATTCGCACGCGCTGGTAAAAGATGTAATCCCAGAACAGAAAAACATCCTCCGCGGTGCAGATGTTGTGGGCGGAAAAATTACTGCAACATGGCTTGAAGATGCATCAACAAAAGCCACTGTGCATTCCTTAGACGGGAACGAACTCTATACAGTAAAGATGCCAGGAATTGGTACCGCCGGTGGCTTTGGCGGACACAACGACGATCAAGTTGTGTACTGGTCATATTCAAGTTACAACTACCCGCCCTCTACGTTTACTCTTGATTTAAATTCTGGCAAAACAGAACTCTTTTGGAAAACGGCGTTTCCTCTTGACCTCTCTGAAATGGTCGTACAAAGGTCATTTGTCACGAGCAGTGACGGAGCGAAGGTTCCACTCTTTATTGTTTCACATAAAGACACAGTGCTTGATGGCAATAACCCGGTACTGCTTTATGGGTATGGTGGTTTTGACATTTCGATACTGCCATATTTCTCACCCTCACGCGCTGTCTGGATGAAAATGGGCGGTGTATACGCTGTTGCTTGTATTCGTGGTGGAAGTGAATATGGAAAAGAGTGGCATGAGGGTGGCATGCTCGCGAACAAACAGCAAGTTTTTGATGATTTCATTGCAAGCGCCGAGTGGCTCATTGAACACAAATGGACGAATACAAACAAACTCGCGATTCAAGGTGGCAGTAATGGCGGACTTCTCGTTGGCGCATGTATGACGCAACGTCCAGATTTGTTTGGCGCTTGTTTGCCAGCTGTTGGCGTGATGGACATGTTGCGTTTTCCATTGTTCACAGTTGGTTGGGCGTGGACGAGTGATTATGGTTCACCAGATGATCCTGACATGTTTCCGATTTTGTACGGATATTCCCCGTATCACAATCTTAAAAAAGGTACTTCGTATCCACCAACTCTCGTGACTACTGGCGATACGGATGATCGAGTTGTACCGGGACATAGTTTTAAATTTGCAGCAGCATTACAACACGCCCATGTTGGTGCAAATCCAGTCATGATCCGCATTGAGACTCGCGCGGGTCACGGCGCAGGCAAACCAACAAAACTACGAATCGAGGAAGCTGCTGATGTGTATGCATTCCTTTACGAAGCCTTAGGGATGTAACGATTTAATCCGCTGTCAACTTGACCACGGGTCAAATTGAGTACAATTCACAAATGCAAATCACGCTTGCTAATCCAAGGGGCTTCTGCGCGGGAGTCCACATGGCAGTCGACATCGTCGACCATCTTCTTGATGCAATCGAAGAGCATGAGAAAATCTATGTATTCCATGAAATCGTGCACAATCGACATGTTGTTGGAAGGTTAAGAGACCGAGGCGCAGTCTTCGTCGACTCCATTGGTGAAATTCCAGAAGGATCAGTTGTTGTTTTCAGCGCACATGGGGTTAGCCCAGCAGTACGTGCACAAGCAAAAAAGAGAAACCTTACTGCAATTGATGCGACGTGCCCGCTTGTGACAAAAGTGCACGCAGAAGCAATTCGATATGACGAAAGAGGATGGCAAATTCTTCTCATTGGTCACCGAGATCATCAAGAAGTATTGGGGACTGCTGGTGAAGCACCGGACAATATTCAGATAGTGGAATCACCATCTGACATTCCTCAACTAAGCATTGATGACCCTGAAAAATTGGTATATCTCACACAAACAACACTGAGTACTGATGATGCTGATGTCATTATTTCAGCATTGAAAAAAGAATTCCCCTCGATTAATTCGCCTCCTACCGATGACATCTGTTATGCCACAACAAACCGTCAAACTGCTGTACGAGATACTGCCGATGATGTTGATCTTGTGCTCGTTGTTGGCAGTACGAATAGTTCCAATTCCCTTCGTCTCACAGAAATTTCCGAGACTGCTGGCACGACCGCATACTTAATTGACGATGTAAGCCACCTTCAAGCGACATGGTTTTCAAATGTCAACTCCGTTCTTGTCACTGCTGGGGCGAGCGCCCCTGAACATCTCGTAACTGAGATTATCGAACACCTCACAGAACATTACAATGGCAACCTTAAAGCTGACTCGATTGTGAATGAAGACATGACTTTCTCTATGCCAAAATCTCTCCAGACGTTTCTCCAATCAAGAGATGTCACAATCCAAGGTCGTGCACAATGAGTACCAAACAACACGCGCTCGAACAGTTTCCACGTGACATTGAAGCGATCGTTGCAGAACTTGGGATGCCGCAATTTGCTACGAAACAAATTCTGAGTTGGATTTACGAAAAAGGAATCGACAACGTCGATTCGATGACCAACATTTCAAAACGCCATCGTGAACTACTGGCAGAACGGCTGTTCTTTCGCAGGTCCAAAAAAGTAGTCGAAAAAGTTGCCTCTGATAAAACAAGAAAAATATTGCTTGCGTGGGATGACGGAACCAAAAAAACTGAAACTGTCATGATCCCAACAGATAAACGAAAAACTGCCTGCGTTTCGAGCCAAGTTGGTTGCCCTGTTGGCTGCACGTTCTGCGCATCTGGTCTTGATGGATTAGAAGGAAACCTTGACGTTGGACAAATTGTTGAACAAGTCATCGCCCTTGGCGCAGACTCAATTACAAACATCGTATTCATGGGTATGGGTGAACCTCTTGCAAATTACAATGCTGTAACAAGAGCCATTCGCATTTTAAATGCACCTTGGGGATGCTCTATTGGCGCGAGAAAAATAACTGTATCTACAGTTGGACTTCCAGCTGCTATTGAAAGACTTGCAACATTCGATATCCCAGTCACTCTTGCACTGAGTTTACATGCTCCAAATGATGCACTAAGAAAACAACTCATCCCATGGGCAGAATTTGCTTCAATCGAAGATATCTTAAAAGCATGTGGCAAATATTTTGCAGCAACTGGCAGAGAGATCACCCTTGAGTATCTCCTATTAAGTGGTGTCAATGACCGGATCTCAGAAGCTAAAGAACTTGTCGATCTGTGCAAAACTCTCCGATGCAATGTGAACCTCATTCGATACAACGAAGTAGAAAGTATTGCGTACAAACGACCCCAAACAGCTCAAGTACGGCGTTTTCAAGAAACCTTACAAAACGCCGGTGTAAATGTACACATTCGTGCAAGTAGAGGTCGCGATATTGATGCTGCATGCGGCCAACTGCGTAGAAAATATCAAGTAACTACAAGTTAATTTCTGTTTCTCGGCTAACAATACGTTCAATTTCTTGAACACTCACTGTGTGCAACGAACCGTCAATAGCCATTGCATGCAATTGTTCAAAGCTGTGCACCCAATCACTGGTTTTTACCTGTTCCTGCGCAACTTGGTTCATCAAATGTATCAACAGTGTTCTAACTTTTCGATCTCGTTTTCGGCCACGGAATCGCCTTGGGATAATTCTTCCAACATTTGAAATCAACGCTGTAGACCAATCGCTAGATCGAATCTCCGCGTTTAATCTCCATTTCCCAAGGCACAATTCAAATCGAGACAAGAACCTTCGATGCAACTCGTCTCCCCTAGGTTTTCTTACATTCAACCTGCTTCGTAAGTTGCGAATAATTTCTGGACTTCTCGCTAAGCGTGCAAGGTAAATTGGATCACGAATGAGCATCGATTCTGCAAGGATAAGTATGCTGTATCTCGTGAGCGCACGCCCAGTTTCAACTTGATCATTTTGATAAACACCAACGATGAGATCGACGTAGTTGGTTGCAACCTTTTCACCTCCCCACAACATACAGCGCCGAATGCCAACAATAGCTGAATACAACGCATCGCGACCATCAACGGTTTCAGACAATCCGGGAAGTTCTCTCAATGCTCTATCGAAAAGACGCTTCGCTATTTCTGCTCTCTTTTTACCTCGAAATCCAACCCTTCGTATATTTCGAAAATACCTACGAGTAATACGAGTAAGATCAACTACTGCTTCCTCATCAACAGGAATCCATGCAACATCTGGTTGCAATGCAATCCGCCGACCATACTCAAACGCTTCTTGGCTTCGAGCAAAACCGCGACTTTCCGCTTCTTGCAGTGAAGTGTTCATTGCATCAACTGTAAGTGGGACGAGCCCCTGCTGAAATGCTACGCCAAGTTGCACAATGTCGCCAAGGCGTGTGTTGTGAAATCGATACCTCGCCCACGCAGAAAAGTCTCCAGTCATTCCAGTTTTAGCACAGAAATGGTGACTCACATCATCAAGGGCAATCATATATTCGCTTTGTTTCTTCCCAAGACCTAATTGAAGATCCAATTTCCCTGTGTTAATAATTGCATACGTACGTTGCGGAGATGCAATTTGTAGAATTCCTTCAGGATCAAGGGCACGCATCACTTCTTCTCGATCCCAACCCAAAAGTAAATCTGCCTCACCCCAAGGAATAAATCCAACGAGTGGTCGTTCAGATCTTGGTGTTTGCGGTCGAGTGAACAAAATTTGCGACCACGCTCGACGGCCAGCACCTACAACTATGCTGTTGGACTGCGTTCTTGTTTCGTATCCCATAATTTCCGCACTTCGAAGTAAAATTTGAGCCACAATTCCAAGTTGATCTCCTCGGGTTCCTGCAATATGTACACGCCACTCAGGAGAGTTTGCATGCACTGGAGTTGGCGGTGTCAATCGAGCATCTGTATGAGAAACTACACGAATTGGCGGTTTTACTCGCACAACCTTCGCTTGCTCCATGACTGGTCTAAGTGATACATGAAATTTGTTTTCACTGTTAGTGAGCCAATCACTCCAGATACGTGTTTCAAGTGGCATGACTGCTTCAAAATTTTTCTTCTTGGTTGAAGTAGTATTTTTTACTTCACTCATTTCATCCATTGTGATTGAAACGATGTTTGTCTCTAAAAAACCACGCGTGTCAATCGCTTTACAGACTTCTGAAAGTTTATCTATATCATATCGAGGCTCATTGCCTTCTTGAACGACGATGATCGTGACACCGCTTCGATTAATTGCTGTTGTAATTGCTTCATTTAACTCTTCACGGTGATCAATACCAACTCGAACGACTCTGCTCTTGTCGTCTTTGGTTGATGGCAAAATTGATGCATCAAGGAAACTTGTTGTGGCATTACTTGCACCGCCTTCCCACACAAGAAATATTCGCGTTTCGTCAATGTTTAAACAACTTTTCACAACAGCTACACCATCTGTTTGAAAACGTGACCTACCCCATGTCTCAATAAAAACATGTTCTCCATCACCAGAACATATCAGAGCGCCATCAATCGTAATTGTGTGCGTATCGTTTTTTTCAGCAGCTTTCTGTGCAACATTTGAGAGTACTTGCAGTGCCGCTGCAGTACCCAAATGTGCTCGCCGTTGCGGTCTTTGAGGGAGCGGTGGCTGTGATTGCAACAAGAGATTGTCAACACCAGATGCCGGTCTCGCTTCATGCAGCAAATGCTTGATCATTCTCGCAACAACTGACGGATGAATTGCATCCTGTGGAACTTGAATTGGCACATGTTCTGGATCAATTGGTGGTAACTCCCGACCCCAAACCAATGCAACTTCTTCTCCGTCTCGTCGCATTTGTTCTGCAATCGCCATCACCCTTTCTTCAATTTCGCCCGGCCTTGGTTCAAGAACAACTAGATTGTGACATCGTGTCAACATCCTTTTGATTGGTATATCATCGAGGGGCGAAACAAGTCGTACATTTAATGTTGGAACACGCCCGAGCAAACGCAGTTCACTCACAAGATAACGCAACGAATTATCAGCAAGACCAACCGTAATGAACCCGACTGATCCTCGTTCTCCCGGACTTGGCAATGTCCTCTGCCTGTTCAATTCTAATCTGCGTGATAAACGGATTGGATCATTGGTTTCCCCGTGTAGCCTAGTCGTGGGTAACTCTTGTGCTGATTGTTCAACCACCGATGCCGCTGCGCCAAGCAACCCGTGATGCATAAGCACTGCGACAGGTTTATGAGATGCCCCTGCTATGTGTGCAGCAGCTACCCCAACAAACTCACTTTCAGTTGCATCGCAGGGCTCAAGCGTAGTCACACTTGCGTCACTCAGAAGTTGGCGTGGATTAATCAGAGGAGCGACAAAAGGATGGTCTTCAATAAGAAAAACGAGCGGGCAAGAAAAAATGTCTGCACAACTAGACAATTCTTTGAGTACTGAGGGGAGTTGCCGGTTTGGAACAAATACAACAGATGGCGCTTGCGATTCAATTGCTAAAAACAGGCCTCGGCTAGCCGTTGGAACAAAAACGGCGTCAGGAATACTTTTTGTAATAGTTCGAAACGGTTCGCAAACAGGCACAAAAACATTCCATGCTTTTTCAACAGATGACACACCTTGCAACAGTGAAAAAATTGGCGACCTGCTAGATTGGGCGCTCTTTGTCATTGGATTTGCTCCAGAAGTGACTTCTTTTCAAGCACCCATGTGTACATTGCTTCTGCAAATCCGTGCGCATCGTGATGACCTGAAACAAAATCTGCATGGGATTGCACAAACGCGTTTGCATTTGACATTGCAATTGATCGCCCAGCTTCTTGCAGTAGTTCCACATCATTGAGCCCATCTCCGATTGCAACAATTCTTTCTGGGTCAAATTTTTCGCCCAAATGTTTTTGCAGCATCGTCCATTTATTCACCGTTGCACCGAATATTTCTAGCAAGTGCGTTTCTGATCCAGTCGCTTCACTACAAGTAACCGCTGACCAATGTTGGAGTTTCGCTCTCTCTTGTAATTGTTCAACTAGATTTCCAACTTGTTGTCTCAGATTACACTCTTCTGCGACAGCACCAGCACGTAGCGTGTGATCTGGCCAAGGGTCTTCTTCAATTGTTGCAACTTCTAGTAATGTAATTCCTAGAGTATCAAACCACCAAGTTGAAGCATGGTGCAAAGGTGCATCTCCAACGAGTACGTATTGCGCATCGCAAACAGAAGTGTTCTTCAATAAAAGTAATCTGTGTTCGCCGTCGAGTATATGCTCTGCTACTTCTCGAACTATATCCCGATCCAATGGATCACTTGCAATTGCATTCCCCTGCGCATCGCAAAGTTGAGAACCACCGGCAACAATAACGACACCTTCGTGCTCAATAGATTTCAAAATATGTTCACATTCTGAAAAAGAACGACCGGTTGCGATCACAATTTCAATACCTGAATTTTTAACTGTTTCATACGACTTTCGATTGTGTTCTGAAACTTTCCCCTTACCACAGAGGAGCGTTCCATCAAGATCAACAACCAAAACGTCCCATCGTGCATGTTTCATTACCCCCCAAACTACGTCAGACTGCCGCATAACGCAACCCCTTAAGGATTTCACTTGCCTTAGAAGCAATCATCTCGTATCCTAATAATTGTGAAGGATCAATTGGAGAAGCAAGTTTGATGAGCCTCGGCACTACAGCCCTCCCTGCTTCACTTGCTCGTGCACTTGAGCCCGTCCTCCAAAAACAATGCTTGAATCAACTTCAGCCAATCCGATGGTTTCGCACCGATTGGCAACGTGGTGGCGCTGCAACTGGTTTTTCAACATGGACGCATGAAGATGGAACTACTGAAGATGTAGTTGTAAAATTCCCCGTCGTTCTTAGAGAATTGCGATGGACACGAAGAATGCAAGACTGCGATGGGGTTGTTCCAAAACTCCTTGCAAGCGGCATTGGTCTTGGTGGATATGACCTTGCTTGGATTGTCATCGAACGCCTCCCCTTTGGGCCACTCGGAAAACACTGGGATGACAATATTATTCAACGGATTGCAAAAGCTGCATCTTCTTTTACTTCAGCTGCACGTGAATTTCCAGTGGATCAACTTGGACGGCGAGAAGATTGGGACGAACTTCTAAAACGTGCGAAAAAAAGTGTTCGCACAAACTCGATTGAAGACAAGCGTACGTGGAAAAAAATACACAAATGGTGCAATGCACATCTTGAAGGCGTGCTTGATGTTTGGAGAGCAAGACACACACGGCAATGGTTGCACGGCGATGTCCACCTTGCCAATTCAATGTGCCGCTCAGAAGAGAATAATGCACCCGTCTGCTTGATCGATCTCGCCGAAGTACATGCAGGACACTGGGTAGAAGACGCGATTTATCTTGAACGGCAACTTTGGGGGCATCAATCAAGGCTTGAATCATCAAACCCACTCAAAACGATGGCGTATGCGAGAAAATCTATAGGGTTGAAAGTTGCTGATGATTATCATGAATTAGCAAATATTAGAAGACTGTTACTTGCAGCAACTGCACCTGCATTTATGCAATCAGAAGGTGATCCAAGATATTTGCATGCCTGCTTAGAGCAATTCCAAATTGCTGTTGATCGAATACAGTAGTACCCGCCTCTGTTAAGATGCAGACAATGTTCACTAAAGTTTTACAGGTCATTCGCCCTATTGCAAGATCGATCAAATACGGGCGACTTCTTAGAAGAGCAGAACAAGACGCACAACAAAAAAATGTGCCCTCACTACAAAAACCAGTTTCATTTATTTTTGGTTGCGGCAGATCTGGCACTACAATTCTTGGAAAGTTGTTAGCTGCACATCCTAAGGTTTGTTATCTCTTCGAGCCGTACCATACATGGAGAGCTATTCTCCCAGCCTCAGATATGATTCAGTTGTATGGTGAATCAGCGCATGGAACACATTGCATATTAGGGAAAGATTCTATTTCTGAAACTCAGATACAAAGATTTAATGCATGCATGCAACGCGAGTTAAGTCGGTCTGGAAATACCTCATTATCATTGATCGAAAAAACACCAATCAACGTAATGCGGATTCCTATGCTTAAAGCGCTGAGCCCCACATCACCAATGCTCCACTTGGTTCGCAATGGCATCGATGTAGCAATAGTAGGTGGTAGTAGTAGTAGTAGTAGTAGCAAAAGTAGGTGGTATCATTCTTAGTAGTAGTGGCAGTAGTAGTAGTAGCAACAAAGAAATAGTAGT